>Ga0351865_10313_pt1 | contig 15160 bp, 11 predicted proteins | sample TotcelFGM3001L10_FD_206780 | JGI IMG/M metagenome (GOLD analysis project Ga0351865, IMG submission 206780) | Enriched cells from coal bed in the Powder River Basin, Montana, United States - Total cells FGM rep2 HSBNCT.FGM.300.1.L10 ... | reverse complement strand
ATCCCCAGGGTTAAGCAGAACGGATGGAGGGAGCGGGGTTAACCGGGGCTGGCCCGCAGGTTTTGCAACAGCGCGGCCAAGAGGTCGCGGTAAGGATAACCCGAGGCCAGGTGCACCCAGATGCGGCGGCTGGTCTCCCGGATGCGGGCCCCGATCTTCAAGAGTTTGAGGCGCAAGGTATTGACCTGGGCCGTAGCCAGTTCCGTGCCCTGGAGGTGGTGGCGCAGCAGCCAAAACAGGCAATAGGCCGTGGTGTGGAGCAGTAGCCGGAACTGATTGGCCAGGAAGCGATGACAACTCAGGCGATCGGCCTTGATATCCAGTTTAAGTTCCTTGATGCGGTTTTCCACGTCGCCCCGGAGCACGTAGATGTCGTCGTAGACAAACTGGGGGTTGCGGCTCAGGTTGGTGACCACGAAGCGCTGATTGGCCCCCAGGTGGGTATATTCCACCTTGGCGATGATCCGGCGGGGCTGGTCCCAGGAGTCCGCCTGGTAGCTGAAGGCGGTGAAGAGCCGTTGTTTCTCCCCCGTCTCCTGGTACTGGCGTTGCGCCTTTGACAGGAGGGGCGCGGTCTCTGCCAAGAGCCGGTTATTGGTGATGAAACCGATAACGTAGCGGGTCTCGGGCTGGTCTTCCAGATAGCTATGGAGGGCGGGCACAGCAAAGCCGGCATCGGCCCGAAAGAGGATCAGGGCCTTGGGATAGGCCTGCTTCAGCTTCTGGATCAGCCGCGTGAGCACCGCCAGCGCTCCGTGGGAGGAGTGGGCGTTGCCGGGGCGCAGCACCGCGGCCAGGGGAAAGCCATCGCGGCCGTCAAAGACCAGGAGCGGATGATACATGTGCTCTTCGTAATAACCGTGGAAGAAGCTGAGTTGCTGCTGGCCATGGGTGGGGTCGTCGGTGGCGTCCATGTCCAGGACGATGACCTTCCGGGGGCCGGGATGGGTCTTGAGGTACAGGTCCAGCAACCGGTCGGAGAGACGGCGCAGGTCCTTGGCGGTGACCCGGTTCTCAAACCGGGACAGGGTGGGCTGGGAGGCCAGGTCGCCGTCACTCTCCGGGGCCTTGCCGGCCATGATCTTGAAGGCCGGGTCCTTGGCCAGGGTGGCGGCGTCATTGTTGTCTTCGTAGCCCTGGGCAATGGCGAACAGGCGTTGCCGCACCAGGGTCAGGAGATCATGCTTAACCTTGTGACCCTCCCGGGGATCATGGAGGCAGCGGGCGGCGTTTTCCGCGAGCCGATAGCGCTGGTCCAACTCCCGGAGCACCAGACCGCCGGCATCGGAGGTGATCCGGCCCCCGGCAAAATCAGCAATCACTTCCTTGGAAAAAAGGCTTTCAAACCGGAGCTGGTTATGGCAGACTGTTTCCATAGGGTATCCTTGCCGAGAAGTTGTTTGTTTAGCGACAACAGCATCTTAGCAGATACCCTATGCTTTTTTAAGCACTTTTCGTGAATAATTCGGGCTTGGGGAGTCCAGCCGTTTTTCGTATGCGGTCAATGGGCCGCCTGATTTCAGTTCTCTGATTTCCCCTGCGGCCAGGGAACACAAGCGGCGAGTCGGATTTAGGATGATGTTCTAATACCTCTCGGGCCGCTTGATTCAAGGGGTTAGCCTAAAAACTAACTCTTTATTTTTTCCCTTATAAATCTTTCCAACCCTATTCCCAACTTTCACGCTAACAACCGCCCTGGAAAGCCCCAGATTGTGCCCTTATCTCTTGCCGAGTTCGGCTCTGATCTTTCCGGGTTTCCCGGCCGGGGCTGGATCGAGGGCCTGGGAGAAAATCCTCTCCTGGGCGGAATATTTCCGGTCAAGGAGAAAAAGGACGAGCTGGGGTTGGAGGTGCGTGAGGTGTGGGAAATTGACGCATTTATTTTTTGGTTAGAAAACCGTATAGTTATGCCAACAACGGATATGTTAGATTGAAAATCAGGGGGTTCTGAGCTTCATATGGCGCCTGGTCTCTCCATTCTGGTGGTGGATGATGAACCCAACATTCGCAAAACCCTGGCAATTGCCTTAGAGGCCGAGGGTCACAGCGTGGTGGCCGTTAGCAATCCTAAAGACGCTTTGGCTGAAGCGGCACGGAGATTTTTCGATCTGGCCCTGGTTGACCTGCGCCTGGGGACCGAATCAGGTATGGATTTGATCCCGGCCCTGAGGACCTATTGTCCCTGGATAAAGGTGGTGGTGATCACCGCCTATGCCTCCATTGATACGGCGGTGGAAGCCATGCGCCGGGGCGCTTTCGACTACCTGCCCAAGCCGTTTACTCCCGGTCAGTTGCTGCTCTTGATCCGCAAGGTTGCAGAAGTGCGGACGCTGGAACAAAGGGTGGCGGTACTCCAGGAAGCCCTCAACGAGGCCGCGCCGGAGGCGGACATCACCAGCCGCAGCCCGGCGATGCAAAAAACCCTGGCGCTGGCGCAGCGGGTGGCTGACAGCGATGCGACTCTCTTGATTCGCGGCGCAAGCGGCACCGGCAAAACCATGCTTGCCAGGGCCATCCATGCCTGGAGCCGCCGGTCCGCCAAAAACTTCGGGGTCGTTTCCTGTCCCTCGCTGTCGCTGGAGCTTTTGGAGAGCGAACTCTTCGGCCATGTCAAGGGGGCCTTCACCGGGGCGCTGCAAGATCATCTGGGCCGGATCGCCGCCTGCGAAGGCGGCACCCTGTTCCTGGATGAAATCGGGGACCTGCCCCTGCCGCTGCAGGCCAAGCTGCTGCGAGTCATCCAGGAGAAGGAATATGAACGGGTGGGCGAGGTGGAAACCCGCAAGGCCGACGTGCGCATCATCGCGGCCACCAGCGTGGATCTGGCTGAGGCGGTCAAGGTTGGCCGGTTCCGGGAAGATCTCTTCTATCGCTTGAATGTGGTGGAGATCATCATCCCGCCCTTACGCCAACGCCAGGAGGATATTCTCCCCCTGGCAGAGCGGTTTCTATCCTTTTTCGCCCGGCAAAACCATCGCGGCCTTCTGGGTTTCACGGAGGCAGCCCGGCTGGTCCTGGAGCATTACCCCTGGCCCGGCAACGTCCGGGAACTGCGTAATGTCCTCGAGCGCGCCGTCCTGCTTTCCCCGGGAGAAACCATCGGAGTGGAAGATATGCCTATTCAACTAACGCCGATGCCGGCTTCACCCAAAGTAGGCGACCTCGTTTCCCTGGAGAGCATCGAAGAGAATCACATCCGCCAGGTCCTGGCCGCCACGAAGTCCCTGGAAGAGGCGGCCAGGATTCTGGGGATGGACCCGGTCACTCTCTGGCGCCGGCGGAAAAAGTACGGGGTTTGACCCCGGCATTTCATTTTGCAATCTCAGAGCCGGATAGATCGTGCGTTCTGAAATCCCTACTTGCAGTCCTCCCTGGCCCGACTTATAAATTAAACAACTATTCCAGGCAATTATAAATTGCGCCGCCCAGGCATGCGGATTGCATTTTATCCGGCCAATTGGAGCGCATTCTTATGGGCATCAGAACCAAACTGGTGATTGCCTTCGCCGGTCTCTTGCTGATCGTGGCCGTGGTAGGCGGGTTGAGCGTCCATACCCTCAACGAATCCAGCCTGGCCATCGAACGCATCCTGCGGGAGAACTTTGACACCGTGGCGGCCTGTGACCACATGAAAGTCGCACTGGAGAGGCTGGATCGGCAAGCCGAGCTTTGCTTGTGGGAATACCGGCCTGAGGTTTGCAAGCAAAGCCAGCCGGTCATGGATGAGTTCGACCAGAATCTCCGGTTTCAACAGGGTAACGTCACCGTTCCCGGCGAACAGGATCTGAATGACAGGCTAACGGAGTCCTGGAAGGGTTATAGCCGGGACCTGGGGACTTTCTACCAGTTATCCAACCTGGCGGAACGACGGGAATTCTACCGCCACCGACTTTTGCCCCGATCCCAAGAGGTCCGGGAGGCGGCCCAAAAAATCATTGAGTTGAACCTGAACAATATGGTGGCCGTGGACGGGCAGGCGCAACAACGGGCCGCCCAGACCCGGAAGGCCATGTTTTTCCTGCTGTTCATCGGTATCGGCCTAGGGGTCGGATTTACTGTCCTGGCGGGACCGGCAATATTGCGGCCCATCGCCAGACTGACAAGGTCCGTGCGGGAGATCCAACAAGGCAATCTGGATTTGGTGGTCAACGTCCACTCCCAGGACGAAATCGGCCAGTTGGGCGAGGCCATCAACCGGATGGCGGCCAGCCTGCGGGAGTTCCGGCGCAGTGACCAGGCCCACCTGCTCCGCACCCAGCGTTCGACCCAACTGGCCCTGGACAGCCTGAGCGAGGCTGTGGCCATTTGTAGTCCGGACGGCAAGATCGAGTTGGCCAATGATGTGGCCCGGCGCCTCTTTGGGCTGGCGCCGGAATCGACGGTGGACGAGACGGGAAATGAGAAAATCTCCCAGATTTTCTGGCGTGTCAGCCGCCAAGAACGTCCCTATCGGCCCAAAGGTTATGAAGGGGCAATCCAGATTTTTATAAAAGAAGAAGAGCATTTCTTTTTGCCGCAAGCTATTCCTATCTTCGATCAAGAACGGCAACTCGCCGGGGTGACCCTGATGCTTACGGATGTGACGCTTTTGCGCCACCTGGATGAAGTCAAAACCGGTCTGATTTCCACGGTCTCTCATGAATTGAAAACTCCCCTGACCTCGATCCGCCTGGCGATCCATGTTCTTTTAAATGAAAAGCTTGGCCCTTTATCGCCTCAGCAGATGGAGCTTCTGGTTACGGCCCGGGAGGATAGCGATCGACTCTACCGGGTTATTGAAGACCTCCTGGATATCAGCCGCATCGAATCAGGGCAGGCAGAGATCAGGTTGCAGCCGGTCAATGTGGAAGAGTTGATCCTGCAGGCGACGGATAAAATGCGGCCAGCTTTCCGGGACCATGGGATTGCATTTACCATTACCGTGGCCCCGGATGTGCCCCGGGTGTTGGCCGACCCCTCCCGCTTGCAATTGGTGTTCGATAACCTTCTCAGTAATACCTTGAAATACACCCGCATCGGCGGGGAAGTGACCGTTAAGGCACAGCTTGATGACAGCATGGTTCGTTTCTCCGTAGAGGATACCGGCATCGGGATTGCACCGGAGTTCCTGCCGCGCATCTTTGAAAAATTTTTCCGGGTGCCGGGGCAGGAGCAGATCAGCTCGGGGCTGGGACTCACCATCGCCAAAGAAATCGTGGAAGCCCACGGCGGCGCCATCGAGGTGGCCAGCCAACCCGGAAAGGGGACCAAGTTCAGCTTTACCGTCAAGGCGGTGCATGAATCCGGCTCGGATTTACTCTGAGCCAGCCTGAAAGGAGATTTTTGCTCCATGGACGTTGTGTGGATAGCCATTTCGCTCATTTTCTTCGGGGTCTGCCTGGTCTACGTCAGCTTCCTGGCCAAGGAGGGCAAGACATGGAAAACCTGATCGTCGGCCTGGTGGCCGTGGGGCTGATCATCTATCTGTTCGTGGTCTTGCTTAGGCCGCACAAGTTTTAACCGGAGAGAATCTTAAAATGAATACCAGTGGTTGGCTACAGTTGGCTTTTTTTAGCCTCGTCCTCTTGGCCCTCACCAAGCCCATGGGTCTTTATCTGGTGCGGGTGCTGGATGCGGAAGGCCGGACCTGCCTCGATCCGGTAGTAAAGCCGGTGGAGCGCCTGATCTATCGTCTGGCGGGCATCGATCCGGCCAAAGAGCAGGATTGGAAAAGCTATGCCGTTTCCGTCCTGATCTTCAGCGTGGTGGGCCTGCTGCTCACTTATCTCATCCTGCGGCTGCAATATTTCCTGCCCCTCAACCCCCAGGGTTTTAGCGGGGTGGCCGGGGACCTGGCCTTTAATACCGCGGCCAGTTTCACCACCAACACCAACTGGCAGAACTACGGCGGTGAAAGCACCCTGTCCTATTTGTCGCAAATGGTGGGGCTGACCTTTCATAATTTTGTTTCGTCCGCGGCCGGCATCGCCATCGCCGCGGCCCTGGTGCGGGGCATCGCCCGGGATAAGGCCGCGACCCTGGGGAACTTCTGGACCGATCTGACCCGGAGCTGCCTCTATCTGCTCTTGCCCATCTGCCTGGTGTTTGCGGTGTTCCTGGTCTCCCAGGGGATGATCCAGAGTTTCAGCGGCTACCGGACCGCCACGGTGCTCGATCCTTATGCCGCCCAGGTGGCCACGAAGGACACCGGCGGCCAGGAGGTTAAGGACGCCCAAGGCAATCCGGTGATGGCAGACGTCAAGGTGGAGACCCAGACTATCCCTGCGGGCCCCGTGGCCTCCCAGGTGGCCATCAAGATGCTGGGCACCAACGGCGGCGGCTTCTTCAATGCCAACGCCTCCCATCCCTTCGAAAACCCCACGCCGTTGTCGAACTTCCTCCAGATGCTGTCCATCTTCTTGATTCCCAGCGGCCTGACCTATTTCCTGGGGCGGATGGTGAAGAACCAGAGACACGGCTGGTCGATTTGGGCCGCCATGTTTCTGCTTTTCCTGGTGGGGGTGCTGATCTGCTGGGGGGCGGAATCCTCCGGTAACCCGCGGCTGGCGGCCCTGGGGGTAGATCAATCCGTTGGCAATATGGAAGGAAAGGAAGTGCGCTTCGGCATTTTTAATTCCGCCCTGTTTGCCACGATCACCACGGATGCCTCCTGCGGCGCGGTCAACTCCATGCATGATTCCTTTACGCCCCTGGGCGGGCTGGTGCCCCTGTTCAACATCCAGTTGGGCGAGGTGGTCTTCGGCGGGGTGGGCGCCGGCCTCTTCGGCATGCTGGTCTTCGTGGTGCTGGCCATCTTCCTGGCCGGCCTCATGGTGGGGCGCACCCCGGAATACCTGGGGAAAAAAATCGAGTCCTTTGACGTCCAGGTCGCGGTCCTGGCCATCCTGGCGCCCATCGTCTTTCTCTTGGGATTCACCGCCGTGGCCGCCTCGACCGGGTGGGGCGTCAAGGCCCTGAACAATGCCGGACCCCATGGTTTCAGCGAAATGCTCTATGCCTTTACGTCGTGTATCGGCAACAACGGCAGCGCCTTTGCGGGTCTCACCGGCAATGCCCCCTGGTATAACCTGACCTTGGGCCTGGCCACCCTCATCGGCCGTTTCCTGGTGATCGTACCGGTACTGGCCCTGGCCGGGTCCCTGGCGGGCAAGAAGACCATTCCCGTGAGCGCCGGCAGTTTTCCGGTCTCCGGGATCACCTTCGTTTTCCTGCTCATCGGCACCGTCATCATCGTCGGGGCGCTGACCTTTTTCCCGGCCATCAGTCTCGGCCCCATTGTGGAACACTTCTTGATGATTAATTCCCAGAAATTGTTTTAAGGATTATGACCATGGCGGCAAAAGTAAAAGCTCGCTCCCTGTTTGATAAGACGATCCTGATCCCGGCGATCTGGGATTCCTTTCGCAAGCTGGACCCGCGCCTGATGGTGCGTAATCCGGTAATGTTCGTGGCCCTGGTGGGTGCAGTAGTCACCACCGCCACACTTTTGACCACCTCCTTGCACAGCGGCTCCTGGGGGTTCTTTCTGCAGATTGCGCTGTGGCTCTGGTTCACGGTGTTGTTCGCCAACTTTGCCGAGGCCATGGCCGAAGGCCGGGGCAAGGCCCAGGCGGCCACCCTGCGGAAGGCCCGCACCCAGGCCCTGGCCAACCGGCGTCTCCTCAACGGCGCCATTGAGACCATTCCGGCGGAGTCTCTGCGTAAAGACGATATCTTCGTGGTCAAGGCCGGGGAGATGGTTCCGGCGGACGGCGAGGTTATCGAAGGCGCGGCGACGGTGGATGAATCGGCCATTACCGGGGAATCCGCCCCGGTAATCCGGGAGGCCGGCGGTGACCGCAGCGCGGTGACCGGCGGCACCCGGGTGCTTTCCGACGAAATCGTGGTGCGGGTCACCGCCAACCCGGGGGAGAGCTTCATGGACCGGATGATCGGCCTTATCGAAGGCGCCAGCCGCCAGAAGACCCCCAACGAAATCGCCCTGACCATCCTGCTGGCGGCCCTGACCATCATCTTTCTGGTGGTCATTGTCACCCTGAAGCCCTTTGGCGCCTATGGGCAGGTGGACTTCTCCGTCCCGGTGCTGGCTGCCCTGCTGGTCTGCTTGATTCCCACCACCATCGGCGGCCTGTTGAGCGCCATCGGCATCGCCGGCATCGACCGGCTGGTGCAGAAAAACGTGTTGGCCATGAGCGGCCGGGCCGCCGAAGCCGCCGGCGACGTGGACGTGCTGCTGCTGGACAAGACCGGCACCATCACCCTGGGGAATCGCCAGGCGGTGGAGTTTCTCCCGGCCCCGGGCATCGACGTGAAGGAACTGGCCAATGTGGCCCAACTGGCGTCCCTGGCCGATGAAACCCCCGAGGGCCGCAGCATCGTGGTGCTGGCCAAAGAATACGGCCTGCGGGGACGGGATTTGCGTGAATTTCCCCAGGCTCAATTCGTCCCCTTCTCCGCCAAGACCCGCATGAGCGGCATAGACCACGCGGGCAACCGCTACCGCAAAGGCGCGGCGGAGGAGGTCCGGGAGTTCGTTGGCCAGCCGTTGCCCCCGGAGGTGGACGCCGAGATTCAGCGCATCGGTTTCCTGGGCGGCACCCCTCTGGTGGTGGCCAGCGCCGACAAAGTTCTGGGGGTGGTTTATCTCAAGGACATCGTCAAGGGCGGCCTGCCGGACCGCTTCCGGCGCTTCCGGGCCATGGGGATTACCACCATCATGATTACCGGCGACAATCCGCTGACCGCCGCGGCCATCGCCAAGGAGGCCGGGGTGGACGATTTTCTGGCCCAGGCGAAGCCGGAAGACAAGCTGGCATTGATCCGGCGCCAGCAAGCCGCCGGGCACCTGGTGGCCATGACCGGGGACGGCACCAACGACGCCCCGGCCCTGGCCCAGGCCGATGTCGGGGTGGCCATGAATACCGGCACCCAGGCGGCCAAAGAGGCCGGCAATATGGTGGACCTGGATTCTAATCCGACGAAATTGATTGAGGTGGTGGAAATCGGCAAACAGCTCCTCATGACCCGAGGTGCTCTCACCACCTTCAGTGTGGCCAATGATGCGGCCAAATACTTTGCCATCATTCCGGCCATGCTGGTGGCGACCTTCCCTCAAATCGCCCCCTTTAATATCATGAAGCTGGCATCGCCGGAAAGCGCCATCCTCAGCGCGGTGATTTTCAATGCTTTGGTTATTATTGCCCTGATTCCCCTGGCGCTGAAAGGCCTCAAGTTCCGCCCCCTGGGGGCGGCCGCGATCTTGCGGCGCAATTTACTGATTTATGGCTTGGGCGGCGTCATTGTGCCCTTCATCGGCATCAAGCTCATCGACTTGATCGTCGTCGCCCTGCATCTTGCCTGAGAGAGAAGAGACCATGAAACCCCAAGAACTGTTACAGGAAGTCAAGGTATCGGCCCTGGCCACGATGGGCCTGCTGATCATCTTGTGCGGCGTCTATCCCCTGGTGGTTTGGGGCATCGCCCAGGTGGCCTTTCCCCATCAGGCCAACGGCTCCCTGGTGGAAGTCCGGGGCCAGATCGTGGGCAGCGGTTTGCTGGCCCAGAACTTCAGAGGACCCCAGTATTTCCACCCCCGGCCCTCGGCGGCGGGAGAAATAGGCTATGACGGCGCCAGCTCCGGCGGCAGCAACCTGGGGCCTCTGTCCCAAAAGCTCACCGATCAGGTCAAGGAGCGGGTGGATAATTATCGCACCGAGAATAACCTGCCCGGGGCGACCCTGGTGCCCGGGGACGCGGTGACCGCCTCCGGCAGCGGCCTGGACCCGCACATCAGTTTACGTAATGCCGAACTTCAGGCGCCTCGCGTGGCTAAGGCCAGAAAGTTGAGTGCCGATAAAATTAACCTGCTGATTCAAGGTGTTACCGAAGGACCCGACTTAGGCTTCTTGGGAGAGCCCGGGGTGAACGTGCTCCGGCTCAATTTGGCGCTCGACGCGCTTTCGGCCAAATAATATGGCAGACGAAAAAGCCCTCAGCTTCCTGCGACTGATCCGCCGCGCCCAGCGCGGCAAGCTGAAGGTCTATCTCGGCTACGGGGCGGGGGTGGGCAAGACCTGGCAGATGCTTAAAGAAGGCCACCGCCTGCTCAAGGAGGGGGTCGATGTTGTCGTGGGGCTGGTGGAGACCCATGAACGGGCTGAGACGGCCGAACTCATTACCGGCCTCGAAGTCGTTCCCCGGCGCAAGATACAATATCGCAACATCATCCTGGAGGAGATGGACCTGGACGCGGTCCTGGCGCGGCGGCCCGAGGTGGCCCTGGTGGACGAACTGGCCCACACCAATGTCCCCGGCAGCAAGAACGCCAAACGCTATCAGGATGTGGAGGACCTCCTGGCCGCGGGTATCCATGTCATCAGCACCCTCAACATCCAGCACCTCGAGAGCCTTTATGACGCAGTGGAGGCCCAGATCGGCGTGAAGGTCCATGAGCGCATCCCGGATGCCGTGATCGCCGAAGCCGACGAACTGGTCAACGTCGACCTGGCCCCGGAGGATTTACTGAAACGGCTGCGGGAAGGGAAAATTTATCCCCGGGAGCGGGTATCCACCGCCTTGGAGAATTTTTTCAAGCGCAACAATCTGGACCAGTTGCGGGAATTGACCCTCCGGGAAATTGCCTCCCAAATTGACCAGAAGCGCCGCCGGGAACCGGAGGAAGAGTATGGGATCGCTCCCGACCAGGTGATGGTCTGCCTCAGTTCCCGCGGCCCCAATGCCGCGGCCCTGTTACGCTACGGCTCCCGCCTGGCCGGCCGTCTCAACACCAACTGGTATGCGGTCTATGTGCAGACGCCCCGGGAAGAGCCTACCACCATTGATGCGGCCACCCAGCGCCAGGTTGCCGATACCCTGACCCTGGCCAAGCTCCTGGGGGCGCAGGTCTTCCCCTATAAGGGTGAGGACGTGGTGGAGACCATCTTGCATTTTGCCAGGGAATACCGGGTGGGACACATCGTCCTCGGCAAGCCCGGCCCCTTGCCCGCCTGGAAACGCTGGCTGGGCCGCAAAACCCTGGCGGAACAATTGATCCTCAAGGCCCGGGGCGTGACCATAGTGGTGGTGGATGCCGCCTTAAAACCGGAAAATGACGCATCTCCATGAGGGGTAATAAATGATTATTTTTAGTATACTTATCGCGTTTGCCATAAATTCCTTGCATTTGGCGGTTTCCAAATCCCTCTAAATCCAATACGGTTCACTTAAGCGGTTTTGGGAATCGGTGGGCAGTGCCCACCCCACATTATGTCATTCTGAACGGAGCGCAGCGGAGTGAAGAATCTCTGCTTTCCCAGGAAGTTAGAGATTCTTCGGTCGCCTTCGGCTCCCTCAGAATGACAAGGTAAAAGACTTCCCTTCATCTCGAGACGCTTAAGTGAACCGCATTGGGGTTAGGGGGGATTTGGGCCACCCATGGATTATGAAAGGTGACTGATGAGCACCTCCCGAACTTTGAACTTTTCAGACCAGGTTTCTTGACATGTCCCCGGCGAAACTAACGGCCGCCGCCCCCTCGCTGTCCAAGGGCGCAGAGGTCGATCTGGGCATAGAAAAGCTGGCCTTTGGCGGCAAAGCCCTGGGCCGGGTGGACGGTTTCGTGGTCTTCGTGGATCACGCCGTCCCCGGACAGAAAGTGCGGGTGCGGATTACCCGGAAAAAATCGCGCTTCGCCGAGGCCGAGGTCGTGCAACTCCTGGCGCAGTCGCCGGCGTATGCTCCGCCTTTTTGCCCCCATTTCGGTCTCTGCGGCGGCTGCCAATGGCAGGATCTCGCCTATGAGGAGCAGTTGCACTGGAAAAAGCTCCACGTCCAGGAATGTCTCCAGCATCTGGCGGGACTGACGCCCGGGGATATCCTGCCGCCGGTGGCCTCGCCGGACCAGAGATATTATCGCAACAAAATGGAGTTCACCTTTGCCCCCCGGGCTTGGCTGGCCCCTGGATCCCGCCGCGATGACAGCGCCGTCGCCCTGGGGCTGCATGTGGGGGCCGCTTTTGACCGCATCTTCAATCTGGAGCACTGCTTCCTGCAATCCCCCCAATCCACGGCCATCGTGGCCGAGGTGCGCGGCTGGTGCGGACAAAGCGGCCTGGCCGCCTATAATACCCACACCCACCGGGGCTTCTGGCGATTTCTGGTAATCCGGGAGGGCAAGCGCACCGCCCAGACCCTGGTGCACCTCATCACCACCGGCCAGGGTGACACGGCCGCGGTGGAGGCGCTAACCGCCCACCTGGTGGCCCGCTTCCCGGCCATCACCTCTCTGGTGCATTCCCGGCGTCAGACCAAGGCCCAGGTGGCCATCGGCGAGTCCAGCCGCACCCTGTGGGGACCGGGATATATCGAAGAACAACTCGGCGATCTTCGCCTGCGCATCTCGGCCGACTCTTTTTTGCAAACCAATACCGCCGCGGCCGAAGGGTTGTATAATGCCGTCAGCCGGTTGGGCGAGTTCACCAATGACCAGACCGTCTGGGATCTCTATTGCGGGGCCGGCAGCATCGCCCTGCACCTGGCCTCTCAGGTGCGCCGGGTGGTGGGATTTGAATTGATCGCCGCGGCCGTGAACGATGCCTACACCAACAGCCGGCTCAACGGGCGGGAAAATTGCCGGTTCCTGGCGGGAGATTTGAAAGACCTTCTCCGGGAGACCCTGCGAGCCGGCGGCCAGCCTCGCCCCGATGTAGTCGTCACCGACCCGCCCCGGGCCGGCATGCACCCCCAGGTGGTGGAGGCCCTCCGGGAGATTGGCCCCCGGCGGATTATCTATGTATCATGCAACCCCGCCACCCTGGCCCGGGACCTGGCCCTCCTCCAGGATCGCTACGACATCCGAGCCATCCAACCCTTCGATCTCTTCCCCCACACCGCCCACATCGAATGCGTCGCCCGCCTGGACCGGCGTCAACCGGTCCAGGCCTGACCGGTTGATTTACACCAGATTGCCGTCAAAGGGTGGCGCAGGCTAAACCACCATGGCCATTTTTGGCCACCGCCAATCACGAAATTCCTTGTAGGGGCGGTTCGCGAACCGCCCCTACGGGTGGACTTTCACGGTAAAGCCTGTGGCTACAGAAAATAGCCTTTTGAGCGCAACTCAAGTATTACCAGCACAGATTTTTTCAATGGCGGCCTTGATCTGGCAGGCTCTCCAGCCGAAATCGGTCAGGCAGGCGTTGCCTGCCTTAATAAAGACCGCGTCATAGGGGTCGCGCAACAGGTCGACCACCAGCTTTTGGGCGGCAGCCTGGATTGCATCCAGGAGGTTTTTATCGCCCGGATAGAGATGGGCGTCGTAGCAGAAGAGGATAGTCACGTCCGACTTGCTGGCCAGGTTCACGGCCGGTTGGATTTCTGCATCCGCCGGATCGATGGAGACGATATGAATCTCTGGGTTAAAACCGAATTTCTTGAACTCATGCCGGAGGAACTCCGGTTCCGGCAACACTTCCTTTTCAATCATGATTTTTGCGTCTAACCTGGAAAATTGCGGGAAGATCACCCCGAGGCTTGCTGTGCGGCTCTTTAACGGCAATAACTTTTTCTCATCTGTAAGAACCTGGACGGATTCACGGCAGATGCTTGCCGCCAGGCTGACGCCGGCGGGTTCGGCGCCGGGTTCTCCCCCCTCAAATCTTTTGGGGCGCTTTAATTTCAAGCTGTTGATCCGGGCGGCGCTCCTCTCCAGGTCTTTCAGGGGAAGTTGCTGGCTCGTATAGGCATCGAGCAATTTATAGTAAACTTCTTTCTGCGCCTGGGGGACGTGACAAACCAGCAGCAGATCATGTCCCGCTTGCGTAGCTAAGATCCCTGCTTCGCCGATGGGGCAGATGGCCTTAATGGCGCCCATTTCAAGATCGTCGCTGGTAATAACCCCTTTAAAATTGAGATCTACTCTGAGGTAATCGTGAATAATTTTTTTGGAAAATGTGGCGATCATGTTGGGATACGGGTCAAGTTTGGGATAGTAGGGGTGGGAAGACATCACCAGATCGACCCCGGCTTGAATCGCGGTCACGAAAGGCTTAAGATGCACCGCCTCCATCTCTTTCCAGGTGGAACCGATGACCGGCAGGCCCAGATGGGCGTCGACGGGTGAATGACCCTTGCCGGGAAAATGCTTGACGCAGGCTGAAAGCCCGCCCTGCTGCATGGCGGCAAGCCGCGCCGCGCCCATCCCGGCCACCAATTGCCAATCTTGGCCGTAAGATCGTATGCCGATATTGGGACTGTAAGCCTCGGTCAACACATCGAGCACCGGAGCCAGATTCACGTCCATCCCCAGCCGGCGCAGTTCTTTGGCCTCGATCTCGCCCTGCTGCCGGGCATAGCCGATTTTACCGGCGCCTCCCAGGGCCATATTGTCCGGGAACACGGTGATTCCATCCCTGAACATGATGACCCGCCCGCCTTCATGGTCGGTCATCACCAGCAGTTTGCGGCCGAGGGCCTCTTCCAGATCGGCAATCAGTTTTTTAATCTGCACCGGCGAGTCAAAATTTCTCCGGTAGAGAATCAATCCTCCCGCATGCAACTCATTAAAATGACTAATAATTTCTGGAGTGACCCTGGTTCCGAGAATCCCGATGACCAACCTTTGGCCCACAAGCTGTTCTAATTTCATAATGAGCTCATTTTAACCATGCAAATAGTTTTTTGATACGATAGTTTGGAATCCGATGGAAATTCAAACTTTTTTTTCCCGCGGCAGCAGTCTGACCTGGCCGGATTACTCGGTGGTCTTATTACTTCTGGCGCTGTTGATTTTGGTCGGCATTTACTTCGGCAGAGAAGAAAAGACCACCGATGACTTTTTCCTGGGGGGGAGGAAAATCCCCTGGTGGGCGGCTTGTCTGTCGTTTGTGGCGACGGAAATCAGCGCCGTCACCCTGATCGCGGTGCCCGCGGTCGCTTATATGGAAAACTGGGAATATGCCCAGTTTTTTATCGGCTCTTTTCTGGCCCGGCTCGTCATCGCCTTTCTGTTTATCCCGGCTTTTTACCACTATAATTGCACCTCCATTTATGAATTTTTGAAATATCGCTTCGGACCGGAAACCCAAATCGCCGGCTCGATCCTGTTTTTCATCACGCGTCTGCTGGCCTCCGGCGTCCGGCTGATGGTAGCCTGTTTGGCGGT
>Ga0351865_10306_pt1 | contig 15266 bp, 16 predicted proteins | sample TotcelFGM3001L10_FD_206780 | JGI IMG/M metagenome (GOLD analysis project Ga0351865, IMG submission 206780) | Enriched cells from coal bed in the Powder River Basin, Montana, United States - Total cells FGM rep2 HSBNCT.FGM.300.1.L10 ... | reverse complement strand
GAAGTTTTAGGAGAAGCCTGATAGACTGTAGACTGTCAGGCTGTAACAGGGAACGCTCGCGAGCGTTCCCTGCGAACACCAAAATATGAAATACGAAATACGGATATAAACAAAGGAGAGGAAATGAACATTTTAAAGCTTGATCACATCGGTATTGCGGTGAAGAACCTCGCGGAGAGCGCGAAGCTCTATGAAATGCTGGGCATCAAATCAACGGGAGTGGAGGAAGTGGCCCAGCAGAAAGTGAAAGTGTCTTTCTTTCCCGTGGGAGATTCCGAAATTGAACTCCTGGAATCGACGTCGCCGGACGGCCCCATTGCCAAATATATTGAAAAGAACGGCGAAGGCATTCAGCACCTGGCCTTGCGCGTGGATAATATCGAGGCGGTGCTTGCCGAACTCAAAGCCAAAGGCGTCCGCCTGATCGATGAAACGCCGCGCTACGGCGCAGGCGGCGCAAGGATCGCTTTTGTTCACCCCAAATCGACCGGCGGAATTCTGTTGGAGTTAAGCGAACGATAAGAGATTGCGGATCAAAGCAAAGCAAAAGACAAAGATTAAATAGATGCCGTGTTAAACAACCTCGCAGCAAGCTGCCGAGGTATGAAATGAACGTCATTACTTCGCAGACGCAGCGGAGAATTAACGCTCGTCCCGCTCAAGCGGGATTAAACAAACCGGCCGCTTTTGAGAAAGAGGTGTGAGAGACGCCGGGGAGGGAATTCAATATTCTCTCCGGTATCATCCGTTATTTGCATTCTCCGATGGATCCCGTTTTGCACAGGGTCCCGTTGATCCATATCGCCCCGCCAAGCTTTGCGTCTTTCAAGGTTGCTCCCTGCAGATTGCTGTTCCGCAGGTTTGTCCCCTGCAAATCGGCTCCCTCCAAGTCCGCCCCCTGCAGACTGGCCCTGCTGAGATTGGCTCCCTGCAGATTTGCCTTATCTAGGGTTGCTCCCGCCAGGTTCGCTCCGTAGAGGTTCGCTCCCCGCAGATTTGCCCCTTCCAGTTCTGCTCCGCTGAGGTTTGCCCCATAAAAGTTTGCCCAACTCAGGTCGCAGCCGGGACACGCATTCGTCCTCTTTAATTTTTGAACATCCATCAAAGCAGCGGCTGTCGCGCCGCCGGGGATCAGAAATATTGCTGAAAGCATAACCACAAAGACTCCGGACACAATTCTTTTCATCAGATCTGCTCCTTTCCGGTAATTCCATCCCTGTTCTCTTCATCAAAGATCGCTGTCGCAGTAAGCAACATTTTGGAAGCGTTTTCAAGATTTATCTTCCCGTGATGATACAGCAGCCGTTCATACTGAATTTCATGCAAATCCATTCGGGAAACTGATACCTTTCATTTTCCGCCGCCGCAATAACCAGAGTTGATGCGGGCAATCGGTTTGGCGTTTTCGTCCGGGGTGTCGCCAAAGGCCGGAAGGCAGCCCGCAGTCCTTATGAGAGCGTCATGCTTAATTGCGGCCCAGCAGAGACTGGACCTCATAATAAACCGCGGTCAGCTGATTGATCAGTGCGAAGACACAGACACTGAAAAACATTTTAGCCGCGTCGCGATAGCCGGGCCACACCAGTTGCAGATGGGTGTCATAGACCTGCACGCCCGAACCGAAGCGCTCCATCATTCCGACAATGGATATTCCGATTAAAAAGGAAGCAAAAAAGAGCAGGCCCTGCATGATGGCAGACACGACCGATTGTTGAGTGGTATTGAAAATAAGCCGCGAGATGATCGGGACAAAATAAAGAATAAACAGGGCGCCGAACTGAAAGCCCATACCGTACCAGATGCCGGCCAGCATTCCGAGCGGCAGCACAATCGCCAGAATAACCAGACCCGCAAGCAGGAGAATCATCAGCGGGCCGCCTCCGGCCATTTCTCTGGCGCGCTCCAGAAGAAACAACCAGCGTTCCCTGCCCGCTACCATCATCAACATGAAAACCAGCGGAATGGTTGCCAGCAAGGCAAACATCAGCATGCGTGTATATCCCGAATTCATCCCGGGCCGAATCATATGCCTGATGATACTGACAATAAAATATCCTGAAATACAGAAATTTACGGCAGCAATAATCCGATTCATGAGGCGCCCCCAATAAATTTTAAAAACCTGATGCCGCAGGCCTTCAGTCCTGGCGGGGCAAAACAATACTTTCTTTCCCGTTCACAACATAGAACCGACCGTTTATTGCACGGACAATACTTATGATGTTGTAGTGCCGCAGAAGCCCGACGCTCATCGTCGTGGGCGATGCCCGCGTGATCAATACCGGCGCACGGGCATTGATGAATTTGAAGGCAATTTCACTGGATATCCGGCCGGTCGAACAGATCATTTTATCTTCCAGGCTGAGGCTGTTCATGGCCGCGTAACCGATAATCTTATCAATGGCGTTGTGCCTTCCGATCTCGTCAAAAAACACCAGGCGTTCTCCGGCAAGTGAATACAGGGCGGCGCCGTGCACCCCGTGCGTGGCTTCATGCTCCCGCGAATAGGTCAGAAACTCGCTCATGGATTGAAGGATGACGCAAGCTCGGACCTCGGGAAGACTCCTGCGGATCATATCCTCAGAAGGGAGATTCTTCTTGCCTCTTCCGCCGGCCGCCGAAATGGTTTTAATGCGATCGAGTTTATCGGCGATGATTCGATCGTTAATCAAAACGGCATTGACTGCAAGATTGGCTTCATCGATGTCCATTCTTTCAATCTGATCCGTGCCGCTGATGATTCCTTCCGTAATCAGGTAGCCGGTAATATGTTCCTGCAGGAAATTGCCGGAGCAGGCCATCGTCACGTAAGGGCTGCCGTTGATTTTCAAGAGTACGGCATATTCGGTGGAAAACGGCAGCGACACGGAGGCGAGCACGCCTTCGCGGTATTCATGAAGCACAATATTTTGGAAAGTGGGCAGCATGCGTCTTCTTCCCTTTTTTTCTTTCTTTTACCAGTAATAATATTGATTGACAAGAATTAAGCAAATTAACTATCTTGTCGCATCAAGAACGATAAATACCGGAGGAAACATGCTCAGCCGCACCGCCGCCGTTTTAATCATGATCGACTTTCAGGGGAATCTCGCCCAGGTCATGGTGGACAAGGAAAATCTATTTGCCAACAACGTCAAATTGATTCAGGGATTCAAAGCGCTGAACCTGCCGGTCATGGTAACGGAGCAAATTCCGGAAAAGCTGGGGCCGACGATTCCTGTACTTGCCGGAGAACTCTCCGGTATAAAACCGATTGCCAAGGAGACGTTCAGCTCCTGGGCCAACGAATCTTTTCATGACCGGCTGGAATCGCTCACCCGCCGGCATGTCGTACTGACGGGCATCGAGTGCCATATCTGTGTGTATCAGACAGCGCTCGATTTGATATCCAACGGGTATACCGTTCATCTGGTTGCCGACGCCGTCTCGTCACGGACGGCGGAAAACCGTGAGATCGGCATTCAGGCCATCAAAAGCGCCGGAGCGCACATTACGTCCACGGAAATGGTTTTGTTCGAATTGCTGCGTACCGCGGCTGATCCGAAGGCCAAAGATATTTTTAAAATCGTAAAATAAAGGAACCTTATGCTCGGCATTGAACAATTTCGCTATGGCGATAATTTGGCATACCTGCTTTACGGCACGACGGAGGCAATGGCGATTGACGGCGGAGCCTGGCAGGAAATACTGTCTTTTCTGGACGCCAACCGGCTGACGCTCAAATTTGTCACCAATACGCACCGGCATTACGACCATACGCCGGGAGATGACCATCTGCTTAAGAAAACAAGCGCCCGGTTTCTGGATTGCGCGGTCCTGGCCGACAATGAAACGATCCTGTTGGACGGCGAGACGATCATCGTTTACCGGACTCCGGGACACTCAACGGATTCAGTCTGTTTTCATAGCGGCAACAACCTCGTTACCGGCGACACGCTGTTTAACGCCACTGTCGGCAATTGCTTCACCGGAGACCTGAAGGGATTTTTCAATTCCATCCTGCGCCTCATGGCCTTGCCTGACGAAACGCGGGTTTTCGCGGGGCACGACTATGTCCGCGATTCTCTGGCTTTTGCGAAGCACCTGGAACCGGGTAATCCGGACATCGAACGCTTCCGCAAAACCCTTGATCCGGACTTTCTTTATTCCACGCTCGCCGATGAACGGAAAATCAATCCCTACCTGCGTTTCAACGAGGAACCGATATTAAACCTGATCAAAGATCACGGCCTGCCGCACGCCACCGAGTGGGAGCGCTGGCAATCGCTGATGACGATGGAATAGGGTTCGGTATCGGTCCTGATGTGAGCCGCCGTTCAGAGTCGGCTTTTCTAAGATATCATTCTTTATTTGACATTTGATAAGCGAGTATGCAGCTTAGCTGTATAAGATGCTCTAGGAAGGAGAAAGCGTTATGGACACGATTCAAGTAGGCGATGCCTGTGGAGACTTTTCACTAAAATGTCAAAGGGATACCTTAATTGACACGGCTATGCTTGCCGGCAAGAAGCTTCTTCTATCCTTTCATCCCCTAGCCTGGACGCCGGTTTGCGCATCGCAGATGCAGGCGCTGGAAACCAACTATGAAACCTTTCAGTCACTTCACACAGTGCCGTTGGGATTTTCCGTGGATTCCGTGCCCTGCAAAAGAGCCTGGGCCAAGAGTCTGGGGATCGAAAAAGTCGATATGCTGGCGGATTTCTGGCCGCACGGCGGATTCGCCAGCAGGCTCGGACTGTTCATTGACAAGTTTGGTTTCTCGGAGCGCGCCAATATTATCCTGGATGAGGAGCGCAAGGTAATCTTCGTGAAAGTTTATCCGATCAAGGAATTGCCGGATCTCCAAGAAGTGCTGGACTTTCTCTCCCGGGCCCGTTGAATCGAAAGAGCGGCCGCCGGTTTATCAGGCGCATTGACGCTAAAAGGTCCGCCCCGACCGGTCCGGTGCCAGGCGTCATATAACCGAACACCCGGAGCATGATTTCACGACATATAGCTGTGCAAGCTGGGGAGCAGGTTGACGCCTAGATAGGTAAACAAGACACAGCCAAAGCCGACAATCGCCATGATGGCCATGCGCCGACCCCGCCAGCCGCGCACCAGCCGGGCGTGCAGCATGACGGCATACACCAGCCACGTAATCAGCGACCAGGTCTCCTTCGGGTCCCAGCTCCAATAAGAGCCCCAGGCATAATGCGCCCAGACGGAACCTGTGACAATTCCAAGCGTCAGGAATATGAATCCCAGGGCAGTGCTGGAATACATCAGTTCATCCATCTGATATTCCGACGGCAGCAGACGGCCAATCCTGCCGGCATTGGAATCCTTTTCGCTTTCCTTGCCCTTGATCAAAAACATGATCCCCAACGCAAAGGCAACGGTAAATGCGGCGTAGCCCAAGAAGCAGGTTAGAACATGCGAGGTCAGCCAGTTGCTCTGCAGTGCGGGAATGAGGGGTTCAATGCGATTGTTGATTCCCGGCGCGATAGAGGCATACGCCATAATAAGAAAAGCCACGGGCATGACAAAAACGCCGATGCTGCGGTTCTTCAGCCGCCACTCCATGAGCAGATAAAGCATCACAATGGTCCAGGCGAAAAAGATCAGCGACTCGTAAAAATTGGACAGCGGAGCATGCCCCATGCCCAAGTCGTAGGATGTTTTCCAGCGGATGATGAGCGCAATGCTCTGGGCGACAAGTCCGGCAAGGGCGACCCAGGTTGCAATTTTCCCCCAGAATTCCTTTCCCAATATCATCCGGAAAAGATAAAAAACGAATGCTGCAAAATAGATGAAAGTCACCCAGCTCAAAATGGTGGTGTTAATCATTTAGACGTCTCCAGATTATTCTTAAGCTCAGCGAGCAGGTATTGCATTTCTTTTTCCAGCCCGGCCTGGTTCTTATAGCTTCGTCCCGCAACGCGGACCATGACCTTATCTTTTTTCTGATCGACCCGTATCCAGATCGAGCGCGCATAAGAGAACAAAATGATCATCAATCCGCCGATCAAAAGCAGGGCCGCGCAGGCTACGACCGGCGTTCCCGGATCGCGCGTGACCTGCAGACCGGTATAATATTTTTCTTCGAGTCCGGACAGGGTAAACGTGTAGGGACTAAAAAGGCTTGGATTGAACATCGGAACCTCTTTAAAGATATCGGGGCTTATGGCTTTGATTTTATCGATATCACGGAAAATCCAAAACGTTGCCTCTTCCTTCTTGGACCGCACGGTGACTTTAGCCGCGGGCCCCATCTTCATCAGATTCTGCTCCACCCTCAAGACCTCGAAGGTGCCTTCTTTGCCCGGCAGATCAAATGTGTATCCCGCCGCCACATTCATTACATCGCGGCCGCCGCCTGTGGTCAAGACCAGCGTCGCTTTACCGCCCGGGGCCGCTCCATAGCTTGCCTGGTAAAAGCGGAAGTCCTCGAAAGTAACCGGATGATTGACGCGAAGCTTTCCCGACTGGACCGTCTTATTATTTTTCAGAAAGGCCAGATCTGATTGAAACGTCTTGGGCGCGCCGGTTTCGTAAAATTCCACAGTGAATTTGTCGCAGCGCACGGAAAAAGGCAGGGGCATGGGTTGGTTATTGCTGCGCAAATTAATGCTGCTGATCGTCTCGCCCTCGGTAATGTTAATATATCCTTCAGTGCCGAACACCGAGCCGATAATCGCCCCCGCAATGAGAACCAGAAAACTCACATGAACAATATAGACGCCGAAATGAGAAAAGCGGCCTTTCCGGACACAGAAAAAAACGCTGCCCTCCTCATCCGCCCGGGTAAACGTCCGGTATTTTTTTTTCAGGAGTAGAGCGGCGGCATCTGCGGCTTTTTGTTTATCCGCTTTCGCGGCGAAAATGTTATCTGCGGAAAGGTCTCTAAAAACATCTTCATTAAGGGGTAAAGGCTTCATGCGGAAACGCCGCCAGGCCAGGGGAAATCGGTCCAGCGAACAGATAATCAGGTTTACCGCCAGGAGCCCTGTCAGAAGAAAAAACCAGACAGAGTGATAAAGATCAAAAATCTGCATCTTCGTGAGAAAAGCAAATAAGGTGGGAGACAGTCTGCCGGCCAGTTCCGCCGTGGCTTCCCGCTGAGGGACAATCGTTCCGATCACGGCAAAAAAAGCGATGAGCGAGAGAAGAACAATGGCCAGTTGAACCGAGGAAAAGAAAGACCAGATGCCGGATTTGTTTTTCGTCAAAAGAATTTTCTCCTGGAATATTTTTTGGGTATCACGTCTGGCTTAATCTAAGAATGTACATAAAAAAGTCAAGCTATTCATAACAACGTCAAACCTGACCCCGCGACGCTTCGCTCTGCGGGACAATGCGACTCGCCAGTTTCAATGCACTTTGTTTCTGAAAGGGGAGTCTCATCTAGTGGAGTGCATCCAATGCTGCTTCCTGATTTCCGCATTTCGGCGATTACTGTAGATCCGCTTAGAACAAGGGGTTGCAACCCCTTGTTCTCTATTCTCGCGCGCACTAAATCTGCGTAAAAGAACTTGCGACACACTAAACTAGCCCGCAACGCTTCGCTCTGCCACGATAAGAGCGACTAACAAATCCCGGGCGCTCCGCTTCCGGGATTTGAGTCGCTCTAATAAAAAATGACGGCCCAGAAAATGAGACCCAGTAACAGAAGCCCGAGAACAAGACTGGCCAGGCCGAACACGGAGGCAAACAACTGCGTCCACAGGCCGGGCCCCTCACGTTTGAGGGATTCCAGTTTTCCCTCAGCAACCAGACGTTCATACTCCAACGGGCGCTCTTTCTGCATAGCCTCCAGCCGGTAACGGCCGGTAAAGATGTTCGGCTCCAGAGGGAACTTGTTGGGCACAATGTGGTTATTGAAAAAATGCACCGTGAAAATGAAGACGGCCGCCAGGAACGCTTCCTCCGAGTGCACGATCGTCGCAATATTGATGATCCAGCCGGGTACGACATAGGAAAAAATTCCGGGGAACCACAACATAAAGCCGGAAAGGCCGATGGCGGTCATACCCCAGAATACCGCCAGGAAATCAAACTTCTCCCAGTACGTCCAGTGGTCAAACTTCGGCATCTCTCCCTTACCGAAAAACCACAAAAACATGCCCTTGATGTCCTGAAGGTCTTTAAGGTTGGGGAACAAGGAATCGGGGCCAAGCAGACGCTCTGTCCACCCGCGCCATTGCCATTTCGGGAATAAGAAGCGAATCGACCGCCACAGCGTGTAAAGAAACAGCAAGCAAAGAACAGTAGCGGCGATTCTATGGAAAATACCCGACATCTCCGGGCCGCCCCACATATTTACCAGAACCTTTGCCCAGGCGGTCTCCGAATACTTAATAGGTAAACCTGTCGCAGCCAGCGTAAAGAACGACAGAATCAGCAACACGTGCATCATCCGCTGGACTACGGTGAAGCGCTCAATCTGTTTTTCATCGCGGCAATCGGGCGTAAGCGGATTTTCAATAAATCCCGCTTTATGCATAAGACACTTGTCCAGATAAGACCGGCGCCACCACAGGACCGTATGGAGCCAGAAGAATGCGAAGACGATCGCCAGCAGGACAATCATGAATATCTCGGCGATATGTAAAGCGCGATAGGTTTTTCCCTCGATGGCTCCGGGATGGGCTTCGAATGCCACAAAACGTTTGTGCATGATCGTATGACAGGTATTGCAGGACTTATAGAGATTATCCGGATGCAATGCGGCGCGAGGATCGCTTGGCTTCAGCGTGTTGTGGCCGATATGACAATCTGCGCAGCCGGCAACGCGCTGGGGATACCCGATATGCATGACTTTGCCGTGATAGGTTTGATCATAGGCCGCGGCCACTGCCGTCGGCAAATTATTTCTGCGGGCAAGGGCTTCGTCGGCATGACAGGATTTGCATTTACGCGTGTAATCCTCCCTCTGTGCGGCTTTTTCCTTGTCCGTTGCGGCATGATAGGAGGCGATGCTGTGCAGATTATGACAGTCGGTGCAGGTCGCCGAATCGGCGTTGCCTGCAAGCACGGCCTTGCCATGACCCATGAGCATGTAATCTTCAGGTTCGTGACAGCGGGCACATTGCTCCGTTATGGCTATTTTTTTCGTTTGAGCTGATTTTTGAATGACATGAATTTTCCGATGACAGTCCGAACAGGTCATGTTCTGCTCCGTGGCATGAACGTCTGTCTTGTAAGCAGTGGCGGTCTCATGATGGCAACTTGCGCAGCGGACGGGATTCGATTTTTTTTCACCCGAACTGTGCAGGGCAAGATTATCAATATCCGTGTGGCAACTGGTGCAGGAGTTGTTGCCATGAACGGACGAGGCAAAGCCGCCGGCAAACGCCTGATCGGAATGACATGATTGGCAGCTTGCCGTCCGAGCCTGCGCGCCTGCCTGCACCGGAAGGAAGATGAAGCACACGGCGGCGATGAAAACAGTCCCGATGGAAATAATATTTTTCATTTCGCTCCTCGTCGATATTCAATCATACCGCCTTTGAGTCTGGAAATGTTCATAAATCCCTTACGGGCCAGATAACTTGCCGCCAGGAAACTCACCGATTCATCCTCATCAACAACCAGCAGAGTCCGCCCCAGTGGAATATCCGCATATTGGACATGAAGTCTCGCCAGCGGGAAATTAAGCGCGCCCTCGATGTGGTCTTTGGCATAAGCCGACTGAGAGCGAATATCAATCACCAGTGGATGATCGGTCTGTTTCAGCCATTCGGATAATTTTTTAGGATTCAAAGCCCTGGAGATGGCGCGCGGAATTCTTTTATCCGACACGACCGGCCGGTCCGCTTTTCGCCAAGCCGCAAATCCGCCCTGCAAAATCCGCAGATCGTTAAACCCTTGATTCCGGGCCGCAGCAATTGCCTTGCAGTCGGCAGTGAGCGCTACAGAACCGCCATAGACAATTACCGGTGTATCTTTAGCGGCATCCTGAGGCAATAGAGCGCGTTCCTCTTCATCGCAGGAAAAACAAATAGCGCCGGGGATTTTACTGTCCAGGCACTCCAGAGTGCTTCTGGCGTCAATCACCATCACCTTTTGAGGTTTGTTCATCATAGCGGCAAGCGTCTTAACATCGACGGACGTCGCATTCTCTTGCGCCGCCCTGCCCGCATCCGCCGAACCGAAGGCCATCGCCAAAACAGCAAAAAATATATAAATTTTGAATTTCATTCTTTGCACCCTATTCAAAAGCCGGAACCGACCTGAGCCCCCAGATTTCATATTGCGCGACGGCATTCGGGTTCTTGAGCGCCGGGTAATCTTTTCGCAAAAAATCACGGACATTTTTAATGTCCATCTTTGTGAAAAACGGCGAACTGTCATCATGGCACTGCATGCAGCCGCCGGATCGGCCTTTGTGGCCATACGTCTGTTTCCTCGACAAATCCGTCACCCCGTGCTCCACGGTATAATAAAGCGTCTTTTGTTTGAGGGGCGAAGCAGCCAGTTTTTCATTCTTCAGTTCATAGAGCTGGTCCGACACAAAGACCACGTTGACAAATCCCGATTTGGTGAGCGCCTTGATCATCTCCGTGATATCACGGTCGGAAACGACTGTCAGTCGTTTATCCTTTTTGCCGTCGGGCAAATTGACATTGACCGCCGTCAGGTTGGCAACCTGACGCGCCGCCTTGGCGACATAATGAAGCCCAATTGGCCGGATTTCTCCATTTGTCATCTTTTCTCCGAACCATTGCAGGTGCTTGGGTATGGCCGCTTGATACTTCTTTGTGCGCATCTGCCAGGGCGGCCAGGGTTTCGGCGCAGGCCTCAGGTAATCACCGGGCGCGGCGGCGCTCGCAAAATCGTCAGCCGTGTAACCCTGCTCCCGGCCGGTGCTCATATCCAGAATCGTCATGTCTTTCTCCTGTGCTGTTTGTCAAAAAATAAAACGTTTGGTGGGTGGTTGGAATGACAACGCGGCTGCCGATCCGGAAACCGGAACAGGCAACCCTCGTGATTTTTACTTTTGCGATTATAGTGAAGGCGGCCAAGGCAAGTCAAGGTTAATTTCCCCGCGGACGTCGGAAGTCAAAGAGGAAGCCCTGTCGCGGCAAGACGGCGGGGTCCGCGAAGCCTAAAGGTGATTGTCAGCCGGTAAAGATGGCCCTTTCAGTCGGAACAAGGGGTCTAGCCGCCCTTCAGTGGTGATTTCAACCACCCATGCGGGTGTTCGGTTGTGATGTTTTCAAGCATGCTGCTTTCCTCTCGTTTATCGTCTTTTTCTTATATCTAATGAAAAGCAAAGCCTGCGCGTTCCACAGGGCTGTGCTCGGTCCATAGGTCGGTCGCGTAATTATTCGATAGAACCTTCTCCAATTATTTTCTATTTCAGTCCCTTATTTGTTTTTTTGCTGATTTGACGAATCGTCCGAAAGCTTTGTCCTTTTTTCGTTTGTCCAGGTATGACATCTCGTAATACTCTGATTCCTTCTTGAGCTTGATATAGCTGGAATAGCGATCTTCAGACAGCTCACCATTTTCGGCTGCGGCCCGGACGGCACAGCCGGGCTCGTGTTCATGGCTGCAATTCGCATATCGACATTTTGCGGAAAGTGCGACAAATTCTTCAAACCCGATGTTGACCCCCTCGCCGGCGCCAACAATACCCAGTTCCCGCATGCCGGGCGTATCAATCAACATCGCGCCTTGGCTAAGAACAATGAGGTGCCGGCGGGAAGTTGTATGAGTGCCTTCTCCCGTCCCGCTGACGGCTTTTGTGTTAAAGGCTTCCCGACCCATGAGGCGGTTGATGAGAGTTGTCTTCCCGACACCCGATGAACCAAGCAGGCAATACGTCTTTCCCGGGGATAACGTTTGTCTGAACTCATCAAACCCGATGCCGGTGATATTGCTAAGGGCGATCACTTTAGCTTTGGTGACAGATCTGATGACTGCAATTTTCTGATCCAATTCATCAGGGGAGATCAAATCAGTTTTTGTGAGTATGGCAATCGGTTCAACACGTCCGTCAGCTGCCATGACGAGGTAGCGATCCAAACGATGCGGATTAAAATCAAAGTGGCACGATTGAACAATATAAGCGATATCTATGTTGGCTGCAATCATCTGGTAGTCGATGTTTTCGCCGGCGGTTTTGCGACGCAAGAACGTCTTTCGCGGAAACACCCGGTGGATGACGGCTGCCGTGTCATTGTCGTAGTATTGTGCCGTCACCCAGTCTCCGACACAGGGAAGATTGATGGGACTTTCAATTTGATAAGAAAGCTTCCCTGTTAGCTCAGCCGGAACTTCTTTAGATTCGTCCCTTATAAGATACGAGCCTCGGTCAACTGCAGATATGCGCGCAAAGCTGCAACCCTCCTGGCAGAACTCGGGGGAATGAACTTCAAACCATTCGTCAAATCCCAGATCTCTTAATTTCATATAGCAGTATCACTGAACGACGACATCAGCCGGAAAGAAGCGATCGGCTGGATTAAACAGACACGTCATTTTACGTGGCAGTACCATAGTGCGGCTGGCGGCATAATGCATTGATCTTGATTGCCTGACAGCGAAGCCTTCCCATCAAGGAGTCGCACCTTGATCTTGCACGTAGTCGATGCGAAACGGCTTATTCGTAATGAACAGCGCAATCATATCTCCATCCGGTGATGCACCATGCTCCATTGGCTCACCCTCCGGAAACCAAACAAATGTTCCCGGGCCGAATTCTCCATCGTGAGTTACCAGTTTGCCTTCAAGAACATACATGCCGTGACCACAAGGGTGCGTATGGTGAGGGTTCTTCATCCCGGCCGGATACCGCAACAGCGTCACGCTCATTTTGGTTTCCGGGTCGGCGAATAAATTTTTGACATGATACGGTCGTCCGATTCGCTTCGCGAGCACGTGAGACCAATCGATGTCCGATTGATTCACTGCTATTATTTTTCCGTTGATCATTTTTTCTCCTTGTTTGATTGTCCGATGTCTATATACCGACGAGTCTCCGGAAGAAACTCAAAATAGAATATCCGTGCCATTCTTGAAAGTCTTTTTGCCCATCCTTGTTCCCCTCGATCCTTTGTTCGATCGCTATATCTTTCAAACATGCTGTTTTCGTCTCGTTTGCTGTGATTTGTGAAAGCACCGTATCCTTTATTTCAAAGGCCGGCCTTCACAGCGAGCCCGGCAATGGCGTTTGCTATTTGGGCCCAAACCCCTTTGGGCATGTCATGCCCCATTCCATCAATGATCAACAATTTTGCTCGCGGTATCACCCGGGCTGTATCTTTTCCTCCGTCGACCGGTATCAGTGGATCATCGGCCCCGTGAATGACAAGGGTGGGAACCTTAATCGACGAAAGCGACGATCTGCGATCGCCGTTGGCAATCAGAGCTATGTTTTGACGCACCGCTCCCTGGGGGTAGTATGAGCGATCATAGCTCTTCTCTATGAACGTCCGGGCTCTTTCCTCCTCAAACGGAAATCCGGGGCTCCAAATCGCCCGCCATATCTTGAGATTATGTTCAACATAGGCTTCGCGTTCATCCGGTGCAGGCGCGAGAACAGCAGCGATAGTCTCCGGTTTTGCCTGCGGAAGACCAGGATTTCCTGTGGTCGACATGATTGAAGTGAGACTCAGGACGTGTTGGGGATGCCGATAGGCGATAACCTGGGCGATCATACCGCCCATGGAAGCGCCACAGATATGGGCCTTGGCAATGCCCAAAGCATCAAGCAAACCAACGGCGTCGTCCGCCATATCATCAAGAGAATAGGCCGACTTCACAGGCTTGCCCTGCATTAAAGCCTGGATGGCCGCCGCGAAGTCGGGAATGCCGGCTTCTTCAAATTTTGTCGAGAGACCGGCGTCGCGGTTGTCAAACCGAATCACAAAGTAACCTTTTTTTACCAATAGCTCACAGAATTCGAGATCCCAAAATAATATCTGAGCACCATTTCCGGCAATTAACAGTAATGCGGGGAATGAACGATCACCAAAAGTATCATATTCAATTTGGATTCCATGAGCTTTCACATTAGGCATTGCTTACTTCCTTTCCTGTTAATATCATTAATTACTATATTTATCTTGACTCACAACGTGGGCATCACCGGGGGCGGTACGCGATCCGGTGGATGCCATGGTTATGCCTCATTTATATTTCTTTGGGAACCACTCTTTTCCTGCCAACCACAAAAAGATGTCAATTTCTCTCAGAGAAAACTTATCAAGTTTGTAAAAGCTTTGGAAGCTCTTGATGATCTGAATAAAGCGTTCATAATCTTTAAGATCGACTTTGTCGAAACCGTTGAAACTGTCTACGGTTGTATAGTGCAACATCATCTTTTCGACAAATGAATCGAAGATCGGATAGCTGGTGGGTTTGTGATGACTACAGTACTTTGATGCGAATGAATAGAAGTTTATCGTTTTTGCCTTAATTGCGATTTGTGCTATGTCGTTGACCAAGGAATAGTCGTTTACTTCGAGCCGAGCATCGATATCTTTTGCGAGGATGTGTCTGGCTACTGAGTATGTGTCGAAAATATTCGTACTGTAAAAATCATTGAGCGCACTTACTTTTAACAGCACGTGCTCAATCTTCTTGTTCTCGGGACACAGCGTGTGAAAGAGGAGCCCCAAGGAGGCCTCTTGGAGCCGATAATTTTCTAACTGTTTCCACCTGCCTAAATACTCTGCAATGAGGCTTGGACATGGCATTAATGGTTTTTGCATAGTAACTTTATGTGAAACAACACCTGCTCTCAGTCTCTCAAGTTTTACGATGTCCACTTCCTTATCGGCAATATTGACATCATTGCCTTGCCCGAGAGACAGAGTCAGTTTGAGTGGCTTTTGCGTTTTGTCGACGACTATTCGGTCAGCGGTGCGAGATGCCGAATAAATCTGAGCCTCGACTGCATGGTCAACGTTCTTGTAATGCCCTTTCTCAACATTGCGCCTGTGAGACTCGGTGCCATAGAAATCAGGATACTTAACCTTGATGATCTCTCTGATCTGCCTAGGAGTCATGCCTTCTGGATGCATCTGCAAAATTTGTCTAATCAGGGCAACAAAACTCAAACACTTCTCCTCATTTCAAGGCAACAATTTAATATACTTGGTTTGGCTTTTTCCGAAATTTGTCGCAATTTTACTCTTTTTGAGGCAAAACGCAAATCGAAAAATGGCCGTAAAATCAATTACATTATAATTCGGGCATACGACTTTGTGCAGATAATAAGGACTAAACGCCCTAGGGGGTATTCTTGCGCAGTGCGTCTAGCACTCCCTCACATA
>Ga0351865_10266_pt1 | contig 15811 bp, 14 predicted proteins | sample TotcelFGM3001L10_FD_206780 | JGI IMG/M metagenome (GOLD analysis project Ga0351865, IMG submission 206780) | Enriched cells from coal bed in the Powder River Basin, Montana, United States - Total cells FGM rep2 HSBNCT.FGM.300.1.L10 ... | reverse complement strand
GTCGAGGCAGCAGAACGATTACGAGCGAATCTGTCGGGAACCCCCGTTTGCTATGAGGACAAAAAATTCTTGATCACCGCCAGCATCGGAGTAAGCCAGTTTAGAACCGGGGATACCAGAGAAACATTACTTCATCGTGCGGATCAGGCGATGTACGAGGCCAAGCAAAACGGGAGGAATCAGGTCATGATCAGCTAAATAAAATTCGCCGTCTAATCCGATCGGAATGATAGATCAAAATAATTTCAGGTAAAAAAACGGGTCTGGCTGAGGTAAACATGAAAAAACACAATGGCGGTTGGAGCCCCTATCTGGCCGGGGCGCTCAGTGATGTCGTGGGTATTCTGTCCGTGTGGGTTTCCGGACAATTTTTGGGAGCGTCCACCTCTTTTGTGCGCACCGCCGGCCTGATCGAGCAATTTTTCGGGCCTGAGCGGATCGCTCCAACTGGCTGTCCGCGGTTTTGTTGCCATGGGGTTGTAAACCCATGAAAACCATGGCCACCCAGCTTGCCCTGCTGATCCGGAGCGGTCAACAGCGAAGCAACATGAAACTGCTGATCAGATTCGGCCTGGTGCTGGTTTTCTTTTTTGTTGTTTACAGCGTGCTGTTTCACATCCTGATGCTTCACGAAGGCCGCCAATACTCCTGGATCACCGGATTTTACTGGACCCTGACGACCATGTCCACCCTGGGATTTGGTGATATCACTTTCGGCAGCGATACCGGCAAGCTCTTTTCGATTGTGGTGCTGATCAGCGGTATTGTTTTTTTGCTGATCATGCTGCCGTTTACCTTTATCCAGTTTTTTTATGCGCCCTGGCTGGATGCGCAGAACAAGTCGCGTGCCCCACGGGAGCTGCCGGAAAGCATTTTCGGACACGTGATCCTGACCCATTTCGATGATGTCGCCATCAACCTGATTGAAAAACTTGGCCAATATGGCATCCCCTATGTTGTTGTGACCCAGGAGCTTCAAAACGCACTCGATCTGCATGATCTGGGATTTCACGTGGTGGTTGGCGAACCGGATGACATCCAGACATATAAGCGCCTTCGAATCGATCAGGCCGCACTGGTGGTGGTCATGAACGATGATATCCTCGGCACCAACATCATTTATACCATCCGGGAGGCAAGCGACCGCGTGACCACTGTGGCCAATGCGGATATGGATGATTCGGTGGATATCCTGAAACTGGCGGGCAGCACGCATGTTTTCCGGTTTACCCGGATGCTGGGCAAGGCCCTTGCGCGGCGCGTCCTGGGTGTAAGCATGAAGGCCAATGTGATCGGCCGGTTCGACCAATTGCTGATCGCCGAGGCCCCGGCCATGCGCACCTGGTTACAGGGAAAAACCCTGGCCGAAAGCCGTTTGCGCCAGACCACCGGTGTTACGGTGGTCGGTTTGTGGGAGCAGGGCCGATTTGCAATTCCTACGCCACAGACACGGATCGGCGAATCCACCGTACTGGTAATGGCCGGCACCGAGACCCAGTTGGACCGTTTTGACCATTCCATCGCAGTGGTTCCCAATGAAACGCCCAAAAAAGGTCCGGTCGTTGTGCTGGGCGGCGGTCGCGTCGGCCGATCCGTGGCAGATTCCCTCAATGCCCGCGGGATCGACTTCCGGGTGGTGGAAAAGCGGGCCGTCATCGCTGATCAGGATACCAAGTTTATCCAGGGAAACGCCAGCGACCTGGATATTCTGGAAAAGGCGGGCATCCGGGATACGCCATCCGTTATCGTTACCACCCATGATGACAACCTGAACATTTATCTGACCATCTATTGCCGCCGACTCCGGCCCGATGTTCAGATCATCAGCCGGGCCAGCCTGGACCGCAACATCAAGACGCTGCATCGGGCCGGCGCCAATCTGGTGATGTCATTCAGCTCGATGGTGACCACCACGATCATGAACCTCCTGCATCCGCAACAGATGCTGATGCTTTCCGAAGGGCTGAATGTGTTTCGCATCGGATTGAACCCCAGGCTGGCAAACAAGGCCCTGCTTGACATTCAGGTGCGCGAAACCACCGGATGCAGTATTGTGGCTGTCAACAGAAAAGGCAATTTGATGATCAATCCGGACCCGGCGATCATTCTCGAACACGGGGATGAACTGGTTCTGATCGGATCAGCCGACTCCGAAAAGATGTTCACCGAGAAGTATCCGGCTACCCAATATGGACTTTCAGAAAAATAATTTCACTGCATTATTGGTCGGAGGGACTTTGGGTACGTTATGTTACGAGTTCCTGGCTGCCATGCAAATTATTTGGAGGAATATCTCCTCTGGGTCGAGACTCATCTCCTCTGGACGTAACTCAGGTCATAATGTCCCCAAGATAATAATCAGAATAAATGGAAATGATTGCTGATCTGCGGGACCGGATGTATAATCGCCTCCCAGAATGGAAATCGGGTTTCAGAAAACAGTCAACGGGCAGAGACTCAACCCACAGGAGGCGTAGTATTATGAACGAGGAAGCCGCAGATTCAGCCGATGCCGGCAAAAGCCTCAGCAGCCGCATCTCCTACAGGCAGATTGGCCAGATCCTTATCGAGGCCGGCCTGGTAACCAAGGAGCAGCTTGAAAAGGCCATTCTGAGCCAAGGTGCGGGAAAACGAAAAAAAATCGGGGATCTGCTTGTTGATATGGGGTATATTTCCGAATCCCAGTACCTGAGGGCGCTTGCGGACAAACTGCAACGCCGGGTAGTCGACTTAAGCAGACTCAGTGTGGATAGAATCTCTCTGGAAGCCATTCCCAGGGACCTGGCGCGAAAACTCCATGTCTTCCCCATCCAGGACCGTGGCAAAGAACTCATCGTGGCGACTTCGGATCCAATATTCGCGGAAATCGAAAATGCCCTTAGAATGCATACCAACCGTGTCATCACCATGGCTTTTGCCACCTCAGAACAGATCACGCAGGCACTGAACACGTATTATGCCGAAGAAGCAAACGTTCCTCAAGTTGCCGACCTGATCGAAGATACGGCAGAAGCGCCTGGTATAGACGAGCATCTTGACATTACCAGGGAAATAGATTCCAAAATTGTAACCTTCCTCAACAGGATTCTATCCGACGCCTATACCAAACGGGCCTCGGACATTCATTTTGATGCGGGTCTTCGCGGAACGCCTTTCAGTGTTCGTTTCCGTGTTGATGGCATCTGTTATCTGGCCTACAACATACCCGAGTCATCGAAAAGGGCCATCATCTCCAGAATCAAGATCATGTCGAAACTTGATATTTCAGAACGCCGCAAACCGCAAAGCGGCAAATTCATGGTCCTGATCCGCGGCGAGAAAGTTGAGTTTCGTGTGGAAGTCACGCCTACCGTCGACGATAACGAGAATTGTGTTCTGAGGATTCTAGCCAAATCGAAATCCATCGCTATCGATCAACTTGGACTCTCCCCTTACAATATCGAGGCATTCCGGGACATGATCACCAAGCCCCAGGGCGTCGTCCTCTGTGTTGGGCCGACAGGCTCTGGAAAGACAACCACCCTGCATGCAGCGTTAGGTCACATCAACAAACCGGAAATCGCTATCTGGACCGCTGAAGACCCTGTTGAAATCAGGCAGCCCGGACTTAAACAGGTACAGGTCAACGCCAAGATCGGATATACCTTCAGCGAGGCCCTCAGATCGTTCCTGCGGGCTGACCCCGACGTGATCATGATCGGCGAAATACGTGATGCGGAAACAGCCAAAATCACCATGGAAGCCTCCCTGACAGGACATCTTGTCTTCAGCACCCTGCATACAAACAGCGCAGCCGAGACCATTGTCCGCATTATCGATATGGGAATCCCCTTCTACAATTTCGCCGATGCCCTGCTCGGGATCATCGCACAGCGGCTGACCCGAAGACTTTGTGACAAATGCAAGAAACCTTACCATCCCGACCTTGAGGAATACGATAGACTGATCCATTATTATGATCCGGTATGGGCGAAAAAACATGGTCTGCCCGGGTATTCCCCGGACCTGACATTGTGGGCGCCGCAGGGGTGCAATGTCTGCGACGGTAAGGGATATTACGGCCGAATAGCCATTCATGAAATCATCGTGGCATCGGCCCCGGTCAAGAAAGCCATCCGGCAGAATGCCGACATCGAGAATTTGCGGGAAACCGCCCTGATGGAAGGCATGCGAACACTGCGGATGGACGGCATTACAAAAGTTCTGGAAGGCACCACCGATTATGCGCAGATATCCAGGGTCTGTCTATAGATGTTTCACAGGCAGGCGACAGGAATTTTGTATTTGAATACACGATACCATCAACATACGAGGATAGAAAATGAAACGATTCGAATTAACGGATGCTTTGCGCACCGGATTAACGGATATCGATGAGGATCATCGGGAGATATTCGAAGCAGGGAATCGGATCGCCAGTCCTTCCTTTATCAACAGCGACAGCAAGACTCTGGAAGAAGTGCTTTCTTTTCTGGAGGACTATGTTCTGTATCACTTTGCTGCCGAGGAATACGCCATGAGCAATGAAGGCTTTCACGGAATGGAAAATCACTGTAAATTGCACAAGAATTTTCAGCACAACATATCCGGTTATGTGAACACATTTCGAACCGAAGGCATCTCCAAAGAGTTGATCCTGAAGATTTCATTTGCCATTGAAGACTGGCTGATCGAGCACATCCGCATTACCGATCACGATTTTGCCCGATTCCTGAAACGAAATAACGTTGAGTCCGTTCATTTACCGGGCGTGAAAAAGCTCAAAGAAAAGGGAATGCTGCCGAAAAATTTCAATGAGCGAATCGCTCCCAACCGATAGCAGGATAAGATTTTAAACCACTTGACAGACAAAGAATATTCCGGACCAGCATTTTAAAATGCTGGGTGGCAACGGGAATGATCACGGACTCCGGGACGGCCTCTGAAAATTGTGGCTGCATACGGTGCCAGTGAGCACATGCACCGAATCGTTGCCGCCAAAAACTCCGGTATCCGATTGCCGAAGGACATGATTGGAAAGCGGGTTGCCATCCAGTTTGGAACCAGCACCCATGGTGCATTTTTGCTGTTCTGCCAGAAAAACGGGATTGCAAAGACGGACATCAATCTGATCAATCTTTCACCGACCGACATGCCTCTGGCAATGCAAAGCGGCCAGATCGATGCGGCCGTGGGAAGCGAGCCATGGCCCAGCAACATCGAGGAAACGGTTGCCGGCAGCTATGCGGTAACCTTCCTTGCCGGACTGGGAAACGAATACCCACATGTCATGGTCGTATCCCACACCCTGATAACCCGTCACCCGGAAGCAGTCACCGCCCTTTTGCGTGCCTTCAACCAGGCCATAGACATGATCAACCAAAACCCGCGTCAGGCCGCCGAAATCATCGCCAAGGTCACTGGCGTGCCCATACAGCGGGAACTGAAAGGCCTGGAGTCGATCCACTGGAAGCTGCGCCTTGATCCTGCCATCAAAAACAGTCTGGTTCAAACCGCTGATATTCTCAAACACCAAAATAAATTACCCATGTCCGCAGACGTTGAGAGTTCCATTGAAGATGCCTTCCTGAACACCATTCAGCAGCCGTGATTAGGATATTGTGGGACGCAATTCATATTTCCAGATTCAACAACCGGGACAATACCAGGTTATCCCGGCTTGCTGATTTTTCACCATTTTTCACGGCCTCACTCACCGTCGAAACAGCAATCTTCACCGGTACTGGCTACAGCTCAATTGCGAACACAGTGTATTCGCATTTCCATCGACACCGGGCTTTCTGTCGGCGGGAAGGCATGGGAAATCCGGCAGCCGGTTGTGCGGGACCGGCTGACAGATTGCCGGGTCGGAGCGACGGCAATCTGCGCCTTGACAAGATGGCGTTGTCGTAAGTCGAATGAACCGATCATTCCGGTGCTCAAATCTGAAGCTCATAAGTAAGAAGCGTCCCTGAGTCCTACAAGGCTCATTTTTTCCGATCCGTGAGACCATATCCGCTCGGAATTGCATCCAATTGACCGGTGTCTCTCAGTTTTTTCATGCACTGATCAAACAGTTCTGTCAATTTGCGGGCATCGGGACGTTTCAGCGAAATGCCATTGTCAAACAGGTTCAAAAACCCCGGAGCCGGATTACACGGGATACTCGGCAATGTGGGGTTTAATCGCCTTGCCCAGCCAGTCAATCGCTTTTCCAAGATGGCGCATGTTTGCCAGACCTTCGGCGTCTTCAAGCACCTCACCCTTGTTTTTCCCGAAGCCCATATTCCAATAGGTTGAGCAGGGAATGATCATTCTTGACATCTGAAACATGTGGTTGATGGTGTCAAAGGCATGGGTGGCCCCGCCCCGCCGGACAGCCACAACCGCTGCCCCGATTTTACCGGAAAACGCATGGTTGTTGGCATACGCCAGATATCCGGCTCTTTCAATCAAGGCTTTCAGGTCTGCCGACACCGCCGCAAAGTAGGTTGGTGAACCCAGAATAATGGCATCGGCCATGAACATTTTTAGAAAGATCTCATTGAATTTGTCCTTTTTGGTGGCGCATTGCTTGTCCTTTGTCTCGAAGCATTTCCCGCAGGCAAGACAGCCCCGGATTGCGGTTCCACCGACCTTTTCAAGCTCTGTTTCCCAGCCGGCAGCCGCCAATTCATCCAGTACCGTTTTTAACAAATGTTCTGTATTCCCGCCCTTGCGTGGGCTTCCATTGATTGCGATGGCATTCATTGCGACCTCCCTGTTTTTAAAGTATCAAAACAAAATTTTGACACAATTCATCTTGAGAGCTATATGTATCCGGAATACTGCTCAGCCTGTAATAGCCCATTATCAAAATCAGATCAATTGCCATTTATGGGTATCATGTTGGAACTGAAGAAAACTCTTTTAAAAATGGACTCTTGCGCCAATGCCTGGTGATAACGGTCATAATGAAGCATAAGGCTGTCGGAAACAAATAAATCCACATCTTGCTGGTCTTTTGGCCCGTCGCAATCCAGTGGATTTATTTATTTCCGACAGCCTGACAGGAGAGATATTTGAACCAGGGAACATGGCGTGCGGCAGGTGCTTATGTGATATGGGGGTTATTTCCGCTGTATTGGAAATGGCTCCATCATGTTCCGGCATTACAGTTGATTTGTCACCGGATTTTGTGGTCCTGCCTGATACTGGTTGGTGTCATCCTGTTCATGCACGTCTCCAAAGATTTCCGTAAAAATTCATTTATCCCAAAAGTTATGGTCATTTACGGCGCTGCTGCAGGGCTTGTCGGCGTCAACTGGCTGATTTATGTCTGGGCCGTCAACGCCGATTATATTGTGGAAGTGAGCCTGGGATATTTCATCAATCCCCTGATCAGTATTGTTCTGGGGGTCATTTTCCTGAGGGAACGCCTGCGCGCCTGGCAGTGGGTTCCTGTTGGACTTTCGGCGCTGGGTGTCCTGTATCTCACCTATGCGTATGGCAGGCCTCCCTGGATTGCCCTGTCGCTGGCGGTCTCGTTCGGGCTTTACGGCCTGATCAAAAAAACAGCGCCATTGGGCTCTCTTTACGGCCTGACCCTGGAGACCGGCATTCTGTTCCTTCCCGCGCTGCTTTATCTGGTTTATGCGGACGGCATCGGCAGTGGTGCCTTTTTGCATACCGGCGCGGTTGCCGATATCCTGATGGCAGGCGCAGGGCTGATTACAACCGTCCCGCTTCTGATGTTTGCCTATGCGGTACAGCGCATTCCGCTCTCCCTGGTGGGCATTCTGCAGTTCATCACCCCGTCATTGCAGTTTCTGTGCGGTGTCCTGATTTATCGGGAACCATTCACCTTCGATCAGCTCATCGGCTTTGGGTGTGTCTGGATAGCGCTCACCATTTTTGGCGTTGAGGGATATCTCGCCCATCACGGACAGGTTGCCAGGGCGTCGTGACAATCAGCACGACAATGATCATTCTCCGAAAAATTGCATGGCCGCCGCCACCCCGTCCGATTCTTTCGAATTGACCGGTATCATGCCTTAAGGCTGTCGTAAAACCTATGACTTCAACCAGTTGTCCACGGTAGCTATAGACTTTCAGAAAATTAATTTCGCAAGGCAGCAAGGCCCATGCAAGCAAGTGACGTCGGGTCCAATGTTGCGGAAAAATCAAAATGATCATTTCGGCTGAACGCTGAATACTGAAAACAGGATGCTCCTACGGAGCTTTATCGGATTTTTGGCATTGTAATGATACCCCCCAAATCCGTTATAATCAGTTGAAACTATGAGAATAAATTACATTACGGCAAACAATTTCAAGTCGCTGGTTGATTTCAAGATTGAGTTTTCACAGTTCAACTGACTGATCGGCTTGAACGGATCGGGCAAGTCAACCGTTCTCCAATTCATCGATTTCGTCTCCCAGCTTGTCAGAGGCGATATGAAGGGCTGGCTGAATGATAGGAAATGGAAATCATCAGAGCTCAAGTCGAAACTGATAAGGAAGATGAACATCGACTTGTGTGTGTCTTTTGCAGATAATGAAGGTCAAGAAACTGGATTTTGGGAAGCAAGCTATAGCCCATTAAAGAATCTTTGTACACAAGAGCGAATCAAACAGTCTGGTTCCATTTTAGAAGTCTCTGGGGGGAAAATCACCATTTCGGAGAATGAGAAGAAGTCAGCGCCGATATCATTCGATTACGAGGGCTCAATCCTATCGGCGTTAAAAGAAGAACTGCTGCCACAACCAATCCTTGAGAGCAAGAAGCTCATGAAGGATGTTAAATCTCTTGAACTGCTTTCACCCGAATATCTACGTCAAAAAACCAGAGAGTCTTCTGGATCGCTCGGCTTGGGAGGGCAGATGCATCTTTTCTTCATGAACTTGGTGAACCAGGACGCCGAGAATTGCAGAAACAACTGAAGAGCGTTTACCTTCAGTTAAAAAACCTGGGTATCAAATCGCTACGGTCAGGCTGGAAACAGTTGGAAATCTCGGAGGGATATGCGGGTAAGGATATCTTTCTGGGCCTTTTTCCACAAATAACCACGGAAGCTCGCCATGTAAACGACGGGATGTTGCGTCTGATTGCCATTCTGGCCGAGCTTCAATCTGACCACCGCTTCCTGCTGTTCGACGAAATTGAGAATGGCATTAATCCTGAACTTGTTGAGTTCGTAATAGAAGCTTTAACCTCGACCGACAAGCAGGTGCTTGTCACGACACACAGCCCCATGATCTTGAACTATCTCAACGATGAAGTTGCGAAGTCAGGAGTCATTTACCTGTACAAGACACCGTCAGGTTTAACGCAAGCGATTCGATTCTTCTCAATTCCATCCATTGCCGAGAAGTTGACCGTGATGGGACCAGGGGAGGTGTTTGTCGATACAAATTTGACAGACCTGACCAAGGAAATTCAGGGCCTCGATATGGAGGCGCCGTGATATGTATTTTCTTCTCAGCGGGAAAGGGCCAACAGACATGGGCCTTTGTGCCGACAATATGACTGCGTGTGAAGGGAATCGCCACCAGAAGGGTCCGATGGCAATCATTGTTTCACAAATCGTCGAGCAACGATTAAATTTCTCGTTCATTGACACCCGATACTACGGCTACGTTTCGGAAAAAAAGCTCAAGCAAAGATCGTCCATTTTCAAGCAACAGAAGAAATCACCCAGTCTCCCTAGGAAAAAGAAGCCAAAGGAAACTGTCTATTTCTATCGTAATGCGCGAGCACTGGCGTTGTGTGCGAAAGACAAAGAGACTGAACTCAATGAACAAATCATAGCCGTTCTTTTTCGGGACTCGGACACAACGGCTTCTTCTGATCGTGGCATCTGGAAAGACAAATGGGATTCAATAGCCCGTGGATTTCGTGATGAGGGGTTCGATCGGGGTGTTCCGATGATTCCCAAGCCGAAGTCAGAAGCCTGGATCATTTGTTCCGTCAAGAAGAATCCGTATCAGGGTTGCAGATCCTTGGAAGAACGTTCTGGCAATGACAGTTCGCCGAACTCCATCAAGGGCGAGTTGGCTGTTATTCGTACTTTGTTGAACAGGCGCTGAAGCATGCAAATGAATAAATGGCGCAACAGGCAGCGATGAAATCCGGGAATCACGATTTCACCTGGCTTGTCAAACAGGTGGCGACATGCCTGAAGATGCAGCCCGATGACGTGATTGCTCCCGGTAGATATCATCTTGTGGTAAAGGCTCGAAGCGTTTTGTGTTATTGGATGCCCCCCAATTTCTTCAAGATGTTGTGCCGATTTTTCGTTGACAACCTATTGACCTGCTGTAATACTGGTATATACGCTTTATAAAAAAGCAGATTCCTATCAGCAACTGCCCGACAATCGCGTTACTGTACAACGAAAACGTCATGCGCGTGCGGTGCAACTACACAACGCAGACAAAAACGAAAATGACCAGATCCGGCGCCAGTGCTTCCTCTCCCTCCTCCGCTACAGGCATGAAAACACCCTTACTGGGGATCGCGGCAGGCATGCTGTTCGTCGGCCTAATCCTCGTAGTGCTCGTCTACTTCGATGTCCACGAACAGTTGGTTGAATTGCTGGAGTGGATACACGCGCAGGGTGCGATGGCAGCGGTCTTCTTCATCCTGCTGATGGCGGCGGTGGTGGTACTGCTGCTGCCCGGCATCTTCCTTACCACGGGCGCCGGCTTCGTATTCGGCCTCATCGAGGGAACCGTGCTTGTCGTGGCGGGTACGGTCATTGGTGCGTCTCTGGCCTTCCTGATCGCGCGCCACCTTTTTGGCGAGCGCGCCTCGCGGTTCATCGTCAGCCGCAGCCATCTGCAGGTCGTCAGCGACGAAATGGCGCGTCACGACCTCAAAGTCGTGATGCTCACCCGGCTGATCCCGTTTTTCCCGAGCAAGATTTCCAATTATTTCTTCGGCCTGACCCGGTTTACGTTCAAGGGCTTCGTGCTGGGTTCGCTGATCGGTTTCATTCCGTTTTCGCTGCACAACGTCTACCTGGGCTCGATCACGGCCGACCTGGCAAGTCTGAGCCGGGGCGAGGTGGCGCGTTCGCCGCTGCAATGGGCATTCTATGGCCTGGGTTTCGTCGCGACGATCGCTGCGCTGCTCTATTTCAACAATCTGGCGCGACGGGCTCTGGCTGCGTATTCGCAGGAAAGCGGCAGCTTGCATGGCGGCAAGCCCGTGCCTGAAGCAGGAACAGCGGCAGGGCCCGCCAAGGGCAGCTCATGAAATTTTCGAAATGGACCTTTTTTCAATACATCATCACGCGCGCCGCGCGCCGCCAGGGCTTCCTGGATCCGATCGAACTGCTCGCGCGCCTGCGCAGTTTCGCGCAGCCCTCCGAAGTGGGCGAGCCGGTCGAACTATTGCGTGCCGGCGTCGTGTTCCATGCGCGCGGCCTGATTAACAGCCGCGTGATCCAGTACAACCTGGACTGGGTGTGGCCCTACTGGGTTGAGCGCCAGTACAACCCGAATGACGAATCATTCATTCCACGCGCCTTTTCGGTTTCGCATATCAATCTCACCCATCGCAACTGGACCGCGCTCGGCTATCCCGACTGTGAGGAATTTCCGCTGGTCGATCCGCGCGGCCTTCTGACGCCCTGCCTGGACGGCTGGTCGCTCGATGGCTGGGTCTGCACGGAAGATGGACGCAACCTGTTTCCGTCGCGGTCCCGGGCCGGCAACCAGCGCCAGGACCTGTCCAGCGGCCTGGCGATCACGACACGGGTCCAGCAGGGTGGTCTGATGTTGAGCAGCACGGCGAGCGTCGAACTCGAGAGTGGAGCGCCAGTCTGCATGCTGACGCTGACGGCCCGTGCCGACAGTCCCGCCTGGCTGGTGCTCGCGTTACGTCCGGCCAATACGGAAGGGATCAGCTTCATCAATGATGTCGTTCTTTCCCCGGATCGCAAGACTTGGGTCGTGGACGACGAACAGACCGTCGCGTTCAGTGCGCCGGCGGAGCGCCACCTGGTATCCGACTATGGTCATGGCGATGTCGCGCTCCATTTGAAGGAGGCGCATGCCCGCCCTGTGAGCGATGAGCGCAGCAAGGGCAGTTGCGACCGTGGCATGGTGACAGCGGCCGCGCTGTTCGCGATACCCCAAGGCGGCGAAAGGATCCTGACTGCCCGTATTCCACTGCCGCACAAGGCACCCGTTCTGGCGGAAAATGCCTGGCCGGATCTGCGCGCAAGCGTGTGCACGCTGCAGTGTCCCGATCGAACGTACCAGGCACTCTACGATGCGGCGATCACGTCGCTGATTCTGCACTCGCCGGGCGATGTGTATCCGGGCCCATCGACCTACAAGCGGTTCTGGTTTCGCGATGCCGTCTACATCATTCATGCCCTGCTGTGCGTGGGCCTGGAAGCGCGTGCCGCACGCGCGCTGAGCCGCTTTCCCGAGCGGCAAACCCAACTCGGCTATTTTCGGTCGCAGGAAGGCGAGTGGGATTCCAACGGCGAGGTCCTGTGGATCCTGCACCGCTATCAGCAGCTCACCGGCAAGGAACTGTCCGCTGACTGGCACACCGTGATTGCACACGGCGCGCGCTGGATCATGCGCAAGCGGCTTGCCGGCACCCTTGCTTCGCCACATGCAGGCTTGCTGCCAGCCGGCTTCAGTGCCGAGCACCTCGGTCCAAACGATTATTACTACTGGGACGACTTCTGGGGCATCGCCGGGCTGCATTGCGCCAGCGACATGGTCCGCAGCCAGGATGCCGACATGGCAGCCGAGTTCACGCACGCCGCCGACGATTTCACCGCAGCGGTGGACCGCAGCCTGGCTTCCTGCGCGCAGCGGCTGGGACGTCCGGGCATGCCGGCTTCGCCTTACCGGCGGCTGGATTCCGGTGCCATCGGTTCGCTCGTGTCCGGCTACCCCTTGCAGCAGTATGCCGCGGATGATCCACGGCTGCTCGACTGCGCGGATTATCTGCTGAACGCCTGTTTCATCGATGGCGCTTTTTTTCAGGACATGATCCATTCCGGTCTTAACGCGTATCTGACCTTGCATGTGGCGCAGGTATTGCTGCGTGCGGGCGACCCCCGGTACCAGGCGCTGATGGACGTGGTGGCCGGCCTCGCGACGCCGACGGGCCAGTGGCCTGAAGCGATTCATCCGCATACCCGGGGGGGCTGCATGGGCGATGGCCACCATGTGTGGGCATCTGCTGAATGGGTCTTGATGGTGCGCAACTGCTTTGTGCGCGAAGAGGGCGACCGCCTGATTCTGTGCGCGGGTATTGCCGATCGCTGGCTGCAGGAGGGGAGTCCCGTGCGGTTCGGACCGGCGCCCACCCGCTTCGGTCCGGTGTCGATTACCCTCAATCCGCTCCCGGATACCCGCATCGAAATCGTCCTGCACACGGCATGGTACGACCAAAAACCCGCCATCGACGTCCGCCTTCCCGGCCATGAGCCGGTTACGCTGGAGCAAAATGCCACCACCGTCATCCTGACAAGAGAGGAAATCCCTGCATGAACATCGCGTTACTCACCAATACCTTTACGCCGCACGTGGGGGGCGTGGCGCGCTCGGTGGAAGCGTTCGCGAAGGTGTACCGGGAGCTCGGCCATCGTGTACTGGTCGTGGCGCCGGAATTCGAGGATGCGCCGGAGTACGAAACCGATGTCTTCCACATTCCCGCGATCCAGCATTTCAACGGCAGTGACTTTTCGGTGGTGCTGACGGTACCGATCGGACTGTCCGACAGCATGGCAGAATTCAAACCCGACATCATCCACTCCCAGCATCCATTCCTGCTTGGCATGACCGCGGTACGGATTGCGCGCACGCTCGACCGGCCGCTGGTGTTCACCCATCACACGCTTTACGAGCAGTACACGCACTATGTACCGGGCGATTCGCCTGCGATGAAGCGTTTCATCATCGAGCTGTCCACCCGCTATGCGAATCTCGCCGACCAGGTGTTTGCACCCAGCGAGAGTATTCGCGACATGCTGATTGAGCGTGGCGTCACCTCACCGGTGCTGGTGGTACCGACAGGCGTCAGCGTAGAGCGCTTTGCATATGGCAGGGGCCGCGACTTCCTGATGAAAAAGCATATCCCCGAAGATGCGTTCGTGGTGGGGCATATGGGACGCCTGGCCCCTGAAAAGAACCTGGAATTTCTCGCAAGATCGGTTGTGGCCTTCATGAAGGATCATGGCGAGGCGGTGTTCCTGCTGGTCGGCGCCGGACCGTCGCAGGAGGCGATCGGGCAGATCTTTGCCGAGGCCGGCATGAACGGAAGGCTCTACATGTGCGGCGTGCTGGAGAAGGACGACCTGGCCGATGCACTCAATGCGATGCGCGTGTTCGCGTTTGCCTCGAAAAGCGAAACCCAGGGCATGGTCCTGACCGAAGCGATGGCTGCCGGCCTGCCGGTGGTTGCGCTCGATGCGCCAGGCGTCAGGGAAGTCGTCGTGGACGCGCGCAACGGGCGGGTGATCCGTGTGGAAACGGAAGAGGCCTTCGCCGCAGCGCTACAGTGGATATATGCGCGCTCGGGCGACGAGATACGCACGCTGATCGCTGCCTCACGCGCCACGGCCGAATCCTTTTCGATGGCCGTTTCCGCACGCAAGGCGCTTTTGGCGTATCAAACCCTGCGGCCCGATCCCGCCATCCGGCAGCATGAGGACGAACTCGGCTGGGACCAGATCACGGCCCGCATCAAGGCCGAGTGGGATATTCTGAAGACGGTTGCGCAGGCCGGCGACGAAGCCCTGAACGAGAGCTTCTTCGCCGCCGACCAGGAGATGACGCAATGATTAGGCCGGATGCGCGTGGCACGGCCTTTTCAGGGCGTGGTGTCTGTGCCGGCAAGAGCGCCACTGCATGATCGGCAGGTTCGAGGCGCGTCTGCGCCGGCTGGTCCGCAAGTTCAGCCGGACGCATTGGCTGCTGCGCTTCCTGCATCTGTCGATCTCCGAGGGGCCTGCGAACCGGCCCGGTCTGGTGATGCTGCAGATCGATGGCCTGTCTCTCGACCAGTTCAACCGCGCCCTCGACAAGGGTGAGCTACCCTTCCTGAAGCGCCTGATCAAGCGGGAACACTACCAGGTGCACACACAGTATTCAGGCCTGCCGTCATCGACACCCGCCGTGCAGGGGGAAATTTTCTACGGGATTAAAACCGTCGTGCCGGCCTTTTCGTTCCTGGACCGGAGGAAGGGCGAAATCGTCCGCATGTTCGAGCCAGCGACGGCGCAACAGGTGGAAGAAGACCTGCGCGAACAGATGGCCAGAGACGGCGTCGATTCACTTTGCACGGGCGGCAGTTCGTACTCGAACATTTTCAGTGGCGGTGTGGACCCGGATGAAGCGCACTTCTGCGCCTCGTCATTCGGCTGGGGTTCGGCGCTGCGGGCCGCCAACCCCTTCGCGCTGCTGTTCATGCTTGTCACCAACATCAATAGTGTGATCCGGATACTGATTCTACTGGTCGTGGAACTGGTGATAGCGCCGGTCGATTTGGTTCGCGGCCTGTACCACGGCCGCAATTTCATCAACGAACTGAAATTCATCCCGGCCCGGGTTGCGATCTGCATCCTGCTGCGCGAGCTGTGCGTGATCGGCGGCAAGATGGACATCCAGCGCGGCCTGCCGATCGTGCACATCAATTTCCTGGGCTATGACGAACAGTCCCACCGCCGTGGGCCCGACTCGATGTTTGCCCACTGGACCCTCAAGGGTATCGACAACGCCGTGGAACGGCTGTGGCGCGAGGCAGCCCATGCGCACAGACGGCATTATGACGTGTGGGTCTATTCCGATCACGGCCAGAGCCGGACCACATCCTATTTCA
>Ga0351865_10295_pt1 | contig 16001 bp, 4 predicted proteins | sample TotcelFGM3001L10_FD_206780 | JGI IMG/M metagenome (GOLD analysis project Ga0351865, IMG submission 206780) | Enriched cells from coal bed in the Powder River Basin, Montana, United States - Total cells FGM rep2 HSBNCT.FGM.300.1.L10 ... | reverse complement strand
AGCGTTAGTAACGTCACCTACAATGGCTCTTCAGCGCTGATCTCTTCCGTTCAGATCGGAACATTTCAAGCAGCCGGGTCCGCTTTAGGTCAACTCGGACTGGCTGAAGGCATTTTGATGACGAGCGGTCAGGCAAGCCTTGCCATCGGACCTAACTCGGGAGGAGGTACCGGGATAAGCCAGAATGGACCGGGCGATCCAGACCTGACTTCGCTCGCCGGAACAGCAACTCACGACAAATGTGTCCTGGAGTTTGACTTCGTTCCTGAATCCGATACCATTAAGTTCAGGTATATTTTCGGCTCTGACGAGTTTTACGACTACTGCATGTCGATCAACGATGCCTTTGGATTTTTTCTGAGTGGCCCGGGTATCAATGGCCCGTACTCAAATAACTCTGAAAATATAGCTATTCTTCCCGGGGGCACATTACCGGTCACAATCAACAACATGTGTGCTGATATGACGACCAACTGGTGCAACCAACCCAACGGCTATGGATACCAGAACTGTCCGGAAGTCAATGGCGCCTATCTGGAATATGACGGATTCTCATTCGTTTATATTGCCTGGCATGTGGTGATTCCCTGCTCAACATATCACATCAAACTTGCTATTGCTGATGCTGTTGACTGGGTTTTCGACTCAGGAGTTTTTCTCGAGAAAAACAGTTTCGCATCTGTCGGAGTATCAGCCAGTACAAGTTACTCTATTCCAGCCCTTGGGAATCGTGCAATTGAAGGATGCAGCAACGCAACAATCAATGTGATAGCTCCTGAACCGGTTGCTCTTCCCTACATCCTCTACTTCACCATCGGCGGAACAGCCATCAACGGAGTGGATTATACCGAGATTCCCGATTCTGTCATCATTCCTGCTGGTGGAACAACCGCCTCCCTGTCAATCGTGCCTCTTTACGACGGCATCCCCGAAGGAGTTGAGACGGTAATCCTGGAGTTTGCACAGCCGGGCTGCTCCAACAACGGAACCTTGAGTGATACCATCCTCATCGCTGACAACACTCCTTTCTTTGTTGATGCCGGTGCTGACGACACCATCTGCGCCGGCGACTCTGCCACCCTCTCCGGTACCGCCTGGGGGGGGGCAACGACCCTTCGATTACAATTGGGAGACCTATGGGAATCATGATAGCATCATTAAAGTCTCACCTCCTCCCGGTAGTTACCAGTATTACCTGCATGTTGTTGAAGGATGCGGCGTGCTGGAATCTGATACCATGTCACTCCTGGTGAAGCCATTGCCATTGATCTCGAATGCTATTTTCAAAGACACCATTTGTTCGGGAGATGCCACCAGTATTCCACTGATAGCGACACTCCAGGACTCCAGTTTCTCCTGGACAAGCCAGAATCTCTCCGGACAGGTATCTGGTCACGGAGCCGGATCAGGCGACACGATCATTCAAACCCTGATCAACACCTCATACAGCTTAGATTCTGTTTTATACTCGGTAACACCCACTGCAGATGGCTGTTCCGGTCCTGACACCCTCTTTACGGTCTATGTAAATCCTGTGGCAGATGTGCTCTTTTCTCCAGCGAACCAATTTGAACTTTGCAACGGCCAAACCACAGAGATCATCCTGAGCTCTCATGTTACAGGTTCATCATTTTCGTGGACGGTCACTCCTGCTGCCTCCACCTCCAGCGGCTTCAATGCCGGCACAGGGGATACCATCATACAAACACTTTATACATCGGTATTTGTTCCCGATACTATTTATTATCACGTTACCGCAGAGTTCAATGGCTGTCCGGGCCAGGTCTTCGATTACATGGTAATCATCCATCCGGTTCCTGTACTTACCCTTGACCCGATGTATGACGACATCTGTTCAGGGGATTTAACAGATATCCATCTCACCTCTACCTGCAACGGGGCGGTGTATGACTGGACTGCAGCATTGGGGACCGGAAATGTAACAGGTTTCAGCGACGGTTCCGGCCCTCTGATCCAGCAACTGCTTACCAACCATGATCCGGTACCCGGAAGTGTTGTTTATACTATTACAGCATCCACTCCAACGTGTACCGCTTCCGATACCACATTTACAGAATGGGTGAAATACAGGGCTTTATTATCGAACACACCGCCTTCTTCCTCCACATGCAACAATATCCCTGTTAATGTGATATTGACTTCCGACCTTCCCGGAACTACCTTTACCTGGACATGCACACCCAGCTCAGGAAATGTCACGGGATTTTCAGACGTGACCACCCCCTCCGTGTTGCTGAATCAGACCCTGGTAAACGCAGGGAACGATCCAGAGACGGTGACCTATCACATGACTCCCAATAACGATGGGTGTGACGGCCCGGTAACGGACTATACGGTGACCGTCTTTCCTACTCCCACGATTACCAACAGTCCACCGGATACATCGATATGTTCGGGGAGCAATACCGGGATTCCGCTCCGGCACGCCGTAAGCGGCACCCTGTTCACCTGGACCTGCACTCCCTCATCAGCAAACATCACAGGCTGGTCCAACAACGCCTCTCCATCTGATACCATCTTTCAGGATCTTGTCAACACCGGAGCGGCCATCGAAACAGTCACCTATCACCTGACGCCAACTGCCAATGGATGCAACGGTTCCTTAACGGATTTCACCGTAACCGTTTTCCCGGTTCCCGACCTGACCACCAGTCCTCTGGCGAAAGAGATCTGCAACAGTCAGAACACGGATATTGATCTTACATCCAGCGTTACCGGCGCTCTGTTTACCTGGACAGCTACAGGCTCTTCCGGATTCATCTCAGGTTATTCCGATAATACTACAACACCTGTTGCCCTGATTGATCAAACCCTTGTCAACAGTGGCTCTGTAAACGAAACCGTTACCTATCATATTCTTCCTGAAGCCAATGGTTGTTATGGGTCCAATTCTGATTACCAGGTTACAGTAATACCAAATCCCTACCTGAGCAACACACCCCTCTTTCATGAACAATGCAACAACACAAGTACAAATCTTGTCCTCACGTCAAATGTGGCCGGGACCCTCTTTTCATGGAGTTGCACCCCAAGTTCGGCCAACATCACCGGCTATGCAAACAGCACAACTCCCGGCACGCTGATTCAACAAACTCTGGTCAATACTGGGTTTGATACCGAATATGTTGTTTACAGTATCGACCCTGAAAGCAGTGGATGTCCGGGTTCCACAGCAGATTACACCATTACCATTGTGCCACAGCCTGATGTCTATTTCGTTCCGGCTGGAGAAAATATTTGCCAGGGAGAAATTACAAACCTGACATTGCTGTCTCATGTTCCTACAGCTACATTCACCTGGACCGCAGTTGCATCGTCTCCCACCGTTTCCGGATACAGTGACGGCACTGGTCAATTGATCCAGCAAACGCTAGCCAATTCAGGAACAACCATTGAAACAGTTACATATACAGCTACTCCGGAAGCCTTCAACTGCACTCCCGGAGAGTCTCAGAACGCTGTTGTTACGATCTTCCCGAAACCATCTGTTCTGAACACACAAACCTTGTTTTCACAATGCAATAACAGCACAACGAACATCCATCCTATATCCGATGTATTGGATTCCTCTTTTGTTTGGAGGTCATTCGCCTCCTCAGCCAACATCTCCGGTTATTCCGATGGATCTGGATTAGTCATTTCACATACCCTCTCCAACAGTGGATATTCCGTCGATACTGTGACATACCGACTAGCTGCTACAGCAAACGGATGCATTGGAGATTCACTTGATTTCTTTGTAGTCGTTTTCCCGGTTGCTGATGTGTTATTTGTACCAAACGGGGATACACTTTGTGGTGGAGAGGTTACAAACCTGACACTGCAATCAAACATTCTTGGGACCTCGTTTGTTTGGACTGCTACCGGTAGTTCTCCCAACGTTAATGGATATGCAAATGGTTCGGGGAACCTTATCCAGCAAACGCTCAACAATACAGGATATATGCCCGAATGGGCATCCTGGCAGGTCGCCCCAACAGCCAATGGCTGTAGCGGGACACAAAATTCGGTTATTGTGATCGTGAATCCGGTACCTGTAGTTTCGTTAACTCCCTGTTTTGATACGATCACCACGTCCAATGCCCAACCGATCTGGCTGAACGGAGGTATTCCTCTTGCCGGAACCTATTCGGGTGTGACCGTTAACGGCAGGGAGTTCTTCCCCGCACTCGCAGGCAACGGCATCCATGAAATCAAGTATACCTATATCAACGAATTCAACTGCATCGACAGCGCCTCCCTCTCCATACATGTCTCCGATCCCGGATCCCTAATCTGTGGAGATACTCTACTGGATGTCAGGGACAGCCTGAAATATCCAACTGTATTAATCGGAACTCAATGCTGGATGGCAGCCAACCTGAATTACGGACAAATAACAGCCACCTCAATTCCCCAGCGCGATAACTGTGTGAATGAAAAATATTGTTACAATAATGATCCTGCGCTCTGTGCCCTGGGCTCTGTGCTATATCAGTGGGGAGAGGTAATGAGGTATCGCACCACGGAGGGAGTCCAGGGACTTTGTCCCCCGGGATGGCATCTGCCAACAGAGAGTGACTGGAACACCCTTTTCAACAACTATATTTCCAACGGCTTTGCCGCCAACCCACTGAAGTACAGCGGATATTCAGGGTTCAACGCACGTCTGAACGGTATAAGGTTCCAAAACCTCGTGTGGCGTTACCCTGCTTCAGATGGAACGCTCAACTCTACCATCTTCTGGTCGGGCACCCTTCACGGCCCCGACAAAGCCTGGGCGCATGGCATCAACGACGTGGCTAGCGACAAGGATTACACCCCAAGTGTCTCGTTTTATCCGGCGCTGAAGTCAAATGCTTTCTCTGTAAGATGTATCAGGGATTGATCAAACAACCTTTTCCCAATCCCGTTGTCTTAGGGATGTCATGTCTGCCATGAAAAAATTGTATCTTTACGACTTAAAATAATCAGTTATCGTGCTATTTACTCCCGTTGACCCGTTCCTGAGATCAACCGGCCTGAAAAAAACATACTTCACGGCCGTAGTTTTGTTCCTTCTCCTGGTACTTTCCCAATCATCAAGTGCACAGCTTGAAACCAACTGCGAGAATTCGAATTTCAGCTATGGTGATTTTGCCCGATGGGAAGGATGCTATGGGACATTCAATCCACCCGGTCAAGGCGGGTTACAGCCCTGTGAAGTCCTGGGATTTCATCCTCAACGTCATGTAATTATCCCTGGGCCTGGGACATATGACCCGCAAACATGTGACAGTTTGATCACTGTCTACCCTGGAGAAGCTTACTCAGCCCGACTTGGCAGTACTACCGACGGAGGACTGGCCGAACAGCTTAAATATACATTGACAATTGATGAAGACAGCTACCTTTTCATCTATAGATATGCTGTTGTTTTTGAAGATGCAAACCATTCTATTGATGAACAACCAGCATTTAAAATTGAACTTCAGAATCAAGAGGGCCAGGTGATTGACTCCACTTGTGGATATTATTATGTAGCTGCACAATCCGGCATCCCAGGTTGGCATACTTGTCCGCCAGGGTCCTCTGGGGGGGGAGAACCAAAGCGATGGAAAGAGTGGACAACTGTTGGTATGGATATGACCCCTTATTTCGGACAAACCATTGATGTTGTATTTACTACCCGTGGCTGCTGGTATTCTGCTCACCAGGGCTATGCCTATATCAATACCTATTGCAGCAAATTGAACCTCGACATCGCGTTGTGTGAAGGAGACACCAATGCTGTTCTGACAGCGCCACCCGGGTTTAACTACGAGTGGTCTACCGTCAATGGGGACACAAGTATTAACGGTGACACTACCGCATCTATCATTATCAATACACCGGTAACCGGAGATGAATATTTCTGCAAACTAATCTCCTACAACGGGTGTGAAGTGACAATAGCCCAGTTGCTGACTTACACCGTAATTCACACAGGCTTTACTCTTCAGGATAATTGTGCCGGACTTCCTTCCCACTTTATTGACACCAGTTGGGTTAACCAGAACGAAGTCGTGGACTGGAAATGGGATTTCGGCGATGGCACCCCTATCCTGGAAGGCGAACAGAATCCGGTTCATATCTTCTCCGACCCTGGCATCTATGATGTCACCCTTATTTCCTTCTCAACAGAAGGATGTTCCGACACTGCAACTGTTCCCATCGCCATCGATTCGCTACCCAATGTAAACAATGATACCCTGAGAAAAGCTATCTGCAGTCGCAACGGAACAGACATTTCATTGACCGGTGCAGTCTCAAACACCCTGTTTACCTGGTCGGCTGATTGCGGCACCACTGATATTTCGGGATATGCCGACAACTCAACACCGGCAGCTTATCTTAACGACACATTGATCAATGTTGGGGCTACAATCGACAGTGTGCTGTATACAGTCACACCCCACAACAATGACTGCCAGGGATTCGACACCCTCTATACTGTATTGGTCTACCCACTCCCTATCCTTGCCAATACTACGTTGGTGAAGTCGATCTGCGACAGCACCTCCACCAATATCGATCTGGAGTCCAACAACGATACTACACGCTTTACCTGGACCTGCAGCGCCAGTTCCCCCAATGTGACCGGTTATTTGGAAAACACAACTACCCCTGATACGCTGATAAACCAGATACTCCGAAATACCGGATACGACATTGACACCGTTTATTACCATATCCTCCCTCAATCGTATGGGTGTTACGGAGATACCGTTACATACAAGGTAGCTGTCTATCCGGTACCGGATCTTTCTAACAGTCCGGATTTACAAACACAATGCAACAGTCAATCCACCGGATTGACCCTGCAATCCAACATCAACGGCACTACCTTCACCTGGGCAGCATCTGCCTCATCGCTCAATTTGTCCGGATACTCAGGAAACAGTGGGCCCGGAGTGACATCAATCAACCAGACGCTGGCTAATTCAGGGTACTTACCTGATACTGTAACATATCGTCTGATGCCTTCAGCCAATAGCTGTTCCGGGGACTCCACCGATTACAGGGTAGTTGTGTTTCCAACACCGGATCTTGCCAACACCACTGTTGTCGAAGCACAATGCAATAATGTGCAAACAAACATCACATTGACATCCAACGTCGACAGCACCTTGTTTACCTGGCGTGCATTTGCTACAACTGCGAATATCACAGGGTTCAGCGGTAACACCGGGCCAGCTGATACATTGATCACCCAAACACTTGTTAACTCGGGTTACACGATAGACACAGTCTACTACCGCCTCGTTCCTCATGCCAACGGATGTGCAGGCGACTCGGTGGATTTCAAGGTCGCCGTCTTCCCCACACCAGATCTCTCCAACGCATCCACCACGCAGGAACAGTGCAATGATCAGCCGACCGGCATCACCCTGTTATCCAATGTAGCGAGTACCACATTCACCTGGAAAGCTTATCCATCATCGGCCAATGTTACCGGATGGAGCGACAATTCAGGACCGGGAGTGACTACTATCGCGCATACCCTTGTGAACTCCGGGAACTCAACCGAAACCGTTACCTACCGGCTCCTGCCAGCTGCCAACAACTGTCAGGGCGACTCCATCGACTACCAGGTGGTGGTCTATCCTACGCCAGACCTCTCGAATGCAACACTCATCCATGGCCAGTGCAACAACCTTCAAACGGGCATCACCCTCAATTCCACTGTGACCGGAACCACCTTCACCTGGAGAGCCTTTGCCACCTCAGGGAATATCACCGGATTCAGCAGCAATGCAGGCCCCGGAGCGACCCAGATAAATCATACCCTTATGAATTCAGGGTATACCATTGATACTGTTTACTATCGGCTTCTGCCAACGGCAAACACTTGCGCAGGTGATTCGATTGATTATAAGGTAGCTGTTTATCCAACTCCCGATTTGTTAAACAGCCCAACACTCCAAACGCAATGCAACGGTCAAGCCACCGGCTTGACTCTACTGTCGAATGTGGCAAACACCACCTTCACCTGGCGGGCATTCACAAACTCTTCCAATATCGCAGGATTAGCCGGAAATACCGGCCCTGGGTCGACAGCCATCAATCAGATCCTGGTCAATTCGGGATATTCAATTGATACGGTTACTTACCGTCTTCTGCCATCATCAAACAACTGTAGCGGGGATTCAATTGATTACAGAGTCGTGGTGTTTCCCACGCCTGATTTGTCAAACAATCCGGTATTACAGGAGCAATGCAACAATCAGTTGACGGGGATTTCCCTGCAGTCGAATGTTGCCAATACAACATTTACATGGAGGGCATTTGCCAGTTCGGCAACTGTAACAGGGTTCAGCAGCCACACCGGGGCAGGGTTGATCTCAATAGATCAGCTCCTGGTTAATTCCGGATACTCCATCGACACTGTGACCTACAGATTACTACCCATGGCAAACAATTGTGTTGGTGATTCAGTGGATTATAAGGCAGTCATATTCCCCTCTCCCGACCTCTCAAATACCCCGGCCCTGCAGGAGCAGTGTGATGGACAATCCACCGGATTGTCCCTACTCTCCAATGTCGCCAATACCACCTTCACATGGCGGGCATTTCCCAGCTCCTCCAATTTGACAGGATTCTCAAGCAACGCGGGCCCTGGCGTGACAAGTATTAACCAAACTCTCTCTAACTCAGGATTCACGATCGACACTGTCACATACCGGTTGGTGCCGATGGCAAACAACTGCACAGGAGACTCCGTCGACTACAAGGTTGTGGTTTTTCCTGTTCCCGACGTATCCAACAGTCCGCTGTTCTCCGAACTCTGCAACGGAACCAGCACCAACATTGCCCTTCTTTCAAATGTAGCGGGAGCAAACTTCAGCTGGACAGCTACCCCAAGTTCAGCCAATATCATCGGGTGGGGGCCCGGCTCAGGGCTGCTCATTGACCAGGTTCTCACCAACACCGGGTTTGTCCTTGAGAATGTTACCTACCATATTACACCTACGGCCAACGGGTGTGTGGGGCCTACCACCGACTTTGTAGCAACAGTTGTTTCCCTCCCGGATGTCTATTTTGACCCTTCCGCTCAGACGATCTGTTCTGAAGACACCTCAAATATCCAGGTTTTATCAAACGTGACCAGTGCTACCTTCACCTGGACAGCCCTTGAAAGTTCTCCCAACCTCTCCGGATTTTCAAATGGAAGCGGCCCATTGATTAAGCAGCCCATCACAAACTCCGGAAATACCATCGAGACAGTCACCTATACGGCTACTCCGGAAGCCTTCGGTTGCCCGGCAGGAATTCCTCAGAGTGTCATTCTAACCGTGAATCCTACTCCGCATGTTACTACGACACCATTGAGTCAGTCGATCTGCACTGAAACAGCAACCAATATTCCCCTGACCTCAACGGTTTCCGGTTCTACCTTCAACTGGACAACAGCAGCCAGTTCGGGGACTCTTTCAGGATTTTCAGACGGAGCGGGATCTCTGATCGCCCAGACCATTGCAAACAATGGGTTTACGGCTGAAACGGTTACCTATACCATAACTCCGACGGCCAACAGTTGTGCGGGCCCGGATTCACTATACACCGTGACAGTATTTCCACGACCTGATATGGCGAATGACCCGCCGGATACCGCTATTTGTAATGGGCAACCAACCGGAGTGACGTTGGATTCACATGTTTCAGGCACACAGTTCACCTGGACCGCAACCGGCTCTTCGCCTTTCGTTTCCGGCTTTTCCGGTAATTCAACGCCCACCACCCTTCTTGATCAAACTCTTTACAATTCGGGGTATGACATAGAATGGGTGACCTATCAAATCACTCCTGAAGCCAATGGGTGCGATGGATTTGACACCAATTTGGTGGTTACCGTCTATCCGGTCCCGGATGTTTCCAACGTTCCGATGAACAAGGAGATTTGCAATAACAACAACACTGATGTGGATCTGACTTCACACATTGCCGCGACGCTCTTTACCTGGACCGCCACCGGCTCATCCACCAACATCATCGGTTTTACTGGCAATCCAACCCCATCAACGCACATCGGCGACAACCTGATCAACCTGGGAGATATCAATGAAACTGTAACCTACCATATCACTCCGCATGCCAACGGGTGCGACGGCATCACGGTAGATTATACCATTACAATTGTTCCATCCCCCTACCTGACCAATAGTCCGCTGGATACATCGATATGCAATGGTCAACCCACCGGGTTGACCCTACATTCGAATGTGTCTGGCACACAATTCTCCTGGACATGTACACCCAGCTCAGCTAATATCACCGGATATGCCAACAGCACGACTCCCGGAACCCTGATCAACCAGACCCTGATCAACGCCGGATTTGACAACGAATCCGTCATTTATCACGTCACACCTGAAAACAGTGGATGTCAGGGTTCAATGACCGACTACACCGTTACCGTATTTCCGGTTCCCGATGTCTATTTTGTCCCCACCGGGGAGACAATCTGTGAAGGTCAGGTTACCGGGTTATCCCTGTTGTCGCATGTAACTGGCACTGCATTCAGCTGGACGGCCACGGCCTCTTCACTCAATCTTGCAGGGTATTCCGACGGATCGGGCGACCTGATTGCACAAACCATTGACAACAACGGGGCAACAATTGAGTGGGTGACCTATCAGGTCACCCCAACAGCAAATGGTTGTCCTCCAGGGCTTACCATGCCGGTGATTGCAACGGTTAATCCGCTGCCGGTGATTATAAATGCAACGACCCACTACGAGATCTGCAACAGTACCATGACAGGCATCGGCCTGCTGGCGGATGTCAGCGGATCCACATTCGCCTGGAGAGCTTTCAGCAGTTCTCCCGATATTACAGGCTTCAGTAACGGGTCTGGCTTTATCATTGCTCATACGCTGAGTAACAGTGGCTATGAAATTGATTCAGCCACTTACCGTGTTGCGGCCACAGCAAACGGATGCACGGGAGATTCAACCGACTTTATTGTGGTAGTATTTCCTGTTAGTGGTGTGATATTTACCCCAGCCAGCCAGGCATTATGCAGCGGCGAAACAACTGGATTTACGATTACTTCGAATGTAGCAGGCACCTCATTTACCTGGACGGCTACCGGCAGTTCCATGGCCGTATCGGGGTATTCAGGCGGGTCGGGGACATTGATACAACAGACACTGACTAACTCGGGCTACCTCATTCCAACCGTCACCTACCTGGTAACGCCATTGGCGAATGGGTGTACAGGAACACAAAACAATGTTGTAGTAGCCGTAAATCCCTGGCCGGTTGTCTCACTCTCTATATGTTACGATACCCTTCTCACAACGCAATCAACACCCTTTACACTTAAGGGAGAGAACCCGCGTGGAGGAATCTTTTCTGGCACAGGGGTTAGTGGTGGCCGTTTCTTCCCTGCCATCGCCGATACCGGCCGTCATACCGTCACCTACTATTATGCTAATACCTACGGATGTGACGCGATTGATTCCATCCACATCACAGTGGTGGAACCTGTTGTTCACACCTGCGGGGATACACTCGTTGACATTCGGGATAACAGGAGTTATCCAACAGTAGTAATTGGCACCCAGTGCTGGATGGCATCCAACCTGAATTATGGAAACGTAACTATTTCATCCCAGGTGCAGCGTGACAACTGCGTCCCCGAGAAATACTGCATCAACGACAATCCTGCCAACTGTACGACATACGGAGGACTGTATCAGTGGAATGAGATCATGCAGTATACTTCTGACAACAGTGCGCAGGGATTCTGTCCTTCAGGATGGCATCTTCCTGCAGAGACCGACTGGAATACACTTTTCAACTTCTATATTTCCAATGGTTTTGCAGGAAATGCCTTGAAGCCTACCGGGTACTCAGGATTCAACGCGTTGCTCGAGGGGATCCGTTTTCACAATTCGGTATGGAAATTCCGCGCTGCAGATGCCATTCTGAACTCAACCATGTTCTGGTCTTCTACCCAGCATGGGCAGGATAAAGCCTGGGCACACGGGATGAATGAGGTAGTTAACAATACCGATTACACCCCAAGTGTATCATTTTATCCTTCACAACACATCAATGCATTTTCGGGCAGATGCCTGAAGGATTAATTACGATTTAATAATTACGAATGACGAATTAATTTCCTACTTTCGTATTACGTATTTCTTATTTCAACAAATTCACAATGAAGCCGTCTATATACCTATTCGTCTTACCAGCCATTGTGTTGCTCCTCTGGTCGGGTTGTTCCAACAAGGAAGGCCCTCCTCCCTCTACCGCTGTCTACTCTGTGAATGGTGGTACCACCAGCCATAATAATGGCCAGGTTTGTTTATCCTGTCATGTTGCCGGAGGAACAGGAAAATACAACTTTGTTATTGCCGGGTCGGTTTTTAAACCAGATCTTTCCACCCCTTCACCTAACGGAATTATCTACTTCTGGTCAGAATCAGGTGGGACCGGAGATTTAATTGCTACACTGCAGGTTGATGCAAAAGGAAATTTCTTCACTACCTCTTCCCTTCTACCCGGGGTGGGAGCCTATCCACAAATGAGAGGTATCTCAGGCGCAGTAAAAACAATGCCGATCCTGGCTTTCACTGGAAATTGCAACTCCTGTCATGGAGTAAATGAAGATCCGATCTGGATTGATTGACCCCCAAACCCCCTAACGTGGGCTTCCTCTGCTTCGCAGGTTTAACCTCCCAAAGGGAGCAGTAAGTCCACATGCGATCCAAAGTACTCGGGAGAAGCAAAAATAGAAATGAGAGATAACATTAAGAATATCACAAGGAAAAGTTATTTTTGGATGGAGAAAATGGCACAACCCGGGATATTTCGACGAATGATAAATGCTTGATGTCGTCGTTCATGTCAGTGTATATCTATCTTTTGATAATCTTGTCCACAATTGGCGCATTTCGAGGCACCTCAACAGAAAGTAAATATACACCACGTTCAAGATGTCCAACATCCAATTCGATTGACTCAATATTGGGATCAATCTGGGTACTAGATAATAACTGCATGCAAAGAGAGTAAAGTTTGATATCAGCGCCTTTCGTGTTGGTATGGAATTCAATAGTAAGTTTATCAGTCGCAGGGTTTGGATAGACAACAAATGGTTTTTGAGGCGTAAAGTCTTTGACCCAGATTTCTTCCTGTCCTACCCAGCAATTCCCAGGACTTTCACACCCCAAGCTATCTACTTTTAAGACCCATGAGTCTTGAGTCCCTGTGTCAGGAGACAATGGCAAAGCCCAACCGCATGCTGCGTATCCATTATCACAAGTGTGTAATACATTATTAAGATAATTATCGCTATGATTTCCTTGTAGGAGGATATATTCCCTATACCATTTTTCATTCCCTGAAGAATCAGTCAGGATAATCCAGGAAACCATTCTACTCCCATTAAATGACGAGTTCCGATACCATCCAGTTCCAACAATATCTCCATTGGAAATCGTTTTGACTTTTGAAGTAACAAGAAGGGTTTTTGAAAAACCATATTCTTTCTCCCACACAATGCTCTTGTCGTTCCTGATCTTTAAGAAATATATTCTGGCTTTCCATTCGCTCCAACCCCAACAGGTATCAGAATATTCTGCCCGAACCTGAATATTTCCATCCATTGCAGCATCAACAACCGCATATTGTTCATAACAGACTGGATTTCCAAAAAGCAGTTGCCATTCTGTGAATCCAAGAGAATCTGTTTTAATTAATAATTGATCATTATCTTGGGCTGACGGACCACCTCGTGGTTGATATGCAGCGCCTATAATAAATCCCCCATCACTTGTTGTTGACACATCAAACGGTTGAAAATCAACATTGCCCGAGCCAAATCTTCTTTCCCAAAGTAGATTCCCAATACTATCAAGTCTGAACATCCCGATCCTGAATATCCCGTTGCCTGATATAGGATTCAGCAAACCAATGACAATGTAACCTCCATCATTCAACCGTCTAAAACTACGGAACATAATACTTGTGTCATGGGGAGGTTCGTCGGAATATGTTTTCGTCCAGATTGTATCCATATTAGTATCCATACTCAATAACCATCCACGGTCATACCTCCCTTCAGGAATCCATTTCATTTTTGTGGCAATACTGGCATAAAGGCTATCATTGTCTAATTTGATAAAGGAACCAGGATAGCCTGTCTGGATTGTACAAGAGGAATCTTCATAAAGTACCGTATTTAAGATATCACCGAGTGAATCTACAATTAAAAACCCAATTCCTCCATACTGAGTAATAATTGCTTGACTGTTAAATGACACGATATAACCAATGTCGGTTTCGACAAGATCATTGGAGAAACTTGCCTTTCCTGAATTAAATACATCATACCGTTTGCTAAAATAGGTTTGTGAATGTGAGATATCGCTAAAAAGGATTAATCCTAAAAGAACGATCAATATTCGTATTGACTTTATCTCAATATTCACAGACATCGTTAGGGTTTGAAAAAGGTGCTATCTATTAATTATTAACCTCACAGATTGCAAAATATCGTTTTCACATTCTAAAGTACAAATATATGCACCTGAAGGATATTCTCCTAAATTCAAATTAATATAACCATGTGAGCCATTGATTGACAGTTCTTTATGTACAGGATCTGGAGTTACTGGATTTTACCGTTAACAATCTCGAGTATCTCCTCCTCCTTCGTTCTCGTCTTCTCCACAATCTCATCTGCCTCTTTCAGAATGGCATCAAGGAAAGCTTTGTCTTTAAACCCGGAAGCATTGATCTTCACATTGAGGTAAGCGCCTATTACGGCTGAGCGGGCACAAAGTGCTCCAACACCGGCATCGGAGACTGAATTCGGGTTCCCTGTTTCGGCCATGGCCTGAATGATTTCCATCGACTCCCATGCCCTTTTCATCGTACGGAAAGGGATATCGATGGCATATTTGGTAGCCTCCCGGATCGCATCAGTGCGGGCGGCTTTCTCGTCATCGGTTCCTTTTGGAAGCCCAAAAGCATCCATGATACGGTTGAAAGCCCGGGTATCTTCATCCACCAGGTAGAGCAGCTCATCCTTGATCTTCTGTCCTTTTTCGGCCCAGTCGGAAAACTCCTTCCAGCGATCATCCCAGCCAGTCTTGTGTGAAGAGAGGTTGGCAACCATCGTAGCAAGGGAGATCCCCAGCGCTCCGATATAGGCCGAAACCGATCCGCCGCCGGGGGCAGGGGATTCGGAAGCTGTTTCGTTGGCAAATCCCTTGCAGGTCATGCTGATCAGCTTCTCATGGGATGGATCTTCCAGCAGGTATTCGATGATCTTCTCTTTGGGGTTGAACGGCTTTAAGTCGTCAAGACCAAGCGATTTTACTGCTATTTTAATAATCTCCTCGTCTGAGATGCCGGTAGAGCGGTTCTGTTTCCCGAGAAAATATTTACCGGCATCAATCATTGCCTTTTTCGGGATCAGTCCGACCAGTTCCGAACCGGTGACGCGCATTCCCCTCTCCTGCGCTTTCCTGCAGGTTTCCTCAAAAGCAACATGTACCGGAGTGATGCTGATATTGGTGAGGTTGATGGAGATCTGGGCAATGCCATACTCTTCAATGAACCAGCCAATTGCTTTACATGCTTTCAGCGATCCGGGAATCCAGATCTCTTTACCGTTCTCATCCAGTTTCTTCTTCCCGGTAATGGGGTTTCCTTCACGCAGGGGGCGTCCCCTCTCCCTGATGTCAAAGGCTACAGCGTTCGCCCTCCGTGTGGAAGTGGTATTCAGATTTACATTGTAAGCAACCAGGAAATCCCTGGCGCCAATAGCGATGGCCCCGGTATGGGGGTTGAATTTCACCGGGCCGAAGTCGGGTTTCCATTTCGGATCTTTTAACTTATCAGGCAGTCCCTCGTATTCACCCGCCCGGCAGGTTGCCAGGTTTCGGCGTTCAGGAGTAAAGGCTGCATTCTCGTAGCAATAGACAGGGATCTCCAGTTCGTTTCCAACACGTTCAGCCAGT
>Ga0351865_10294_pt1 | contig 16023 bp, 20 predicted proteins | sample TotcelFGM3001L10_FD_206780 | JGI IMG/M metagenome (GOLD analysis project Ga0351865, IMG submission 206780) | Enriched cells from coal bed in the Powder River Basin, Montana, United States - Total cells FGM rep2 HSBNCT.FGM.300.1.L10 ... | reverse complement strand
GCGCATCGTCGCCTACTACGGCAATCAGCGCTCCAAAAAGATGGGGGCCCTGGGCGAGTACCCCAAGGACGAGATGCTGCGGCGCCTGAAAGTGGAGGTGGCCAAATGGGAGAAGGCTGATCCGTCGTTGCCGGTCCAGCCTGCCCTGCACCTGGTCGCGGTGGTGGCCCAAGGGGAGGCGGGCAAGAGCGGCAAGTACCGGATGATCCATCCGGACGCGGTGGTCAACGAGGTTTACGGCTGGGCCAAGGAGATAAACGGCATCCTCTTCGTTGACATCCAGACCGGCCATTCCGACATCCGCACCATTCTGCCGCGCTTCGAATGGATCCTGAAGAATCCGGACGTGCATCTGGGGATTGACCCGGAGTTCAACTTGATCAAGAGCGGCAATATACCGAGCAAAAAGATCGGCACCTATGACGCCGCGGACATCAACCATGCCGCCGGCTACCTGGCGGAGTTGGTGAAAAAATACAATCTCCCGCCCAAGGTGTTTATCGTGCACCGCTTTACGCGCAATATGGTTACCAATGCCGAAAAGGTCACGCTTCGCCCCGAGGTGCAGATTGTCATGAACATGGACGGCTGGGGCGCCCCCTGGCTGAAGCGGGATTCGTACCGGGATTACATCGTCGCCCACCCGGTGGAGTATACCGGCTTCAAGCTCTTCTACCACAATGACACCAAGAAAGGCGACCCGCTGATGACACCCCAGGACGTGCTGAAACTGAATCCCAAGCCAGTTTACATCCAATATCAGTAAGGAGAACTCAGGGGCCGGCCACGGCCATGGCAGATTCAAGGCGCCCCAAACGCGCATCGATCTTGTTAAGGGAGGCCGCCAGTTCTTCCGAAGGGGCCAGGGAATTAAATGCCGGGTTGGCTACCCACCAATCGATCCCTAATTCTTTGGCTTTGTCCACCGAGCAGATCACCAGGCGAATCTGCAGGGTGAGGAGTTCCACTTCCACCAGCCGGATCTTGATATCGCCGGCGATGACGATGCCCTTGTCCAGGATGCGTTCCAGCAGATCCGCCAGGTTGGTGCTCTGTATGGAACTCTGGATGCCTTGTTGTTTAGCCATGTGCAGGTCCTCCTTACAGGAGTTGGCCCAGGGGGCCAAGGTCGAGATTCAGGTCGTCTTCTTCCAGGCCGAACTCCTGCCGGAGCCGGTCGATTTCTTGAGCCTGCTTCATCAAGGTCAATCCCAGCCGCTCGATCTGCTCGTCCGTGAGCGACCCGGCCTCGATGCGCCGGATGCCCTGGCGTTCCAGCAGTTCGTGGAGCAGTTTCACCAGGGTCAAAACCAGTTGTCCCAGGCTGTTCTTGATGTTGTCCTGGTCCAGGTTGATCCGGGGGGTCTGGCTACCCGGGGATCGGGCCGGTAGAGAGGCCCCGCCTTGCATGACCTTGGCAAAATCGCTGATGGCCTGGGATTCCACCTGTGCCGGTGCCGGAGATTTCATCAGCAGGCCCCCTTGGCAAAAAGGTTCGGGCCCAACTGAGTCTCCCCCCCAGGCTTAAATCCCCGGGCGGTTTCCATGGAGGCCAGGATGACCTGGAGGCCCAGGTAGACCAGGTCGATATCAGCCACGGAAATCATCACTTCCCCAAAGAGCACGGCGCCCTTGTTGAGGATGCGGTCCAGGGCCTCGCACAAGGACACATCTTGATTCTCCGGGAGCGAGGCTTCCGGCAGCATGGTTTCCGGGTACGGTTCCAGCAATTTCTCCTCCATGGTCTCAGGGTCTGGCTCGGGAAGCATCTCCGGGACCAGGGGCGCGGCTTCCGCCGCCGGCTTGCCGATGAAATAACGGCGGGCGTCCGGAGGCAGGTTCCGCAGGTCGGCGCCGCAAGCGGAACAAGCCCGGGAGACCAGCGGTATCTTAGATTGACAATGCGGGCATATCAGCAAGAGCCCCATGGTGGTTCTCCATTATCCCGGGCCGGTACAAGGCCTGCCCCAAGGCCGTGAGGCGCTGCAGGCCCCGAGGTTCGCTCTGGCGATAGATGACGGTTTGATGACCGGGAAAGGTTTGCCGGAACTTATCCCGAATGATGGCCTCCCGGCGGTTCAGGGCGGCGCACAGGGGACAATCCCCGGCCGGGGTAGCCAGGTTGAGCAACAGCACCGGCACCGATATCCCCAGCCGCCTACAGGTCGCCAGCAGATCGCTGGTCTCCTGGAAGGCCATTTCCGTGAGGATGGCAACCGCATAGAGCGCCACCCGGGCCGGGTCCCGCCACAGGTTTCGCAGTTGTTTCAGGTTCCGGGAAATTCTTACCAACTGCTGGGAGATATCCGGAAACCGGAAGGTCAGTTTGTATTTCAAGAGCACGCCGAAAAAGGTCTTAAGCCACTGGTCCACCAGTTCCGGCAGTTCCAGGAGGCGCAGGAGATGGCCGGTGGGGGCCGAATCCAGGATAAAGATATCGTAGCGGCCCTGTTCCAAAAACTCCATGACCCGAACCAGGGCCATGATCTCGTCCAGGCCGGGGGGAGAGAGGTCCAGCATCCGCTCCATAACTTGGCGGTCAAAGGGAATATCGAAATTCTCGAACGCGGTTTTAAGGAAGTTCTCCAGTTCTCGGTGATATTGTCTTTTTAAAGCGGCGAATTCTCCCGGGGCGTCGATCTCCATGGCCGTCAGGCCAGGGCTGAGGCGCACCGGTTGGTGGGCAAGGTTTGCCTCCAGGCAGGCGGTCAGGGAGTGGGCCGGGTCGGTGGAGAAGAGCAAGATCTGTTTGTCCGGACACTCCTGGGCCAGTCGGACTGCGGTGGCGCAGGCCAGGGTGGTCTTGCCCACGCCCCCCTTGCCGGCGAAAATCAAGAATGTGGTTTCGGCTGAGGGGCAGGGGGGCGGAGCCTCCACCCGTGGCTCTATTTTTAGAGTGGGCTGGGGACGGGTCGGCAGCGCGGCATCAACCACGCTGACCCCATCCCAAAGGGTCTCAAGGACCGGACCCCGCATTTCCGCCGGGCACAGGGGCACGCCCCACCAGGTATATCCGGCCAAGGAGCCGCGGCCAAAAAACTCGTTCAGGAGCTGAAGTTGCCGGCGGCGGGCTTCGGCGCACAGGGGACAGGAATTATCCGGATAGAGGCGGTTGACCACCACCTCCGTGACGGGGATATGCATCCGCCGTAGTTGGCCCAGGAGCTGCAAGGTCTCGATGATAACGAGGTCTTCCGCCAGCATCACCGGCACAAAGCGGCAGGCGCGGGGATTGTGCAGCAGATCCTCCATCTGCTTTACCGAGAGGGCCAGGTCCAGGATGAATTCGTCCAGTTCGTCGCGCTGATACGAACCCCGGAATCGCTGCTGCATGAAGCGGTGCTTGGCCAACAGGGCGTCCAGGGCCTTGAGCCAGCCCCGGATCAACTCCGGGGTGGTCAGCAGCCGCAGGGTGTGCCCGGTGGGAGCGGTATCCACCACGATGAGGTCGTAGGCACCGGTTTCCGCCCAGCCGGAGATGGCAAGCAACGCCATGAGTTCATCCAGGCCGGGCAGAGAGAGGTCCAGGATGCGGCGAATATCCGCCTCATCCAGGAAGGTGCCCCGGGCGGCGATCTCGACAAACTTAGCCCGGTGTCTGGCTTTGAAGGCCGCCAGGGAATCATGGGCATTAAACTCCAGGACCTGTAAATTGTCGGGGAGATGAAGATCGCCGATACTGTCGGCCAGGGAATGGGCCGGATCAGTGGATACCAGGAGGAAGGAGCCCTGGGGGGACCGGCGGGCATAGCGGAGGGCGGCGGCCGCGGCGCAGGTGGTTTTCCCGACCCCGCCCTTGCCGCCGAAGAATATCAGTCTGAACCGGGGATTCTCTAAGAAACCGGGCAGGCCCGTTGTCCCCATGGTAAAATTGGCAAGCGAGATCATGGACATCCGGGGTGACCCCTTCCGTATCAAGCGGGTAAGGTGTTCGCAAGCTCATCCAACCCTTCCCAATGCCTCCGGCGCCACGTCCCGGGCCGGCCGCTGCCCCGCTGCCGTTGGTTGACCCCCTGATTTCGTCTGGCCGGCGCTTATCTGGCGTTCCGTCAGCCCAGGGCGGCCGGTTTCACGCCGGGGAGAGATTTTCTCCGGGTAGATTTGGCCTTGGGGCGGGACTTGGCCGTTTTCTTTTCAGGCGCCGGCGCGACCTTTTCTTCCGCCTGGAGACGGTCCAGGCGGTCCAGGAGCACCTTTTCCTGGGCGTCGAACTCCGCCTCGGTGATCTGCTCCGTTTCCAGCCGCATGTAAAGCTCGCTCAGGGCCGCGGTGATGGTTTCGCTTTCGCCGGCCAACTCCTGCTGGGCCGCGTCGTGGATCTCCCGGAACACCCAGAGAAGGCCTTTCGCAGGGGACAGTAAGATGTCGTCGATGAGAAACATCACATCTCCTTCCGAGGTCCGGCCTCACAGTTCAAGGTTTAGGTCCACGAAATTGTGGGGCGCCCAGGGGCCGTTGTAGTCGAAGGTAAAATTGTTGTCGAAGAGCTTGGCTGCTTCAAAGACGCCCTCTTCGAACCGGTCCTGTCCCTCCCGGGGCACCAGACAGGCCAGGCTCATCACCTGGCTTTCGTTGCGGCATTTGTTCCGCTTGATTTCCCGGCAATAACCGGACAGAATCTCCTCGACCTTCTCGGCAAAGGCTTCCCGGTCCTCGTTCAGGAGGTGGTCAAACAGGCGCCCCAGCTCGATCTTGTCTTCCTGGGAAGGGTTGCGGTAGGGGCCGAGGAAGCGGTCCCGGGCGGTCCGCAACTCCGGATGCGTGTTGACGACATATTCAAAGATATTGGGGACGTCCAGGGAGACCCGCAGCCCCATTTCCACCATTCCGGCCACGCGTTGGAGTTGCTGGAGGAAGGCGGCGTGGTTGCGGGACAGGATCTTCTGGATGGCCTTGGGACCGTCGGCAATGATGCCGAAGGCCATGGGGAGCATGGCATCGCTCCGGGACAACAGTCCCTTGAGGACCGTCTGCTGGGCGGCCAGATGCCGCCGTTCCGGGCGGATCCGGTCGTTTAGGAGGTCGCTCACCACCGCGGCCACCTGCCCGTTGGCAATGCCGTACACCGGGGCCCCGTCTATACCGGCAAAATCATAGGTCCGCTCCCCGGGAGCGGTCACTATGGCGTATAAGTATCTGCCGCTTTTCGCTGCTGTGTGCGCTGCCATATCTTGGTCTCACATCAACGGGAAACCGGCAGGCAATACCCACCGCTTCCAGATAACCCTGCAGGGCGACAACTGCCGTCGCCGGACCCGGCCTGAACGCCTTTCAGGTAGTGGCCGCACCCTCCATCCGCTTGGGCTTGGGGGCTGAGCGGGACAGCGGTTCCGCCAACTTGATGCCCTTGAGCATGCCCTCTTCGATCCTGACCTCCAACATTGCCCCGCACAGGCATTTGATGGGACCCTCAAAGTCGTCGTACATATCATCCAGGTCCACTTTAAAGCCGCAGGACAGACAATTAATTTTCATGTCAATTCTCCTTGCCTGACGTCGGCCGACGTCAGACGATCCCTTGTCCTTTACAGGCGTTGCAATAAAAAACCCCGTCTTCGCCGGTGCCGCCGCAGCGCCCACAGGTATCGGCCTCAACGGGGACCGACACCATCCCCACCCCCTTGCAGGTCAGGCAGATCAAATCACCCCCGACCCGGCCGGAGCTGCCACACTGGCGGCAGGCCACCACCGGGGGTATGACCCGCACGACCCCGGCGGCGCGGCATACGGGGCAGCCGGAGGCGCTGCTGTACTTGGGATCGGCCCCCCGGCCGCCGCAGTAGGCGCAGATCACTTCATTCACGAACCGCTTCCGGCGGGTGGGCTGGCCTGAAACCGGGCCGTGCCGGTTAAGGACCTGCATGGCGTATTCCATGGTTCACGCGATCCCTTCAGCGACAACCGCAACGGTTGCGCCAGGCTGCGGCCCGCCACCGGCGCCGCAACTCCCGGTTGCACCGGGCCACTTCTTCCTGGTACATGCGGCCCATTTCCGCGCCCCACATGGGCAGGCCCGTGGAGGTGGGGCAGGAGCGGTAGCTCTTCACCTGGCGCATGGTCCGCACCTGGTTGGCATCCTTAATAGTTAGCATCGGCATCCTCGGTAATTTTGATTAATGAAACTTTAATATTTTATTTTAAAGCCGCCGGTATGGCGGGGCGGGCCGGTTCGCCCCAGAGCGGTTTTGCCGCCCCCTTCCGCCAACGACTGCAGCAGACTGGCTTTTTCGGCCTCTATTTCTGTCAGGCGGGCGGCGATGTCGGCCATCAATTGTCGGGCCTTCTCGCTCTCCAGGGTCTTGCGGGCCTTTTCCATTTCAATGTGGCTGATACGCAGATAGGCCTCGTGGGGAATGGTGGCCTTTCTCACCTTCCCCGTCAGGGTGCGAATGTCCTGGATACCTCTCCTGGGAATGGTCATACGGTTACTCCTTGGCGCGGCTCCGTATCTCCCCGGCCCGCAGCGGGGTCTGGGAGCGTGAACCCAAAACCGTGTCGATCACTTCTCCCACCTTTTCTCCCATAAGGGACTGGCCGCCCCGGGTCACCTTGGCGGAGTCGGTGTTGAGCACGTCCCGGCAGGCCCACTGGAAGACCGGGTCGTCTTTATGGGCCCGGGCCCCCTGGTGCGCCAGAATCTTGGCAATGGCGATGCAGGCCCGGATGGTGGGGCGATGGTTATTGACCCCGAAGCCCCGGAGTTCCCGGACCACATCCACGATGATTTCGGCGTCCAGGCGGGATAGACCGGATTTAGTCATGGCGATTTGCACCTCGGTTTCCCGGTCGAAATGGCCCAGATTAACGGTGATGAGACGGTCCATGAGGGCGTCCTGGGTCTTGTGGACCCCGGCGTACTCCTCGGGATTGGAGGTGAAAATGGCCCGAAATTCCGGATGGACCTCCAGGTAGCCGTCGCCGCCCCGGGACATCTTGGGCAGATTGAGGATCTTCTCCTCGAGGATGCTCAAAAGGGCGTTGTTGGCCTCGGGCCGGGACCGGGTAAACTCATCGTAAATGAGGGTGTAACCGTCCTTGCAGGCCATGGTGAGCCGGTTGTCCATCCAGGTGACATTCATGGACTCTTCGGTCTTGAGGACGGAATGGATGTAGTTGTCGATGAGTCGCTGTTTGCGGTAGCCGGAGTGGCGGCCCACCAGATCGGAACTGGCGAACTCGTCGTCCCCGTGGATCAGGACCACCGGACGGCCCCGCTGGGCCGCCACATGAAAAGCCAGGGTGGTCTTGCCCGTGCCGGCCGGACCGGCGAAATGGACCGGATAGCCCACCGCCAGATAGGCCAGGGCCCGTTGGCTGAGGTCCTGGACATAACCCGTTTCCACGAATTCCGGGCTGGCTTCCGGGGCCACCTGGTCGTCCCGGGATTCCACTTTAACCACGGCCACCGCGGCCCTTTTCCGCTGCTCACCACTCATGCGCGTTGCTCCTTAAACTGGCGATGGAACTGCCCCTGGAAGCCAGGGGCAGGATGGGTAATCCGATTATCTAACGCTTTCCCGGGGCACCCAGCCCCGCCCCCGACAAGTCATGCAGGCCAGGGCCGAGCCGGCGTCGTCCCCGGTGCCCCGGCACTCCGGGCAAGCCTGGAGGGGGCCGGGGATTAAGGGCACATAACCGGTGCCGCGGCACACGGTGCAGGTGAAGGTTTTGATGGCCCCGGTGCCCCGGCAATGGGCGCAGGTCCGATGGAGCGCCGGCACCTGAACCCGCCCCTTGCCGCCGCAGACGCAGCAGGTGGAGAGCCAGGACATGATCCCAAAGGGGTCTTTGCCGCCGCCGCCGCAGAAAGAACAAGTGACTTGCACCATTTCTCCTTCTGAGCGGTTATGCGGCCCCGTTGTCTTGGTCGCAGGCTGGAATTGGGTCATGGTTATGCCTTATCAGGGGCTGGCCGATTTCAGCCCTTCTTTTTACCCGGTCGCCCCGTCTCTTCTTTGGCCGCGGGTGACCCATGATGCCGGACGGACTCTTCCTTGACCATAGCCAAACTGGCCTGGCGCTCCCGTTCGGCGGCGGCTTTGATCTGCTCCGCCTCGGCCTTGGCCCGGTGCAGGGCCTCGGCCTGAGCCCGGCGTTCAGCCGGAGTGGGGCCGCACCAGACCTGGTGCGCTCCCGCCAGGTCCAGGGCGAATTCCCGGCGCATACCGCCGACGGTTTTCTTTAAATGGTTTACGGCAGCCCGCCGCTCCGCCTTGGTCTGGCGGGCCATGGCTTTATGGGCCCGATGAAACCCCGCCATCAGGCTCGCCACTTCATGGCCCAAGGCCTTGACGAAACCCTGGCGCTCCGCCTTGGTCCGCCGGCCCATATCGGCGTGCGCCCGGCGAAACTCAGCCTTCATGTCGGCCACATCTTGGCCCAGATCCCGGACGAAGGCCAGGCGCGCCCCGCGCAGGGCCACGACCTCACCGCACAACCGGGTCATACTTTCCGTTAAAGGACCCATAAGAAGTATCTCCTTTCCTTTGGGAGCGTGCCGGGGAATTTTCCCTGAGACATCGCGGCTGCGGCTCAATCCGCCCCCACCGCAACCCCCTTCCGTCGAGGGGCCGGAACGGCCCCTCAGCGCAAGAGGAACGTTTTCCCAGAATCATCCTTACGCGGGAGCGGCCGCGCTGGCCGTGAGGCCGATGGCTTCGGCGTACTTCAGATAGGTTTCCACGGAGGCGATGACCACCCGGGCTTCAATGGACAGCAGCTCAATACCCACCAACGACACCTTGACCCAAGCGTCGATGACGATACCCTTATCCAGAATGCGATCAACGACTTCCGCCAGGCTGGAGGAATCGGTTGACTTTTGTACTTTAGCCATGGTAATTCTCCTTTAGAGGATTAATGGTTAGTCAGTTCAGGTTAATGGTTGTTACCTGAGGTTGAGAGCGTAGCCAGGCTTATTTGCCGGCCCAGGCCCGCCGGGCCCCGTCCAGGTCCGCGGCATAGGCATGGCGCATGGCGCCCACCGTTTTCTTCAGGTGAGCTACTGCGGCCCGCCGTTCGGCCTTGGTCTTCCGGGCCATATCTCTGTGGGCCCGGTGGAAGTTAGCCATCAAGGCCGCCGTATTCTGGGTCAGGTCCTTGACAAAGCCCTTCCGGGCGCCGCGCACCGCGACGATCTCGCCAACCAGCCGGGTCATTTCATCGGTAAATCGACCCATGTGGAATCTCCTTTTCTCCTGCCTTTAGGCCTTTAGGGGTTGGTCGGCACTGCGATGCCCGCCCCTGAAGGATGCTGAGGGGCCTCTTTCCGGGAAGGGTCGCACCGGACCCCTCCGGAAAGAGGACTGTTCCCCCCATCGGCCTTAAGCCGGAGCGGCGGCGCTGGCCGTGAGGCCGATGGCTTCGGCGTACTTCAGATAAGTTTCCACCGAAGCGATGACCACGCGGGCTTCAATGGACAGCAGTTCGATGCCCACCAGCGACACCTTGACCCAGGCATCGATGACGATACCCTTGTCCAGGATGCGGTCGACAACTTCCGCCAGACTGGAGGAATCGGTTGACTTCTGTACTTTGGCCATGGGGAACCTCCTTCATCAATATGAGAGTTTTTTGTAAACCGAGGACTTGCCTCACATTCTCTTAATCCAAGAAGCGTGCCAGGGCCGGAATACAGGTGATTTCCATAAAAATCAGCCGGTTAGGTGTGAGAAGCGGGGAGGCCGGCTGGGGATAGGGAATTGGGTCTATGGAATCATTTCCCTAGTCTATGGCGGTTGGTCTATGCCCCTACGGCCTTCTAGAAGGAATAGTGCGGTTCAGGTCTCCAAAACCCGGAGGATTTCGGCCTGGAGGAATGGTTTGCTGATGAAATCGATGATCAGTCCCTGGGAGATGGCCTCCTGGATGGAGACGTCATCCCGGTAAAAGTAACCGGACACCATGATAATGCGGATGTCCGGGACAATCAACCGGATGCACCGGGCCAGCTCCAGGCCGTCCATATCCGGGAGTTTGGCGTCCAGGAAGGCGCAGGCGAATCGGTGCCGCTCCATCAGCACCAGGGCCTCCATGGCCGTCAGGGCCTTGCGGGTGACGTAACCCCGTTTGTTGAGGAGATGTCCCAGGGCCCAGCACATATCCGGTTCGTCGTCCACAATGAGAATCAGTTCACCTGGATCAGTCATCCCGCCATCCCTAAGCGGTTACAAAATCGGCAATCTCACGGTAAAGGTGCAGCCTGGGTCGGCCCCGCTCTCCACGGTGATGGTGCCGAAGTGCTGCCTGATGATGGAATAGCAGATGGACAGGCCCAACCCCGTGCCCTGGCCCACCGGCGCGGTGGTGTAAAAGGGGTCGAAGATATTGTCCAGGTCCCCGGGGGCTATCCCCAGGCCGGTGTCGCTGATGCTGATCCAGGCTTCCCCGTCGGCCTGTCCCAGGGCGACGCCCAACCCCCCCCCATCGGGCATGGCCTTGATGGCGTTGAGCAACAGATTCATGAAGGCCTGCTGCAACAGACCTTCCATGCCGCTGATCCGGATGGGCTCCCGGGGCAGTTGCGCCTGCAGCTCAATCTTGGCAATCCGGGCCTGGTTCGTCACCAGGGACAGGGTTTCCTCCAGGAGAGTAGTGAGGTTAATCTCCTTGATGTCGGGTTTTACTGAGGGACGGGCGAAACGCAGCAAATTTTCAATAATCATGGAGGCCCGCAGGATGCCGGCGTGGATCTTTTCGGCGCACTCCTGCTGCAACTGCGGTTCGAGATCGCCTTCCATGATGAACTGGGCGGCACTGGAGCAAACCGCCAGGGGATTGCGGATCTCATGGGCGATACCGCCGGCCATGACCCCCAGGGCGGCCAGTTTCTGTGTCTGGAGCAACTGAGCTTCAAATTTACGGCGTTCCGTCAGGTCCCGGCCCACGGCCACGATCCCGGCGGTCTGGCCCAGGTGGTCTTTCATGGGGGAAAAAATCCAGGAAACCGGGATGCGCCCGCCATCCCTGGTTTTCAGATCCCATTCCGCCATTTGGGCCTCTTTGCCGGCCTGGAGGTTGGCAAAAATTCGCTCCATTTCGCCCTGATCATCACCGGCGCAGAAGTCGAAAAAGTTGTGTCCCCGGACCGCGTAGAGGGTGAAGCCCGAGAGCCTCTCCGCCGCGGTGTTCCAGGTCAAGATCTGGCCTTCCATGTCGGTGGACAAGACGATATCCTGGGCGCTTTCCACCACCGAGGCCAAGTGGCGCTCTACCCGGCGCACCTCTTCACTCAGACGCACCTGCTCGGTGACGTCATCCATGAGCAGCATGGCCAGTTCCACCACCCCCTGCCAGGAAAAGGGCAGGATGCTGTAATAATAAATCCGCAGGGGAATGCCCGGGGCCCGATAGGTCATCCGTTCCCCTTTGACGCGGAAGTTCTTTTCGAAGACCTGGCGGATGCGCCCCGGGAAATCCATCTGGTCGATGATGATGGCCGGAAATACTTCCTCCAGGCGGTGGCCGATGGTATCCGGCAGGTTACGGCGGTTTTTCTCCAGGAAATTGCGGTTTGCCGAGACGATACGGAGGTCCCGGTCAATGAGCAGCACCGACGAGGGAATGGCCTCCAGCAGCATGTCGTAGAGCTGTTGGTACCGCTGTGATTCCGGGCTATTGTCGGGCGACGCGGTGCTTGCATCCATACCGTTTCATCCTTTCCTTACGTGGGGTACTCCAAGAGACTGATACCGGCCGTCACAAAGTTATACGGCGGCCAGGGACCGGAGAGCAGCAACCGGGCCGGCTCGCTTTCGGCGAGTTGCCGGAAAGCTTGGCGAAAAGATTCCACGACGGGGCGGCGCACCAGGAAATACAGGGAGAGCAGAGGCAGCCGGGGGGAAGGGGCTTCAGTGGTGTATTTGACGTACAATCCGGTGAACTGCTCCCGGCACCGCTGGGCGGCCTGGCGATACTCTGTGGTCCAGCGGTCCTGGCGCCCATAGTGGGCCTTGCGGGCCGTGAGGTAGGTCAACCCTAAGCGGTCCGGCGCCGCGGCGGGGTCCGGGGGGGAAGGCCCGGCCACCTCCCGGCTACCCTCCGGGCCGCCGGGGATCACCGCCGCCCAGGGCCCGGACGGCAGCAGGACCCGCAGCCCCATCTCCACACAGCCGTCCAGTTCCTGGAGCAGGGCCTCATATTGGGGGCCGTGTTCCTCCAGGAGTTGGATAGCCTGGGATTCCTGCTCCACCACGCAGCCGTAACGCATGGGGACCACGGCGCCCCTATGGTGATAGGAGAGCACCACCCGCTCGTAGGCCCGTATCCTGGGGATATCCGGGGAAAGGTCGGCGCGGCCGATTTCAGAGAGGGCTGCACTTAAGCCCCGGTGCGCTACCTGGTATACCGGGCGGCCCCCCACCCCCAACAGTGATTCGGATGATTCCGAGCCCGGATGACGGCGGACACAATAAAACAGGCAACTCATGTCTCGGGATCCATATCCAGGGCCGGGCAAAAGCTGTAAGGGGGCCAGGGGCCGGTCACTTCCAACCTCAGGCCGTGACCGGCGTATTGGGTGTTGAGGTCCTGGATCCGGGCCTGGAAACCGCCCACTGCCTGGCTCGGTATCAGCAGGGCCCAGTTCCAGACCATATCCTGGTCACTGCCGGTGGTTTCCCGGGAGAGCAGCCGCCGTTCCTGAACTTCGGCGGCATAATCCCGGATGTCGGCCCACAGTTTGCGGCACGCTTCTTTAAGCCACCGCTGCAATTCCTGGTCATTTGCGGCCCGGAGACGCTGCTCCTCAAAATACCGCTTTCCCGGCGATAAGGCCGCAAGGCTGGCCGCCTCCTGGGCCAGCTTGAGGGCAAACAGCTTTTCTCTGGCCCCGGGGCGGTCCAGCATCCCTTTGACGGCCCATTCCTCCTGGTCCGTGAAATGCTGCAGAAACCCGGCGATGGTGTCGGCATGGCGCTGCAAAACCTTTTCCAGATTAGCCAGGGACGCAAAGATGGTCCCGAACCGGACCGGCAGCACGGGAGAATGGCGCATCACCCCGGCCACCACCTCCTGATGGCGGATGACTCGGGGGCCGATCCAGGTCAGGTCCCGCAGCCGTTCTTCAGCCTCCGGCCCGGAGAAATCCTCCACCGGCACCGGACTCCAGACCGCGGCAAGATCCCGGTATGTTGCCACTGCCAGCGAGTTCCGGCCATCCACCCCGGGGCCCAAAAGGGGCAGGGGGGGCAGCCGGTTCAACCGGGCCAGGCAGTATAGATAGAGTCCTTGCGCCATTTTGAGTAGTCAGTAGTCAGTGGCCAGCGGCCAGTGGGCAGTGGGCAGTGGGCAGTAGCCAGTAGCCAGTAGTCAGTGGTCAGTTAAAAACCGATTTATTGCAGTCCCAGTTCTGTCTTGAAAAGTTCCTGGCGATATGGAGGACAGCCGCCCCCGGCTGTCCCCGGCGCAGGCTGGAAAGCCTGCGCCACCGATCTTTTCATGCTTTACGGGTGGGCCAAAGGCCCATGCGCGACTGCTTCGAAAAGTTTTTGTAGGGTGCATCCTACGCACCAAAAATACTTAGATAATCAGTAAGTTATTATAAAGGGCGGACTGCGGCCGGTGCCATTCGGCGCCCCTGGGTTGGCCGGGCACATGGCGGGCACGGAGGCCCGCCCCGCCAGCGCCTGAACAGCTCTTTCCCAGAACCAGCAGTCAATCACCGGAAAAAACCAGGACAGCGCCCCAACTGACTACTGACTACTCCCCAACATCTCCTTAAGGGCCTCTTCCAGGTCGGCTGGCAGGATGAGCACCTTGGCTTCCCCGGCCCCTTCCTGCGCCAGTTCCGCCGCCACGGCCCGGCGCACCGCGGCCTGGGCCGCCTGGTTGCATACCCCGGCGATCTCGGCCCCGCTTAAACCCTCGCTCTTGGCCGCCAGCGGTTTGGCGCTGACCCCCTTGGCCAGGGGTTTGCCCTTGAGGTGGACCGCAAAGATCTCCCGGCGGTCGGACTCATCGGCCAGGGGGATCTCGACGATGGCGTCGAAGCGGCCCGGCCGTAGCACCGCCGCGTCCATCATGTCCAGGCGGTTGGTGGCTCCCAGCACCAGGACCCCCTTCAATTCCTCGATGCCGTCCAACTCCGCCAGGAACTGGCTCAGGACCCGCTCCGAGACATGGGAATCGCCGCCGCCCACTCCCCGGGCCGGCAGCAGGGCCTCGGTCTCATCCAGGAAGATTATACAGGGCGCGGCTTGGCGGGCGGTCTTGAAGATCTCCCGCACCCCCCGTTCGGATTCGCCCACATACTTGGACATCAGGGCCGGCCCCTTCACCGACAGGAAATTCACCCGGCTTTCAGTGGCGATGGCCTTGGCCAACAAGGTCTTGCCGCATCCCGGCGGCCCGGACAGGAGGATACCCTTGGGGGGCTTGATGCCGGCTTTTTTGAAGATATGAGCATATTTTAAGGGCCACTCCACCGCTTCCTTGAGGCGCTCTTTTACGCCCGTCAGGCCCCCGACGTCTTCCCAGCGCACATCCGGGACTTCCACAAACACCTCCCGGATAGCCGACGGTTCCACCTCCCGGAGCGCGGCCAGGAAGTCGTCCATGTGTACTTCCAGTTGGGCCAGTTGCTCGTAGGGGATGGTGGCCAGGCCGTAGTCAATGTCGGGCATGAGGCGGCGCAGGCAGATCATGGCCGCTTCCCGGCACAGGGCCTCCAGGTCGGCCCCCACGAAACCGTGGGTGATTTCGGCCAGGTGGCTCATGTCCACGTCCTCGCCCAGGGGCATGCCCCGGCTGTGGATCTCCAGGATATCCAGGCGCCCGTAGCGGTCGGGGATGGGGATGCCGATCTCCCGGTCGAACCGCCCCGGCCGCCTGAGCGCCGGGTCCAGGGCATTGGGGATGTTGGTGGCGGCAATGACAATGACGTTCTGGCGCTTGTTGAGGCCGTCCATCAAGGCCAGGAGTGTGGCCACCACCCGTTTCTCCACGTCCCCGACAACGTTTTCCCGCCGGGGGGCGATGGAATCGATCTCGTCGATGAAGATAATGCTGGGGCCTTTGCGTCCGGCCTCCTCGAAGATCTTGCGCAGGTGGGCTTCGGATTCGCCGTAGAATTTGTGCACCACCTCCGGGCCGCTGACGGAAAAGAAGTTGGCCTCGGTCTCGTGGGCGATGGTGCGGGCGATGAGGGTCTTACCGCAGCCAGGGGGGCCGTGGAGCAACACCCCTTTGGGGGCGTCGATGCCCAGGCGCTCGAACAGCTCCGGGTAGCGCAACGGCAGCTCGATCATCTCCCGGATGCGCTGGAGTTGGGGCTTGAGGCCGCCGACGTCCTCGTAGGACACCGCCGCCCGCACGGTTTCCGGGGCCCCGGCCTTGCCGATTACCAGGGTGGTGGTGGGGTTGATCAGCACCGGCCCCCGGGGGGTCAGGGCTCCCACCTTGAAATCGGCGGTGCGGCTGCCGAACAGGGTAGCCCGGATGCGGTCCCCCTCCAGCACCGGCAGGCCGTCCAGGAGGCTGCCGATGTACTGGAGGTCCTTTTCGGCCGGCGTAATGGTGATAGGGGTAAGGACCACCCGTTCCGCCGGGCGGCAGGCGATCTTCTTCACCTGGACAAAATCATCGATCCCGGCGCCGGCGTTTTCCCGGCTGATGCCGTCCAACTGCATCCGGGACCGGCCCCGCAACTCCTTGTACGCCGGCATGGCCTTGCAGACCGTGGTCCGCTTCCCCACGACCTCCACGATATCACCGATGGCCACCTGGAGTTTTTCCAGGTCTTCCGGCCCCATGCGGGCATAGGCTCGGCCTACGTCCTTACTCAGGGCCTCCGTCACTTTCAGCTTGAGGGCCGACTCTTCAGTTTTTTTCATTTTTTCCATAAATGATCCAGGGGTTCACCTACCTGACGCACTTGATCTCCAGGATACCGTTGTTGCAGGTCATCTTCATCTTCTCCTGGGGATAGCTTCGGGGCAGTAGGATCTCCTTGCGGTACTTCTTATCCCGTTTCTCGGCATAAATGGTAAGCAGGTCGTCCTTGACCGTAAGAGTCACGTCCTTGGT
>Ga0351865_10290_pt1 | contig 16350 bp, 16 predicted proteins | sample TotcelFGM3001L10_FD_206780 | JGI IMG/M metagenome (GOLD analysis project Ga0351865, IMG submission 206780) | Enriched cells from coal bed in the Powder River Basin, Montana, United States - Total cells FGM rep2 HSBNCT.FGM.300.1.L10 ... | reverse complement strand
TCTTACTTTTATGAGCGCATCTTGGTATAAACTCTCCTCTTGTAGTTCATTTTATTTATCCCGAAAAGCATATCAAACCGGTGGCACAGGCGTCTCGCCTGTGCAGGCGAGATTGATGCCTACGGCTGCCAAAATATAGCGTTTGCCAAAAGTTTTTTCCAATAGCCACGTCCTTCTAATCCCCCCTAGCCCCCCTTTAGAAAAGGGGGGAACTATAAGGAATAGCTGTTAAAGTCCCCCTTTGAAAAAGGGGGATTTGGGAACCTCCAAACGGAAAGAATTTCTGGCAGAGGCTATAATTGTTTTTAGGGTGTTGGCGTCTTGCTGCGGCTGGGCTCCGGCGGGCAGGATCAGGGGCCACCGACTTTTGATGGACAAACCTGCGGCGCCCAATTTTTTTTCCCAGCCCATGGGGTGAAGCACCCCACAAAGTGGGCATAATGACCCGGAAGGCCGGGTTACCGCCAGATTTAACGGGGAACAGTGAGCTTGTGAAAAATTTCATAATCTTAATGATTTTAGCTATTTTGATTGACTCTCGAATTTATTCATGCCTATTATAGCTTTGGCAGGCACCTTGCACTAATCACCACGATATAAAATTTTTCCCGGCAAGGAGGTGGAGTCTGGTTCAGGGAAACGGCATTGGCAATCATTAACCCACATTACCCGTAAGTCTTATTTCATTTTTCATCTTTAAGGAGGGGTCTCATGGCAGACACAGTACCAGGAAGAGCATGGAAAGTCGTATTTTGCGGCACCGCGGTCAATCTTTGTTTGGGCATCCTGTACGCCTGGAGCGTTTGGACCAAGGCGTTGATTGACGTCAAAAAAGCGGGCCAACTCATCACCGAGGGTCCCGCGGTGGGCTGGACTTACCTGACCAATGCGGAAGCTGCAACGCCATTTTCGTTGTGCGTCATTATCTTTGCCTTATTGATGATCCCCGGCGGCCGCATCCAGGATAAGGCGGGCCCCAAGGTGGGGGCTATCACCGGCGGTCTCTTTCTGGCGGTGGGCTGCATCATCGCCGGCCTTATGAAAAGTTACGCCGGCCTGGTAATCGGGTTTGGGATCTTCGGCGGCATCGGCATGGGGATCGGTTATGCGGCCCCCACCCCGGCGGCTCTGAGCTGGTTCGGCCCGCATAAGCGCGGTCTCATCGCCGGTCTGGTCGTGGGTGGCTACGGCGGCGCGGCCCTGTACATCGGTCCTCTGGCTTCCTGGCTGATCAACAACTATGGCGTAACCGCGAGCTGGATTTACCTGGGCATCTTCTTTGCGGCGGTGGTCATTATTGCCGGCTCCCAGCTGGCCAAGGCCCCGGCGGGCTATGTGGCCCCGGCGGCCCCGGTAAAGGCGGGCGCAGCCCCAGCCAAGGCGGCGGGCACCATCATCGACTGGGCCCCGTCGGAAATCTTCAAGACCTGGCAGTTCTTCGCCCTGGTCATCATGTTCATCGGCACCACCCAGTCGGGGTTGTTGGTCATCGCCAATGCCGCCCCGATTTTGGCCACTGCGGCCAAGGGCAGCCCCTTCTTGATGGCCAACACCTGGATCCTGGTGTCTTGGGGCGGCCTGGTCAACGCCCTGGGCCGGGTGGGTACCGGTATGTACTCGGATAAGATCGGCCGGGACAACGCCTACACCATCAACTGCCTGGTATCGGCAGGAGCGCTGTTCCTGTTGTCGACCATTATTGCCAGCGGCAACATCTTCATGCTGTTCCTGGCCGTGGGCATCGCCTACTGGCAGTACGGCGGCGGTCTGGCCCTGATGCCCGCTTACACCGCGGACTTCTTCGGCCCCAAAAACCTGGGCATGAACTATGGCCTGGTGTTCATCGGCTGGGGTCTGGGCTTCTTCATGACCCGGCTGGCCGGCACCATCAAGGACATGACCGGCACCCTGACCTGGGCCTTCATCCTGTCGGCCATCGTGCTGATCGTCGCGGTGGTGATCTCCCGGGTAACCAAGCGTCCGATGCACGGCACCGAATAAATCTCCATGCCTCACCCCGCTTAACCTTAAGGGTTCAGGCGATTGCGTGAGGGACGGAAAAACTTAAGTTAACTGGAGAAGGCAGGGTGGCAAACCCCCCTGCCTTCTCTCTATTGTGAAGGAATTTTCTCTTTCGGTAAGAAAGTGTCACCTGTACACCGGGAAAATGTTTATTATATCAAGGGCGGCGTTAAACCATTTTCTGCGTAAAGGATCAAGGTAACCCTGATGCCCACTGAAAGCGCCTGGCCGGTGCCTTTTTTGCTCGACCCCTCTACCCTGACCATTGATTCGGCGGTGGCTTTTGCCGTGTCGGTGCTGGTGACCGTCACCCTCAATGCCGAGGCCCAGGCCTTCATGTCCAATTTCTTGGGGGACAGCCGTCCGGGGGCCAGGGATCGTCTCCATTTTAATGCCTTCCTGCACCTGGGGGTCCTGGGGTCGATCTGCTTTTTGATTGGGGGGTTCGGCTGGCCCCGGATTTTTGATATTGATCGGCGTAAATTCGAGCATCCTCGGCTCTACATGGCGTTGAGCCGGGCGGCGGGGCCGTTGGCGAATCTGCTCCTGGCCAGCATTGCGGGCAGCATCGTGATGATTTTTAATGCGTTCGAATATAATCCCCGGGTCTTTATGATGGTCGTCGGGGTCAACCTCACCACGGCCATCTATAATCTGATCCCGGTGCCGCCCATGGCCATGGGATATCTGGTCTCCGAATTGATGCCCCAGATGGAAGAGCGTACCAGGACGCTGCTCTTCCTGGCCGGACCCTATCTGGTCCTGGCCCTGGCGGTGGCAGACCGCCTCACCCACCAGGCTATCCTCAGCCCTTATTTTGATCCCATCATCCGGGCGATTTACACCTACATCGTCGGCAGCTGATGAAGGAGGCCAGCCCCGGGTTTATGGAGACGCCGGGCGCCGCGTTCAACGGAAAGACCGATATCCGGCCTTGAAGAAGGCGCCGCCTTACTCCAAGGGGGCGGGAAGTTCAATAAACGAAACATTTCTTTGTTGATTTGGCGAAGAATACCGCTTATGGTACAAGTTACAGATTATGAAACCGGCAGGCGCGTATCCGGGTGACGGCGCCCGGTTCGGATGGCGGAGAATGAACCCGGTGCGCCGCCGTCAATTGGGAAGGAGTCAAATTGGAAGTCAAGATTCCCGGGGTGATTTGCCGGCCCCTGGTGGTGTATGACGATTCGCGCGGCTGGCTGGCGGAAATTTTCCGCCAGGATGAAATCGCCGCGGAGCATACCCCGGCGATGGCTTATCTGTCGGTGACCCAGCCGGGGGTGGCTCGAGGCCCTCACGCCCACCGGGATCAGACCGATCTCTTTTGTTTCGCCGGGCCGGGTGACTTCCGCGTCGTCCTGTGGGATAACCGGGCCGGCAGCCCGGCGTTCGGGACCCGCCAGGATTTTTACCTGGGCGCATCCTGTCCGGCGGTGCTGATCGTGCCCCCTGGGGTGGTGCACGCCTATCGGAATGTGAGTGAGATTCCCGGTTTGGTCTGCAATTTCGCCAACCGTCTGTACCGCGGCCCGGGACGCAGCGAGGCCGTGGACGAGATCCGGTTCGAGGACGACCCTGATTCCCCCTTCCGGCTGGAATGAGGCCGGGGGAGGCAAGGGGAGGCGCCATGGCCGGTAAGCTCTTGATTACCGGGGCCGCCGGACAGTTGGGCCAGGCGCTGATCGAGGCGGGCGCCCGGCAGGGCTGGGAGGTGGTTGCCACCGACGCCCATGACCTGGACATCACCGACCCCCAATTGGTGCAGGGAGAACTGTCCCGGCTGCGCCCCGAGGTGGTGATCAACGCCGCCGCGGCCACCCGGGTGGACGACCTGGAGTCGGACCCGGATGGGGCGCTCCGGGTCAACGCCATGGGGCCCCGGAACCTGGCGGTGGCCTGCCGGCGGTTGGGGGTGAAATTGATTCACCTGTCCACGGATTATGTCTTCGACGGGACTAAGGCGGGGCCTTATGTGGAGTGGGACAAAACCGCGCCCCTGTCGGTCTATGGTCGGAGTAAGCTCCTGGGAGAAGAGTGGGTGCGGCAGCAGTGCCCGGACCATTTTATCGTGCGCACGGCCTGGCTCTATGGGATGCCCGGCCCCAATTTTGTCACCGCCATTCTGGCCCGTGGCCGCCATCTGGCCCCGGACGGGGAGTTGAACGTGGTGGCCGACCAGCGGGGGACCCCCACCAGCACCATGGCTTTGGCGCCGCAACTCCTGGCGCTGGCCGTGACCGAGGCCTTCGGCACGTATCATGCGACCTGCCAGGGGGAGACCACCTGGTATGAATTTGCCGGCCTGATCCTGGCGACGGCCGGCATTACGGTGCGGGTAAGCCCTTGCAGCACGGCGGAATTTCCCCGTCCTGCCCCGCGGCCGGCCAACTCGGTGCTGGAAAACCGGCTCCTTCAAGTGGCGGGGCTCGACCGGATGCCCGCCTGGCAGGCAGCCTACCAGCAGTTCTGGGAAGCACATGGGGACCGACTATGAGTTGGGTTCTGGTAACCGGCGGGGCGGGCTTTATCGGCGCTAATTTTCTCTATGGTTTGCGGCGGCAGCAGCCGGAGGCGCACATCATCAACCTGGACCTGCTGACCTATGCCGGCAATCCCGATAACCTCACCGGTTTTAAAGATGATGAACGGTATATCCTGGTCAGGGGTGATATAGCCGACCGGGAACTGGTCCAGGACCTGTTTTCCCGGTATCCCATCACGAAAGTGGTGCACTTTGCGGCTGAATCCCACGTGGACCGGTCGATTCTGGACCCGGGAGTCTTTGTGCGCACCAACGTGGTGGGGACCTTCACGCTCCTGGAAGCGGCCCGCCGGGCCTGGAAAGACCCGGCCGGGCCCGAGGCCCCGCGATTTTTGCATGTCAGCACGGATGAGGTGTACGGTTCTTTGGGGCCTGATGACCCGCCGGTCACCGAGTCGGCGCCGTACGCCCCCCGGAGTCCGTATGCCGCGTCCAAGGCCAGCGCCGACTTTCTGGTGCGGGCCTATTTTCACACCTACCAGTTGCCGGTGCTCATCACCAATTGTTCCAATAATTACGGCCCTTACCAGTTCCCGGAAAAGCTGATCCCTTTCAGCCTCAGCCAGGCCCTGGAAGGTAAGCCCATTCCCATTTATGGCCAGGGGACCAACATCCGGGACTGGATCTTTGTGGAGGACCATTGCCAGGGGCTGCTCCAGGTGTTGGCGCAGGGCCGGGTGGGGGAGACTTATAATATCGGCGGCCGGCAGGAGGTCCCCAACCTGGAACTGGTGAAGCGGTTGCTCAGCCTGCTGGAAGAGCTGCGGCCGGATTTGGGGGAGCTTCACCGCCTGGTCAGGCTGGTTCCGGACCGTCCCGGCCACGACTGGCGTTATGCCCTGAACATCGACAAAATTGAGCGTGAGCTCGGTTGGCGTCCCCAGGTGGGCCTGGAGGAGGGTCTGAGACGCACCATCGCCTGGTATCTCGGCCACCAGGACTGGCTGGACCGGGTGCGGTCCCAGGCTTACCGCGCTTTTCTGATGGAACAATATGGGACCGGGGTGGCGGGGCCGGGTGATCCCTAAAAACCTCAACCCTATAGGGGAGTGTAGACACTGCGCACCAGCCGATGAGAGCCACGGAAATCGCCAAGCAGAGTTGATCCATCACGGGCGCTGAAATCGGGGCATAAGAAATGAGGATAAAGGTGCGTACTGCGCACCGGGAAAATCTTTCTTGGGGTCACTTGAGTAAAGCGGACAGGCATAAATTAATTTCCTCCTTTTCTTGCGGGAGAAGGAGAAGTTATTAGACGGTCAACAAATTATTTACCTCCCCCGGAACCTTCCCCTCAGCAGGGGAGGGAGACGCCAAGCGTGATTGGTTCAGGGTGTGCAGGGACGCAACGCCATGCCGATCTCCCAGAAAAATAAAATTAAGTTTTTTCTGAAAATGCCCGAACAAGACCATGGGGGGTATAAGTTAGCTCCGCGTCCTTGGGGTTGGTGATAGTTATGAAAACACAACCGATCATTCTCGTAGTGGACGATGAACCGGCTATCCTGGGGTTGGTCAAGGATATTTTGTCCCCGGCGGGCTACCTGGTGAATACCGCCACCAACGGGAAGGAGGCCCTGGCGGCGATCCAGGCGCATCCCTATGATCTGGTCCTCACCGACATGGTCATGCCCCAGATGGGGGGTATGGAATTAGTGCAATACCTGCGTCTCCACCATCCTGAGACCCTGGTGATTGTGTTCACCGGTTTTGCATCTTACCAGGACGCGGTGGATGCGGTGAAGCTCGGGGCGTTCGATTACCTCCCCAAGCCCTTGCAGCCCGAAATCCTGCGTCATGCCATCGAACGGGCCCTGGACTACCAGCGCCTGTTACGGTCTCAACGGGATTTGGAGACGGTGTTCCAGGGGGCCGAGTCTCTGGGTTGGCAGGCCCTGGAGTTAGTAACTGCCACTCCCGAGGCCACGGTCCTGGGAGAGTTGCGGGAGCAGGCCTGGCCCCAGAAAGACCTTAAAGAAGTGGGCCGTATTTTCCTGGAAGCCGCCCAGAAATTGCTGCAGGTGACCAACAGTTCCATCTTCCTCTATGATGCGGTCCGGGGCCAGTTTTCCGGGCTGGCGGCCCTGGGACCCGATTCTGAGGCCAAAACCGGGGCCATGATTACCGCCGAAGGGGTCATGGGTTACGTGGCCACCCACCGGCGTCCGCTGCTGGTCCCCGATTTGAGCCGGGACTCGCAACTCTCCCTCATGCCCCGGCGCACCATTTACCAGACCAACAGCTTCATGGTTATCCCGCTGACGGGATATAAATTTTGGGGAGTGATCAACCTCGCCGACCGGGAGGACAAAAGCCCTTTTACTTCCCGTGATCTCTTTCTGGGCTGGCTGATGGGCCGGTTGCTGGTGGAGATCTTGGAGGCCAGGGAAGCGCCCGAGGAGGTGTTCATCCCGTCTTTGACCACCTGGATCACCAAGGAGATCCCGGTGGGCATGGCGTTCCTGGACCAGGACCTCAAGGTGGTCCGGGCCAACCCGGCCCTGGAGCGGATGGTAAGCCTAGCCAAGGCGAACCTGGTGGGACAAAACCTCCTGTCATGTCTGAGATTAAGCACCGCTGACCGGGACAGTCTGGCCCAGGGCTTTCAACAAGTCCTGGCCAGCCAGGAGCCCCAGGAATTCTTTTCCCTGAAGTCTTCTCCCCAGGATGTTGGGGTCCGTTACCTGTCGATCAAAATGTTTCCGGTGCCGGATGAACATAGCGCCCGCCGGGGATTGCTGCTGGTGGAGGATGTGACCGAGGCGGAACAGCTCAAACAGCGGCTGGAACTTTATGAACATCTGGCCATCATGGGCAAGCTTACCCTCTGCGTCGCCCACGAGTTGAACAACCCTCTGGACGGCATCCGGCGTTATCTGTCGCTGGCCATCATCAAGAAAGAAGACCCTGAGAGTGTAGAACGCTACCTCAGCGAGGCCCAGAAGGGTCTCCAGAAGATGGCCCTGAGCATCAAGAGCCTGATGTTCTCGGCCAATCCTTTTAAGGGGCCGCCCCGGGCCAGCGACACGGTGCTCAACCTGCTCCAGGACGCCATCAAGATCATGATGTTTCAGGCCAGCGACCAGCGGGTGGAGGTAAATTTCTCGGCGCCTCCGGAGTTCGAAAAGATCATCACCGAGGCGGACCTGTATTACGTGTTCATCAATCTCATCAAGAATGCCCTCCAGGCCATGCCCCAAGGGGGATGTCTGGAGGTGAACTGCTCTCTCAATGACCGCCAGATGGAGATTGCCTTTCAGGACAATGGCCCCGGTCTCACGGCCGAGGAGATGGACCACATCTTTCAGCCGTTTTATTCCACCAAAGAGGGGGCTCAAGGATTGGGGTTGGGTTTGCCCATTTGCCAAAAAATCCTGGCGCGCTACGATGGGCGTTTGGTGGTGGAAAGCCAGCGCGGGCAGGGCACCACCGTCCGGGTGCTGTTGCCTTATGCCGAATCGGGAGTATCGCATGGCAAATAAAGACGTTCTGGTCGTGGATGACGATGTCCTGGTAGGCGAGTCTCTCAAGGAAATGCTCATTTTGGAGGGTTTCAGCGCCGATGCGGTGCCCGATGGCCAGGCCGCCCTGGCCAAGATCCAGGAAAATCATTATGAGATGATCCTGTCGGATATTCAGATGCCCGGGCTCAACGGCATCGAGTTATTGAAGGAGCTGAAAGGCCGCTCTCCCGATATGACGGTCATTTTCATTACCGGCCACGGCCACATTGCCGGGGCCGTGGAGGCCATCAAGCTGGGAGCCTACGACTATATTACCAAACCCATCGACGATCTGCGTCTCAAGCTCACCATCAGCCGCGCCCTGGAGCAGAAGAAGCTGCAGGCTTCTTACGACTCCCTGAAAAAGCGGATCAGGCCCTGGAACCTGGATGAGACCCTGGTATTCGGGGACCGCAAGATGGACCAGCTCTTGGGACTGGTGCACACCATCGCCGACACCATGGCCACGGTGCTGATCACCGGCGAATCCGGTACCGGCAAGTCCATGCTGGCCCACTATATTCACCGGCACTCGCACCGCCGGGAAGGTCCCTTTGTCAAGATCAGCTGCGGTTCACTGTCCGAGACCCTGCTGGAGAGCGAGCTTTTCGGTCATGTGCGCGGTTCCTTTACCGGCGCCATCCGGGATAAGAAGGGCAAATTCGAGGAGGCCAACGGCGGCACTATCTTCCTGGACGACATCAACTCAGCCTCTGCCAATCTCCAGATCAAATTCCTGCGCGTCCTCCAGGAAAAGGTCATCGAGCGCGTGGGGGGAAATGTCCCCATCCAGACGGATGTGAGGATCATCACGGCCACCAATACGTCTCTGCAAGACGAGGTAGCCAAGCAGAACTTCCGGGAAGACTTATATTACCGCATCAACGTGGTCTCGTTCACCATTCCGCCTTTACGAGACCGTTTGAGCGACATTGAGCCGCTGGCCAACCATTTCATCAATCAGTTCAACCGGGTCCACCACCGGGAGATCAAGGGCATCTCCAAGAGCGCCCTGCAAATCTGCCTCCAATACCCCTGGCCGGGCAATGTCCGGGAGCTGGAGAATGTCATGGAACGGGCGGTCATCTTGAGCCCCGGGGAGTTCATCGTCCCCGAATCGCTGCCGGGCAATATCAGAGCCATCCAGCCGGCAACCTCCAGCGAAACCTTCAAGCACCTGACGCTGGAAGAGGCCATGGACCGGGCCGAGAAGCAGATCATCCTGGAAACCCTGGAATCTTTTAGTTGGAACCGCCAACTCAGTGCCCGCACCCTGGGGGTCAGCCGCACCACCCTGTTTAACAAGATGCGGCGGCTGCACCTGGTCGATCCCCGGCGTTCAGCCCCCGAGAGCCTCACCGAATCAACCTCTTTTTAGTTCCTCCAGAGTCGGCCGCATGGTCTTCCTTCCCGGCGTTTTTGTGCTTATATTAGAGTAAGCGAGGCACCCTATGGATTACGACCCCGAGACTCTCAGGCAGTGGGACCGGGAGCATGTCTGGCACCCCTTCACCCAGATGCAGGGCTTCCGGGAGGAAACCCCGCTGATTATCAGCCGGGGGGAAGGGATTTACCTCTATGACCTCCAGGGCAACCGCTACCTGGATGGGGTCTCTTCCCTGTGGGCCAACCTCCACGGGCACCGGCGGCGGGAGCTGGACCAGGCCCTTACGGCGCAGCTGTCGCAACTGGCCCACAGCACCCTGTTGGGGATCGCCCATCCTCCGGCCATTCTCCTGGCCCGGCGCCTGGCGGAGCTTGCGCCTCCGGGCCTGAACAAGGTGTTCTACTCGGACAACGGCTCCACCGCGGTGGAGGCGGCCCTGAAGATGGCTTTTCAATGTTGGCGCAACCGGGGCCAACCCGGGAAACAGCGTTTCCTCAAGCTCAGCGGCGGCTATCACGGGGATACCCTGGGGGCGGTGTCCGTGGGCGGCATCCCCTTATTCCACGAAATTTACCACCCCCTGCTGTTCGACACCCTGGAGGCCCCGGCCCCCTATTGTTACCGGTGCGGCCACCGGGAAGACTGCCGGGAGCAATGTCTCGTCCGGTTGGAAGAGCTGGTGGCGGCGCACCACCAGGAACTGGCGGCGGTGATTGTGGAGCCGGTGATGCAGGGCGCTGCGGGCATGATTGCCCAGCCGCCCGGCTATCTGGCGAAAGTCCGGGAGGTGACCCGGCGCCACAACGTGCTGCTCATCGCGGATGAGGTGGCCGTGGGCTTCGGCCGCACCGGCAAGATGTTCGCCTGCGAGCACGAAGGGGTGAGCCCCGATCTCTTATGTCTGGCCAAGGGCATCACGGGGGGCTACCTGCCCCTGGCCGCCACCCTGGCCTCGGAAGAGGTTTATGAGGCCTTCCTGGGGGAATACGAGGAGTTCAAGACGTTTTTTCACGGCCACACCTATAGCGGCAATCCCCTGGGAGCCGCAGTGGGCCTGGCCAGCCTGGATATCTTCACCCAAGACCGGGTGATCGAGGGACTTGCCGCCAAGATCGAGCTGCTGGCCGGGCGCCTGGCGGCCATGGCCGAACATCCCCACGTGGGCGATATCCGCCAGCGCGGCCTGATGGTGGGCATCGAACTGGTGGCCGATAAGGGTTCCCGGGAGGCCTTCCCGATTAAACGGCGCACCGGCCACCGGGTAATCCTGGCCGCCCGGGAGTTGGGGGCCATCCTGCGCCCCCTGGGGGATGTCATCGTGCTGATGCCGCCTTTGTGCATCACCGAGGCAGAACTGAACAACCTGTGCGACATTACCCTTGCAGCTATCGACCGGGGTACGGGATAGGTAAAAGTGATTTGGCTCTTCGCCCTGGATTACTTTATAATTGGCCCGGTTAAGTGGCTTCGTCGAACAGGAACGATCTAATCAACCGATAACGGCAGGTACAGGTGATGTGATATCGAGTGGCGCTCAAATCAGGCACAAAGGACCTGTAGGGGCGCACCTGTGTGTGCGCCCTCCTGGGGGAGACGCAGGCCCCCCTTTGAAAAATTGCCTATCGACCGCCAATTGTTGTTAGGAGGGCTTTATGAAGTGGTTAAGCCTGATAATGGTTATGTTGTTGCTGGTGGGGGCCGGCGTAGTTAATGCCCAAGAGAAATTTGAGTCGGATGTCATTAAGACCGGGGCGGGCGAGCTTAAGATCACCTTTATCGGCCACGGCACGTTGATGTTCACCTTCGGGGGTAAGGTCATCCATGTGGACCCGGTGGCGCAGTATGCCGATTACGGCCAGCTCCCCAAGGCGGACCTGATTCTCATCACCCACGAGCACGGGGATCATCTGGACCTCAAGGCAGTGGAAAGTCTGCGTGAGCCCAACACCCAGATCGTACTGAATAAGGCCGCAGCCGGCAAGGTAACGGGGGGCATCGTCATGGCCAATGGCGAGGTGAAGACTGTGGCGGGCCTGACCATCGAAGCGGCGCCGGCCTACAACCTGGTGCGCAAGCGAGATACCGGCGAACCGTTCCACCCCAAAGGGCAAGGCAACGGCTATGTCATCACTTACGGGGATAAGCGCGTTTATGTGGCCGGGGACACCGAGAACACCCCGGAGATGAAGGCCCTGAAAAACATCGATATCGCTTTTTTGCCCATGAATCTCCCCTACACCATGACCCCGGAGATGGTGGCCGACGCGGCACGAGCTTTTAAACCCAAAATCCTCTACCCCTACCACTTCGGCAAGACGGATACCGCCAGACTGGTGGCCCTGCTTAAAGAACACCCGGAGATCGAGGTGCGGCTTCGCAAGCTGGAGTAGGGTCAGTGTGGGCGCTGCCCGCCAAGGCTTTTCCCAGTGGCACAGGCTTCCAGCCTGTGGCCTTTCACCGGCCAGAAGCCGATGCCATTAAGGGGGCGTCAGGGGGGCGCTGCCACCTTGCCGGCTGAGAAACCGGGTAGCAAACAAACAGGTGGCACAGGCGTCTCGCCTGTGCAAGGGCAGGCTGAAGCCTGCGGTTACCGAAACAGCTTTTTGAACGCAACTCGGTATGAGACGTGGAAGCTATGATCTATACCACCCAAAACGGCGAATCCTTCGATCTGGAGAAAGATTTTTCCTCGCCGGAACGCCACATCCTCCAGAAGTTGCTGATCTGGAAGGATATGTCGGCCGGCGTCGAGGAATTCCGGCTCAAGAAACGGGAGGCCCTGCAGAAAGGCTGGGGCGATTCCGGTCCCATCCAGGCCAGCCGTAATCTCGAAAGCATCACCCGGGATTTTGAGGCGCAGGTGGCCTTGCGGGTCAGGGCGGTGAAACCGGGCCAGTGATGAGCCGGATATGGTGCATAGTGCGCACCATACACCTACACCCGGCACAGGCGGGACGCCTGTGCCACGCTGATCCGGATCGCTTTCTGTTTATTCAGCCGGTGCCCTCTTACGTCGGCTATGAAGTTATGAGTGATTTCGTCTATACCTTGCCGGAGGGTAAAGTCTCTCGCGAGTTAACGCGGGCGCTTCAGCAAAGACGTCCGTTTCGCCGTTTCAAAGACGTGTTGCTCAATTACCCGGCAATTCGAGAGGACTGGTTCCGCTTTCACGAACAAGCCTTCATGAAGATCATTTAGGAATGGCTGCACGATCACGGCGTTGAAGCAACACTGGTGCCCTTCCACGCCCAGCCTTAATGCCCTGGGATATGGTATCATACGGGCCGGCAAATCCCCTATAACACCAGTCAAGTCGATGGTTTAGGGGGTGCCGGGCGCGCGGTACGTTTACTTAAATTCATTCTGGGAGAACAGTCATGAAAACCTGGTTTGGGTTACTCTTGATCGTGGGCATGTTGATGGCCGGGTGCGCCTCGGGTGACTATGCCAGACGACCGGCTTACCCGGAAGCAACTCCCGCTTTTCGGGAGTCGGGGGGGTGGTATCAAAATCCGGAGAGCGACGCCTCGCAGGCAAACAGGATATGGAGTGAAGAATCCGGCCGCTGACCGCATGGTTGGCGATGATCTGCCCAAAAATTGGGAAGGGTAATGTCGGGCGGGCTTCCGCGCCCGGCACTCAACTGGATTGATGGTGCGTAGGTCTACATTAAACTTTGGTGGCACAGGTTTCCAACCTGTGCTTCCGCACCGGTAAGATACCGGTGCCACCAAAGACTTTTCGGAACAGTTCCTCATGGGCCTGTGGCCTACCCATAAAGCATGAAAAGGTCAGTGAGGCGGGCGTCCCCGCCCGCCAGGCGGTCCGCACAGGCTGGAAAGCCTGTGCCACCGGAAGAATTTTTCAGGGCAGTCATTCATGGGCCTTTGGCCCACCCGTAAAGCCTCAAAAGTTCCTTATGGGTATACTCCTAACCTTGAACCTTGAACTTTTCGAAGCGAAGGCACAACCTTGGATCATCCGGTTGGCGTAGCCGAACAATTTACCCCCCAGGGCCGGGTCCTGGGTCTCCGGGAATATGGCCACGGCAATGTCAATGACACCTTCCTGGTGACGGTGGAGGGTGCGGCGGAACCGCACTTCATTTTGCAGCGCCTTAATCTCCGGGTGTTTCGCCGGCCGGAACTGGTCATGGGAAACCTCCGCATCGTGAGCGACCATGCGGCCCGGCGTCTGGCGCTGGCGCCCACAAGCGGCCGCCGCCGCTTTGAGGTGCCCCGGGTGCTCCTGACCCGGGACGGCCGGGACCACGTCATTGACCCCGGCGGGTCGTTCTGGCGGGCGCTGAGTTTTATTGACGCCGCTGAGACCTTTGACACCATCAAAGATGCCGGGCACGCCGGAGAAGTCGGCTATGCCCTGGGCACGTTCCATGGCCTGCTGAGCGATCTTGCCCTGGAGGATTTGTCCGACACTCTGCCGGGATTTCATCTGACGCCGGGCTACCTGGCGCACTATGACGAGGTCCTGGAGCGCCAGAGTGTGCGCTGCTCCCCCGAAGTGAATTATGGTTTACGCTTTGTGGCCCAGCGCCGGGCTTTCGCCCCCGTCCTGGAGGATGCCAGGGCGCAGGGCAGGCTCAGGGAGCGCCCGATGCACGGCGACCCCAAGATCAACAACGTCATGCTGGACAGCGATACCGGCCAGGCCGTGGCCCTGGTAGACCTGGACACGGTCAAGCCCGGCCTGGTGCACTATGATATCGGCGACTGCCTGCGCTCGGGCTGCAATCCCCAGGGCGAAGAAACCGAAAACTGGGAGATGGTCCGCTTCGACCCGGACCTGTGCCGGGCCATGCTGCAAGGCTACCTTTCCGTGGCCCGGGATTTTCTCGCCGAGAGCGACTATACCTATCTGTATGACGCCATTCGCCTCATCGCCTTCGAGCTGGGACTGAGGTTTTTTACCGATTATCTGGCCGGCAACGTCTACTTCAAGGCCCGGCGCCCGGAACACAATCTTGTAAGGGCGCTGGTCCAATTCAAGCTGACCGAGAGCATCGAATCCCAGGCCGCGAGCCTCAGCGCCATTATCCGGGACCTGAGATGAAGCGCCAGGACTTTTCCCTCCAGCCATTTTCTCCCATCGGCCCGCCCCTGACCATCGAGATTACCGGCCAGATCATTCGGCGGCCCCGCCAACTTGCCATCCGATATGACCTCCGGGGGGATTTGTCGGAGGTGATTATTCCGGCGCCGGCGGCGCTGCCGGCTCGCCGGGCCGGGCTTTGGGAAGAAACCTGTTGCGAGTTTTTCCTCGGGGTCAAAGATTCGCCGGAGTATTGGGAATTCAACCTGTCCCCTGCCGGACACTGGAACGTGTATCGTTTTGCCGGGTATCGGCAGGGGATGGCCGAGGAAACCGCGCTGACGTCGCTCCCCGTGAGCGTCCGGCGCGGCTCGGACTCGCTGGAGCTTGGCCTGGAACTGGATGTGGGAGGAATCGTTGCGGCGGATCAGCCCCTTATGGTCGGCATTGCGGCAGTCATTAAGCTGACAGGCGGCGAGCTGACCTACTGGGCCTTGACTCACCCCGGCCCTGCGGCCGACTTTCACCGGCGAGACAGCTTTGTGGTGGAATTGTGAGATGATCCGCGACTTATCCGAATTTGCGGTCAAAGATAATGACTATCCATGTCATTCTGAACGGAGCGTTGCTTCGTTACGAATCTCGTCGGCTTAAAGAGAGAGATTCTTCGCTGCGATCAGAATGACAAATAATCGTCTTTTGCTTGCCCATTGGATTATGAGGTGAGAGGGAAAAATGAACCAACTGATCATGCTGGTCTTAGTTGGGGCAATCATGCTGTCGAGCGCGGCTGCCCAGGCTCTCACCCCGACTCGCGAGCAGGTCCGGGAAGGTTGGGAGAGAAGGTTTCAGGGACTGGATAAAAACCGGGACGGCAAGGTCAGCCTGGAGGAGTTCCTGGCCCTTCATGGGGCGGAAGCTCCGTTGCGGCGGCAATTTTTGGAATATGAGTTCAGGAAATACGACCGGAATGGGGATGGTTTTATTACCCATGAGGAGCATTGGGCGCCCGTGAGCTTGGAAGATGAATTCCGGGGCGTGGATAAAAACCGTGATGGCCGGATCAGCCCGGACGAATTTCTGCAAGGAGAACGGCTGTTTCGCCGCCTGGATCGCAATCTTGACGGCGTTATTACCTGGGATGAGTATTCCGAGGCCTACCGGAAAAGATACAACTGCAAATAACCTGGGGAAATTCCGGTGGCCGGGGTTGTTATACCGGGGCAATCAAAAAACCGTTAAGGGTAGCCGCAGGCTTTACCGTTTAGCCTGCGCCTGCACAGGCGAGACGCCTGTGCCACCGATTGATTGCGAAATAGTATGACCTGTGGCGGGCAGACGTAGGGGGGGACCTGTGTGTCCCCCCTGAGGGCGCACACACGGGTGCGCCCCTACTCGGAATTAAGCCGCCCGCAGAGCCTCTAAGAGCGGCAGGCGGGCCGCCTTGACCGACGGCAGCAAGCCTCCCAGCAGGCCCATGCCCACGCCGAAGCCGAGGCTTTTGACCACGATCCCCGGGGTCAGGGCGAACTTGAAGGTGATTTCGGCGAAGCTGGACCAGTTGATGGTGGAGAGGGTAAAGAAGTTCAACAGCGAGGCCGGCACCAGGCCCAGGAGCCAGCCCAGGAACCCCAGGAACATGGACTCCAGGAGGAAGGCGGCCAGGATGTGATGCCGCTTAAACCCCAGGGCCCTAAGGGTGCCGATCTCGGAGATGCGGGCCCCCACCTGGGCGTACATGGTGACCATGGCCCCCAGGACGGCTCCCAGGCTGAAGATCCCGGTGAGCACCAGTCCCAGGATACGGATGAAGGTGGCCAGGCGCCGGGACTGGTTTTCATAAAATT
>Ga0351865_10289_pt1 | contig 16353 bp, 15 predicted proteins | sample TotcelFGM3001L10_FD_206780 | JGI IMG/M metagenome (GOLD analysis project Ga0351865, IMG submission 206780) | Enriched cells from coal bed in the Powder River Basin, Montana, United States - Total cells FGM rep2 HSBNCT.FGM.300.1.L10 ... | reverse complement strand
CTTAAAGCCCAGTTTTGCCAGGTTATGTTTTATGTCTTCCGAGATATGATATTTTTCGAACTTCATGGTTCCTCGATCTGTTGTCAGTATAGGACGTTGAATACATTTGAACCCGGATAAAAGCAATCGCAATATCAGCTGGTACCTACCTGCAAAGATAACTTGTCATTTCGACGAGTGCCCTTTAGGGTAAGAAACGAAGTGACTGAGAAATCCATGTCCCGAGCGTATGCGAGGGATCTTAAGATTTCTCCCTGCGGTCGAAACGAGTGACCTGAAAGGTTATGACAGCTGCTGACTTTTCGAGCAGCTACTAGAGAGAGTGAAGCCAGATTTTAGTTGATCCGAGTACTTCGGGGACATTTATGATCGCCGTCAGGGATATTCAGTCCGTCAGGCCGGCTTTTTGTTCGTAGGTCGGTTTGGAAACGTTGTACAGGATGCCGATGGGGATGTGGTCGCCCCATTCGAGGGACTTCAGAAATGCGCTGCCCAGATCAGCGGAATTATAGGACGAGTCCAGCTTGTAAACGCGCTCGGCATACCACTCGTAGGTGTTCTTTCTGTTGAAGGTGACGCAGGGCTGGAGCACGTCGATCAAGGCGAATCCTTTGTAATGGATGCCGGCAAGGATGAGGTCGGTTAAATGATCGGTGTCCTGGGCAAAGCCGCGGGCGATGAAGCCCGCGCCGGCAGACAAGGCCAGCGATAAAGGCGACAGGTGCTCCAGGATTACGCCCCGGGGCGTAATCTTTGTGACCATGTGCTCATCCGTTGTGGGAGATGCCTGGCCTTTGGTCAGGCCGTAAATCTGGTTGTCGCAGACAATGACCGTGATATCGGGGTTGCGGCGGATATTGTGGATGAAATGGTTGCCGCCTTCGCCATAGCAATCGCCGTCGCCGGTGGTCACAATGATGGTCAGATCCTTATTGGCGACCCTGGCGCCGAAGGCCGCGGGAAGCGCCCGGCCGTGGAGGCCATTGAAGCAGTTGGCTTTGACATAATGCGGCATTTTTGCCGCCTGGCCGATGCCGGAGACCAGCAGGATGTCCGAGGGCTTTCTGCCCAGCCTGGCCAGCGCCCGCTTGAGGCTGTTCAATATGCCGAAATTGCCGCAGCGCGGGCACCAGGTTATCGGATCAGAACTTTTGAAGTCATTTGCTTCCATAAATTATTCACCCTTGCTTGCTGCCCGGCCCCCCGGTGATTATTCCAATGTCGTGCGTCTAACGCTTCTTTACAAAAGTGTTGTATTGCAAACCAGCTTAGAACAAGGGGTTGCAACCCCTTGTTCTTCATAAATCTACTAAAAAGGCTTTATGACGCACTACACTAGTTCCTGTTTTATGAGGTCAATGACCGAGTCGATGTCGAACGGACGGCCATCGTATTTCAAAATGGATTTACTGACCTCGATGCCTGTTTCGCGGCGCAACAGCTCGGCGAGCTGGCCCCGGGCGTTGTTTTCGATGTTGATGATCACGCCGGCGCCGGACAGCAGCTCCACCATTTCAGCGGATGGGAAAGGCCAGACCTGCGCAAGGTGAACGAAGCCCACTTTGTGGTCCGCGAGCGCCTCGGCCGCTTCCTGAAGGACGCCCAGTGTAGAACCAAATCCCAGAAGGATGATCCGGGCATCAGCGGTGTTGAATGACGTCGGCGGTTCCAGCTCTCCCAGCAGGCCGTGCAATTTTTTGTGAAGGCGTTTCTGAACCATCTGCATTCGTATTTCGGCATCTTCATTGATGTGTCCCCACTCGTCGTGTTCGTGGCTGTCCACATACATCACATCCTGAATCCACGACGGGATCGCCCGCGGGGAAATCCCGGAATCTGTCAGGGCGTAGCGTTTATAGGACGTGATCCGGGCGGATTCCTCTTTGGAAATGATGAAGCGCTCGGGAGCTGCCGTGTTCTGATCGAGCGCCGGAACATCGCTTGCCGAATCCTGTAAATACTGGTCCGTCAGGATCAAAACCGGAATCTGATATTTCTCGGCAACGTCGAATGCCTTGATCGTCAGGGCATAGGCCTGTTCGGCGGACCCCGGCGCGTAAACGACCCGGGCAAATTCACCGTGGCCCGCCGAGATGACGAAATCCAGGTCGGCCTGCTCCGTTCGCGTGGGCAAACCGGTTGCGGGACCGGGCCTTTGGGCATCAACGATCACCACCGGCGTCTCCGAGTTGCCGGCAAGGCTTAAGCCTTCCACCATCAGGCAGAATCCGCCGCCCGAAGTGGAGGTCATGGCGCGGCTGCCTGCAAAGGATGCGCCGATGGCCATGTTAACGGCCGCGATCTCATCCTCCGCCTGTTCCACGACAATATGCTCGCGGGCCGCGTGTTCGGCCACGATGTTCATGATACCGGTCGACGGGGACATGGGATAGGCGGTGTAGAATTTGCAGCCGGCCCGGACAGCGCCCAGTCCTATGGCGTTTGATCCATCCAGCAGCGTGATTCCGGAAGCGATGGCCAGGCCTTCTTTACCGACTGCCGGCAGCCGGAATTCATCTTGCTGGGGATTTTCCCGGCCGAGCTCGAAACCCGCGCGCGCACTACTGACATTGTTCCCGATAATTTCCTCCGCTTTACTCACGAAGACCTCTTGCAGACCCTGGGCGACAAAGGCAAAATCGAGGCCCGCAATGCCGGCGATGAAACCGCAGGCAACGGAGTTAGAATACAGCGCGTCATTGGCGACTTTCAGGGCAATTTCGTTTAGAGCGATATCGTACATGGATTCTTCGATCTGACCCATGCCGAACTTTGCTTTGTCCACAACGAGCATGCCTTGAGAGGCAAGGTTTGTTTTATGGATATCCACGCTGGATCTCGAAAGGCAGATGATGATGTCCGGTTTGTGCCGGGGCGCATGCACGGGTTTGGTTGAAACGCGAATCTCGGAGAAGTTATTGCCGCCGCGGATGCGCGACATGAAATCCTGATAAGCAAATAGATGATAGCCGGCGGATTTAAATATGCGGGAAAGGGCATCGCCGATGGTCTGGGTACCCTGTCCTGCTTCACCGGTTATCCTGATAGAGATTTCATCGGCCATAATCCACTCTGCTTCTTTCCATGGTTGGCATTGAGAGAACTTCCTTCTCTTACAGTGAATATAAGAAGAGTGACCGGATATGTCAATCCGGCATCAGTTCCCGGTTGCTTTCGCCGGATCAGTTTTAGACGGGAGGAGGTTTCTCGGGCGGATGAATGACGCGTGACCTCATGTAACTATCACTTAGCGCCCAGTATTTTGTCTACCGCCTTCATGGCCGAGGAAAAACTGATATCGCCGGAGCAGCCGTCGCCGCGGACGGTGTCGCCTATAAAATAAAGTCCCTTGATTGTGGAGCATTCAATGTCCGGCCGGTGGGGTTTGGACTGGGCCGGCGTCAGGACATTGCCGTTCATGACCGGCACGACAATCTTTCTTTCTTCGACGACCATAGGCAGAAAATCCGGGAAGAGGGCGGCGATAACGCCTTTGAGTTTTTCTTCCGCCCGGTCTGCGATATGCTGATCACCGTCAAAATGCCACGGCAGCATGATGCCCCAGGTCGAGATATACTTTCCGCGGGGTGTCAGTGAATCATCGGCATTGGACTGGAAGCGCGCCCAGACAGGGATATCCACGCCCAGGATGCCGGCGCGGATATCGGTCACCGGATTACTGGTTATAAAGTCGATGGTGAGGCTGGAACTGCTTTCGATATTTTTTGCATAATCGAGCGTGGCCCCGGGAAGCAGACGGTTATCGATCAGGTCCAAAATGAGCGGCAGCCCTGCCGCAAAGATGATATTTTCGGCCGTGTGGCTTGCCTTATCCGTGACAACGCCCACCGCTCTGCCGCTTTCAATGATGATTTTCCCCACCTTTTCGCTGAGATATATTTCGCCGTCTTTTTTTTCGATGTGATGGGTGAGCTTGGAGAATAATTGCGCGGAGCCGCCCCGCGGCTCTCCGACACCGACACCCGCTTTGAAGACCCTCTGCAGAAAGTCGATGACTTCGCCCGCGCTGACTTTATCCGGAGTCGGGCACATGATGGTCATACCGAGAAACGGCAGGAATGCCTCGACCTCGGGATGCTGCAGGGATGTCTTGTAAAAATCGCTGAGCATTTTATCATACCATGCCGCAGGATGGGCCTTCTTAATTTTGGACAGGAGCGCCAGAAATGCCAGCCTTCCCTTAACTGAAAGCATGGGAGTTTTCAAAAAACCGACAGGTCCTTCGGGTCTTTCCCATAGCTTGCCTTTGAAGATCAGCCTGGCGTCTTTCGCTTCCGGCAGGAAATCGATTTCATCGCCGAGCCTTTGGAACACTTCGTTGGCAATGCCCTTCGGCCCGAGCCTATGCGAATGGGCGCCGTATTCCCAGACATAGCCTTTCTCGTTTCTGTAGGAAAGGGCCCTGCCGCCGATCATGCCGGAGGCGTCCAGAACGATAACTTTCCGGCCGGCGTGGGCCAGGAGCGCGGCGGCGCTCATTCCCGCGTAACCCGCGCCGATGATGATTGCATCCGCCATTAAGTTCTCCATCTATAAATTTATTTGTCTTTAAAATTCTAACATCTTTTAAAGGTCTAAGAAAGCTTTGTTATCAAAACTATGAGGGTATCTGCATTTTGTCAGAATGTGGGAAACCGGCTTTTCCACGGCCGGGCAGCAAAAGCCCATAGCGGCGCCGCTTTTCCGGCGCGTTTGAGGAGACCAACTTTCGCAATGGCGGGAAGGATTGCAAGCGAGGGAGGATGTAAAATCATATTGCAAAGGTCCGCATCCTGGGCTATGAAAATCTCCATGCGCAGACTCTATTATTCCACTATTTTCGTATTGATGATCTTGTCATTGGCGGCTTGCGGCAAATCGCCGCAGACCGAAAACGCCCAAATCAAAGCCGACAAACCCCCCGCTTATGGTGACATCCTGGTCCAGGGCGCGATCGGTGATGCGAGCAACCTGATCCCGCTCTTGGCGTCCGATTCGGCTTCGCACGCGGTTGGCGGCATGGTTTTTAACGGGCTTGTCAAGTACGACAAGGACATGAATATCATAGGCGACCTCGCCAAATCGTGGGACGTTTCTCCCGACGGCCTGATCATTACCTTTCATCTGCGCCAGGACGTCACCTGGCATGACGGCAAACCCTTCACGGCTGCCGACGTCCTCTTCACCTATCAGGTGACTACCGATCCCAAGACACCGACCGCCTATGCGGGGGATTTTTTGAAAATCAAAAAAGCCGAGGCGCTCGGCGACTATACGTTTCGCGTCACCTACGATAAGCCCTTTGCTCCCGCCTTGATCAGCTGGGCGTCGGCGATCATGCCGAAGCACCTGCTTTCCGGAAAAGATATCACCAAAAGCCCACTCACCCGCCATCCCATCGGCACAGGGCCCTACAAGTTCAAAGAATGGGTGGCCGGGCAAAAGATTGTTCTGGTCTCCAACGAAAATTACTTCGACGGGCGACCCTACATCGACGGCCGGATCACCCGCGTCATCCCGGACACCGCAACGATGTTTCTGGAGCTGCGCGCGCAGAACATAGGCATGATGGGGCTCACACCGCTGCAATACACCAGGCAGACGGACAACAATTTATTTAAAGAGAACTTCAACAAGTATCGCTACCTGGCTTTTGCTTACACTTACCTGGGCTACAATCTGAAGAATCCGCTCTTTGCGGATAAGCGGGTGCGGCAGGCCATCTCTTACGCCATCAAAAAAGATGAAATCGTGCGCGGCGTGCTATTGGGCCTGGGCAAACCCGCCACCGGCCCCTACAAGCCCGGGACGTGGGCCTATAACGACAAGGTGAAAATCTACAATTACGAGCCGGCGAAAGCCCGCGACCTGCTTAAACAGGCCGGATGGGCGGATACCAACGGCGACGGCATTCTGGAGAAGGACGGCAAACCTTTTGAATTTGAAATTCTTACCAATCAGGGTAATGAGACCCGCCAGAAATGTGCGGAGATCATTCAACGGCAGCTCAAGGAAATTGGGATTGCGGCAAAAATCCGCGTTATCGAGTGGTCGGCTTTTGTAACGGATTTTATTACAAAGCGGCGTTTCGATGCGGTGATTCTGGGCTGGACGATTCCGCTCGACCCCGATGCGTACGACGTGTGGCATTCCAGCAAGACCAGACCCGAAGAGCTGAACTTTGTTTCCTACAATAATAAAGAGGCCGACGAAATGCTGGAGAAGGGCCGCAGCACCTTTGATCAGGCCCAGCGCAAGAAATACTACGACCGGTTCCAGGAAATCCTGGCGGAAGATCAGCCTTATACCTTTTTATACGTTCCCGATGAACTCATCATCATCTCCAACCGCATCCGCGGCATCAAGCCCGCTTCGCTCGGCATCAGCTACAATTTCGACAAGTGGTACGTTCCCAAGGATGAGCAGAAGTATACGATGACCAGGTAGTGCCGTCTCTGAATCAAAGCGCTATCTTTGTCGGCATTGTCGCGTGCCTCCAGACCCGGGGTCGGCGCGAAATCATCTTTGATGTATAGACGGCGTAATGACCTTTAGCCGCATTAAAGCGGATCACCCGTATTTTGGGTTTGCCGACTGTGTTGCAGCATCAGTAAACCTGGAACAAGGGGTTGCAACCCCTTGTTCATATAAACTTTTGGACCATGTCATCATTTCAGGAATCACTCTTAGGCCCGCCATAGCTGTCTAGCCTGACATACATCGCGAAAATCGGATAGCAGTTTAAATAATAGCTGCCTTTCCGCCGGATAACCGCCTCATAAAAAAATCCTTGACAATAGAACGTACGTTCTATATAAGAGAGGCCATGAAAAAAACCCGCGACATAAAATCCGTTGAGCAGAGCCTGGTCTCCTTTTACCGCAACCAGAAGCGCATGCCTACATACACCGAGATGATGGATTTATTTGAAGTGCGCTCCAAAAGCGTCGTCTCGTACTGGATTGACAAACTCATCGAAAAAGGCATTCTCGAAAAAGACGCCCAGGGATATCTCAAGCTGTCAGGGATTTCCTTCGGCATTCCGCTGGTCGGCAGCATTGCTGCCGGCCTTCCTGCGTCTGCCGAGGAAAACGCCCATGACATTGTATCCATGGACGACTACCTTGTGGACAAACCCGAATCTTCCTTCTTATTGAGTGTTACCGGCGATTCGATGATCGGTGCGGGCATCATGGAGGGCGATCTGGTCGTGGTTGACCGGAACCGGTCGCCCCAGAACGGCGACATTGTTCTGGCCGAAGTCGACGGCCAGTGGACGATGAAATATTTCCGCAGACGGGGCAGGGAGGTTGTTCTGGAAGCGGCCAATCCGGCCTATCCCACAATTTATCCCCGCGAAGAACTCAAAATAGGCGGCGTGATCACCGCCTCCGTCAGAAAATATCTGATGTAACCCGGATCGGGAAACAAGGAGCAGAGACGATGCAGATCGCGAGCGGTATTTCTACCTTACAGATAACGATAAACGAAAACCGGACCGTGCCGGCCGATCAGGAATTGTTCCGGGAAAAGATGCGCAGGGCTGAAAAGACAGACTGGGATCAGGTGATCGCCAGGATCGATACCTACACCGCCAGGGCCGGTGCTGCCGTTCTTGCGCTGTCCGTCCTGTATTTCGCACCGATCCTCGTTTCCATCTTATTGAAGTAGAAACCATTCCCGTCGGTCATGAAGGATCTGCCATGAATGATCTTGACACAATATGCCCCGTGCAGAAATTTTGCATAAATCACTGGAGCGGGTCTTTAATTCCGCTGTCACGGGGCAAGCGTTAATTTTCTGCAGCTTGCTGCGGTGTAATGACGTTCATTTCATATCTCGACAGCTTGCTGCGAGTGGTTGAATAATCCCGGAGGCAAAGCCATGAATATAGGGGTTGTTTTGGAAAAAAGTCCGGAAGGAGGCTACACGGCAGTTGTTCCGTCTCTGCCGGGTTGTGTAAGCGGTGGAGGCAGCAGAGAGGAGGCGCTGAAAAACATCAGGGAAGCGGTTGAACTTTATCTTGAACGTATCGAAGATGATGAAGTATTTGCCGCCAATTCCGAAATGATAGAAATGGTCATATGAGCATTATGTCCGGTGTGCCATATCATCAAACGATAGAGCGCCGGAAGGGCAGCTGAATTGTCGTCGGGCAGAGATGAAATTTTATTCGGCTTCAAAAGCACACGTCAACGGAAGCTCCTGAACTTACTATCCCCGCGCACCTTCCGACTAAAAGCAGTAAATTTTCAGCGCCTGTCTGTCTTTCAAAAAACCGTATTGCAGCCATAAAAATCAGGATGTTCGCGAAGTCGTTTTTATTCTTGATAAGGAAAAGTGCCAAATGATCTCGATACGCCCGGGTCATGATGAGGGAAGGCACGCAAAATCCCTTTTAATTGCCGCTATCTCAGGACCGGAACCCCTGTCAGCCATCTCCCGATCTTAAAAAAACATTGCTTGCGAAAGAGGAATAGACTATAGCCTTGCCGTAAGTGATTTGCGTATGCGCTTCATATGGAAATCCCCTTGGTCTTCTTTGGTAAAGGCGGCCAGGGGGATTTTCATACTCAAGCGTGATTACTGTTGATCATGGCTGTTTGATGCCTATATTAAATCCCACTCACGCGGGAGGAGCGTTAATTCCCTGTCGCTTGCTGCGAGGGGCTTGATTAAAAAACATGAAGAGGTGAAAGCGTGCTGTTTGATTCGATTTTAGGAAGATTTTCCAATGACCTGGCCATTGACCTGGGGACGGCCAATACCCTTGTCTACGTTAAGGGCAAGGGAATTGTTCTTCGTGAGCCTTCCGTGGTGGCTGTACACATAGATTCAAAAGGATTTAAAAAGGTTCTGGCGGTGGGATCGGAAGCAAGAAATATGATCGGAAGAACGCCGGGAAATATCCAGGCCATCCGTCCCATGCGGGATGGGGTCATCGCGGATTTTGACATCACCGGGGCGATGCTCAGACATTTTATCCTGACAGTCCACAACCGCAGGACGATGGTGCGGCCGAGAATAATCGTTTCCGTGCCTTCCGGCATTACCCAGGTAGAAAGAAGGGCGGTCCGTGAATCTGTTGAATCCGCGGGGGCGCGGGAAGTATATCTTATTGACGAACCGATGGCGGCAGCCATCGGTGCCGGATTGCCGATTACGGAGCCAACGAGCTCCATGGTCGTCGACATCGGCGGCGGCACGACCGAGGTTGCTATCATCTCTCTTTCCGGCATTGTTTACGCAAAGTCTCTGCGCATCGCCGGCAACAAGATTGACGAAGAAATTATCCAGTATATAAAAAGAAAGTACAGCCTGCTGATCGGCGAGCGGACCGGGGAAATCATCAAAATGAACATCGGTTGCGCCTACCCGGACAAGGAAATCCGCGTAATCGATGTTAAGGGCCGGGATCTGATTTCCGGCATTCCCAAAACGATTGAAATCAATTCAGAAGAAATTCGCGAAGCCATCATGGAATCGTTCGCTCTGATTGTGGAGACCGTGAAGACTTGCCTGGAAAACGCTCCGCCGGAACTTTCCGGGGATATCGTGGATCGCGGCATCATGCTGACGGGCGGCGGGGCTCTGTTGAGAGGTCTGGACGTCCTGATCCGGGAAGAAACAGGCCTCCCCGTGACCATCGCGGATGACCCTCTGTCCACTGTAGCCATCGGCGCCGGAATGGCCCTCGACCAGTTGGACGTTTTAAAGGAAGTTACCCGTCAGGTGTAACGACGTCGCGGAACATTTAATCAACCACCTCGCAGCAAAACTGTCGAGGTATGAAATGAACGGATCAGCAGATGGCTATTACTTTGATCGGAGCCAGGTCTGAATCATCAAATGTTTCAGCGAAAGCTGTCCCGGTCATTACTGCAGTGTTGCAAAATCTTTAAGGACGTCTCGGCGCTTTTTGTGTTGAAGTTTTTTCAATGCCTTGGCTTCGATCTGACGGATTCTTTCGCGGGTGACACCCATCATATTACCCACTTCTTCCAGTGTAAAGGGTCCGTAGTTACAGGCAACCCAGGTGCAGTTCAAGAAGCCTTCGCTCTTCAGACGCCATTCACAAGTTGTATCAATGCAAATTTCGTCAATGAGCATACTATTCTTTTTACATGTATAAATGTGGATCACAATGATAACCCCTCAATATAGAATACCTTCTGTTCGGAAGGCAGTTCGCTTTATGCCGTGCCTTTGGTGATGTCGGAAGCCGGGTTCGATTCGATTGAATCTGGGGCTTCGTCCGGTGCGCCCGCTTTGATATTCGCCTTATTCTGTTTCGCGGCGAGGCGCTTGGAGGCCTTTTCCATCTGCTTTTGCTGTCTTGCTTTTTCTTTGGCATTCTTGCCAAAGTTGTACATGGATCTTCCCATTCTTAAACTCCTTTGCTCGTGACTCTTGCCAACTCTACCTTTGAAGTTGAAAACGAAGAGGCACTCCAAAAGAATCAAATTCTAATGGAATGCCTCTGGTTATCCAAGTTTCATTTTACAGAGATTTCACGTTTTCTGCTGCCGGGCCTTTTTTGCCCTCAGTGATATCGAAGCTGACACGCTGGCCTTCAGTTAACGTCTTGAAGCCACCGGCTTGTATTGCGCTGAAATGAACAAACAGATCGCCGCCGCCATCCATCTAGATGAACCCGAAACCTTTGCCTTCATTAAACCATTTTACTTTACCTTCTGACATTGCTTTCATCCTCCTTTCTCAAATATTGCCTTAAGTCGGATTTCCGCCATGATAGAAAGAAAAAACCACCAAGATTCTAAAGAACATGGTGGTCAACCTTTGCACCTCAAAATGTTTTAATCCAAGCTTATATGCTTAACGGTAAGTTAACATCTCCACTATCGAATGTCAAGGACTGTTCTTTAATTATTTCAATATTTTCCTGCGCCTTGAGTCCGGCATACGCATCCGCCTCAACCTACCCCCTTCGATGTTTCCCTTCCGGTGTTTCGACAAATATCAGTCTTTTTTATCGATGCTCCATTTCACCCCGCCCCGGCAGGCAATGTAGAGAAAGATGAAGCAGAAGAGAACCGCCAGTTCGCCTTTGTTTATCGCCGGGAATATCTGCGAGCCTAACTGGAACTTCCAGTGGAACTGGATATAAGCCACGGCCATCATGCCGCTGCAAATAAAAGCCGCCCCGCGTGTCATCAATCCAAGCCCGATGAGCAGTCCTCCGACGAGTTCGATAATTCCGCCGATCCAGAGCTGGGACCAGACCGGAGGCCGGAATTCGGAAAGGAAGCCTAAAATTTTCTGCGAACCGTGAAATGCCAACAAAAATCCGGCAACAATTCGTAACAGGGCGTAAGCATAATCCGCATACTTGGCTAACCATTTCATGATCGTATCCTCCTATGATGTAATTGTGCTGCTTTTTGCGTCACAAACCTTTTTTGCGTTTGACGACACGCGATACGTTTACCGGCATCGATTGCTTTGGAATTTTAAGGGAAAAAAGCCGATATACAATGGTAGTTAAATAAGAGAATCATGACAGGTAAATACTGTCAATAATGAGCCGAATGCCCGGCGCTCCGGACAAAAAGCTCCGGGCGCCGGGCAGGGATATCCTTGAGAGTCCATGTCGCAGACGTGCAAATCCTCAGCCGGCGAAAAAAGCCGCCCGCAAAAAAACGGATGATCAGAGAAATCGATCCTGCGGTTTTGCAAATTCCAGGTTTGCCTTTGTTCCCTTCACTCAGGATTCAAGTGTGACTGCTTTGAGAGTGACGCCGCCATCGACGACAATGGTTATGCCGACGACGTAGTCTCCGGCCCGGGATGCCAGATAAACGGCCGCCCCGGCCATGTCTTCATCGCGCCCGATGCGTTTTGCCGGAATACCTGCGGCAACCATGTCGGAGTGGTCGCGGGCGAGCTTGTTCATCTCCGAGGCAAAGGCTCCCGGTGCGATGCCGCTGACGACGATATTGTCCTTGATGAGGCGGAGAGCCATCCGGCGGGTCAAATGGATCAGGCCGGCTTTGCTGGCGGCGTAAGAATAAGTCTCCATGGGATTGACGATGACTCCATCGATCGAGGAGACATTGATGATTTTTGCCGGCCGGTCTGCGGCTGCTTTGCGCAATTGCGGGGCCAGAGCCTGGCTGAGAAAGAATGGTGCCTTCAAATTGAGGTCGACGACTTTATCCCAGCCTTTTTCGGAATGATCATCGAAAGGCTCCCCCCAGGCGGCCCCCGCATTGTTGACGAGGATATCGAGCTTTTCTTCACGCGCGGCAAACTGGCCGGCAAGGGCCTTTGCGCCGAGAACTGTTGAAACATCGCCCGGCAGGGCAATGCATTCACCCAGGGTACAGAGTTCTTTGGCTGTTTTATCGCAGGCATCCGCCTTGCGCGATGATATGTAGACCCGCGCGCCCTGTTCGAGAAACCCCATTGCGATCATGCGGCCGATCCCGCGCGAACCACCCGTTACGAGTGCCGTGCGCCCCTTAAGTGAAAATAATCCGTTCATCATAATAATTTCCTCCATGTTTATCGATTAATTGTTTCTATAGAAGGGTTATTCAAAACGGCGGGGCCTGTCAATGAAATAATAAGGAGGCCTCTCCACTTTCATATCTCGACAGCTTGCTGCGAGATGGTTGATGTCGTGAAAAGCATAAAAGGAAGATCGGGCGGGCGTTTAAGCTAACGGACTCCTTGTTCCGGCTCGGCAATCTCCAGAATTTTATCCACGTTGAAAATACGTTTCTCTTTGCGTTCCAGGCAGAAAGCCTCAAGCCCCAGATAGGGATATCCTTTATACTCCATATCGCCCATAAACAGGGGACGGACCACTCGGCGCGATTTTTCGTCCTGTCCCTTGAGGTAGAGAATTTCAATGCTTTTCTTTTCGATAATCGCCGCTTCGATCATCTTCATTTTATCGTCGCGGCTGAATGTTTTGGCGGATTGAGCGTATTGAATGCCCGTCAGGAACTTCACCACCTGCCAGTCCATCAAAATATGATTCTTCCGGAGCGGCTGCTTGAGGACAATGCCGTTAAGCGTTGTGCAGCGCGAGAGCGCGACATACATTTGTCCGTGGGCAAACGTGCCGCGGCCCACGTCGATCGCCACATTTTCAAATGTTTTGCCCTGGCTCTTGTGAATCGTGACCGCAAAGGCCAGACGAACCGGGTACTGCCGGAAAGATCCGACTTCCTCCGATTGGAGTTCATCCTTTTTCAGAAAGAACCGGTATATCTTCCAGGTGTAAGGCAAAATGCGCGCCGTATCGCCGTTGTCCAGGTCGGCCACGATCACGTCTTCGCCCTCGTCGTCTTTTTCAAACTTGCGGATGGTGCCGATGGTGCCGTTGATCCATTGGCCGAACGAGTCATTATTGAGCAGCATGATCTGTGCGCCCCTTTTCAGTTTCAGTTCCACGGCCGTCGGCAGGTATTCCTTGCCGAAGTCGCCCTCGATCATGCCCTGCGCTTTCCAGATTTTTCCCGGCAGTTCCCCCAGGCGCTTTTCGTTGATGGTGTCTGCCAGTTCATTGGTGCTGGTCAGCGACAGGTAGAAGGAACCGGGAGGCGCTTCAAACTGCGGATCGCAGCGTTCATTAAATTTAGCCAGATCGTCATCCGTCACCGAGCGATTGCGGATCGCGTTGAGCAGCCGCACAAATTCGTCATCCTTCTGGCGGTAGACTTTTTCCAGCTCGACGTATTCAATGGGCAGATTGCCGAAAACCTTCGCGCTGAAGAAATAGGGCGTCGGGTAGTGGCTCCGGAAGATCTCGCGTTCAGCGGACGTGACCACCGGCGGCAGTTGATACAGATCGCCGATGAAAATCATCTGGACGCCGCCGAAGGGTTTCTTTTCACTGGGGCCGTTGAGGCGCAGGAATTTGTCGATGCAGTCCAGAAGGTCGGCGCGCACCATCGAGACTTCATCAATCACAATCGTCGAGAGTTTCTTGTATACGGTCGGCTTGTCTTTTTCCGATTTCTTTTTTCGCTTGATAGCCGCCGGTGTTACATTCGGCTTGAAATGGAAAAAGGAATGGATCGTCTGACCTTCGACATTGACCGCCGCCACGCCTGTGGGCGCCAGAATGACAACCCGCTTTCCGGTGTGACTGCGAAAATATTGCAGGAGTGTTGATTTACCGGTGCCGGCGCGGCCGGTGATCAGGATGTTTTGTGCCGTCTCTTCCATAAGTGTAAACGCCCGCTGGAATTCGGAATTGAAGTCGATCTCGACAGGCTTGGATTCTGGGGTCATGATATTTTCCTGTATGGCATAATCATTCATAACCACATTTTTTTGCAGCATTCAATCATCATTATTTGATTTTCAGCGGCGAAGAGTGTACAAAACTGAACGCTCAGCCGGCACCCGATCTGCCGCCGGATCGGCGCCTGCGGCGCGAAAGCGGCTAATGCAGAGCGTAATTCCTGCAACAACTCATCGATCATACGGAAACAGGAGGATGTCCATGGTTTTGAAAGCGGTTTTTCCCGGAAAATACATCCAGGGGGAAGGAGTCTTAAGCGAGCTTGCGGGCTGGGTCCGCTTTTTGGGGAAGAAAGGGCTGATCATCGCATCGCGATCAGCGAAAGAAAAAGTACTGATCCGTAGGGCCGCCGAATTAAAAGCCGGCGCAATTACAGCCGAACAGTTTTCCGGAGAGTGCTGTGAAAAGGAATTGAACCGGGTGGCAGACCTGATCGCCGTCGGGAAGGCGGATGTCATTATCGGTATGGGTGGCGGTAAAACCATTGACACGGCGAAGATTGCCGCGGACCGGGCCGGTCTTCCGGTCATCGTTGTTCCGACCATCGCATCGACCGATGCGCCCTGCAGCGGCTGCGCCGTTGTCTATACACAAGCGGGCGAATTTGACTCGGTCCTTTATCAGAAAATGAATCCCCAGATCGTGCTGGTAGACACGAAGGTTATAGCCGATGCTCCGGCGCGCTTTCTCATTTCCGGGATGGGCGATGCGATGGCGACCTGGTTTGAAGCCCGGTCCTGCAACCGCACGCAGTCGGAAAACGCCTGTGGAGGCCTGAGCACGATGGCCGGCCTGCATCTCGCAAGGCTTTGCTACGATACCCTGCTTCAGTATGGGGAGGCCGCGAAGATCGCCGTTGAAAGGCACCTCGTCACACCGGCGCTCGGCCACATCATCGAGGCGAACATTCTGCTCTCCGGTCTGGGGTTTGAAAGCGGAGGCCTGGGCGCCGCCCACTCCGTCCACAACGGGCTTACGGCGCTTCCCGAAACCCACAGTTTCTATCACGGCGAAAAAGTCGCTTTTGGCGTGCTGACCGGGCTTGCGCTTGCGGATGCTTCTTGCGAGGAAACCCGGACCGTTTACGCGTTTTGCGAAGCCGTCGGCCTGCCGACGACGCTTGCCGATATCGGCATTGCAGACATTGATCGGGATAAAATGATGGCCGTGGCCCAAAAGGCCTGCGCGCCCGGCGAATGTATCCATCACGAGGCGGGAGAAATCACACCGGAAAAAGTCCTGAATGCGCTGCTCGCTGCCAACGCCCTGGGTGAGGAGAGAAAAAAGAATCGCGCGTAGAGATCGTTTCCCGAACGATCCGCCAAAGTATTGATGATTCACACGAAGGAAAGGAAAAAAACATGAAAAAGGTAAGAATCGTTGTTCTGGGGGCTTTATTAAGTATGGTATTTTGTCTTCCGGTTTCAGCCCAGACGCAAGTGTCGGCTCAGGATCTGCTGATTAAGAGCGAAGTGGAAACCGCGGTCAGCATGTTGGGAGCTGTCTATGCCAGGCACAAGAAGGGTGAAATGACGATCGAGAAAGCCAAAGCGTTGGGCGCGGACCTGCTGAGAGAAATGCGCTACGGGGCGGACGGTTATTTCTGGGCCGATACCAAAGAAGGCGTCAACGTGGTTCTTTACGGCCGCAAGGATACGGAAGGAAGAAACCGGATCAACGACAAAGACGCGAAAGGCGTTTACTACGTGAAAGAATTTCTGGCCAAAGGAAAAGCCGGCGGCTATGTCGAATACCACTTTGCAAAACAGGGGCAGACGACCGCGCTGCCCAAGCGATCCTATGTGAAGTTATTTGAACCTTTCGGCTGGGTTATCGGCACGGGATATTATCGTTAACAGTGTGTTAAAAACCCTGTTAGTGCAGTGCTTTATAAATGCCTTTACACTCGTTCAGAGCGCAATACTTCAGAACAAGGGGTTGCAACCCCTTGTTCGCTGCGGACTTACGGTAATTATGATCATACAAAACGAACAAGATATGTGAAGAAATATTAGACTCACTAGACTGGAAACGCCAGGCGTTATGATGATCAAACGCACATGGAGGCAGGCGGG
>Ga0351865_10286_pt1 | contig 16458 bp, 10 predicted proteins | sample TotcelFGM3001L10_FD_206780 | JGI IMG/M metagenome (GOLD analysis project Ga0351865, IMG submission 206780) | Enriched cells from coal bed in the Powder River Basin, Montana, United States - Total cells FGM rep2 HSBNCT.FGM.300.1.L10 ... | reverse complement strand
GGGCTTCGTCCCGGCGAAAAGCTTTATGAAGAACTACTCAACAAAGAGGAGAATACCCTGCCTACCCATCATGAGCGGATCCTCATTGCCAAAGTGAGGGAGTACGACCTGGAGGAGGTGCAGCAACATAATGCTGAATTGATTACGATGACAGCTACTCACTCCAACATGGATCTTGTCAGGAAACTGAAGGAGGTAATCCCCGAATACAAGAGTCAGAATTCGGTGTATGAGGAACTGGATGCTCGCCCCCTAACCCCCTAAAGGGAGCTTTTAAAAGTTAGACTCCGGAAGTCAGAAGTTAGAGCCGGAGTGCAACCTCAAACCATCAGCTCTATCCTATCGAGCAACTCCGTCAAATGCACCGTTGTTGTAAACGGATTCATCAGGGTTGTTCTCAGAAAAACCTTGCCCCTGAGGGTGGTTTGCACGATGTAGAATTCCCCCTCCACCAGGATTTGTTTCCGTATCAGTCCATTCACCCGGTTTTGATCTTCCAGTGAGAGTGATGGATCATTGAGCCGGAAACAGACAATGTTGGACTGCGGTTCCATTGCCAGTTCAAGCCCTTCCCGTTTCCTGATCAGGCTGGCAAATTCTCTGGCCAGATCATACAATGCGGTCACATTTTCACCAAGTACCTCCACTCCATGTACTTTTACCAGGGTAAAGAACTTCAGGCTCATCATCAGCTTGGTACATTCAAATGTCCGCTGGCCATAGTTGTACCACTCGGGCTCCGCATCTTTCTGCCACAGGTATTGTGCATCCTGCTGAAATGTATGATAGGACTGGTTGGCATGCTTATACAATAATGCCGTGGTGAGGGCAGGGGTCATCAACATTTTGTGGCAATCAATTACAACCGAGTCGGCCAGATGAATTCCATTCACCAGGTATTTGTATTTCTCCGTAAAAATAACGGGTCCGCCATGAGCACCATCCACATGAAACCAGATATTCTTTTCAGAGGCAAAAGCGGCAATGGCTTCCAGGTTATCGTAGGATCCGGTGGCTGTGGTGCAGGCGCTCCCAACAACAGCAAACACTTCTCTCCCCTCTGCTTTCGCTTGTCTCCATGCATCCTCCAAAAGATCAACCTTCATCTGAAACTCATTATTGGTTTCAACAAGTATAATTCCATCGGTACCCAGGCCCATGATGCGGGCAGCCCGGTCGACGCAATAATGGGCTTCGGCCGAAACCATGATTGTCAATTGTTTCCCGGCATTTCCATTCGCCCAGATATTCCTGTCCGAAACAGCCTTCCGGGCAGAAAGGAGAGCGGTGAGGTTGGCAAGGGTTCCGCCTGATGTAAAGAAACCATCTCCGGTCTCCCCAAATCCGAGGGCATGGGTAAATACCTGAACAGCAAGCTTCTCCATTGCCGTTGTTACGCTCCCCATTTCATACCCTACCATGCCATTATTCACAACCCCGGCCAGAAAAGCAGCCAGAGCTGTTACAGGAGCTGTGGGTGTTAACTGGTGCCCCACATAATTTGGATGAAGAAGATGAATGGATCGTTTGATGATATCATGAAAGAAGGGCGTCAGGTCATCGCCGGTAATCATGTAGTTTTTCCAGAATTCCACCTGTTGGTCTGGCTCAACCCAATCCAGAACCGGCATACCCATCCCGGCTTTTGCCTGGTCCATATACTCAGCCAGCAGGTCTACCAATCTATGTCCGTTTTCCCTGAAGTTAGTTGTATCAAATACTTCTTTAATCGATGATGCCATAGCGAGATGTCAGTTGTTGCGGCAAAAATAACGATTGTCCGACAGTTTGGAGAAAAACTTTTACATTCGTGAAATATTTGGTGATGGAGTGATGGGGTGATGGAGTGATGGGGTGATGGAATCGTAATTTTTAGATTAAAATGATCGTAATTCTTGGCCCCACGGCATCCGGAAAAACAAAACTGGCAACCCAGTTGGCCTATGAGCTCAATGGTGAAATTATTTCAGCCGACTCCAGGCAGGTATACAGGGGAATGGATATTGGGACCGGGAAAGATCTGCAGGAATACGTTGTGGATGGGAAAGCGATCCCTTATCACCTGATCGATATTGCGGATCCCGGGTATGAGTACAATGTATATGAATTTCAGCAGGATTTTCTGAAAGCCTATGACGATCTATTAATGCGGGGGAAACAACCTATTCTCTGCGGAGGAACCGGCCTGTACATCGAATCAGTTCTCAAAGGATACCGGCTACCCCGGTTGGAGCCCAATCCTGAACTGGAAACTATGTTAGCCTCAAAAACTACGGAAGAACTGGCAGATCTGTTGAATACACTTCGGGAACAACACAACACTACCGACATCCTTGATCGCAGACGATTGATCAAAGCAATTCGAATCGGATTGGAAGAGTCGCGGCATACGGAACATCACAGAAAATTTCCGGAGATCAAAACCACCATCTTTGGGATCGCACCAACCCGTGAGGTTGTTCGTGAACGCATCACCCGGCGTCTGCATTACCGTCTTGAACACGGTATGACAGAGGAGGTTGAGCGGCTTCTGGCATCAGGCATCAGTCCCGAAACCCTGACTTTTTACGGATTGGAGTATAAATTCATCACCCTCTATCTGATGAAACAACTCACTTATGATGAGATGGTGACCCAACTAAATATCGGCATCCATCAGTTTGCCAAACGGCAGATGACCTGGTTCCGCCGTATGGAAAGAAACGGAACCCAGATCATCTGGCTGGATCCGGCATTTATTTAGTCTTATCCGGAAACTCAGGCACTGCAGGCAACTCTTTCGGCCAGCTCTCCAGTTCGATCAGGATCAGTTCGATAGCTTTGTTGAGTTGGTCATCTTCACCGGCATACTCCCTGGCAGGGTCGTTATCAACCCATACATCCGGCTCAACACCCACGCCTTCTATTGCCCATTTGTTTTCCCTGAAATCATAGTTCGCAAATTCGGGTTTCTGGAGGGAACCACCATCGATAAATGGCAAGGAACCCCGGATGCCGATTACACCTCCCCATGTGCGGGTACCAACCAGCTTCCCAAGATTCAACTGCTTGAACTGGTAAGGGAAGAGGTCCCCATCAGATGCAGAATATTGGTCGATCAAACAGATCTTCGGGCCCCACAGGAAGGGGATTCTTTCGGGAACAGGATCGGTATTACGCGCCATCCGCATGATCACAGCCTCACGTTTTAACCGTTCAATGATCATCGGGGAGACATTGCCACCGCCATTTCCGCGGTCATCAATAATCACCGCACGTTTGGTTAGCTGAGGGTAGAAATACTTCACAAATTCGTTCAGTCCGGCAGGACCCATATCAGGAATGTGAATGTATCCAACTTCCCCGTTTGTTGCTTCATTCACTTTACGGATATTCTCCTGCACCCAGTTGTAGTAGTAGAGATCAGCTTCATCCGCAACAGGTACAACAATTGTTTTATGTGACCCATCCACATCAGGCTTTCCGTTCACTGTAAGCTCAACCTGAACGCCGGCTTTATTCAGGAGCGATTGGTAGAAATCGTTCATCGATTTTGTGGAGATGCCGTCAACGGCAATAATGAAATCACCCGTAGCCACAGCCACACCCATTTCTGACAGAGGGGAGCGGGTCTTCGTTGACCAGTTCTCCCCCTGCAGGATCTCATCAACACGGTAATAACCTGATTTATCCCGGGTGATGGTAGCTCCCAGAAGCCCCAATTTGATCCTTTCGGGCTTGGGTTTATCACCGCCACTTACATACGCATGTCCAACGTTAAGCTCACCAACCATCTCACCGATGATATAATTGAGATCATTCCGGTTGTTCACATAAGGGACCAGGGGAGCATATTTCGCACGGATGGCATCCCAGTCAAGACCATGCATGTTTGGAGCATAGAAAAAATACTTCATCTGCCGCCACGACTCGTTGAAAATCTGATTCCATTCGGCTTGTAAGTCGACCATGATCTTCATGTTGGAAAGATCCACATAATCCTTCACACTGATCTTGGATTTGGGAAGGTCTATCACAGCATATTTATCCTCTTGTGCCAGTAACATCTTCTTATGGCCGGAAGCAATTTCATAATTCCCATAATCTCCAAGCTCGGTCTCTTTTTTATCTTTCAGGTTAAAAAGGCACAGTGTTGACTTTTCGTCGCGTTTTCTTCTGACATAATAAACATCACCCTCAAGAGCACTAATTCCCCAGTAGGTCCCGGCATCCAGCGGAAGCTTAACCGTGCGGGCCATAATCCCATCAAGATCAACTTTCATATCCAATTTCTTACCGGCATCTTCTTCTTTCGTATTTCCTTTCTCTTCGTCCTTCGTCTCCTTCACCTCCACCTCATCATTCTCATAGGCAAATGGAGATGGTGTGCTTTTCGCCAGGGTTACAAAGTAGATGTTGCTCATGTCGTTGTATGCATGGTTCCACTCCGTCCAGCTGTATATAGGATTAAAATCACGGTTTGATGAGAAGAAGAGGTATTTCCCATCGGATGAAAAGACAGGATCTCCTACATCGTACCATCCGTCGGTCACCGGAGTTGCCTTTTTTGATGCGAGTTCATAGAGAAAGATCCTGGATTCTCCCCGCTGAACCGGTTCTGTGAAAGCGATCCATCTGCTGTCGGGCGACCAGGTATACTCATTGAATTCAAACGCTTTGGTTTCAGCAACAGTCACCACTGCTTTTGTCTCAATCTCAACATACTGAAGCCTTAAGAGCTTGTCGCTCCACAACAGCTTCTTACTGTCTGGCGACCATAATGGGAAATATTTATAGGTATCACCATTTTTGGTAAGCTGAACCGGAGGTTCGCTCCCATCCTGTTTAATGATGTAAATCTCATCTTCACCTGTTAGATCGGAGATAAAGGAGAGGTACTTTCCGTCGGGCGACCAGGCCACATCGCGGTCGTGGGCACCGGATGAGAGCGTCAGGTTCTTTGTTACCCCTGATGTGACCGGAACGGTAAAGATATCGCCCCGTGCATCGAAACCAAGGCGCTTACCATCAGGAGAAATCGTGAAGGAGTTTATGATCTTACTGGCGTCCTTCAGTTGGTTTCTTCCGGTGATGAAGTCGTTGGCAATTCTGACATCTACTTTTACAGGCTGCTCCGTAACCAAGTCAAAGACATAGATATAGCCTCCATTTTCATAAACAATGGCAGCATCTCCCAGCGAAGGGAACTTCACATCATAATTGGTATAATTGGTGAGCTTCCTCGTCTCTTTTGTTTTCAGGTCGATGACAAAAAGATTCATGGTACGGTCGCGGTCAGAACAAAAATAGATCTTCTCCCCTCTCCACATCGGGAAGATATCCTGGGAAGGATTGTTGGTGATGTTCTCTGTCTTTTTGGTTTTAAAATCATAAATCCAGATGTCGTCGGCCATTCCTCCCCGGTAATATTTCCATGTGCGAAACTCCCTGAAGACCCGGTTGTATGCCAGTTTAGTTTTATCCGGAGAATAAGAACAGAATCCCCCGGCTGGGAGAGGAAGTTCTTCGGAGAGACCTCCCGCACTATTTATCATGAACAACTGGCCTTTGAAGCTGTTGAACGACTGCTTTCTGGAGCGGTAAACGATGTTGTCATTGTCGCGCCAGGTCATCACGATGTTATTTGGTCCCATCCGGTCGGAGATATCATCACGTCCAAGTGTGGCCGTATAGGTCAATCTTGCGGGGACACCCCCTTCGGCGGGAATCAGAAAGACCTCTGTATTTCCGTCGTATTGTCCGGTAAAAGCAATGTTTGAACCATCCGGCGAAAACCGGGCAAACATCTCATAGCCGTCAGAATCGTTGGTAAGCTTGCGGGCAACTCCGCCTGTTTTGGCAACTGTATAGAGGTCACCGGCGTAAGTGAAGACAATTTGATCACCATGAATGGCAGGAAACCGGAGGAGACGGGCTTCATCCTGGGTATAGGCATTGGTAACTCCAAGAAGCAGCAAGGTAAAAAGAGCAATGGATAGTTTTTTCATTGTACTAAGATTGAGTGAAACTTCTGTAAAAGTAAAAGCCAAAAATACCCAGAAATACTGGAACGGGAAAAAGTTTTCGATGATACGACCTATTTACGCGATAAGGCCTGGGTCTTTTGTGTGGTTCGTTCCAACTTTGGGGTCTGCAAAGGAAGCATGACAGAAATCACATCCGCCTACGTAAATTCGTTCGTGATAAAACCGTACTTTTGCAAAAAAACTGAATCCCTAATCCCTAATCCCTAATGTCAATTGAAGTAAAATTTCCGGGCGGAGTGAAAGTAGACGCCCACATCGAACCATTTGTAATTTCCACAGACCAATCAGTCAAAGCGGGCGGAGAGGGTTCATATCCTGCTCCTTTCTCGTTGTTTCTTGCATCGCTGGCTACTTGCGCCGGTTATTATGTTAAAGCGTTTTGTGATTCCCGTCATCTTGAGACTGATGGTATTTCACTGACCATGGATACGGAATATGACCAGTTAAACAAGATGATTAGCAAGATCATTATTAAGATCATTGTTCCAATGAATTTTCCGGAGAAATATGATAATGCCCTGATCAATGCGGCCAATGTGTGTGCTGTAAAGCGGCATCTGTCAGATAAAATAGAATTTGATACCGTGGTAGTGAGATCTTGAAACACGAAATACGAAACACGAAATACGGATTTCAAATTTCGTATTTCCTAATGATTTAATAAATTAATTCTTGCAATTATGAGTAAACAAAAAGGCTTCTCTTCCACTTCCGTTCATGGCGTTGGTGAACGCGACAAAATGGGGAGTGTTGTAATGCCGATCTATCAAACCTCCACCTTCTTCTTTAAAAGTGCCGAAGATGGCGCAAAATGTTTCTCCGGTGAGAGCGACGGCTTCATCTATACCCGACTGGGCAATCCTACCATTGACGAATTTGAAGCGACAATTGCTGCACTTGAACACGGGTACAATGGCATCGCCACATCTTCAGGTATGGCTGCTGTGAACACTGTTTACCTGACCTACCTTGGCCAGGGTGATCACATCGTTTGTCACAATGCCCTTTACGGACCTTCCCGTGGAATCCTTGAAACAGCTTATCCGAAGTTTGGCGTGGAGTCGACATTTGTTGATACCGCCGACCTGAAAAATGTAGAGGCGGCAATAAAGCCAAATACCCGGTTGATTTTTCTTGAAACTCCGGCAAATCCCACGATCGGGATCTGTGATATTGAAGCGATTTCTCTATTAGCGCATCAGCATGGGATTAAAGTTTGTGTGGATAATACTTTTTGCAGTCCTTACCTTCAAAACCCGCTGGACCTTGGAGCCGATATTGTGCTGCATTCCCTTACTAAATTTATCAATGGACATGCCGATATTGTTGGCGGTATTGTGATTCCAAAAACCGAAGAAGATTACAAGAAACTAAATTATACGATGGTCAATTTCGGTTTCAATATGGATCCTCACCAGGCTTTTCTGGCTCGCCGCGGAGTCAAGACTCTTGGCATCCGGATCGACAGGGCACAGGAGAATGCCATGAAAGTCGCCGAATACCTCGAAGCACATCCCAAGGTTGCATGGGTAAAGTACCCCGGATTGAAATCCCATCCCCAGTTCGAACTGGCTAAAAAACAGATGAGAGGTCCGGGAGCCATGATCAGTTTCGAAGTTACAGGAGGCTATGAAGCTGGAAAGAAACTGATGGATCACGTGGAATTCTGTGTTTTGGCTGTATCCCTTGGGGGAATAGAGACCCTGATTCAGCATCCTGCATCGATGACCCACTCAAAACTATCGAAGGAATCCAAAGAGATTGCCGGAATCACACAGGGGCTTGTCAGACTTGCTATAGGCATCGAGGAGGTTGAAGATATCATCGCCGACCTGGATCAGGCGCTGGAGAATGCGTGAGACGTGAGTCGTGAGATCTAAATAAACGAGAAGCGAGGATCGAGAAGCAAATTGTGACAGGAGATCCGGCATCCAGGATCCGGCATCCGAAATATCTGATATCTTTGTACGTTTAATCCGTAAACCGATTCGGATGATCCGCGAACAGAAGATACTATTATCCTTTCTGGTCATATTAATCACGCTGCTTCCTTCTACCGGTTTCTCACAGAAGGTTGCTCTGGTGCTTTCGGGAGGAGGAGCTCGCGGTGCAGCCCATATCGGGGTTATCAGGGCACTCGAAGAGAACCAGATTCCGATCGATTATATCGTTGGCACATCAATAGGCGCCATCGTTGGCGCTCTTTACGCCATTGGTTATACTCCTGATGAGATCGAGAACCTGATGATCTCTCCTGATTTTTCAAAATGGGTATCTGGTTCGATTGACGAAAAGTACCGTTATTATTTCAGGAAGGATGATCCTACCCCCTCCTGGATTTCCCTTGATTTTAATCCAAAAAAGAAATTAACCACAGTTATTCCGACCAACCTGATCAATCCATTTGAGATTGATTTTGAATTCATGCGTTTGCTGGGGCCTGCAGCAGCAGCAGCCGGTTATAATTTCGATAACCTGATGATCCCATTTCGATGCGTTTTATCGGATATTGACTCTACGAAGTCATTGGTAATTCGAGATGGAAACCTTAGTACAGCTGTCCGGGGATCCATGTCGATTCCATTGATCTTCAATCCATTAAGATATGAGGACAAGCTTCTGTTCGATGGAGGTATGTACAATAATTTTCCTGCGAATGTGGCCCAGGATGACTTTCACCCGGATGTCATCATTGGCTCAAGAGTAGCCCAACGTTACAGTAAAGCTGATCCCGACGATGTGATCAGTCAGCTGATGACAATGTTGATGGAACGGCAAAACGACACCATCACTTACCCGAACTCAGTGATGATCGTACCATCTATTCCAAAAATCAACCTGCTTGATTTTTCACAGACTGAAATGCTGGCCGATAGCGGCTACCTGGCAGCTTGTTCGATGATCTCTGAGATTCGAAAGCTGGTAACAGACACCATCACTCCCGAAGCGCTCCTCGGTAAACGGACCAGCTTCAAAGCCAAAGAACCCAAGTTGATATTTGATTCCGTTATTGTGACCGGACTCACAAAAGCACAGACTCAGTATGTTCAAAAAATCCTGAAACACAACCAAAAGACTGTCACCATCAATGAGCTAAAAAAGGCCTATTTCCGGTTTATTGATGAAGGGTTTATCAAGACAATTTTCCCGAGTGCAAGGTACAACCCGCAGACCGGATATTATGATCTTTATCTGGACATTCAAAAAGCGCCAAGTTTCAACGTGCAATTCGGTGGAAACCTCTCCCTTGGAACCAGTAATGAAGGATTTCTTCAGCTTCGCTACAAGTACCTGTGGAACCATGCTATCAGGGTTCTTGCAAACGGATATTTTGGCAGGTTTTACAGTTCAGTAAAGTTAGGCGGACGGATCGATTTCACATCAAAACTCCCATGTTACCTCGAGTTGTACTACACATACAACAATTATAATTATTTCAATAATACGACCTATTTCTTTGATGACCTGACACCTTCAAATATCAAGCAATGGGAAAGTCTTACTTCCCTCACAGGGGGAATTCCCGTGACAAACAAAGGGAAGCTGACTCTGGGGTTAATCAATGCGATTACCTCATCTGATTATTACCAAACAAATGATTTTTCACGACTGGATACCGCAGACCAAACCAAATTTAATTACCTCACTCCCAAAATCTGTTTTGAGCTGAACAATCTGAATCGGAAACAATACGCCAATGCCGGAGGACGTCTAAGTATCTCACTGACCTATGTAAACGGAAGGGAAATTCTCATACCGGGATCTCAGTCGGTCAATAAAGCTGAACAAACAGTGTATCATGAGTGGCTTGAAATCAAAGGGATTTATGATAATTATTTTGAAACTGTAGGTCCGCTCAAACTTGGCTTTTTTGGAGAGGTTTGCATCACCAACCAGCCATTCTTTCTGAACTACACCTCCTCAATCATGTACTCGCCAGTATTTCAACCACTTCCCGAAATGCAGTCATTGTTCCTTCCGCAATTCAGGGCTTCAAGTTACCTTGCTGGTGGACTGAAAGCCATCTTAACTATTTATAAAAAACTGGAGCTCCGAGCCGAAGGTTATATTTTTCAACCCTATCAACAGATCCTGCAGAATCCGGTTGACTATACCGCATCCCATGGGCCAATCCTGAGTGACCGATCTTACATTGCAGCTGCAACTGTAGTTTACCACACGTTTCTTGGACCATTGAGTGCCGGGTTCAGTTTTTATGACAAATTACAGGATCCTTTTACATTCAATCTCAATTTCGGGTATATCATCTTTAATCGGAGTGCCTTACCCTAAGCATCGTTGTATTGCGGTATGAGAATAAATGCTAATTTTGCATTTGAAAACACAACTTACCGGCATTGTTCGGAACCTTTAGAGTATTATTTTATATGACGTTTGTTAACTCATGGAAAACAAAGAACACACCAATCAGAATCCTGATCTGGAACAAACCCCAGTTCAGGAGGAGAATTCTTCACCCGTCGAATTAAAGGAAACATCCACAGAGACCCCGGAAACAATTCCGGCGGCAACTGATTCTACCGAAGAACAACCTTCCACTCCGGAAGAAACTGAACCTTCCACTACGGATTCAGTTGAACCTTCCACTCCGGAAGAAACTGAACCTTCCACTCCGGAAGCAGTTGAACCTTCCACTCCGGAAGCAGTTGAACCTTCCACTACGGAAGAAGCTGAAGCTTCTGCTCCGGAACCTGAACCAGAGCCGATCCCTCCTGTTGAAGAAGAGACTCCTGTAAACAGCGAGGAACCAGCCAGCATCCAGGAAGAGGATGAAGAGGAGGAAGAAGAAAAGGACCTTCACTTTCATCTGAGCGAAGAAGACCTCAACCAATATGACCAGGCGCACCTGCTTGATCTGCTTGAGGCTGCTGTCGCTGAAGTCGATCTCAATGCTGTAAAGGCGAGGATCGCCTTGATTAAGATGGCTTTCCTGAAGAAACGCGACGAATTGCATGAACCACTCGACGTGGATGAAGAGAGCGAAACACAACTTCCTAAAAACCAGGAGCAGAATGAGTTAAATGCTCGTTTTGAAGCCCTTTTTAATATCTATAAAGCCAACAAAGGGCGTTTCATGGCAGAACAGGAGAAGGTGAAAAAAAAGAACCTGGAGCGCAAACACCAGATTCTTGAAGAGCTGCGCAACCTGATCGGTTCTGAAGAGACACTGAAGAAAACATACGATGAGTTTAAAATCCTCCAGGACCAGTGGAAAGAGGTTGGAATGGTTCCAAGAGGTGAGATCAATGACCTCTGGCAGAATTACCACTTTCTTGTTGAGAAATTTTTCGAGAAAGTCAAGCTGAATAAAGAGCTGAAAGACCTGGACCTGAAGAAGAATCTCGAAGCCAAAATTGACCTCTGCGAAAAAACGGAAGAGTTATTGTTGGAACCGTCCATCCTGAAGTCGTTCAAACAACTTCAAAAATACCACGACGAATGGAAGGATATCGGACCTGCTCCAATGGATAAAAAGGATGAGGTTTGGGATCGTTTCAAGAACGCTACCGATAAAATCAATGAGCGTCGGCGTGAGTATTATGCATCTCTCGAAGAGGAACAAACAAATAACCTGGAGACCAAAAACGCATTGTGTCAGCAGGCCGAAGAGGTTTTGACAAAACGCAATGAGACAGTCAAGGAGTGGCAGGATCAAACGCTCAAAGTCAATGAACTGCTTAAGATATGGAAAAGTGTAGGGCCGGTTCCTCAAAAGAATAATGCTGAAGTCTGGACACATTTCAAAGGATGCCTTGATAGTTTTTTTGCCAACAAAAAAGAGTTCTTTGATCGCGTGAAGGACCAGCAGATGCACAACTACAACCTTAAGGTTGACCTTTGTGCACAGGCTGAATCCATCAAGGGAAGCACCGACTGGAAAAAGAGTACCAATGAATTAATACGTTTGCAGGGGGAGTGGAAAAAAATCGGCCCCGTACCACGCAAACATTCCGACAAGATTTGGAAACGGTTCCGTTCTGCCTGTGACGATTTTTTTAAGACAAAGTCGGCTTACTTCGCCAACGTTCACACTCATGAGGATGAGAACATGAAGGCGAAAGAAGAGCTTTTGGCCAAACTGAAAAACCATCAGTTCTCGGCAGACAAGAGCAAAAATTTAGATGACCTGAAAACCTTCCAACGGGAATGGACTCAAATTGGTCATGTCCCCTTTAAAGAGCGTGACCGGCTTCAGAATGAATTCCGGAAGCTTGTAAATGAACATCTTGACAAGCTTAAGATCAGTGAAGTGGAGATGTCTGCTGTCAGCTACCAGTCGAAGATGGAGTCAATGATGAACGATCCCCAGGCCAAACGGATAATCATACGGGAGAAGGAAACCCTTTCAGTTAAGATCAGCAAGCTTCGTGACGACATAAATCTCTGGGAAAATAATATTGGCTTCCTTGCCAATTCAAAAAACGCCAACATTCTTAAAGCTGAATTCGAAAAGAAGATTGATCAGGCTAAGAATGAACTGAAAGTGATGGAGGCGAAGTTTAAGATACTACGTCAGCAATAAAGGTCAAATGATCCCTCCTAGCCTCCCCTTCAAGGGGAGGATGAAGTCCCCTTGCGAGCAACGCGAAGCAAAGTGGGATTTAGGGGCAAAATCGTAAATCGTAAATCGCAACTTGAAATGGCTGGTAACTCTATCGGTAAAAATCTCGTTCTGACGACCTTCGGTGAGTCGCACGGACCCGCAATTGGCGGTGTTCTCGATGGATTTCCAGCAGGGATTGAGATCGATTTGGATTTGATCCAATCTGAGATCAACCGGCGGAATCCTGCAAAATACCCATTTGCCACTCCACGCAAAGAGGATGATAAACTTGAGATACTCTCAGGGATTTATGAAGGCCAGTCCACCGGTGCTCCAATTGCTTTTATTGTTTACAACCATGATCAGCGACCGGAGGATTACGACATTCTGAAAGATCTCTATAGGCCGTCTCACGCAGATTTTACGTATGAGGCGAGATATGGGATACGCGATCCGAGAGGCGGAGGAAGAGCGTCGGCACGCACAACACTGGCTATCGTTGCCGGAGGTGCTTTTGCCAGGCAGCTTTTATCCCTGAATAAAATCAGCATTACAGGATATGTCTCTCAAATCGGACCGCATTCCCTGCCTGCCGGGTTTATCCTTGCCGACCGTGCACTTGTCAGACTCTCTCCTCTCGCCTGCCCTAACGAAAAAACGACCCAGAAAATGCTTGATTTCCTCCACACCCTGAAAGAAGAAGGGGATACTGCAGGAGGTGTCATCTCATGTGTCATTAAAGGCGTTCCTGCCGGAATCGGTGACCCCCTCTTTGACAAACTCCAAGCAAACCTTTCCAAAGCGATGCTCAGCATCAATGCGGTTAAGGGATTTGAGTTCGGTTCAGGGTTTAACGCAGCCCGCATGAAAGGTTCAGAATCCAACGATGAATTTATCCTGGAAGAGAACCTGATTAAAACCAAGACCAACCACGACGGTGGCATCCAGGGAGGCATCTCCAACGGGATGGACATCACCTTCAACGTTGCCTTCAAACCCATCTCCACCCTGAGCATGGAGCAGACGACCATCAACCGCAACGGCGACGAGATTACTTACAAAGCAGAAGGGCGCCACGATGTTTGTGTTGTTCCGCGGGCCGTTCCCATCGTGGAAGCCATGGCAGCGCTGGTGCTTGCCGACAAACTTTAACAAGCGGACAATTCCAGCTACTTTTTCTTTGCTTGACTTCCCCTCTGATTCATTGTATATTTGTTTCAGCAACCATGTAATTAGAAACGTGATGAAATATCCATACAAACGCCGTTTATGCTAACCTTCAATGTTCATAATGGATATTCCATGTGACCATTGAAATCAAAATTATTGACACATGAAAAAGAAGCATATCTTCTGGAAAATTGCCGGGGGCATCGTTGGGGTCTTCGTCCTTGTCGTTATCGGTTTGGCTATCTATCTGAAGACGGCTCTGCCCGATATCCCAGTAGAAAATATTACAGTGAATGTTACGGCTGAGCGTGTGGAACGCGGTGCTTACCTTGCCAACCACGTGATGGTCTGCATAGACTGCCACTCTACCCGCGACTACGGAAAGTTTTCCGGACCGATCGTTTCGGGAACCGAAGGCGGCGGAGGGGAAGCATTTACCCGGGAACTGGGATTTCCGGGAAATTACTACGCATCAAATATCACCCCATACAACCTGGAATCCTGGAGCGACGGAGAGATCTACCGGGCTATCACTGCCGGGGTGACCAAGGATAATAGGGCGCTGTTCCCCATCATGCCCTACCCCTCCTACGGAACCCTCGACCTGGAAGATATTTTCAGCGTGATTGCCTACCTCAGAACACTTCCCGCAGTGGAAAAGAAGACCCAGGTATCGGAATCCGACTTCCCCATGAACTTTATCATCCATATGATCCCGAAGGTCGCAACGCCTGGTACAAGGCCCGATACCACCGATTTCCTGAAATACGGCGAGTACATGGTTACTGCCTCCGGATGTGTGGGGTGTCATACACAGATGAAACAAGGTAAAATTATCGAGGCGATGAAATTTGCGGGCGGACTGGAATTTCCGATGGGTGAAATTATGGTCGCATCTGCCAACATCACCCCCGACAAGGCTACGGGGATCGGAAACTGGACCGAAGAGGCTTTCATTGCCCGTTTCAAGGCTTACGACCTGTCAACATTTGCCCCTTTCGAAGTTCCTGAAGGAGGATTCAACTCCATCATGCCATGGACGATGTACGCCGGAATGGATACCACTGACCTTAGAGCAATCTATACATACCTGATGAGCGTGAAACCGATCGAGAACAGGGTGGTGTTGTTTAAAGCCAATTGAATATGCAAACAAGCGGCTTAGCTGACAAGTGAATAGGGAACCTATTCACGCTACTCACGCTATTCACGTTATTCACGTTATTCACGCTATTCACGTTATTCACGTTATTCACCATCTGCCATAGAAACATGGATTACCCAGATGCCTTCAGCAACACAGATAAACACTTATTTTTCATTAAAAGACTATCCTTCGTACTTCCAACTTCCAGTTCTAACATCGTACTTCTGACTTCGTACGTTAAACAGGTTCTTGTTGCGAAAGACAATGCCAGCTCCCCAGTCCCCAGATGATCTCTACCGAATCGATGCCCACTACCTGGCGGTCGGGGAAGCACTGCTCCAGAATAGATAGAGCTACATCATCTTCCCGGCAACGGTAGATAGGGACGATCACTGCATGGTTGGAAATATAAAAATTGGCATAGGAGGCCGGAAGGCGCTGATCTTCATAAACCACTGGCTTGGGCATGGGAAGTTCAACCACATCCAACTGTTTCCCGTTGGGGAGTCGAAATCCTTTAAGCCTCATCAGGTTCTCTTTCAAGGTTTTATGATTAGCATCCAGCTTGTTGGGCTCAATTACTGTTACCACCCCGTCCTCCTTAAAAAATCGGGTGATATCGTCGATGTGTCCGTTTGTATCGTCTCCATCGATCCCATCATTCAGCCAGAGGATCTGATCTACGCCATAATAGTTACGCAATTTCTCCTCAATCTCATGCTGAAACAGTCCCGGATTGCGGTTTTCGTGAAGTAAACAGGCGGTTGTTGTGAGAAGGGTTCCCTTTCCATTAAATTCAACAGCTCCACCTTCCATCACAATGCCGGGATAGAAGACAGGCAGATCGAGGTATTGTCCAACGAGCATGGGAATCTTGTCGTCAAGGTCGTGATCATATTTCCCACCCCAGGCGTTGTACTTCCAGCTTACTATCACCTTCGGATCTCTGGCTTCTGGGTTGATCAGAAAAGCAGGTCCGTGATCGCGGCACCAGGCATCGTTGGTGGGATTTAGGTAAAACGTTATACGATTAAGGTTCGCCCCGATTTTATCCAGCTCCTTTGTTACCTGCTCTTTTAGGTTGTTATCGCGGATGTTGATACAAACCTGCTCTCCCTTAGAGATCTCTTTGATGAAACGGTTGTAGAACGTGTAAATTTTAGGGATTGTCCCCGGCCACGAATAGGAACCTCCATGCGGATAGCTCAGCCAGGTAGCCCGGTGCGGTTCCCACTCGGCCGGAAAGCGGTAACCGAGCTCTTTTGGCGTATGTTGTTCCAGATCAAACATATTCGCTTTTCGCTTTTCGCTTTTCGCTATTTCGCCATTTCACTTTTCACCATTTCACCATTTCGCTACTTATCAATGTACCGCTTTAATATCGGCTCGTAACTGTCAATCCTCCGGTCCCTTAAAAACGGCCAGTGGACCCTGATTTCGTCGATGCGGGCAAGATCAATTTCCTGCACATGTATTGTTTCTTGGTGATGGGGTGCCTGATAGAGGAGATCACCCATTGGATCAGAGACAAACGATCCGCCCCAAAAATT
>Ga0351865_10267_pt1 | contig 17300 bp, 16 predicted proteins | sample TotcelFGM3001L10_FD_206780 | JGI IMG/M metagenome (GOLD analysis project Ga0351865, IMG submission 206780) | Enriched cells from coal bed in the Powder River Basin, Montana, United States - Total cells FGM rep2 HSBNCT.FGM.300.1.L10 ... | reverse complement strand
GGGAGAGAGGCAGCCACATTGGCTGGAGAAGCTGTTTAGTCGTTCAACGCCTTGGCCTGAGGCCCAAGATCCCTAAAGAGTAATGAATAATGAGAGATGAAGATAAAACTAAAAATCAGCTCGTAAGCGAATTAGCCGAACTGCGGCAAAGATTTGCTGAATTGGAAGCCAAAAACGAGCGCGTAGTGGGGTCCTGGCGGGACTTATGGGCCTCACATGAAGCTATTGTTGAAGCATTTGACGGCCTCATTTATATCTGTTCCGAAAAATTCGAAGTTGAGTTTATGAACAAGCTTCTCATCAGACATACCGGCCATTACCCACTCGGACAGAAATGTTACAAGGCTCTGTATGACTCGAATGATATCTGCTCCTGGTGCGTAAATGAACGGGTTTTCCGTGGCGAGACAGTTCGCCGGGATTGGCTCAGTCCCAAAGATAATTGCTGGTACCATATTATTACCGCACCGCTCCAACATTCTGATGGCAGCCTGTCTTGCATGGTGATGATGCAAGATATCACCGAACGCAAGCAGGCGGAAGAAAGCTTACGGCGGACCACCCGAGCGCTCAAGGCTCTGAGCGAATCCAACCACGCGCTGGTACGGGCCAACGAGGAGTCGCATCTAATAAATGAAATATGCAGGATTGTTGTGGAATTTGGTGGGTATCGGTTGGCCTGGGTAGGCTTGGCGGAACAGGATGAAGAGAAGACCGTGCGTCCGGTGGGGAGTGCGGGTTTCGAGGAGGGATATTTAGGGTCGGTAAATATTTCCTGGGCCGATACGGAAATAGGGCAAGGACCTACCGGCCAGGCGATCCGGATGGGCCAGAACTCTATTGTTAAAAATATTGCCACCGACCCCACCTATGCTCCCTGGCGGGAGGAAGCGCTGCGGCGCGGCTATGCCTCTTCCATTGCTCTACCTCTACAGGAAAAAGGTAAGGTCATGGGCGCGTTGAATATTTACGCGATCGAACCGGATGCCTTTGATCCAGACGAGGTTAAGTTGCTGGAGGAGCTGGCATTTGACGTAGCTTATGGCATCGGGGCCCTGCGCATCCGGGCCGAGCATGACCGGATGGAAAAGGCCTTAAGGGAAGCTGAAGAGAAATACCGCAGCATCTTTGAAAACGCGGTGGAGGGCATCTTCCAGAGCACTCCCGAGGGGCGCTTAATTAGCGTTAACCCGGCGCTGGCCAAAATGCACGGTTACGGGTCACCTGAGGAAATGATCTCTAGTATCATGGACCTGGGCCACCAGGTCTTTGTCGATCATAACTGCCGCGATGCGTTCAAACGGGAGATGGAGAAATTGGGAGCAATTCGGGGAGCAGAATATCAAGTGTATTGCAAAGACAGTAGCAAAATCTGGATTTCGGTAAATGCCCGGGCCGTGCGGGATGAACACGGCGCCATCCAATACTACGAAGGTTTTATTCAGGAGGTCACGGAGCGGAAAAGAAAGAAAGCGTAATCTTAAGGTCAATTAGCCATTTACAGAATTTTTAAGGCACCCGGCATCTAACGATTCAGCAATCACCGGCCCTATGACACTAATCCCTATAGCTCAGTCCCAGTCAGTTACTGTGGCTTACTTCTCCATGGAAGTTGGCTTCGAACCGGGCATTCCTACTTATAGCGGAGGCTTGGGGGTATTGGCCGGAGATACCTTACGCTCCGCGGCCGACCTGGGGATCCCTATGGTAGCGGTGACCCTTTTACATCGACAAGGCTATTTTCGCCAACATCTCGATGCATTAGGCAAGCAAACCGAAAGCCCTGACCTGTGGAACCCTGAGGAAATCTTGGAACCCATGGCGCCTCGCGTCTCTATAACCCTGGAAGGAAGAGAGGTGCAGGTGCGGGCCTGGCGTTATCTGGTGAGCGGGTTGTCCGGGCAGGTACCGATATATTTCTTGGATACCGCTCTTCCTGAAAATAGTCCTTGGGATCAGACTCTCACAGATTTTCTCTATGGGGGAGATGACCACTACCGTTTATGCCAGGAGGTCATTTTAGGTTTTGGGGGAGTGGCCGTGTTAAAGGCTTTAGGGTGGGGAGGGAAGCTCATTTACCATCTCAACGAAGGCCACTCGGCCCTACTTGCCCTATCCTTATTGGAGCGTCAGATCGAGGGACGAGGCGATAAAATTCCCCAAGAGGCCGATGTGGAAGCGATCAGGAAGTTATGCGTATTTACCACCCACACCCCCGTACCCGCAGGTCAAGATCAATTCTCCTGGGAGATGGTGCTGCACGTGTTGGGGACGGAAAGGGCGGCTCTCTTAGAAGCCACGCAAATCGTTATCCGATGAATGCTATTACTAATGGCGTACACGCCATCACCTGGACCGCCTCTCCTTTTCGAAATCTATATGACCGTCGTATTCCGGAGTGGCGCCACGATAATTTCTATCTTCGTTATGCCGTGGGCATCCCGCTGCACGAAATCCATCAAGCCCATGCCGAGGCCAAAAGGGGACTATTGGCGGAGGTGGAAAAGAGGACAGGTATTCGCTTGCCTGAGGATGTGATGACGGTAGGGTTTGCCCGGCGCGCCACGTTATATAAGCGCCTCGATTTGCTTTTCTCTGACCCTGAGCGCCTCAAATTGATATCTCGTAATGTCGGCCCGTTACAGATCATTTGTGGAGGTAAGGCTCATCCCCGGGACGAAGGAGGAAAAGAAATAATACGGCATATCTTCAGGGCCGCACAAGTGCTGGGTGACACGGCGCGCGTGATTTATCTGGATAATTATGACATGTCTTTGGCCCAGATTCTTTGCGCTGGTGTTGATCTGTGGCTCAATACGCCTCATAAACCCTTGGAAGCCTCGGGTACCAGCGGAATGAAAGCTGCGCTTAATGGGGTTCCAAGCCTGAGTGTGTTGGATGGCTGGTGGAATGAAGGTCACGTGGAAGGCATCACTGGCTGGTCCATTGAGGGAGGAGATTCCTCCAGCGAAATTATATCCCTCTATGATAAACTGGAACGGGTGATTCTCCGATTATTTTACGGGAATCCCTCAGGTTTCGCCGAGGTTATGCGTTCTGCCATCTCGCTGAATGGCTCTTTTTTCAATACCCAACGGATGGTGTCCCAGTATTTCAACCATGCCTATTATCCTCTAAAAGCCGCAGCGAATGATTGAAAAATGGAATTCTAAGGCTCCCCAGTGCAATCCTCGCCGTAAACATCGAGGGAATCCCCACTTTCTCTTGGTATTCAACCTGTCAGGAAAGTTCGGGCTTGATGCGCCGCTTTTTGCCCCTGGACGATGGCTGCCTCGATGCAAGGCAAACCTTCCAGGTCTGAGTTAGCCAGGATGATGCGCCCCTGAGATTGAGCAATGTTTCCCTTCAGGGAGGTGAGAAATCCGGGATAGGGCACGATCTGGGCATGCCCAAACCGGTAGAGATGGATTTCTTCTACTTCTCCTGCCGTTCCCGGGAAGTGGCTCTCCACCGCGGGTAAGAGTTCTTTGGCTTTAACCTCGGGTTGAATTCTCAGCAAGGCTTCCCGGCTTTGGGCATAAGGTTGGGGGGCAAATACCGTCATCACCCTGGCTTCACCAGCCTGCGGAGTTCGGGGAGACATGATGAAGTCTGAGAAATTCTCTTCACCCACCACCCAGTTTTCATAGCCTGGGCTCTCCAGGGAGATGCGGCCGCACAAGGCTGCCACCACATAGCTGCTATAGCGGAACCTATTGAAAACCTCCAGGTTCCACCCCGCCTGGGATGGGAGGATATGCCGGACAGCAAATTTCCCCAGCGCCAGGATCACTACCCCGGCCTGGAGGCGATAGCCCCGGTCACCCTGGCTATCCCATAATAGCAGGTCCACGCCATGCAGAGCGGGCTCCAGGCGCACCAGGGTTTGTCCGCAACGGACCGGGGGTGAGAGTTTCTGCGCCAGGGCCTGAGCTATCCTGGCGTTACCTCCAGGGAATGCGGCAGTCCTGGATTTTTCGGAGAACTCAGACATCAGAAAAAAGAGGCCGGCCCACGCGGAGATGGCATGGGGTCCTGCCCCCAGACAAGAGCGACAATATGGGGTCAAGATGTTGGTGACCTGCGGCGGCAATCCCTCCTCTTTTTCCAGGAAATGCGCCAGAGTAATCCGGTCCAACTCCGGATTTGGCAATTTATCGGAACCAAACGGGTCCCAAGCATCCTCCCAAGCCGCCAGTTTGTCTGTGAGATTTAACAAGCCATTTATGGCTTGGCACGGCAATGGCAGATTCTGGAGGCCGGGTTTGGAAAAACAATCCGGATACCAGCGGCCTCTATGGAATAGGGCACTCACCGGTTTGTCTACGAGGGAGTCAGCCAGAGGCAGTCCCAAGCCCCGATACCAGGCCTCCCAGGAAGGGTCGCCCAGGTAATAGAAGTAGGCCGAGCCGGCTGGATAGGCGAGTCCTCGGAAAGAACCCTGCCGGCATACACCTCCCGGGACACTGCCGGCCTCCAACACCAGCACCCGGCGTTCCTTCAAGTGATAAGCACCGGTAAGTCCGGAGAGTCCCGCCCCGACCACTACCACCTCCCAATGTTCTGCAACCTCGGTGGAAAAGGGAAGGTTGCCGCCTGGCTGGTGGTAGAAATGGCGGTGACAGGGCTGGAAGTTGTCTCCGTCCCAAGGGAGGATTAGTGGCTGGTTTGGAAATATGCGGGTCACGGGTTGCTTTCAGAATTAGGAGGTTTCGCCCGATTCTCTCTGTCTTTGGGGTTCAAGTGACTCCTACAAAGCTTGACGGCGATGGGCTAGCCGGATTAACTTGCCTGCAATAGGAGCTTAAATGATTTCGTGATATCATGTAAACATTAAAAAGCCATCGAATAGTGTCAAGCGTTATCCCACGTTGAGATCCATAATGATTGGCTGGATCATACCGCCGCCGAAACCATCGACCAAGACCCCCCAAGAATTCCTGCAAGAGCGTCTTGAGAAAGTGCGAGAGCTTGAAGCAAAAGGGTTCTTGCGCTCTCCCCGGCTCAAGGCAGCTATGCGGAAAGTGCCCCGGGAAGCCTTCATCCCTTTTAATTACCGGGATTATACCTATCAGGAGGTTCCTTTGCCCTTGCCTGGCGCGGCCACCATCTCGTGCCCACATAGCTATCCTCTCTTTTATGAAGCCTTGCAGCTCGATTTGGGGCATCACTTCTTAGAGGTGGGTAGCGGCTCCGGGTATGGCGCTGCCCTGGCCTCAGAGGTAGTCGGCCCCGGCGGGCTGGTAGTCACCCTGGAGATTGACTCCATAACCTTTGCCTTTGCCAGGGATAACTTGCAGCGTTTAGGTTATCGGCAGGTGGTGATCATTCACGCAGACGGCTCCAAGGGGTACCCGCCTCTGGCCCCTTATGATCGGATCTGCTTTACCGCTGCGGCTCCCGAGGTCCCGCCACCCTTAATGGGGCAACTGGCCGCCGGCGGTCGCATCATTGGGCCTGTGGGGAAACCTGGGCAAATCCAGGACTTAGTAATGATGGTGCGTCAGGACGCCAAGAATTTGCAGCGGGTCGTGGTGGAGCAGGTAGCTTATATTCCCCTCCGGGGAGAATACGGCCATGTACTTAAGTAAGCGCCCTGAAGCTGAAGCGGTCTTGCCTCGGGATTGCACCCATAGGGCATCTCCATGAGCTATCCGGCTCGACTGTTTGAGGCATTGCAAAGAGATGAAGTCCGCTGCGAGGCCTGCATCAGGCGCTGCCGGATAGCTCCCGGAAAACGCGGTTGGTGCCGCACCCGGGAAAACCAGGATGGTCAGCTCGTTAGTCTGATTTATGGACAGGTCGCGTCGCTCTCTTTGAATCCTATTGAGAAAAAGCCGGTGTTCCATTTCCTCCCCGGCAGCCGCTGGCTTTCCGTGGGGAGTCTGGGATGTAACTTTCGCTGTCCTGGCTGCCAGAATTGGGAATTGGCGCATGCGGATTTAGACCGGGAGCTGAAGTTCACTCGGTATGTCAGCCCCGCGGCTCTGGTCCAGTTAGCCCAGGATCGCCAGGCGGCTGGAATTTCCTGGACTTTTAATGAACCTGCCATCTGGATCGAGTATATTCTGGACACCGCACCTTTGGCCAAGCAGGCCGGTCTCTTCACAAACATCGTCACTAACGGGGCCCTGACGCAGGAAGCCCTGGACGCCCTGGGCCCGCATCTGGATGTATATCGCAGCGACATCAAAGGGTTTTCGGCCTCCACCTATATGGCCCTGGCACATCTCTCCCAATATGAAGAAATCTTTGCGGCCTCCGAGCGGGCCCGCCACCACTGGGGCATGCACGTGGAGCTGGTGACCAATATTATCCCGCGCCTCAATGACGATGATGCGACTTTAGAGGGCATCGCCCATTGGATCGCCACCCGTTTAGGCCCTGAGATTCCCTGGCATGTAACCCGCTTTTACCCGGCTTTTTCTTTCCAGGATCGCCCGGCGACGCCTTTGCAAACCCTGCTCCGGGCCCATGACATCGGCAAGGCCCGGGGCCTCAAGTACTGCTACCTGGGGAACGTTCCTGGCCACAAGCTGGAAAACACTTACTGCCCCCGGTGTCAGACACTCCTTATCCGCCGGAAAATTTTCGATGTCCTGGAAAACCGGCTTCAGGCAGGCTGTTGCCCGGAATGCAGAACTCCAATTACCGGCAAATGGATTTAAGGGCGTGATGACCTTATTGCGTTAGGCTACGGACGGATTGGGCGCCTAAGAGTATCCGGTAATCTTTCACTTGAGCATCCCCAACAATTTCCCCACCGGCCAGGCGTTGATGATATCTTGCTTTTCGGCCCAGCCGCGGCGGGCCTGGGAGATGCCGAAACTCATGAGGTGAAGCTGATCCACATTGTGCGTATCGGTGTTGATGACCATCTTGATACCGGCCTGTTTGGCGGCGAAGATGTTGACGTCGCCCAGGTCCAGCCGTTCCGGGTAGGAGTTAACCTCCAGAATGGTGCCGGTCTCTTTGGCGGCCTTAAGTAAATCGTCGACGGTCACTTCGTATTCCTCGCGGCGTTTCAAGATGCGACCAGTGGGGTGCGAGATGATATCCACGTGGGGATTGCGCATGGCCTTGAGGATACGTCGGGTCATCTCGTCGCGAGGCTGCTTGAAGTGGGAGTGGACCCCGGCAATGACAAAATCCAGTTCGGCCAGGGCTTCGTCGGTGATATCAATGGTACCGTCCGCCATGATGTTGGCTTCGCAGCCCTTGAGCACCCGGAAGTTCTTGCCCTCCCGGGCAAGCCGGGCATTGATCGCCTCAATCTCCTGATTCCGGGCCCGAAGTTTGTCTTCGTCAAGGCCGCGTTCGATTTTGAGAAACTTGGTATGGTCCGCGATGCCGACATATTCATAGCCCAGGGCCAGTGCGGCCTCCACTATCTCATCGATGGAATTGGCCCCACCATCCCAGCTGCTATGCACGTGCAGGTCGCCCTTGATGTCGCCGTAGCTGATGACCTCTGGTAGCCGGCCAGTGATCGCCGCCTCGATCTCTCCCCGGTTCTCCCTGAGTTCCGGAGGAATCCACGGCATCCCTAACTTGCCGTATACTTCTTCTTCCGTTTCTGCGGCGATAAGCCGGTCCCCCTGAAAGAGACCATATTCACTGAGCTTATACCCTTTATCGATGGCGATTTTGCGCAGGGCAATGTTGTGGTCTTTGGAGCCGGTAAAGTACTGGAGTGCGGCGCCGTAGCTCTCCGGGGGAATAACCCGGATATCCATGTCGAAGCCTTCCCTCAGACGCACCGAGGACTTGGTGGCTCCTTTGCCCCAGACCTTGACCACCCCTGGCAGGGACACGAAAAAATCCATAACCCGGGCCGGGTCGGTGGAGATCACTAGGAAATCCACGTCCCCGATGGTCTCTTTCATCCGCCGCACCGAGCCGGCGGTGTTAACCCGTTCGACTGCCGGCAGGCCCTGCAATTGCATAAGGACCTGGTTGGCGATGGGCAGAATTTCCCCCAGGAGGAATCTCCCTTTACTGCTTTTCAAAAATTGGATGGCTTGCAGGATGTTCTGTTCGGTCTTCTCCCCGAAGCGCAACAAGGCGGCGATCTTGTGAGCCTGGGCCGCTGCTTCCAATTCTTCCAGGGTCTTGACGCCCAATTTTTCATATAAGACCTTCGCCTTTTTCGGGCCCACGCCTTCCACACCCACGATTTCATCCAGGGCAATGGGCATTTTCTTTTTAAACTCTTCGTAATATTGAATCTGGCCAGTGCCGAGAAACTCTTCGATTTTATGGGCCATGCTTTCCCCCACCCCGGGGATGCCCTTGAGGGCCTTGAGGCCGCCGACTTTATAAAGATCTTCCACGTCGTTTTTTAAGGTCTCGAGAGTGAGGGCCGCCTTCTGATAGGCATAGGGTTTGAACTGCACCCCTTCCATCTCCAAGTATTCGGCGATTTCATTAAAGATTTTGGCGATCTCTTTATTCTTCATGGCCTGCCTCGTATTATGCGAAGCGGGAATTAGATTGCCACCCCCCCCCCTCACCAGACCCTCCCCCTCGAGGGGAAAGATAAGTCTGAAGGAAATGTAGGCAATCAAGGTAATGCCAAGATTAATAACCCCTCATAAGAGGACGACTGCCTCCCAGGGAAAACATCGCCCGTCATAATGTTGACCAAAATGCCCATAGACCGAAGTGGGCCGATAGATTGGCCGCTGCAGCCCCAGGCTGGCAATCATCCCGGCGGGCGTCAGATCGAAATGCCTTTGCACCAAGGCCAGGATTTCCTGATCAGCAAGGCGAGCGCTGCCAAAGGTTTCCACCCCCAGAGAGAGCGGGGCCGGCTCTCCGATAACGTAGGCGGCTCGCAGTTCGCACCGGCGGGCCAGACCGGCGGCGACTACGGATTTGGCCGCCTGCCGGAGGGTGTAGGAGGCACTCCGGTCTACCTTGGTGGGGTCTTTGCCGGAAAAACTCCCACCGCCGTGACGAGCCAGGCCGCCATAAGAGTCCACCATGGATTTCCTGCCAGTGGCCCCGGTATCGCCATGCGGCCCGCCGATGACAAACCGGCCGGTGGGATTGATGAAGAACCGGCAGCGCTCATTCAAAAGAGAGTCGGGAATGGCCGGGCGGATCACTTCCCGGGTCAGATCCTCCCGGAGGGTAGCCATATCCACCTCGGCGGTGTGCTGGACCGAAACCACTACCGCCTCCACCCTGGCGGGTCGTCCCTTCGCATATTCTACCGTTACCTGGGTTTTGCCGTCGGGGCGTAGATAGGGTAAGATCCCCTCCTTGCGGACCGCAGCGAGTCGGCGGGCCAGTTGGTGCGCCAGCATTATGGGCAGAGGCATGAGTTCCTCGGTTTCCTCGCAGGCGTAGCCATACATGATTCCCTGGTCCCCAGCCCCCAACGGTTTTCCCCGGGCTTGATCCATATCCACCCCACGGGCAATGTCCGGAGATTGGGCATGAAGGCGCACCTCTATCTGGGCGCCAAGATAATCGAACCCCAAATCTTCATATACATAGCCAATGTCCTTGATGACCTGTCGCGTCTCCTGTTCGACGTCAACTCGGGCTTGAGACGTGACTTCCCCCGCCAGCAAGACAAAATTCGAGGTGACCATAACTTCAATCGCCACACGAGATCCCGGATCTCTCTCCAGGTAGGCGTCGAGCAGAGCATCTGCAATCTGGTCGGCCACCTTATCGGGATGACCTTCGGCCACCGATTCGCTGGTAAAAAAGGTTTTTTCTGCCATACTTATTGACCTTCCTCTCGCGTCGGTTATTTTCTAATAAGACCTTCTGACGGAGTCTGCAAGATGGCCAAAGCGGACGAAGGGCTTACATGCAGTCAAGACCTGGGGCGATCGTAGGGGCACGACATGATTATCTCGGCTAATCAACCGTATTTTTGCCCCTTTCCAGGCTTGTTCTACAAGGCTCTCCTCTCCGACGTCATGATCATCTTAGACGAAGTCCAGTTTCCCCGAGGTACGACGTGGATCAGTAGAAACCGCTTTAAGAACGATCAAGGCACCCTGTGGCTGACCATTCCGGTTTGGAAAAAGGGTTTGGGAGAACAGAACATCAACCAGGTGAGGATCTGCTACGAGGGGCGTTGGCCGCGTAAACACCTGGAAAGCCTCAAGAGCGCCTATGGGAATGCTCCCTACTTCGTAGACCATCTCAGATTTATTGAAGGGCTGTTTGCCTCGCGTTTCGAAAAGATCATCGATCTGAACCTGGCGATTATCCGCTATCTCATGGATTGCTTCCAGATCAAAACACAAATAGTTCTTTTATCTGAATTGGGGGTTAAAGCCAGGGCAACGCAACTGCTCATCGAAGTATGCCAGGCCATGGGGGCCACGGCATTCCTGGCCCAGAGCCCGGCCAAAAAATATCTCGAGGCAGAACTTTTCCAGCAGAATGGGATTAAAGTTCGCTTCTTTAGGTACGTTCCACCCATTTATCCGCAGCTTTGGGGAGACTTCCTCACCAACCTTTCCACTTTTGATCTGGTTTTCAATTGCGGACCCAAGGCGGGCGATATCCTGATGAGGCACCAGCCTGTGGCAAGGTAAGAATCACTCATAAAGAGAGACGTCCTTGTCCTTCTTACCTGCCACGAATTACGGCTCGGGCTGCAATCAGGCCGCTGGCAGAGGCCTGAATCAAACCCCGGGGGATACCGGCGCCGTCCCCGATGATGAACAGGTTGCGGATAGGGGTTTCCAGGTCCGGGCTCAGTTTCAGGCGGTGGGAGTAAAACTTCACTTCCACGCCGTAGAGCAAGGTGTGGAGGCTATTGATCCCTGGGACAAGAGTATCTAAGGCTTCTAACATTTCCAGAATGTCTTTCAGGTAACGGTAAGGGAGGACGAAGCTTAAATCACCGGGGGTGGTATTTTTGAGTGTGGGCCGGGTAAGGCAACGTTCCAAGCGGGCGGAGGTGGTGCGCCGGCCGACCTGGAGGTCTCCCAGTCGCTGAACTAATGCCCCCTTGCCTAACAGATTGGCCAGGCGGGCAATATACTGGCCATAGCTGATGGGATCATCGAAGGGCTCGGTAAAGATAGAACTCACCAGAATAGCGAAATTGCTGTTTTCCGTTTTACGGGAGGCATAGCTGTGGCCATTTACGGTGACCAAGCCGTCCAGGTCTTCTAAAACCACCTCGCCGTAAGGGTTCATGCAGAAAGTGCGCACCTTGTCATCGAAGGTGCGGGAGTAGTAAATCAATTTGGCTTCATAGGCCGCCTCAGTGAGGGGAGATAGAACCGAAGCCGGGACTTCGACGCGCACGCCTATATCCACCGGGCTGGGGATAGAAGGGATGGCCAGGCGGCGGGCCTCTTCCCGCATCCAGGCGGCCCCGGCCCGGCCGGGAGCGGCTATCACATACCGAGCCTCCACCTGCTCTCCATTATCTAAGGCCACCCCACTTACCGCACCGTCCTTTGCCAGGATACGGTGGGCCCGGCAGTTCGTGCGGATCTCCAGACGGCCGACTAAATGCTCTCTCAAGCGCTTGAGGATTTTTTGGCAATTTTCCGTGCCGATGTGGCGCAAATGAGTAGGGATGAAAATCATCCCACCATGACGGGCCTTAGTCTTAAGAAGTTCCAGGGTATCGGGGTCGTCCCCATAGAGCTCGGCCGGCGCCCCCAATTGCTGATAGATGTCGTCGACCTCCTGGATCAGTGCGGTTAAGTCTTCCAGGGGCAGAAGTTCGCTTAAAAACCCGCCCACCTCGGGGGAAAGGATGAGCTTGCCGTCGCTAAAGGCCCCCGCCCCGCCCCAACCGCACAAGATACCACCAGGCTGGTCCCGGCGGCGCTCTTCAAGAGCTGGCCCTTGTTCAACCAGCAACACTCGTCCCACCCCTGAATCCGCAAGTTTTAGGGCGGCAAATAGGCCGGCTGGCCCGGCCCCAATGATGACTACTTCATAGGAAGAGATACCGCACCTGATTACCCGCTATTTTCCCTTAGAATCGAAAAGTTGCCGGCAACTCCGGGATTTATAGGACCATTGACCCTTATGTAGCCCTACTTCCACACCCCGTCAATCTCGGCCTGGCATTTGGAGCACTTGCCGTCCTTGAGATCATACCGAAGGATGTGAAGGCCCAGGCGGTCGATAAGCAGAGCGCCGCAAGCATAGCAAAACGTACTTTCCCCTCCTTTGCCGGGGATATTGCCGGTATAGACGTAGCGCAATCCCGCCTTGAGCCCAATCTCCCGGGCCTTTAGCAGGGTGGCCACTGGGGTGGGGGGCCGGTCTAACATTTTGTAGATAGGGTAAAAAGCAGACACATGCCAGGGAACTCCCACTCCCACCCCTTTGATAAACTGGGCGATGTCCGTAAGCTCCTCAGTGGAATCGTTCAGCCCGGGGATGACCAGGGTGGTGATCTCCACCCAGACCCCCAACTGCTTGAGGCGCACGATGGTGTCCAGCACCGGTTGCAGCCGGGCCTTACAGACCTTGCGATAATGCTCATCCCGGAAACTCTTCAGATCCACATTATCGGCATCAATAACTTCGGCCAGGGCCTTGGCCGAGGGCTCTGTCATAAAGCCGTTGGACACAAAGACATTGCGCAAGCCTTGGGCCCGGGCCAGACGCGCCGTATCCTGGGCAAATTCCAGAAAAATGGTCGGTTCGGTGTAGGTATAGGAAATGCTGGCCGACTGATTCTCTAGCGCGGCGGCCACGATGTCTTCCGGCGACCGCGGTAGGCCGATAATTTCCCCCTCATGGAGACGGGGATATTGGGAAATTTCATAGTTCTGGCAATGGAGACATTGGAAGTTGCAGCCCACGGTGCCGATGGAATAGGAACTGGACCCGGGCAGAAAATGATAGAGGGGCTTTTTCTCAATAGGATCGATATTCTCAGAGATGATTTTTCCGTACACGAGGCTGTAAAGGGTGCCGTCCCGGTTTTCCCGCACGCGGCATATCCCCCGTTTGCCCGGGTCGATTTGGCATTCATGGGCGCACAGATGGCAATGCACCTTCTGGTCTTCCAGGCTCTCCCAAAATCTGGCTTCTTGCATAGGCCCTCCCAGGTTCCTTGAGGTCAGCGCCCATCGTGGCTCTTATCTAACTTTTAGACAAGATCTCCACCCTTACCTTTAGACGTCCGTCTCACCTTGTCGATGTCCGCAGGGGAGCAATGGCGTGGGTGATCATGGCCCACGAGGATGATGTCCGCCCGCCTGAGGTGGTGCAAGGCAAAGGGGTCGAAGCAGATTAATGGATCCCCTTCATAGATGAAGGAAGAATGGCCTAACCATAACAGCTTATCTAAAACCTTTTCCAGCATGTTGTCCTCTTTGCAGTTAATGGGTTTGCGGAAAGCCAGGGACAGGGCTGGTCCGACTCTTATATTTGTAAACATGCCTACCTTGAATGTCAAAGGCAGGAATGACAATCCAAAGGGCCGTTTTGTCCCGCGGGAACTTTTCAGGGCCAAATTTGCTGGGTGCATCTTCGCGGAATTCAAAGAATAGCGTGGACAGTAAGCCGAAGCGACGGTAGGGCTCATCTTAAGGGGGGCTAAATATTTCCAGATGAAGAATGATTAGAATTTATTTATAATATTGATGATTTTGCAGAGATTAAAAGTTTAGACTTGGGTACAGACATGAAACAGGGAATATCGATCCTTAAATATTTTTATTCCCGATTGCTGCCTTGGGTGGTTGGTTTTCTGCTTGGGTCAATGATCTTCCCCTCCCCAGCCCTGGCCTTTATACCACACTGGGACCCCAAGGAAGCGTTTTTCATCCGCCAGTTTTCCTACCTGTTTTTTATGGTCGCCATGATCTTCTTCATCTATGAGCTTAAGCTGGAGAGATTGCCACAACATCGAGGCTTTCGTCTGTTAACCTGGGCCAGCGTGTTTTTTGCTTTGTGGAATTTCGATTGTTTCATCGGGCAATGGATCGCCCTGCATTTTGAAGCCCAGGTTGCCGAGGGGCCGCAGGGCATTTTTTCCCAACGCTTGAACATGGCCAATCTGGGCAACTGGATAAATTATTTCACCAAACTGGATCACCTGCTCCTGGTGCCAGCCTTCATTTATTTTTGTCTAGGTATCAGGGAGTTTATGCGGCAAACGCCGGAGGGGAAGCAATGATTTCTTTGCCCAGTTTTCCCCTGGTTCTAGTGGATATCTTGGGTTCGGCCCTGGTTTTGCTGCTAAGTTGCGTCGCCTTCTCCTGCTCCCGGAAACTGCTGGCGCGGGATCCGGAAAATGCCTTGTGGCTTTTCCTCTACTGGCTCACCTTGGCCTTCTTGGCCTTTGGCCTTTCCCGGGCTTTGGGGCATATTATCGGGCATATCCTGGTCTTTGCCGGTCAAGAATCCTGGTGGAGCCAGGTGAGGCCATACAGCGGCGGTTTAAATGCCATCCTTTCCATCGTGATCGCCTCTGTCACGCTCTTTTTCCATAATATCCAGAGGTTATACCGCCGCATGGAAGCCGATCATCATTATATGGAAACCACCAGCCATGAAATTCTGACGCTTAATAGGGAGATGGAGGCCTTGGTGATGGAACGCACCATGTCCGAAATGGCCCTGGGGATCGCCGATGGAATTCGCAACCCGCTGCATATTATCGGCGGTTTCAGCCATCGGTTACTGAGGAAAACAGCTTCGGATGATCCTGTACGCAACTGGGCCCTGGCCATAGCGGAGGCCGCCAAGAGCCTGGAGCAGATGGTAGAACGATTTGAGAGCATTGCCCAGGACAAGAAGTCATTCTTTACCCAGGCAGACCTGAATAAAATTGTCCGGGACATCCTGGATATGCTGCAGGGAGATTTCGAGCGCAAACACATTCACTTGGTGACCGGGTTTCATACTTATCCCGTGTACAGCTTGTTGAACAAACATCTCCTCAAGGTGGCAATAGCTCACTTGCTGCGCAATGCCCTGGAAGCCACCCAGGCCCAGGGAGAGATTCATGTAATCACGGCAGTGGACGTGAGCCACGCTATCTTATCGATCCGGGATACGGGCCGAGGGATGCCTCCCGAGGTAGTGACCAGGATCTTTGAACCCTACTTTACCACTAAGGTGGGCGGGACTGGATTAGGCATGGTCTTTGTTCGTCAGATTGTCGACGAACACCGGGGAACCATTAGCTTGGAAAGCGAGGTTGGCCAGGGTACCATCGTGACCATCCGGTTACCCCTACGGTTTGGCGAACCTCCGATTTAAGCCATTTCGCTGGGGCACGTTCAACTGTCCTCCCTCCAAGCGGAATATATGCTTCCTGCTCCACCATGACCCGACGAAAGTCGCCGGTCTCCAAGAGGGGTTGCTATCTAAAAATTCGTCATAATATTATACGTAGGAGGTTTGGCACATGGAACAGAAAGAATTTTGGCGGAAGGCCCTGTTATTTGGATTCGGAGTCTGGGACTTTACCAAACAGAAGGTAGAGGCGCTAGTTGAAGAGATGGTTAAACGGGGAGAAATCAGCCAGCAAGAAAGCCCTGAGGCTGTAGAACAAATAATGGCAAAGGCCGAGGAGACCAATCAGGCTCTATTCGCCAAGGTCAAAGAACTGACGAGTAAAGCCCTTTCTGAGATGAAGATGGCTCGCGCCAAAGACCTGGAGGCCTTGGAAAAGCGGCTAGCCACCCTGGAATCGGAACATGCAGAGAGGGAAATCGAAGGGCGGGAGGGTTCCACCCTTGACTAAACCAGCTGGCGATCCGTAATCTCTGTTCGGATAGAGGTCCGCGCCGCTAGTATCCCTCCCACGACCAGGAAATCCTTTCTGCTATTACAGCCGGTTTAAAGGGAAAAAAAGGGGAGAACCAGATAGCTATGTTTATTTCAATACATAGGCAGAATCCATCCCGAGGCTATTGTGAGGGCTCAAATGGTGCTTCGGCCAGACCCTCACAGAGGTCATACAGGGATTCCAGGCAACAAATATTCAGGGAAAGGTAATGTATGCGCTTCCTTGACATGGCACCCTACCATCCCTTCCGTCCCATGGGACTGAGCTGCCAGACTCGCCCTATTCGCGAAAAAGCAGTGCGTTGGGTCAAGCCGGAGTCCCGGGAGACCCGGGACCAGCGCTTTGTAGTGCGGCCCCTGGCCCTGGCGGACATCGAGGCGGCTTCGGAACTCTGGCGCCATGCCTACCCAGAACTCTACGGCTCGTCCCACGACTTCATGCTCTACCCAGAAGATTACGAAGCCCGCATGGCCATGGTGCAGACCTGGAAAGAGGATTCTCTAAAGAAACCCTGCTGCATGCTGGTGGTCCAGGAAAAGGCCACCGGCCGCCTCGCCGCGGCCTCCCTCATGACCAAATACGACCAGAATCTCCAGATTGAATGGACTTTTGCCGGTACCCACCCCGATTACCGCCAGAAAGGGCTGATGGGCTTACTCGGCGAGATGATGGCCTGGATGTGCAAAGTTTCGGGAGCCGAATACCTGACCACCTTTCTGGAAACCTGGTACACCATCACCCAGGCGGAAACCTTAAAAATGGAAAAAGACTGGAAGGTAGCCGGCATTTTTCCCGGCAACTTTGCCCGCTGGGCCGGAGACCAGCAAGAATACCGGGCCTGCGAAGTCTATATGTACCGGTTCATCAACGAAGGCGACAAGTATGCCTCCAAACCGGTGGAGTGGCATCTCCATCCAGAATTGCGGCGGCTCTGGGAGGCGCTGGAAGCCTTTAATCGCAGGCTGACAGAAAAAGGTTGATGCGTCTTGAATCATGCGGCGGGAATGATTTCCCTTATGTTTATATTTCAAGTTACAGGGGGCGCATTACGATAGGGTGCAGCGCTGCCCAAAAGTGCCTTATTCCCCTGTAAACACAGGCTTGCGCTTTTCTCTGAAGTATTGATATCTTCTGCTAACACCAAAAGCCCGAATGTTTCGGGGGTTAAGTAAAATCCTGAATCCGAAGTGAGATAACCATGACTCTGATACTGGCAATTCCGGCAAGCGATGGCCTAGTCATGGCCTCTGACGGCCAGATCACTTCCGGCTTAGTTCGCACCACGGGCAAAAAAATTTACCGGTTAAACGAACGTTCCGTCTGGGCCGCCTCCGGGGAACTGGCTCTGATTCAGAGGATTCAGGAGCGCATCGGCACTCTCCCCACTGCCAGACCCTTGGTGCACCTACGGGACGACATCGGCCAGTTGGTCAAGCAATGTGTTAACGAGTTGATCGAGCTGGATTTTCGCACCTCTTATTTCTGCCAAGATCCTGAAACCTTATTGAAGTTACATCCCGCCGATTTTATCTTTGCCGAATTCTCTCAT
>Ga0351865_10263_pt1 | contig 17452 bp, 18 predicted proteins | sample TotcelFGM3001L10_FD_206780 | JGI IMG/M metagenome (GOLD analysis project Ga0351865, IMG submission 206780) | Enriched cells from coal bed in the Powder River Basin, Montana, United States - Total cells FGM rep2 HSBNCT.FGM.300.1.L10 ... | reverse complement strand
CCCGGCTGGCCTTGGGCGAACCGAGGAAACGATCCCGTTCGCTGAAGATACAGCCGCAGTATTGCTGCTTGTAGAGGCCCATCTTCGTCGACTGCGCCATGCCTGAGGCCCACCCCTGGCGGAAGTCGACATAATGAAATGGCACTCCCACCTCCTGCACCACCTGTTGCCCCAACTCCCGGATCACCTCATGGTTCTGGAATTTGCTATAGAGGAGGGTGGAGGTGAAGGCGTCGAACTTGCCGCCTTTGGCCACCCGGGCCGTGGCCTTTAGCCTCAGGTAGTAGCAAAACCGGCACCGTTCCTGCTCCCGGAAGACGATCAGCCGCAAAAACTCTTCCAGGTTATAACTGCGGTCCCAGATGATGGGAAGCCGGGTTTTGGCCGCATAGTCTTCCAGGGTGGCTATCCGGCGGGCGAATTCCTGATACGGGTGAATGTTGGGATTGTAGAAAAAGCCCCGCACCTGGTGCCCCGAAGCAGACAGATTTTCCACTGTATAAACCGCACAAGGGGCACAGCAGATGTGGAGCAGGATCTTCATGGTCAGGCGCGATACCCCATCATCCGCTTGGCCGCCTGTCCCAGGTCGCCGATATTAGCCACCACGGTTACCCCGGCCGCGGTGAGCGCAGCCATCTTATCAGAGGCCTTGCCGCTGCCGCCGGAGATGATGGCCCCGGCATGGCCCATGCGTTTGCCCGGGGGCGCAGTCTGCCCCGCGATGAAGCTCACCACCGGCTTGGAAACGTGCCGGGCGATAAAGGCCGCGGCCTCTTCCTCGGCGGTACCGCCGATCTCGCCGATGAGCACGATGCCCTCGGTCTGGGGGTCGGCCTCAAAGAGTTGCAGCATATCGATGAAGTTGGTGCCGATAATCGGGTCGCCGCCGATGCCCACGCAGGTGCTCTGGCCGATCCCCAACAGGGTGAGCTGATGCACCGCTTCGTAGGTCAGGGTGCCGCTGCGGGAGACCAGGCCCATGGGGCCGGGGCGGTGGATGTGGCCGGGCATGATGCCCACCTTGGCCTGTCCCGGGGAGATGATGCCTGGGCAATTGGGGCCGATGAGGCGGCAGCCCGAATCCTTCAGCCCGGCCATCACCCGCACCATGTCCAGGGTGGGGATGCCCTCGGTGATGCACACCACGACCTTGACCCCGCCGGCGGCGGACTCGAGAATGGCGTCGGCGGCAAAGGCCGGGGGCACGAAGATCAGGGAAGTGTTGGCCCCCGTGTCTTTAACCGCCTGGGCCACGGTGTTGAACACCGGGACCTCGTCCATCTTCTGGCCGCCTTTGCCCGGGGTCACCCCGGCAACCACCTTGGTGCCGTATTCAGCACAGGCCCGGGCATGGAACGACCCTTCCTTGCCGGTAATCCCCTGCACCACTACTCTCGTATCGTTATTGACTAAAACGCTCATAGGTCACCTTTCATCCGTATAATTTCACTTTAACCGGAAAATCTCGTTGCATTCTTTCGTATGCCTCCGGCGCAGCCGTAAAGCATGAAAGTCTCGTAGGGCGGGCGTCCTCGCCCGCCACCGAGCCGGCCAATGGTGCGCGGTGCGCACCCTACGTCTCAACTGGATTGATGGTGCGTAAGACGCACCCTACGCCAGACTTTTCGGAACAATCACTCGGAAATGGACCGGACCAGTCCTTCCTGGCCCCGGTTCTGACCATAACGGCCGGACCCCGGAAACCTTTTGAGTTTCGCATATCTCCGAAACTTGGTCAATTCTTATCTAAATCCGAACCCTGGCCCCTGAGGCATAAGCAAGCACAACGGCTTGGCTGGCCAGGTCATGGCCTCGCCCACCTGGGAGCGGGGGCCGCCGCCGCCCCGGCCCCGGACCTGGCTGTCCGGGGTGATCAGGAAGGGGAAATAAATCAGCAACAGGCTGAGGAGCAGGAAGATCAGGGCGATCCGGTAGCGCTGCCGGGGATCGGGGACCAGGCGCTGGAACAGGCCCAGGATCTGTTGCCAGTGGAGGACGACGTGCAATACCAGCAGGCCGAGCAGGGTGAAGGCCAGGTAGAGGTGAATATCGCCCCAATCGTGCCGGTCCCAACCCAGCCAGGAGAATTGCCGGTTGCTGCCGTATTTGGCCCAGGCGTCCCGCCCGGAAGGCAGGGCGTATCTCATCAGAAACCCCAACCCCGCCATGGCCATCAGGCAGAGAAACATCAGGGCGTCAATGACGAAATTGAGTTTGGGCTTATCCATCGGTCCGCCTCAAGAGGCGTATCAGGCAACCCTCATGCGGGTTGGGAAGGGGCCGGGAGCTTCTTATATGAAACACGCGTGCCCCATTGGGGGCCGCTCCCGAGGATGAAAGCCTCTGTAGGGGCGGGTTTAAAACCCGCCCCTACGCCCAACTTTCAAGGCAAAAACTCTTGAAAAACTCTCCGCCTTCCTGCCACGTCCTCTCTTTCCTTAAGCCACCAGCGCCGCCACCTGCTTCGCCGCGTCCAGCATATCCGCGGCCACGGTGAAGGTGAGGCCGGAGTTGGCCAGAATCTCCCGGCCCTGCTCCACGTTGGTGCCTTCCAGGCGCACGATGATGGGCACCTGGACCTTGACCTGTTTCACTGCCTCCACCACGCCGTTGGCCAGGACGTCGCACCGGAGGATGCCGCCGAAGATGTTGATGAGCACGCCCTTGACATTGGGGTCGCCTAAGATGATGCGGAAGCCGTTGGCCACCATTTCGGCGGAGGCCCCGCCGCCCACGTCCAGAAAATTGGCAGGATCGGCCCCGGCGGCCTTGATCAGGTCCATGGTGGCCATGGCCAGGCCGGCGCCGTTCACCATGGCCCCTACGTTGCCGGTGAGGCGGATGTAGTTCAGGTGGTGCTTCCGGGCCTCGTGCTCCAGCGGGTCCATTTCGTCCGGGTCTTCCATGGCCGCCAGGTTGTGGTGCCGGAACATGGCGTTGTCGTCCAGGTTGAGCTTGGCGTCCAGGGCCAGCATGGCCCCGCCCTTGGTGACCACCAGGGGGTTGATCTCCGCCAGGGAGCAATCCAGGGAGGTGAACATGCGGTAGAGATTCTCGATGAAACTGGTGGCCGGGCGGATCAGGGTGGGGGCCAGCCCGATCCCGAAGGCCAGGTTGCGGGCCTGGTAAGGGAAGAAACCTGCGGCCGGGTTGATGGCCTCTTTAAAAATCTTCTCCGGGGTGCGGGCCGCCACTTCCTCGATCTCCATGCCGCCCTCGGCGCTCATCATGATCACCGGCAGGCCCGAACCGCGGTCCACCACCATCCCCAGGTAGAGCTCCTGGGCGATGTCCTGGGCCTGCTCCACCAGGACCTTGTTGACCACCTTGCCTTCGGGGCCGGTCTGGGGCGTAACCAGGGTCATGCCCAGGATCTGGTCGGCCATCTTCTCCACTTCGTCAAAAGTGGCCGCGACCTTGATGCCCCCGCCCTTGCCCCGGCCCCCGGCGTGGATCTGGGCCTTGACCACAAAGGGGCCGTCGGCCAATTCTTCCGCCACCTGGCGGGCTTCCCGGGAGGTCGTGGCCACGTCGCCCTGAGGCACCGGCACGTTGAATTTCTTGAGTAAGTCTTTGGCTTGATATTCGTGAATTTTCATGGGAGGTCCTTTTTCCGGTTTTTTCGTTTATTTCGTCAGGCGGGTTATCTGTAATATTTAAACCAGCCCCGGAGGTTTATCAATGGAAAACCGTCCGGATACGGCCGCGCCCCCTTCCCGACCGCCAAAAAAAACCCCGGCGGGGGAACCGGGGGGTAAAGGTCCGAATCAGGGCCGGGCGTGAAAATTGACTGCACCGGAGGCCAAGCCAGGAGGGTGGCCCGTTTGCTATCCTCGTCTCCTCCGGTAACGCAGTCCCACCAGCCCCATCAAGCCGCCGCCTAACAACATCAGGGTGGAAGAAAACGGGGCGATACGATGGAGAATACTGCCGCTCGGAACCCTCGTGCTGGCAAACGCATTGGGGATTGAAGAGAAACTCGCCGCAAAACCCGGGTTGAAGGTATCGTCGACAGTCTGGCGAGGAATGCCTAAGGAGGCCAGCAAGGCATCGGTTTTGTTGGCCGTGAAGTTGGAACCGGTCGTGTAACCAAGGGAATTGTCACGTGCAGGAGCTGTCACCGTGACCCTATCAGTCCCAAACGAGGCCCTCAATAGGGCCGTACCGCCGGACATATTGAGGGAAGCAATGCCGCCCTGGAGAGTAATGAACCCTTGAGGAGATGCACCGCCAAACATCCCTGCATATGGAGCCGAACAAACATTTGAAAAAGAATCGGCCTCTGGCTCGCTGGGGAAGGTCAGTGTTTTATTGGGGGGGGCTATGGTGGGACTGGACTGAATCCCTGGATCGCCTTTGTGGCTAACGTCGACGACCTTGAGGCTGCTCCCCACCGGAGGAGGTCTCGAGGGGTAGCCGCCTGCATGAAAGATGAGGACCCCCGGATTAATCGATGCAACCGTGAAGTCCAGTACATACGCCTGGGCCGGCGGGGATATACCCACCCCCAGCGCCAAGGTTAAAGCCAGAACAGTCCTCCTCCAGTGCGCGCAAAGTTTAGCCGGGTGCATCGTTCGGACCTCCTTGTCCTGTTCGCACTCTTATTCCGTAGAGTGCTGATGCTAATTTGCGTTAAGCCAAGCCATTTAAGAATTAAAAACCACGCTCCATCCCCCCTGGATTTCGTTTGCCAGCCATGGCCAAAAAATGCAAAAACCGGGTCACCCTTTTCCAGGTAACCCGGCTATCTTCCCATCCTTAGAAGAGACCCGTGGCTTTCCGTCCCCACCTCACGATGGGTTTGGCTTTATCTTGGATGAGTTCTCCTGAACTCTGTTGCATCCTAGATATAAACTATGAGAATGTCAAGAAAGAAAAGTCGTGAATTATGAAAATAATATTTAATTGAATTAAATTTGATCATATACCCGGCCCAGTGTAGCTCTTGGTAAAAATCAGCCGCAATACCGTAATTAACATTACATCCTGAGATAAATGTTCACCGGCTGAGAAGCCAAAAGGCCAGCGGCACGGCTATCAGACCGATCAAGATGTTCCCAAAAACCAGGGCCGCGTTCCACTGTGCCGCGCAACGGTAACGGGTGGCGAAGACCACCCCTAAGATGGCCGATGGCATGGCGGCCTCCAGCACCAATATCTCACGCTGTAAGGGCGTGAAGTGGTAAAAGTCGGTCTGCAGCCCGGCCACCAATGGGTGCAGGCCCATTTGAATGGCCGCGGAGATGACCACTACCAGCCACATATGCCGCATCGATCGGAGGTCCAGTTCTATCGCCAGAATCAGGCAGGACAGGAGGGTGATGGACGCCGCCACCATGTCGGCCGCCTGGAAAAACGGCGCCAGGTAATAGATACCCGGATCAAGGTGCAGGGGCGAAATGAGGAGCCCGGCGGCCAGGGCGATAAAGATGGGTGACCGGAAATAGTCCAGCAGGATCTTGCGGCGGCGCCCAGCCTCTGCCGCCGCCCCCTCGCCGAAGCACATGGCCACCCAGACACACAGGGTAAAGGTCGGCAGCCCCACGCCCAATTCACTGATCAGGATGGCATCGACCAGCGCCTCGGGATTATGAGGGAAGGCGTACTGGATGAGAGGATAGCCGATGAGGGTCGAAGACCCGAAGGAAGAGGCCATCATCAAGGCGCCGGTCTTGCCCCGGTCCAGCCTCAAAACTCGGCCGGCGCCCCAGGAGACCCCCAGGCAGACGACGACCGCGACGATCATGCTCACCACCAGCAAGAGCTGGCGGGACGCAATCGGTTGGGTGGCCAGCTTGGAAAAGATCACAACCGGCAACGCCACCTGGATCAACAACTGTGCGAAGAGGGGACTGTGCTCTGCCTTGATGATACCCCGGTACTTCAAAAACACGCACAACAGGACCACAGAAGCAAAGGCCAGCACGGTCTGGAAAACCTGGAGGACGTGGCTCATACGGATGATTAGGGTTTCAGCGGCAATTGCACCCGGTGGACTTCCTGGCAGCGGCCCTGGACGTCGATTTTCAGCACCACGCCCTGGAGTTGCATATTCTGGGTGGCCACTCTGAAGGGTTGGGGGCGCTGGGTCAGGAAGCGCTCCAGGATGATCTCCCGTTTCATGCCGATGACCGAGTCCACCGGGCCGGTCATGCCGACGTCGCTGATATAACCGGCGCCACCCGGCAGGATGCGCTCGTCCGCGGTCTGGACGTGGGTGTGGGTGCCCACCACCGCGCTCACCCGGCCGTCCAGGTGCCAGCCCATAGCCTGTTTCTCGCTGGTGGCCTCGGCGTGGATGTCCACCAGGATGACCTTCACCTCCGGGGAGAGGCTCTCCAGGAGCCGGTCCACGGTGCGAAAGGGGCACTCGATGGCGTTCATGAAGACCCGGCCTTCCAGGTTGATGATGGCCGCGGGCTCACCCGCGGCGGTCTCCACCACGGCCAGGCCCCGCCCCGGGGTCGTCTCCGGTGGGTAATTCGCCGGGCGCAGCAGGCGGTCGGTGTCCTCCAGATACGGCAGGATCTCTTTGTGTTTCCAAATGTGGTTGCCGCTGGTGAGCACATCTACCCCCTGGTTCAGGAGGAAGTCGGCCACCTGGGGGGTGATGCCGATGCCGCCGGAGGCATTTTCGCCGTTGGCCACCACCAGGTCGATACAATAGCGGTCCACCGCCCGGGGCAGAAGTTCTTCCACCACCCGGCGGCCCGGGGCCCCGACGATATCGCCGATAAACAGGATATTCATGGCCTCACCAACCCCTATCGGGCATATTCCACCGACCGGGTCTCCCGGATAACGGTGACCTTGATCTGCCCGGGATAGGTGAGGTCGGCCTCGATCTTCTTGGCCACCTCCCGGCTGAGGAGGGCGGCTTCTTCATCGTTGACCTTCTCGCTCTCGACGATGAGGCGGATTTCCCGGCCGGCCTGGATGGCGTAGGATTTGCTGATGCCGCCGAAGGACAGGGCCACCCTTTCCAGTTCTTCCAGACGCTTGACGTAGGTCTCCAGCATCTCCCGCCGGGCGCCCGGGCGAGCCCCTGAAAGGGTGTCGGCCGCCTGGACCAGGACCGCCAGAATATTTTCGGGCGGGATATCTTCGTGGTGCGCCGCTACGGCATGCACCACCTTGGGAGACTCGCCGTGGCGCTTGGCCAGATCGGCCCCGATGAGGGCATGCACACCCTCGGATTCCTGGTCCACGGCCTTGCCGATGTCATGGAGTAACCCGGCCCGCTTGGCGTGTTTGACATTGAGACCCAGTTCGGCGGCCATGATACCGCAGAGGTAGCAGACTTCCACCGAATGTTGCAGGACGTTCTGGGCATAGCTGGTGCGGAACTTCAGCTTGCCCAGGAGCTTGACCAGCTCCGGGTGGAGCCCGTGCACCCCGGCGTCGAAGGCGGCCTCCTCGCCGGCCTCCCGGATATTTACCTCCAGTTCCTGGGTAACCTTTTCGACAATCTCCTCGATGCGCCCGGGATGGATGCGGCCGTCGGAGATGAGCCGTTCCAGGCTGCGCCGGGCCACCTCCCGCCTAACCGGGTTAAAGGCGCTCAAGATGACCGCCTCCGGGGTATCGTCGATAATGATGTCAACCCCGGTGGCGGCTTCCAGGGCGCGGATGTTGCGGCCTTCCCGGCCGATAATGCGCCCTTTCATCTCTTCATTGGGCAGGGCCACTACCGAGACGGTCTGCTCGGCCACATAGTCCGAGGCATAGCGTTTGATCGCCAGCCCGATGATATCCTTGGCCTTGCGGTCGGCATGCTCCCGGGCCTCGGTTTCGATGCGCTTTACCAGGCGGGCGGCGTCGGCCCGGATTTCCCGCTCCATGGTCGAAAGGAGATATTCCTTGGCCTCGGTGGCGCTCATACCCGCCAGTTGCTCCAGGCGGGCGTTCTGTTCCGCCACCAGGTGCTGGTAGCGCTCGCTCTGAACCTTCAGCTCCTCTTCCTGCCTGGCCGCCAGCTTATGCTGTTTGATCAGTTCGGTCTCCCGTTCATCCAGCAGCGCCCCTTTCTTCTCCAGATTTTCCTCCTTCTGGAGGATGCGGCGCTCCAGCTGGTTGAGTTCGTGGCGCCGCTCGTGGGTCTCCTTTTCAAAGTCCATTTTCATCTGCAAAAGCTGGTCTTTGGCCTGGAGTTTGGCCTCTTTCCTGAGGCTGTCGGCTTCCTTGCGGGCTTCATCCAGTATCTTCTTGCCCAGGGCCTCCAAGGATTGCTGGTGGCTGTCCATCACGTACTTGCGATAGAAAAAACCACCCAAAAACCCGAGGCCCAACAGAAGAACTTCAACGATAAAATGCAATATGGTCATGTAAATTCCCTTATGATAGATTACTCCCCTGCAAACGGTAACAGTCCCGCTCAGGGTCGGGACGGAGCAAATTTCGAACTAATAATCCCGGGAGGGGCCAAGACGGTGGGCGGTGGCCACGTGGGCCACGGGGGATGCTTCGAGGGCGGAAGATGATTAACGGCAATGCCGGTGATTTCTCACCAACACTTTAGATCATAATTTACACTACACAGCCCTAGATATTACAACGCTCGGGTATACTGTGATGCTGCCCCACTTAATATCTGAATGGATATCCCGCTGAATATTCTTGGGATATTGGGTCTGCTGGCCTTTCTGCGCCAGGGGCATTATGATTGACCGGAACGTCGTTTTACTGCCGCCCGGAATACTTTCCTGTCGTCCTCGTCCTTTTCCTCTTCCCAGGTCTTTTCTGCCGGGACTCCAACACCCCTTTGCGCCGGAAGGTTTCCGGGTGGCGTCACGGGCCGGGGAGAAAAGATGAGTCGCTTGCCTCCAGTATTTGGATTAATTGTTTGGACCGCGTTTCGATTTCGCTTTGGAGCTGTTGATGGTCCTCCTTACTCTCCAGGCATTCATAGGCCAGATTCAGCGCCGCCAGGATTGCCAGGTCACTCAAGGGCCGGGTGGGAAAGGCCTGCTGCAATTCGCGCAACTGGGCATCCACTTCCCGGGCCACGGCCTGCAGACTCTCCTGAGACACGCTCCCCTTTAAGGTAAAGGTGCGGCCCAATATCTCCACCGTCACCGGCCTAGGCTCCTGGACCGAATCTATGCCGATTCTCCCGTATCGATAATCTTTAAGCGGTTGAGGATCTTATCGATCCGCTCCCGGACCGCTTCGCGTTCCTGGGAGACCCGGGCCAGCGTCGCCTCGGCTTCCTTGAGGGCCTGTTCCTTTTCGCCCAGGGTCTTTTGCAGCGCCGCGTTGGCCTCCTGCAAGGTGTTCACTTTGCTCAAAACCAGTTCCAGTTTCTGTTCCAAGGTGTTAAACAGATCAGTTACCACGCGTAACCCCCATTATATTGATTGTGCTCTTGCGAGGCATAATTGTCAAGCATTTTTACCCCGTTGGCGGGGCCAGGGTTTCCCGCAGGCGGGCCGCCAGGTGGGTGTACCGCCGCACGGGCCGGTCATTCCTGATGGCCATGCCCAAGGCCCGCTTGCTGCCCAGGATAACCACCAGGCGGCGCCCCCGGGTGAGGGCGGTGTAGAGGAGGTTCCGTTGCAGCATCATATAGTGGTGGGTGGTGAGCACCAGGGCCACGGCGGGAAACTCGCTGCCCTGGGCCTTGTGCACCGTCACCGCATAGGCCAGGGTAAGGTCATCCCTCTCTCCGGCATCATAGGTGATCACCCGGCCGTCAAAATCCACCTGGAGCTGGCCGGTGGCGCTCAAAAACCCGGAAACCTGGCCGATATCGCCGTTAAATACCTCTTTGTAATAATTATTCCTCAGTTGCATGACCTTGTCGTGGCGGCGGTAAACCCGGCCGCCCCAGGACCAGCGGTCGCTCTCGGGGTTGAGACGCTCCTGCAGCTCCTGGTTGAGGGTCTGGATGCCCACCGGTCCCCGGTGCATGGGCGTAATCACCTGGAGGTCTCGCAGAGGGTCCAACCCGTAGCGCCGGGGCAGTTCCTCGGCCACCAGATCAAGGAGCCTGTCCTTGAGGGCCTCGGGATCATCCAACTCCAGGAAGACGAAGTCGTCTTTGCCGAATTTCTGGGGCAGAAAGGGGTATTCCCCCTGATTGATGCGGTGGGCGTTCACCACGATAAGGCTCTCTTTGGCCTGGCGGTAGATCTGGGTGAGGCGGGCCACCTTGACGACCTGGGAGTCGATCAGGTCTTTGAGGATGTTGCCCGGGCCCACTGCCGGGAGCTGGTGGGCGTCCCCCACCAGGATGAGACGGGCGGCGTTGGGCACGGCTCGGAGCAGGTGGTACATCAGAAACGTATCCACCATGGAGGTCTCATCCACCACCACCACTTCCGCCTTCAAAGGCTCCGCCGGACCGCGGCGGAAGCCGCCGGTCTGGGGGGAAAATTCCAAAGCCCGGTGGATGGTGGTGGCGGTCATGCCGGTGGTCTCGCTCAGGCGCTTGGCGGCCCGGCCGGTGGGGGCCATGAGCAGGACCCGGGCGCCCAGACCCTGGTAAAGGTCCAGGATGCAGCTCACAATGGTGGTCTTGCCGGTGCCGGGGCCGCCGGTAATGACCAGCACCTTGTCCGTGAGGGCCGCGGCCACAGCTTTGGTCTGCTCCGGGGCCAGGGTCAAACCGCGCTGCTGCTGGACCCGAATGATGAGGTCGTCGAGATGGAGCGGCGGGTGGCTCCCGCCGGTAGTGAGCAGGCGCCCCAGGGACTGGGCCACCCCGGTTTCCGCCAGCCAGGCGGGTTTTTTATAGACGCCCCGGCCCTCCGGCATATCCGGCAGCACTACCCGCCCGGCCCGGGCCAGGTCCTCCAGGGCCCCCAACAGGGGCGGGCGGGGGACCTGGAGCAGTTCCTCGGTCCGGGACAGGAGCACCTCTTCCGGAACATAGACGTGCCCTTCCCCGCCCATGGTGTCCAGAAGGTGCAGCAGCCCCGCGGCCAGGCGGGCCGGGGTCAGGGGGTCCAGGTTGAGGCGGCCGGCCAGACGGTCGGCGGTGACAAACCCCAGACCGTGGATATCCAGGGCCAGTTGATAGGGGTTGGTGGTCACCACTTCCACCGCCTGATCGCCGTACTGCTGATAAATCTTGGTGGCCATGGCCATACCCACGCCCAGACCCTGGAGCGCCACCAGCACCTCCCGGGCCGCTTTGTGGGTTTGCCAGTCCCGGCGAATCTGGTCCATCTTCTTGGGACCGATGCCGGACACCTCCGTCAGGCGCTCCGGGGCCTCGCCGATCACCGTCAGGGTCTCGGCCGCGAAATGGGCCACCAGGCGCTGGGCCAGTTCGGGGCCGATGCCCTTGATGAGCCCCGAGGCCAGATATTTTTCGATGCCGGCCACGGTGGCGGGGAGCACCGCGTACCACCACACCACCCGGAACTGCTCCCCCCACTTGGGATGCACCTCGTAGCGTCCCTTGAGGTGGAGCTGTTCCCCTTCCTTGACCGCGGCCAAAGGCCCCACCACGGTGGCGGGCTGGCGGCGCCCCCTGACCCGGAGCCGCACCACGGCGTAGTGGCTGGCCGGGTCGGCGAAGGTGAGGCGCTCCACCGTCCCCTCCAGGGTCAAAAGAGGGTGGGAGGTCGGATCCGGCGTTAAGGGAGGTCTAGGTTGTGCCAAGGCGCCGCCGAAATTTTCTGAAAGATAGATGGTGCGTAGGACGCACTCTACACCAAAGTTCATAGTGGCACAGGTTTTAAACCTGTGCACCCGCACCGGTACCTCAAGGCGCGATGAGCAACGGCCAGGTCCGGGCGCGCCTCCAGCAATGGTTCATCATAAACCGGGCCGCCTGGACCCGTCAATGGGAATCGCCGGGGACCGCAAGCCCCATCTGGGATAATTCCGGGTAAAGGGAGCCGGGATTAATTCACAAAGCTGATAGCTGACAGCTTTTTTGATATTTTGCTTGACTTCTCGCCGAAATAAGATATTATTGTAATTGATTCTCAATTGCATTTCTTCCGATAGGTATGGTGATGAAATCGGAGATCCAGGTATTCCGTGAATATGTCCGCGGGCGCCGTTTGAGGCACACCCCGGAGAGGGAGCAGATTCTGCAAGAAATTTTTGAGATCCACGGGCATTTCGATGTGGATGAACTCCACCTGAGGCTCAGGGACAAGGCCTCAAAGGTGTCCAAGGCCTCCATTTACCGCGCCCTGCCGTTGTTCATTGATTGCGGTTTGGTCCGGGAGGTGGATTTTAATGATGGTCATTGGCACTATGAGCACATCTACGGCCACGCCCACCACAGTCATCTCCGGTGTTTGGGGTGCGGCGAAGTGCTGGAGTTCGTGGAACCGGGCCTGGGACTTCTGGAAGCCCACCTGGCCCGGGAATACGGCTATCGCATTAAAGGCCACCAGTTGCAGGTGCATGGGCTGTGCGCCACCTGCCAGGAGGCGGAGTAACTTGGCTGGTTTAGAAAAGGACCTAAACGTCATGGCGGATGCCACCGGACCCCTGGAAAACCTACTGGCCGAGTTTCCGGCCGGCCGGCGGGTCAGGATTACGGGGCATCGGGGCGGGCGGATGCTTCGGGCCCGGTTGCTGGCCATGGGCCTCAACCTGGGGCGCGAAGTGGACGTTATCCAAAATAATCGCGGCCTGATTATCGTGGGTGTCAACGGTGGCCGGGTGGCCCTGGGACGAGGCATCAGCCATAAGATCCTGGCCGAACTCGTGGTACCCCTCCTTACCGACCAGAGCTCCGGCTAGCCGGAGGAGCTTTCGGGGCAACGGCGCCGCTGGCCTCCCCCACCGCCTGATGCGGTAATTTTTGAATGCAGGTTTATATGAAAATAGCTCGGTGGGGCGGGCCTCTGTGCAGTGGGGCGGGCGTCCCCGCCCGCCAACCGAATTGGCGGCCACGGACGGCCGCCCCACCAATACCAGCCATTTTTCACCTTGCGTTGTGTCCGAGAGGAAATGATCGTTGGTCTGGGGGCATCCCGGCGGCAACCGGTAGCCGGACTATGGTTCCGTGACGGCTGGCCGGGAGGGGAAATCAATGGGAAGGGCGTGTAGGCGAGCGGCTCTCGAAGCTAAAAGCCCTTTAACGACGTCATGATCAGGCAGCCCATCAGGGAAGTTGAGGTGGCCTGCATCCAGGCGCGATGTCTCTGAGGAAGCAATCTGGCCCAGTGGCGCCATGTGCTGACTGGGACCTGAGGCAAGGAGCGCTCCCTGGCCAACGTTTCATGGGCCCAGGCGCCCTCACCCGGGGAAACCGGCGGGCGAGGCATCACAACCCCCAGGGGGGTCTTGCCGGTGCTCACCTGCAGAGGGGCCGGCTGATCCTGCCCGTAAAGTTTCAGGCAGGTTTCCACCACCTCCGCATCGTAGAGAATCCCTTTGTTCCGGGTAAGTTCATCCATGGTTTCGGCCAGGCCCAGGGAGGCGCGGTAAGGGCGGTGTGAGCACATGGCTTCCATAACATCGGCCGCGCCCAGAATCCTGGCTTCCAGGAGGATTTCCTCTCCCTTCAAACCCTGGGGATAGCCGGAGCCATTCAGCCTCTCGTGATGTTGGAGGATAATCAGGGCAGTGTTGCCGGGGAGGCTGACGGGCTCCAGGATATTATACGCCACCTGGGGGTGGGTTTTAATCAGGGCGAATTCCTGGGGAGTGAGTTTCCCCGGTTTGGAAAGAAGATCCGAGGGGATGGCGAACTTGCCCAGGTCATGGAGCGTCCCGGCAATCCGAAGATTACGCAGGCGTTCCTCGGAAAGGCCCATTTCCCTGCCAATGGTACAGGCGATCTGGCATACCCGCCGTTGATGGCCAACAGTATAGGGGTCCCGGGTTGCCATCGTTGACTCCAGCACCTGCATGAGGGCCTCCATGATATCTCCTTCTCCACCGGAAATTCACCTCGCCGGCCGCAAAGTCGTCAGCGGCAGAATCCTTGGGCCGGTGAGGGTACCCATAAGCTACAGGCAATCCCTGACCCCGGCAATTAGGGTTTTCCTGATTTCGTTTTTCGCAATCCCTTATTTTCCCGGAAATGGTGAAAAAAACATGGCACTCAGGGAAAAACGCGCCCTCCCCTGCCGGCGGGCGGGGGGCCGGAGCTGATGGTGTCTGAGCCCCAAGACCTGCCCCTCGCCCGGCGGCAAGAATTGGCAAGCCTGGCCCGGCAGCTGGAGCTGCGTTTCCAGAATCTGGGGCTGCTGGACCAGGCCCTGCGCCACAGTTCGTATGCCCACGATAACCCGGGGAGCGGCCCCAGCAATGAACGGTTGGAGTTTTTGGGCGACGCAGTGCTGGCCCTCACCGTCAGTGCGCTCCTCCTGGCCCGGTTTCCCGAAAGTTCCGAAGGCGAGATGTCCCGAGGGCGGGCCGCTTTGGTAAATGCCCGGCAACTGGCAGCCCTGGCCCGGCGCCTGGGTCTGGGATCTTACCTCTTGTTGGGGCGGGGGGAAGAAGGTCAGGCGGGCCGGGAGAAGCCCTCTCTCCTGGCGAATGCCCTGGAGGCGCTGCTGGGGGCGGTTTATCTGGACCGCGGCCTGGAGGCGGCGGCGCACCTGACGGCCCGCTGGTTCAGCCCGTTGATTGCCACCGCCTTGCCCGGGCAGGACTTCAAAACCTCCCTGCAGGAGTTCACCCATGCCCGCTACAAGGCCCCGCCTTCATATCGCCTGATGGCCGAAAGCGGGCCCGGCCACGCCCGCCATTTCCAGGTGGAGGTGCGCCTCCAGGACCAACCGCTGGCCCAGGGGGAAGGCCGCACCAAAAAAGAGGCCGAGCAGCAGGCGGCCCGCCGGGCCCTGGATCTCTTGGCCGCCGGCGGCGCCAGCCCTGATCAGGACGGCGCCCCTTCGGCTAAAACTGCGGAGGATTGAGACGAAGTTGCACTCAAAAACCATAAATATTCCTGTCATTCTGAACGGCGCGCCGCGGTAGTGAAGAATCTCGGCGATTTTTAATACCATTTCGCAATCAATCGGTGGCATAGGCGTCCCGCCTGTGCAGGCGTAGGCCTGCGGCTACCATAAATGGCGTTTTGATTGCAACTCGATATAAAAGGGAGATTCTTCGCCGCGCTCAGAATGACAAAAATTGCCTTTATTATATGAAAGTAACTTGGTGGGGCGGGCCTCCGTGCCCGCCAGCAACAGGCGGCCAGAGACGGCCGCCCCACTAACACCAGCTATTTTTCATCCTTTGTTGTATCCGTGAGGAATTGCTCGTTGGCATGAGACCAATCATGCGGGGGAGGAAGATCGGCAGGCACTTCCTCCCGTCGGTGGGGCTCATCAATGCGGGGCGATACCTTCTTCTTGGCGCTGCAAATGGGGCAGTTACCGGAGGGCTCATGCCCCCCTCGGCCTATTTGTCGCCTTCGAGCTTCATAGGAACGCCGCAGCAGACCAACACACCCCCGCCGGCTTCCACTACCTTCACCTTGTTGCCGCAAATCTTACAGCGATATTCCTGTCCTACTGCCGTCGCCATGCTCGTCCTCCTCGTGGGGTTCTGATGTTTGACACCGGGGACAGAGGCCCCAGAACGTCAGAGATGAATGTTCAATCCGGAAGCCCTGCAGCGCCGCCGCCGGTAAGACGGGGACTTCTGACCCCTCCCAATCCAGGTCGATGATCCGGTGGCACTGCCGGCAAATGAGATGGGCATGTTGCCCCGTCTCGCCGTCGTAACGCGCCACGGCGTGGAGCGGGTTAACCTTGATCACCATGCCTTGCTGACACAGGATCTCCAGGGTTTTGTACACGGTGTTAAAGGAGATGGCCGGGAGCCCCCGCCGCACCTCCTGATAGATGTGATCCGCAGTGGGATGGTCCCGGCGGCTCTGCAGAACAGCCATCACCGCCAGGCGCTGCGGGGTCACCGCAATCCGGCGGTCTCGCAATTGCTGGATAAGATTTTCCATAGCTAATTATTGAATAAGAATTATTACTGACTATGTCAAGTCAAATCGCCCCGGCATCCAACAGTTTCCGGTTAAATTTTTGCAACTGCCTCGGATGGTTGGAACTTGGGGGCCCAAGTCAGGGCAAGAGGCAGGTGGATTTATTCCGGCCGGGGGAGTCGGGGACCCCGAGTCAGGGCGCCTCGAACCCGGAAAAAGTAGGCTTATACAACGATCATTCCTCATGGACCCAACGAAAGGTGAGAAATGGCTGTGGTTGGTGGGGCGGCCGTCCCTGGCTGCCTCTCGCTGGCGGGCACGGAGGCCCGCCCCACTAAGAATGGTGCGGCAGACGCCCCCTACTGATTTTAGTCCTAATAATAGTAATTCACACCGGCCTGGACAAAGTTGACGTTAAAGGCAGGGTTTTCCTTATAAATGCCGGCGTTGGAGGAATGACGGAACCGGTAAGCCACCGATAGAGCCACCTGGGTGGTCAGGGCGATGTCGAAGCCGGCTCCCACCTGGGGGGTGAAGTTAAAGGAATGGGCTATGGCCGGGCTGTTAATACTCTCGCTGATAATCCCGGCGCCCCCTTCGATAAAGGCCAGGACAGAGGGGAAGAGGAGGCAGCTGAACTTCACCATCGGGGTAAAGCCCATTTCAAAACCGACCTCTTCGGCCCCGGCGATGCTGGCGATGCCTTCTATCACCAACGAGGCTCCGAAGGGGCCCCAGCTTTTGCCCGGCGCCATGAGAAAGATACCCCAACGGGGCAGCAAGCTGTAGAGGTTGACTGTGGCGCCGTGAGTATTTCTGCCGTACGCGAAGCGCAGTCCCACTTCCTGGTTGAACTTGCTGACGTCGAACTCCGCCCCCTGCACTCTTGCCGGCAGCAACACACACGCCGCCAACACCATGACCATCAGGCCGTTGCCCCACATACGCCGCACCATTTGCCCCCCCCGTTTGATGCCAGCTTGGATTATCCTAAAAGTTAGACGACGATAACATTACCCCCCAAAAATGTCAAAAACAAAAAATACCCGCAGGACCACAAAATAAAATCTTGTAATCAATAAAAATTACTTTTTTGTTGACCGTGATTGTTTCGTTACAGGTCTGTTATTTGATAAATAAGAAATGTCGATTCCGACCCTGAAAACTTTATTAGGGACCGGAGGTGAATCGGCGCCTTTTCCGCTTCTGGTCAGCATTGCGGCCGCGGTGCTGCTGGCCTGAAGGAGCAGCCGGACAGCCTGCCCCCCCAGACCTCAATGGTCAGCTCCGTTTCAGCCAGAACGGGTCTTCCCGGAACCGGGCCGCCGTCCCCAATTCGGCCTCGATGACCAGGAGCCGGTTGTACTTGGCGATGCGTTCGGACCTGGACACTGACCCGGTTTTGATCTGCCCGACGCCGGTGGCCACCGCCAGGTCGGCGATAAAGGTGTCCTCGGTCTCCCCGGAGCGGTGGGAAATTACGGCGCGATAGCCATTTCGTCGGGCCAGGCCGATGGCGTCCAGGGTCTCGGAAACGGTGCCGATCTGGTTGAGTTTAATGAGGATAGCGTTGGCGGCGCCCACCTCGAT
>Ga0351865_10256_pt1 | contig 18124 bp, 17 predicted proteins | sample TotcelFGM3001L10_FD_206780 | JGI IMG/M metagenome (GOLD analysis project Ga0351865, IMG submission 206780) | Enriched cells from coal bed in the Powder River Basin, Montana, United States - Total cells FGM rep2 HSBNCT.FGM.300.1.L10 ... | reverse complement strand
ATCGTGGCATTTATCCGTACCGGGGATCCCAACAACAGTACTTTGGGCCTGACATGGGATCCATGGACAACGGCCGCGAAGAGTAGAGTAGTATTTGACGCTACGAACACTGCGGCAGCCATTTCCAAAGAGTAGCAGAGAATGAATCCGCCCGGCAGCAGTCTGGACGGTGAAGCATTCTCATATCGGTGAATTTTGTTCCGTATGAAAGAATGAGATCAGTCTCTAAAACGAGTTAAAAGAGCCTGATCCGATCTATTATTATATGGATCATTGACAGAGCAAAATTAAGTCGGTAATGAATAGTATCATTGGCGACCAGAAGCGGTAAGTTATCTGTAGCCGGACCGGGATGCCGTATCTTGTTGCAGCTGCACATCCGGGGCGCCAGGTTATTACCCCGGATGCCGGGTTAGCGTATGAGGGGTCTCGCCAAGCTCAAGATTGACAAAGCCCTTCGGGATTGAAGCTTCTCCTTAGGCCTGCTCCGGAAACATTCAAGAAACACACCTTTTAAAGAGGAACAGCATGTCGAATGAAACAAAAGTAATGACGGCAAAAGAAGCGATCAGCCGTTTTGTCCATGACGGGGACAGCCTGGCGTTGGGCAATTATACGGAGGGAATTCCCTACAACCTGATCTTTGAAATTATTCGCCAGAGAAAGAGGAAACTGACCTATTACAGCCAATCCGGCAGCGCGGACGCGGAGTTCCTCGTTGCGGGCGATTGTCTGGAAAGGATGTGCTCCGCGTTTATCCACAAATGGGGCGGTCGCGGCGCGGGGAGCATGGTGGAGCGTTATCAGCGGGCGGGAAAGCTCCAGGTGGAAGACTATACGAATTTCACATACAACGCCCGGCTTGCGGCCGGCGCATACGGCTACGAGTTCATGCCAGTTCTGCCGGCCATCATGGATTCCGATGTCTTTCATGTCCGGGACTATATGGGCAAGGACAAATTCGGCGTAGTGAAGAGCCCGTTTTCCGGCAGGGACATTCCGGTTGTTCCCGCGGCCAATCCCGATGTCTGCATCCTGCACGTCCAGCGGGCCGATGTGAACGGCAATGCCCAGCATTGGGGCGGCCTGGGCTCGACCGTTCATGCCTGCCTGGCCAGCAGAAAGATCATCGTTTCCTGCGAAGAAATCGTGGGCTACGACGTGATCAAATCGAGCCCCCCATCTCACGATTGTCCCCGGCTTCCGGGTTAACGCGGTGATTGAGGAGCCTTACGGATGCCACCCGGCCGAGCTACCGGGTTACCGGAACCCGGATTTGGCGATGTTCAGCCTCATCAACGCGGCCGTCTGCTCCGAAGCAGGACTGGCCTCCATGTTCGATGAATGGGTCTACGGTCTGCCTGACCGCGCCGCCTATATGAAGCACTATATCGAAGTTTTCGGACAACGATCCCTCGACCGCTTCCGGGCCAGGTCATACTATTCGGCTCCCGCCAATTACGGCGTCGCTTTTTCATCGGGCTGGGATACCAATGGTCTCGCGCTCAGTCTGGGTGTGGACATGAAAGGGTTGGAGCAATTGATTGAGGAAAAGGGGGAGCTGGTCGATGTTAAGTAAAAAAATAACGAAAGAAGAGCTGCTGATCGTGACGGCTGCCCGCGAGATCAAGGATCACGATGTCTGCGTCCTGGGTGTGGGGATGCCGATCTTGGCCGGGGCTCTGGCCAAACACACGCACGCTCCCGCTGCGGTTCTGCTGATGGAGTCGGGCATCGTCGATTTCGAACCGGTCGTTCTGCCGATCAATGTTGCCGATGCTACCTGTACGCGCGGATACGGCTATGCCACCGACCTGTTCAGCGTTTTTACTGCGATCACGTACGCGGGTTACGTGAACAAGGCCTTTCTGGGCGTTGGGCAAATCGATAAATACGGAAATATCAATACGTCTTATCTGGGAATGCCGCCGGAGGCTCAGCGCATCACAGCTGCGGGAGGAGCGCCGGAGTTCTATGCTTATGCCAGGGAAACGATCCTGACCATGAAGGGGAAAGGCTTCGTCGAGAAGCTGCCCTATCGCACATCCGCGGGATTTATGGGCGGGGGCGACGAACGTGAACGATCCGGCCGTTACACGCCGGGTTCCGGTCCGAGCGTCCTGATCACGTCAAAAGGAATCTTTAAATTTCACAAAGAGACCAAGGAAATGTATCTGGATGCCCTATTCCCCGGCATCACGATGGACGACGTCCGGGCGGACATTCCCTGGGACTTGCAGGTCGCGGATAAAATCCAGTCCTTTCCGGTGCCGGACGATGAAGAGATCGATTTCCTGCGGCGTTTTTCTCCGCCCAGTTCATTTCCCAATCAAGTGGCCACACAGTTGTCCCTTGAGCACTTCAGAAGGCAGGCAATGGCGGAAACCCTGAAATAGATACAACTATGATAATTTGAACTTATTGGAAAGGCCGGAGGGATCCGGCCTTTCTCTTTTGTTCCCTGGCGGGAAAAAACTGAAGACGGCAAAAATTATCCATTTGCACTCGCAATCCCTGAACCAGCTGGCCGTTGATTCAACGCACTCTTACCTTCGAGACCCATCATTGAACGATTCAATCTCCGCTTACGAGCACTTTGATTACACGGCCGTTAAGTCTGAAGCATAGGGCAAATTATCATTTATTTAACGCTAATGACCGGGCAGTGGGCATTCAAGATGACATGTTGAGCTGTTGAGCCGGTCATGATTTTCCCCACCCGTGAGGTTTTGACAATCCCCACTATAATAAAATCAGCCTGAACTTCCTCGGCAAAGTCGACGATATCTTCTCCCGGCTGGAGGCCGCGAATAAGCAGGTGTTGTTTACAAGTTATTCCTGCCTCGGCAAGTGCTCCTTCAACAAATTTCAATTGCATCTCTGCTTCATCAATGGCCTTTGTATCCGAGGCACGTCCTCCGATACGAGAAACAACAACGTTAACCTTCGCCTTCATTTCCTTCGCCAGTTTCTTAGTCAACTCCAGTGCTGTTTTTGATGAATCGGAGCCATCATATGCCAAAACTAAATTCATTTGTCTTTCTCCTTTCGCGTTGGTCCTAAAATGATTAGAATACATTACCTATTTAATGTAATAACGGAGATAACGTACTGTCAAGTTTTAACCTTCTTTAACCTTCAAGACATTAGCGGCGAACAGGGGATTCGCAGTGACCTTTTCTAGTATCCCCTGAAACAAATTTTGTCTTTCATAAGACCCCTTTACGGTCGAACCGAGTTGTAGGTCAGTCTTTTTTTCTGTTTTGCATCCGATTAATAGCTCACAGACTGGCGCGCTTTCTCCAGGCAGCTGATCAGGCCTTGCATATGCTGCTCTTCAATGAAGGGCGACATGACAAATGATTTTATGGCCAGGACGGGCTCGCCGCAGGCCGCGGTCCGGTAATGCGCTGTCACCGACAAAGCAAAACCGCTTTCTTGCTCCATCTGGCGATGCAACTCGTCAAAAATTTTCCGGTTATACTCATTGTTCCGCCGCAGGCTCTCCGCTGCCTCCGGATTGTTGAGTTCGTCGTAAAAGACAGCCTTGGCGTTGATTCCATCAGGGTAGACCCTGAACAACGTTACCGGACCATAATTGTAATCATTGACCTGGCACATGGCCGGATGCTCATCCAGCCGCCGCCTTAATACCTCGGACATGGTCACGAGGTGTCCGAGTAGCCCCCGATAGCCTTCCTTGCCGAATAACTTCAGGTTGGCCAGGGCTGCGAGCACGGAGCCTCCGGCCCGGGAGGTTTCCAAAGTGAACACACCGGGGTGATAGTTGCCGAACTGAAAGAGGTAGGGCATAAGTCCGATATCGCGGCTGATGAGGTTCAGGTCATCTCTGTTTTTACAGAGAATCATGCTGGAGACATAGGGCCCGAAGCCCGTCTTGTGAAAATCAATGCCCACCGTGTCGGCCCGTGACAACGCACTGATGTTGACCTGCGTGTCCCAGAGGCAGCGCAGGGCACGGGGATTGAACCCCAGTGTGTTGGCATCGAAGTCGTAGTCATTAAAAACCGACCAGGCCCAGCCGATAACGGCATCGGCGTGGATGTGGGGCTGGTAGGACAGCTTGTATTCAGCAGCCAGGCTATCGCGCAAGCCGGCGATATACTGGAGATTGTCCATACCGAAGGCATCGGTGGTTCCCATGGTCGCAATGATGGCGGCGATTTTTTCTCCCCGGTCCAGGAGGTTGCGCAGGATCTTTTCCAGGGCGGCCAGATCCATGGAATTATCGGCATCGGTAGGAACGGTCACCAGGCTGTCCGTTCCGAGACCCAGCCAGCCGGGAACATTGATCTTTGCATAATGAGCCGCACTCGAAGCAACCAGTTTTGCCCGTTCATGCACACCCCGGCTGAACGTTCCGGGGCACGCCTTTTCCAGACCGAGCTTGACGCCATAGAGGATCGTGCCTGTGCCGCCAAAGGTGCAAAAGCCTGCTGCGCGCTCAGGATCATACCCGACAAGTGTGGCGCACATGGCTGCCGCCTCAATTTCGGCAAGACCGACGCGGTAGCTGTATTCATCCGAGATGATGTTCGGATTGTAAATGGCGCCGAAGAGATTGCCGATGATGGATGGCACCGATGTCGGCGGGACAACGTTTTCCTGCGTGCGCGGATGGCTCCAGATGAAACCGCCCTGCATGTACTCCGCGATGCCGGCGACCGTTTCTGCGACGCCCGACATGGTTTCCGGAACCTGCAGTGACCGGGCCCGGTTGTAGTCAATGGGTTCGCGCATGCCCAGATAGGGGTGGCCTGTTTTGAGCTTGTCGATTTGTTCCAGACCGTTGGCTATCGAGGCGACAAACTGTTTATCGGCATCCGTATCCGAGACCGGGGAAGGAAAGGCGCTCCGCAAGAGGGGGAGCAGATCGGCGTAAGTCCTGCCCTGCTTGGCGACCGTTCCGGGCGCGGCCCGGAAACCGGAGGAAAAAGTTTCGAGCAGACCGGAAAGCTCCAGGACTTGCCGGATTGCCGGGCTGGCCTGGATCAGACGAAAAGGGAGTAGATTATGGGTTTCCCCGGCTGCCGAGCGCGCTGACGCGGTCTTCATCAGAAAAAGAAGCGATCGGATGCCCGCGCTGGAAATATACTCCAAGTGCGAGAAGTCAAGGACGACCTGCTGTTCGCTTTCCCGTATCAGCGGTTCGAGTGTACTTTCAAATTCTTTGGCGGAGGCGACATCCAGCCTTCCTGCGCATGTCACGGTTATGCGGGCTGCTCTTTTTTCGATATTGATATCCATGGCGCTTCCTTTCGTGCAGTCTAACTGATTCTGAATGACTTCTTGTCAAAACAATAGCGGCATTTGCAAAAAGATTCAACGAACACTTTTTTACAAAGGGCCGGCGTATTGCACGTTCATTATCCTCCCGTACGGAAATCGGCAAGATTCGGCGGACAGTTAAATTGAGCCTTCTGCGGCGCTGCAAACCGATATAATAATTGACAGGTTGCCGCATTGATTCTATAATCCCCAATCTTTTCAAGAGGAGTCATTTACGTGAAAAATATGTGGATCACAGGCGTGATGGTTTTTTTATTGTTGTCGGGATGCTCAACTGCCCAAAAGGTATCTCCGGAGGAACAGTTTAAAAAAAGCTTCTCGCAGCACAAATATGAAACCTTCGCCAAGACGTCCGTTCCGGGTGTCTATGAGATTTACAATGGACGGCAGGTTTATTACTACCTTGCCGAAGGTGATGTGATACTCGTGGGCAGCATGATTTCCAAGGACAATAAGAACCTGACACAGGAAAGCATCGCGAAAAAAATGGCCGCCAAGCTCGCGAACCTCCCTTTGGACCAGGCGTTGAAAATAGGAGACGGCAAGATCCCGGTTGTGGAATTTATTGATCCGAATTGCCACTATTGCCGATTGTCTTTCAATTTTTTTAATTCGCGGAAGAAAGATATAACGCTGTATGCTTTTTTCTATCCCCTGTCCGAAGACTCGGCAAAGAAGATCCGCCACATTTTCTGCTCGAAGGACAAGGCCGCAGCCTATGAGGATGCTCTGGGCGGAAAACTTGACGGGAATGCTCAACTGACTCAGTGCGGTGATAAAGATGTCGAAGCCATGCTGAAAAATCATCGGCAGGTCAGTGCGCAAGTCGGCGTGAATGCGACGCCGCTGTTTTATATCAAAGGTCAAGTCGTTCCCGGTTTCGATCAGCCGGCTATAGAAAAATTAATGGGAAATTGAAATATCGTTGACCAATCAAAAAAAGGGCGGCCTTTATAAAAAGAGGCAGCCCTTTTTTTACAGGTTCTCGATGATCCCGTCTAACGAATTTTTGCTCCCGCCTTCGGTTCCCGATCAAATCCCAAGAGTGTCAGTCCGGAGGTGCCGTCCGTCGCCAGCAACATACCGTGCGATTCCACGCCCATCAGTTTTGCCGGTTTCAGGTTGGCGACGATGACGATAGATTTGCCAATAAGCTCTTCCGGCTTATAATCTTTGCCTATTCCGGCGACAATGGTCCGCTCTTCTCCAATATCGATGCGCAGTTTGATTAATTTATTGGATTTCGGGACAGGTTCGGCCGCGAGGATTTTGGCAACGCGCAAATCAATCTTTCCGAATTCGTCATAGTCGATTTCCGGCTTTAAATCGAGGGTTGCCTTTTTGGGGGCCGGCGCCGGTTCCTTCACCGCATCGACACGCGGGAAAAGCGATTCACCGCGGGTGAGCACGTTGCCGGCGGGCAGCGGTTCGTTCATTCGAATAACATCCAGATTCATTTTCGGCGAAGGTTCCAGTCCGACGGTTTGCAGGATCTTTTCAGCCGCCTGCGGCATGAACGGGGATATCAAGATGGCGATGGCGCGCAAGGCTTCGAGCAACCGGTACATGATCGCCACGAGTTTTTCCCGGTTAACCGGGTCCTTGGCCAGTGACCAGGGCTCGTTTTCCACGATGTACTTGTTGGCTGCGCTGATGAGTTCCCAGACGGCCATCAGGGCCTTATGCAGCGACATGTCGGTAAAGCAGGCTTCCACTTCCGCCACCGTTTTTTGTGCCAGGTCCGGGAGCTTTCTTTCCAGTAAATCTGCGGGCGCCCGGGGAATCCTTCCGTCGCAGTATTTGATGGCCATGGTGACGGCCCGGCTGACGAGATTGCCGAGGTCGTTCGCGAGATCGGAATTCAAGCGAGAGACAAACGCCTCTTCAGAGAAGTTGGAATCCAGACCGAACACCATATCGCGCAGCAAAAAGTATCTAAAGGCGTCCAGCCCGTATTTGTCTTTTAGATCCAGCGGCCGGACTACATTTCCCAGGCTTTTGGACATCTTGCTTTGATCAGAATTCCAATATCCGTGAACATTCAGGTGCTGATAGGGCTCGATATCTGCGGCTTTGAGCATGGTGGGCCAGTAGATGCCGTGTGGTTTTAAAATATCCTTGGCAATCAGGTGCTGGGCTTCAGGCCAGAATTTTTTGAAATTCGGTCCGTCGGGATAACCGACAGCCGTCACATAGTTTATCAGCGCGTCAAACCAGACATAGGTGACATACTGATCATCAAACGGCAACGTAATACCCCATGTGAGGCGCGTTTTGGGCCGCGAGATGCAGAGGTCTTCGAGGGGGTCCCGCAAAAACGCCAGCACTTCATTGCGATATCTCTCAGGTCGAATGAAGTCCGGGTGATCCTGAATATGCTGGATCAGCCAATTCTGATATTTACTCATACGAAAGAAATAGTTGCTTTCTTTGCGATGCTGGGGAACGGTTTGATGATCGGGACATTTGCCGTCGACGAGCTCTTTTTCCATATAAAACCGTTCACAACCGATACAGTAAAATCCTTCGTAGGCTCCGAAGTAGATATCGCCTGCGTCATATACTTTTTGTAAAATTGAACGAACGGTTTGCACATGATTGGCGTCGGTTGTCCGGATAAAATAATCGTTGGTGATGGCCAGTTCGGGCCAAAGATTTCGAAACTGCGCGCTGATTCCGTCTGCGTATTCTTTAGGCGTTATTCCGGCCTTCTGCGCAGCTTCGGCGATTTTATCGCCATGCTCATCCGTGCCGGTAACAAAAAAGGTTTCACGACCCGCCATGCGGGCGTAACGCGCGAGGACATCGGCGACGATGGTTGTATAGGCATGCCCGATGTGCGGCGAAGCGTTTACGTAGTAAATGGGTGTCGTAATGTAAAACGGTTTGGACATGATGGTTTAAAGCTCCTTATGACTCGCTGCGCTTCTTGTTTGTTTCCCGTGAATTCGTGATCTTGTGTTTCGGCTGCGGCGTTTCGCTTTCTTCCGGTGCGACCTCCGATTTCGCTTCCCGGGCGCATTTTTTGACGCCGGCGTATCCGTTATGTTCAAAAGAGAGACAGCACATCAAGCGGCCGCATAAACCGGATATTTTTTCCGGATTCAGCGACATGCTTTGCTCTTTGGCCATTTTAACGGTAACACGATCCAGATTTTGCAGGATGCCCGCGCAGCAGACGGTACGTCCGCAGACCGCGAGACCTTTGACGATTCTCGCTTCCTGACGTGCGCCGATTTGTTTGAGTTCAATTCTGGTTTTGAATTTGGCGACCAGATCTTTAACCAGTTCGCGGAAATCCACCCGGTTTTCCGCGGTGAAGTAAAAGATCATTTTGCTTTTGTCAAAGAGGCATTCCACCGTGATCAATTTCATGGCCAGACTTTTTTCATGAATCTTTTCGATGCAATATTTCCGAGCATCCTCTTCGATCATTTCGAGCTCTTCCCTGGCGCGCAGATCCTCCGCCGTTGCTATACGCAAAACATTTTTCAGATTGGGAGGCAGCTGATCGGCTTCACATCGCTGGACGTCGGTTACAACGACTCCCAGAGCGATACCGTTGTCCGTATTGACCAGCACCTGATCATGTTTCTGTACGATCAGGTCGCAGGCATCAAAATTGTAGATTCTGCCTTCCTTCTTAAATTTAACTCCGATAATATTGGTCAACACATTACATCCCGTCAAGTTTGCATTTTACAGGTGAAGCTTAAATGCCATTGCCTCTAATGTCAACGATTTGTTCACATTCATTTCGATCGTTTCGTTGGACTTCGAAACCAGAGCGATGTTCCGCAGAAGCTGCTCTCCGCGCAAGCGGCGGGCCAGAGATGAGACGACCGGCAGACTGTCTGCATTGATGATCATCGAGGATTTTGCAGTTTCTTTATAAACCAGCGCATCGCGAAAGTACGTGTTCAGAATCGCGAGCCCCTGTCTGATTTCCTTTTTGTCCTGGCCTAAAAAAGACGACAGGATCAAAAGGCTCATCGGATCATTCCGGTTTGTCACCGTCAGCAGGCGGCCAAGCTCCGCCCGAAAAGTAATCATATCTTCCGAGTTCAGGACCTGGGCCTGACCGATCGATCCTCCGGACAGAGAAGCGAGCAATAAGGCCTTGGAAGGGTCCATCTGTTTTTGTTCGACCAGGAACCGGGCCACAGTGTCGGCCGGCAGGGGATTCATGCGCAAGTGCCGGCAGCGTGAAAGAATGGTCTGCGGCAGCCAGTAAGGACGGGAGGTTACCAGGATAATGACGTTATCGGCAGATGGCTCCTCCAGCGTTTTCAGGAGAGCATTGGCGGCCTGCTCATTCATTTTGTCCGCGTCATCGATAATGAATAGGCGTTTTCGCCCCTCCAGCGGCTTAAACGTCATCTGCCGCTGAATATCGCGAATGGCGTCTATGCGAATGAATTGCGCTTCTGTTGCCACCTGCAGAATATCCGGATGATTCCCGTGAATCATTTTCCTGCAGGATGCACATGCACCGCAGGAGTCATTTTGCAGGGCGGCATTTTCACAGTTGAGAGCCTGGGCAAAGGCCATCGCCAGTGCCTTCTTACCGATAGCGGAAAGTCCGCTGAAAATATAGGAGTGTCCGACGCGCTCGCCGGCTAAGGCTTTTTTCAGCATGCCGATTTGTTTTGAATGACCGTAAATATTTGCAAAAGACATATTGAAATTGAAACCATCCGAGTTAGCGCTGCCTGCCCAGGAACTCCATCGCGTGCCTGCGGACATCGCCGGCAATCTCATCCACTGTGCGCGAGGCATCGATGATCCGAAAACGTTCAGGATCGTTAGCACAAAGAGTCAAATAGGATTGCCGCACGCGGATGTGGAAATCAAGTTTTTCTTTTTCAAAGCGATCCGCCGCGGATGGATCTTCAAGCTTGGCATCACGTCTGCCCGCCCGGTGCAGGCCGGTTTCCACGGGTAAATCAAAGAGCAGGGTTAATGCCGGCTTCAAGTGCAATGCGCAATAATCATTGATCGTTTCGATGAAATCGGCATCAAGCCCGCGACCTGCCGCCTGATAGGCGAATGTCGCATCGGAAAACCTGTCGCACAAAACGTATTTCCCGTCTTCGAGCGCGGGCCGGATGACTTCTCTGACATGCTGTGCGCGGGCCGCGCAAAACAGGAGCAGTTCGGCTTCGGGGCACATGGCCTGGTGTCCCCGGTTGAAAAGAATATCGCCTATTTTTCGGCCGATTTCAGTGCCCCCTGGTTCCTTCGTCATGACCAGAGGCACATTCTTCTCCATCAAATATTCACCCAGAAGCTTTAATTGTGTGGATTTGCCGGAGCCTTCGACTCCTTCAAACGTTATGAATCTATCCATGGATGTTTCTCCGAAGCCATGTTTATGCTGATGGATGAACAAAGTTATATGCGGCCTTTCGGCCATTGAAAAATAGTCTGCTGTCGAAAATACGTTGCTTTAAAAAAAGCTGGGGAAAAATCCGCCTTTGGCGACGGATATTCCCCCAACATTAACGTCTTTTGAAAATTACTATTTTTCTTCTCCGGGAACAATCGCTTCCACCGGACACTGATCGCAGCATGCGCCGCAGTCCGTGCACAGTTTGGGATCAATAACATACTTATCGTCGCCTTCGGATATTGCTTCCACCGGACATTCGTCCTCGCATGAGCCGCAAGCAATGCATTCGTCTGTAATCACATATGCCATGTTTTTATAAATCTCCTTTAATCAAAATTTTTCTCGTTCGTCCGACTCCGGCCGGTGCTTACACGGATATAACTTCCTTGATGGAAGGCACTTGCTGCTTAATGATTTTTTCAATGCCCATCTTCAAGGTCATCTGCGACATCGGGCAACCGTGGCAAGCGCCGGTCAGTCTGACCTTGACCACGCCATCGGGGGAAACATCAACCAGTTCCACATCACCGCCGTCCGCCTGTAAGCCAGGCCGAACCTTATCGATCGCTTTTTGTACTTCTTCTTTCATAATGATCTCCGTTTAAAATCTTCATTGATGGATTGCCGCCTGCACTATCAGTGCGGCATTTCGCTGACCATTTCTTTGACAACGGACCGGGCAACATCTGATAAATCCGGTTTAATTAACATGTAACTATCTGCCACATGATGTCCGGCCTTCCACATCATTTTTCCCGTTTCGGCATCGATCAGCTTGAGTCCGACGCTGACCTTAGCCAGTTTCTTATCTTTCTCCACCGTGTAATTCCAGTAATCTACGGCGACCAGCAAAAAAGCATCCGTTTTCGTCAGTTCACCGATCTTTTTCGAGAGTGCGGGATCAGAGTAGTTCAGGGTCTGGAGCTTGGACAGATAGTCCGTCGTGGCTTTTCGCAAAGCCTCGTTGGCTTGAATCTGGCGATTCAGACTCGCCGTGTCGGTTATGTCGCTGAACCATTTCTTGTCCATCAGGACTCCGGGCACAATTTGTTCAATATGATTGCGGGCCTCTTCATAGGTTCCGACATCGGCGGGAAATACAGCAATCCGCCTGGGATGATAATCCTTGGCCGCAGGGTCCAGTTGAGAAAAACGCAACCCGCCGCAACCAATTGCGCTTAAAACTGCAATAGCCAGGATAAATCGAGTCAAGAATTTTCGTATCATTTATCTTTACTCCTTTCATTAGCTTTGCATCACAAACTCAACCCAGAACGTACCAGCAGAAAACGGCAAAACCAGCAATGATATAGCTTGTTTCCAGAAGACCTTCAATAAGAGCCCCCGAAAGACCCGCCCTTCTATCACAAAGTCTGAAACAAATCCATATATATAATATGCACAAAACCAGGAAAAAGCTCAAACTGGAACAAAAGCCGGTCGCACCAGAAATTAATAAAATAATCAATAATATCAAAATGATAATTTTCAACAAAACTTGCGTTTTTTTCTTGCCGATAACAACGGGAATGGTTTCCCGTCCCAGGAGTTTGTCGCTTTGGATATCCATGATATCCGACATGGCCGATCGAATGAAGACGAGAGCAAAAGTAAAAGAAAAGGCGACCGCCGTCGCAACGTTAAAAATCTGGTCATTGTTCAAGGCCGGCAACACGGCTGTTACCACGCCCCAGGCCGATGCCATGAATATATTCTTTGATCCGGGAATATCTTTTAATCGCTGAAAACGTCTGTCTCCCGGCAGAATCTTCATATTATATAAAGCACCGGCGATTGAGATAAAGAATAGGAATAAGAAAGAAAGCAGACTGTTCGCCAGTGATAAAGCCAGGGCGACCAGGAGGGAAATAACAGCCGCTAAGCGATAATACTTTTCATGTTTTGCATAAGATATTTCACGGAAAGAACCGATTAACCCCGATTCTTTAGTGCTCATCAGTCGGTTGAGGACATGCATGGCATAAACAAAAAAAGAAGCAATGGCAATTGACGGGATATCCACGGGAATTTTCTGCAAAATCATGCAGGACAGTGCAAGGCAACCTGCTCCCAGGGCCGAATAAATATCCGTTTTGACGGCCCACAGCCACAGTTTATGCAGGAAGCCCGCTTTCTTATTGGGTACGCCATAACCGTCCGTTATATTGTCCAGGACCTGGTCGATAATCCAGTTAGGTGTGGAGGCACCGGCCGAAACGCCTATGCGCTCATACGGCATCAGATTGATATTTCTTATTTCATCGGCTGTTTCGATGTGGAATGTCGGCGTATTTTGTTTTTGAGCCAAATCAGCCAGACGGCATGTATTTGCGCTGTTTTTGCCGCCGACGACGAAGAGGGCATCCATTTCGGTGGCGAGTGCAATAATCTCTTCCTGCCGCCTTTCCGTGGAAGAACAGATCGTATTGAAAACAATGGCCTGTGGACTTTTCTTCTTAATTATTTTGACGATCTGAGCATAATGAGCCGTATCCTGGGTTGTTTGAGCAACGATGCAGACCTTTTCCATCAAAGGCAATTTTTCCGCATCCTCAAGCGTTGCAACGATAATGCCGCGGCCTTCCGTGTAACCCCACAGACCATCCACCTCCGGATGTTTGCGGTCTCCGACGATAACGACTGTGTAGTCCAGAGCGGAATGCTTTTTGATAGTGGCCTGTACATAGGCGACTTTCGGACATGTCGCGTCAATGATTTTGACGCCGCTGTCCTTGATTTTCTTTCTTTCGTCAGGCGCAATACCGTGAGCGCGGATAACCAGGACGGCATTGGCGCAATCGCCGATTTCCACAATACTTTTAATCGCCGTAATACCGCGCTTTTTCAATAGATCAATGGTCTGGGGATTATGGATCAGAGGGCCATAGGTGTAAATCCGCCTGCCCTTTTCATGCTGGGCAATGTCCAACACGGTATCTACCGCTCGGCGCACGCCCATGCAGAACCCGGCTGTCTTGGCCAGCTTGATTTCCATTTAACTCTTCTTATGAGCCAGTATAAAAAATTCTTTGTTGCCTGCCGGTCCCAAAAGAGGCGACTCGCAGGTCCCTTCTACATTCAGATTCCGGGATTCACAAAACCTGCGGATATCCTCCACGATGCGGCCGCGAACCGCAGTATCCTCGACGACGCCGTTTTTACCGACTTCATCGCGCCCGGCCTCAAATTGCGGTTTGATCAGGGCCAAAATCCGCCCCTGATCCGCAATGAGCTGCTCTACGGCGGGAATAACGGTTTTGAGTGAAATAAAGGAGACGTCAATCACGGCCACAGTCGGTTTTTCATCCAGATCAGATCCGTTGTAATGCCGGATATTCGTACGTTCGATGACCACGACGCGCTGGTCGCTGCGCAGTTTCCATGCCAATTGTCCGTATCCGACATCTACAGCAAATACACGCCGGGCTCCAACGTCAAGCAGGCAGTCGGTGAAACCGCCCGTCGATGCCCCGACATCCAGAATGGCTTCTCCAGTTACCGACATCGCGAAGTGATCCAGTGCCCCTTTCAATTTCAAACCGCCGCGGCTGACGTAAGGATGATCCGCGCTCTTCATCTGAATTTCAGCATCAGCCGATACCAGCGTATCGGCCTTATCTAGGCAGGTATCATTGACTTTAACGGCCCTGGCGAGAATCAGCGCCTGGGCTTTTTGAACGGTCGGCGCAAAGTCGCGCGACACGAGCAATTGATCTAAACGGATTTTTTTGATCTTAGGAGACATACCACTTCACTCGACGTCGGATAGCCGGTTGCGGACAATTTTTAATTGCTATTGTTGATCGTGCGCGCATACAGAATCGTCTAAAGTATTTTATGGCAGGGGTCAAGGCAATTAACGCTCTATATTCATTGAATTGTCCGGTACCGAAAATGCGGAAGCATTCAATGATGTCCAGATATCTTACCGGACGTCAGGTTTTTCGTGTTAGGTTTTTCATTGACAGAAGAAGCCTTATTCCCTATTCTGCACCGCAAAAGAACTTAATTTCCCACGGGAGAAAACATGAGCATTCATGATCGTCCAGACGGAGTCCTGCTCACCAGGATAAGTGGTTTTCGAAAAATGTGGCCCCACATGATGCCCAGCCGCACAGAATCCACGGTTTTCGTTTCGCGGCGGGCAAAAATCGCCAATACGCTGGCGTGGTTGGAACGTATCAATGCGGGGCGGCAAGACAAGTTCACAATCTTTCACGTCACGCTGGCTTCCGCTGTGCGCATGTTTGCCCAGTACCCGGAATTGAACCGGTTTGTATCCGGCCGGCGATATTATCAGCGGCGCACCATCGACTTATCTTTCGTCGTGAGAAGAGAAATGGCCGACCGGTCGACGGAAACGATCGTGAAGATGACCTTCGATCCTTACTCCACCATCGAAACGATCGCCGAGCAGGTAAGCGCCGGCGTCCGGAGCACCAAATCCGCAAAGACATCTCATGACGAGAAACTGGCGGACCTGATCACTTCTCTGCCCCGCTTCCTGATCCGTGCGATCATGCGGTCGGCGCGCATTCTCGATTATTTCGGGCTTCTGCCCGGCTGGTACATTGAAAAGGATGCGATGTATGCCAGCGCCTTCATCGCCAATCTGGGAAGCATCAATCTGGACACGATTTTTCATCCCATGTTCGAGTGGGGTAATGCCTCTTTCTTTGTCGTTATCGGTCTCGTCAAGAAGGAGCCTGTCGTGAACGACCGCGATGAAATCGAGGTTGAACAGGTGATGGATGTATCTTTCAGCGTCGATCACCGCATCACGGGCGGATTCAATTTCGGAACGGCCCTGGGCATGGTGCATGATTTGATACAAAACCCGGACGACCTCTTGAGACGACCTGACAACCTCCCCGATCCTTTTGAGTCAGCCTGATGAATATGGACGGCGGGACAACATCGTTGTGAAAACCTTTTTCGAAGCGTTTATGTGCGATAAGGTTATGTCGTTGTGCGTCAGTCTTAACGACGGTCCTGGATCCGGCAGAAGGGGTTGATTATGAAAGCATTCGTCACCGGAGGAACAGGTCTGGTAGGCGGAAACCTGATTCGCGCCCTGGTGACCCGCGGCTGGGAGGTCCAAACGCTGGTACGCAGGACCGGCAAAACGGCTGCGTTCGATGACCTGCCGGAGGTAAAAAGGATCGAAGGGGATCTTTCCGATATCGAGAGCATTAAACGCGGTTGTTCTGGCTGCGAGATCGTCTTCCACTGTGCAGCGATGGTGACAATGTGGGCGGCGAACGTAAACCGGATGTGGCAGGTAAATATGCACGGGACACGTAATGTCCTTGATGCCGCACTCACGGCCGGCGTTCGGCGGGTCATCCACGTTTCGACCGTCGACGCGATCGGCTTCAACACACCCGATGGCTGGGGAACAATCGACAAGCCTTCACATGAAGAGATCCGCGGCCCGAACAATTGGGCCCGAATCCCTTATATGACCACCAAATGGATGAGCCAGGAACTGGCCCGGGACTTCACTCGGACCCATGATCTTGATGTCGTCATCGTTAATCCGGCGTATATTATCGGACCTTATGATGTGAAGCCGTCGAGCGGCCGGATGATTATCGAGGCTGCCCGGGGGATGGTCAAGGCATACACCGGCGGCGGCAATAATTTCATTCACGTCGCCGATGTGGTCGAAGCGATGATCAACGCCGTTGACCGGGGTCGCCGCGGCGAGCTTTACATCCTCGGTAATGCTAACCTTTTCTACAGAGAGATTTTTGCCAAAATCGCCGGTGTCATTGGGGTGGCTGCACCGAAATTTGAAATTCCCAAACCGATAAGCTATGCGGCAGGAGCTCTTGGTTCCGCCGCCGGCATGCTTTTTGGCCGCTGGGGCGTTACTCCCGACACGCTCAACTACCGCACGGTGAAAATGGGCTATATCCAGCACTTCTTCGATCCGGCAAAGGCCAGACGCGAGCTCAGTCTGCAGGCCACGCCGATTGAAGTCGCAATCGAGGATGCTTATCGATGGTTTGTGGACAATAAATATTTAGTGAGATGACCGGTTGCGTCCACGCTTGACCATTTCGGCATCAATGTCATTCTGAACGCCCGGTCTGGTTATCATGGCTGAAGACGCTGCTTTCGCCATCGTGGATGTGTCGACGAGCGGACGGGACCCGATTTTCACCGAGCGCACCCGTGAAAATGCTCCCGCAGTCAATCGGGAACTCATCGCATCCATCCGGCGTGGATAAAGTGTGATGATCGCACCGGAAGGAGCTGTCACGCCGGGCGCATGATCCGCCGCTGCCGGGCCGCCCTGCCCTGCAGCGATCTGACCTTCCGCTTCGGGCCCGCTCCGTTTTCGGAAGCGACCGGATCAGCCTGGCCAATGCCCTGCACGCGGGCTCTCTGAATATTTTTACCCCCGGTGCCTGAGTACCGGGAAGAACATCCGCACGCCGTTCTGATTTCATAAGTCCATTGACAGAAGCCTGTTTTTTTCTTAGCATGCCGTCCCAGCCAGAAAGGAAACTGTACAATCGATGTCTCATCCCCAGAAGCAACAGCATCAGGAATACGCCGCGGCCGACCGGGTTTTTGCGGGAGGCCACGTTCCGAAACCGCTCCGGGTCCTTTTGCGTTCGCTGGCCATTCCCTTGTGGACCTTCGTCTGCTATCTGGCCATACGCGCCGCGCAGCTCGTCACGATGGGCCGACCGGAGGCGAGAAAGGGAGTCAGCCGCAGAGTCTCCCAGCGGTGGATCAGCACCATGCGCGGTCTCTTCGGCATCCGCGTGTTTTTTGTGGGGAACATGCCGGAACCTCCTTTTTTCCTGGTGATCAACCACCACGCCTGGGTAGGCTATTTCGGATTTCACAGCGTCATGAACGCCCGGACCGTCACTCTGGATAAAAGCCTTTTTATGCCCTTTGCGGGCATTCTGTTGCGGGGAATCGAGCCGATTCTCTCCAACCGCAAAAGCGAAAGCGTGCCTGTCGTGAACCACGAGCTGATCGCTGCCATCCGCCGCGGTGAGAACGTGCTCATCGCTCCGGAAGGAAGGGTATCTCCGGGACACATGATTCGCCGCTATCACGCGGCATTACTGGAATCCGCCGTCGTCACCGCCACACCGGTTCATTACGCGACCGTACACTGGCGCGCGCCGGACGGCTGCCTGCCGCCGTCAAAATCGGTTTTCTACGGGCCGGACCCTTACATGGTCGATGATTCAGGTCGTCTCCTGGCCTCGGAGCTCGAGGTCTGGGGTCCTCCGCGTCCGCTGTTTTTGCACCTGATGCATCTGCTCGCCCTGCCCCACTGCGACATGGTGATTCGCTTCGGCTCGAATCCAATCGCAGGAAAAGACCGCGTCAGCCTGGCCGACGAACTTCACGCAGCGTCACTTAAAATTTTCACGCCCAGCAAGTGATCCC
>Ga0351865_10252_pt1 | contig 18269 bp, 13 predicted proteins | sample TotcelFGM3001L10_FD_206780 | JGI IMG/M metagenome (GOLD analysis project Ga0351865, IMG submission 206780) | Enriched cells from coal bed in the Powder River Basin, Montana, United States - Total cells FGM rep2 HSBNCT.FGM.300.1.L10 ... | reverse complement strand
CACCACAAAAGGGATCGGCAAGGGAACCGGCCTTGGGCTGTCTGTGAGCCTGGGAATCGTTCATTCCCACCAAGGTCATTTGCATGTTTACAGTGAACCCGACAAGGGCACGTGCATCAAAATCTATCTTCCATTGGGAGGGGCAACCGCGGATTCGGATGAAAGCAGGGCCCCTGAAATATCGTTTAAGGGGACGGAAACCATCCTCGTCGTGGATGACGAAGAGCACCTTTTGCGATTGGCGGGGAAAATGCTTTCCAGGAACGGATACAAGCCGCTTCTCGCCGGGGACGGTGACACTGCGATTGAGCTATACAAAAAACATCTGGATGAAATCTCCGTTGTGGTCCTCGACCTGATGATGCCTGGCATGGACGGCGCCGAAGTGAACCGAAGGCTCAAAGATTTGAATCCCGATGTGAAAATTGTGTTTTCTTCAGGTTTCAGCGCGGATGGAATGGCTTCTGAACTGCTGAAGGACAAACATCACGGCTTTGTGCAGAAGCCTTTTGAGATGAACACATTATGCAGAGAAATAAGAGCGCAGATCGAAGAAGCCTGAAAACATAGAGGATCTTTCGCCAGATGAAACAAAGCGACAGCTCCACGAATTGCGCGTGCACCAAATTGAGCTTGAGATGCAAAACGAGGAACTGCGCCGGGCGCAGGCGGAACTGGGAGACACGCGCGCCCGGTATTTCGACCTGTATGATCTTGCGCCGGTGGGTTATGTCACTATCAGTGAAAAGGGGTTTGTCATTGAAGCCAATCTCACAATTGCCGGATTGATTGGAGTGACGAGAAGCGACCTGGTCAAACAGCCGATAAGCCGTTTTATCCTCCCCGAAGATCAGGACACGTACTGGATATTATTCGACATCAAACAAGGAACTCGCCACATCCCCCACGGATTCAGTCCTCGAAGCGCATTGATGATATTTTTCATTCGTATTTCTGTGCATAAGCCAAGTGATATGCGTTTCATTGTCTATGTAATTATGATCAACCGCCGCATAAACTGCGGAACCATTGTATATGAACTTTATCTGGGATAGAAAAAGCCCCTCATTCACAAGAGCATTGATAATATTGCTGATTGAATTGAAATGGTTCGCCACAACTGTTACTTGTAAATAACGTCTCTCATATTTCAAAATATCAAATGTTTTTATTTGCTTCATAATGTGGCTGATTATATCAGTGGTTTGCCCTCCGTAGGCAATGTCCAAATTGCTGATATGCCCCATGTATGCAAATGCGCCGGGCATTGTGACGACGATTGCCGTGCAGGTGGACACGCCGTATGTGCCGATGGACTCCGCCGTTTGCACTTTCCTGTACTCATCCATATCCACTTCCACGAATCGTTTGTCCGGGGGTTCAATACTGCAGGCTTGAAAATTCATATGGGCAAATGCGTCGAGCAATTCCGCGTCTATCCCGGGTCTGCTTTTTTTGTATCGCTCTGTAATGATTTCATCCTCGTCAATTTTGGCTATGATAAGCCATTGGCTGCTGCCGACGTCAAAAACTTCAAAAGAGCTGAGAACGCGAAATCCTCTGTAATCCGTAACAATTTTATGGCCCTTTTTTTCTCGGAACTTGGATTCGATATTTTCTTGAGACAGTTTCCGATTCAATATGCTTGACTCACCGTAAAAGCGCGAATCAGTCAACATATAGTCCTGCTTATTGACCAGAAAGACTTCACCGGTAAGCCCCAAATCCTTATCCTGTGTGAACATATTATTTATCTTGTTTATGGCGCATTGAAATACAATCCAGCCCGCAAACTGACCCTGCATTTTTACTGGAATAACAATAAATGCTGAGGGTTCGCCTGAAAATACATAGTACTGATAATCCACAAATGTTTTTGTTGTGTTTGGCTTTAATTCATTGGACAGGGCTGTTTTCGCAAGTTCTCCACGGAAGATATTTTTTTTGTAATCATTTTGTTGCCGGACCGTATAAAAAATATCTCCTTTTTTATCGATAAACAAAATATCGTAGAAAGAGGCGTAGTGTCTCAGATAATTTTGTTTGGCGTTGTTTTTAAGCTCTTCCATGCTGTGTATCATATCAGCCGGAGGAGGGGAGACCTGTTGCAGGGTGAAATAGGCATCCATGATGGAAAAGCAGTTCAGCATAATCTCATCGCCTAATACAGACTCTGCGTTTTGATTCAACATCTTAATGTAATCGGACAACTGATTTTTTTTGTCCTGAAGTATTTTGTCCAGCTTCACATAAGTTTCATCCTGCATGGATAGACTGCTGGTTTGGGCTGGCGCAGAGGCGCTGCCGGGCGCCGTAACTGGAGGCTGATTCCGCGTTGGCATTGCGGTGTTCTGGGTTTGCTTTTTACACATCATGTGAAACCCAACGTGCATAAGCGATACAACCAGGAAGACCACCAGAAAAATCGAAGCTATTGTGCGCGTTCTACTCGGGTTATTCATAATTGGTGGACATAGGGATATTGTTTGCAGTGATAAAAGTCATAAGTCCGAATCCTAACTTCGAGCATCTGTTCTCAATGCTTGCCTTATGACAGGTCTTATATGTTGTATTTCGAATGGTTTCAACAGAAAATTGCAGGCACCAGCATTAATGCTTTCCATGGCGCGTGCAGGGGTCCCGAATCCGGTTATGATGACAATTTTCGAATTGGGTCGGACGGCCATGATTTTTCTTGTTGTTTCGATACCATTGCCACAGGGTATTTCAATATCCATTAACACCAGATCCGGAGAATCATTCAAAACGCTGTGCAATGCTTGCTCCCCGGTCTCGGCTTCCGAGATGTCTGAAAACCCTTCGTTTTCAAGCATCCTTTTCAAAAGCAGCCTGTAGGCGGGATCGTCTTCTACGATCAGGATTTTGGATGTAAGCATAATTCCGGAATATCCAAAAAGTCGTGAGTTAAACATTCTGCCTGATATCATTGCCGGCTTTCATGGTTACGCATATCATTTCACTGCATATGTCCATGCGCTTGACATGCACGTACACATCCACTATCGCTCCTTCTGATTTGAGAAGCTTCATATATTCCATTTCCTGTTCTTTGTTCTTACAGAAGGATTTCAAATCGCTGTTTATCCACGGCATGATTTTGTCCACGCTTATGTCCTTTAAGGATTTTAAAATGCTCGTGATGTCGCGGCCGTACATGATTGTCCGGGTCTTCAGATTGTGAAAGCCGGAAAACCCATGAGAGACAATCAAGTCAATGAACGGCAGATTAGCCGTTAGGATACTGAGCTCGCTGTCGATTAACAGGTAAGGCATTGATGTCTTATTAATCAATTCTCCCATTAAGCTGACCGAATCTTTCAGGGCCTTAATTGTCAGTTTTTGAGATTGTATGATTTCATTTTCATTCAAAATAATCCAATCGCCGGCAATCTTCATTTCAATTCTATCAAAATACAGATTAATAAATTTTGTGTATATGCTTTTTTTATGTTGAGGGATACAACCCTTTTCAATAATTTCCAGCAGGCAATATTTTTGATATTTCAGTAATCCCAGGGAAATTCCATATTTGAAATCTGTTTCGACATATTTCTGCACACCGATATCCTCAAAAAAATTCTGCCTGTTTGAAGCCAACGAATCAAACGAGTCCCAGAATGGGTCGTCCCCATTCCCATTATCGGTTGCTATGGTTGCGATTAAGCCATCGATTGTTCCGGCCCAGTTGCTTCGGATCATGGGATTTTCTTCGTGCCTTTCGTTGAATGACGCCATCCTGGAAATGAGGCATTCCCGGTTTGCTTCAATCATATTGAGAAGTGTTTTCATGGCTCCTGGCTCCTGCGAAAAGTGAGGGGCGCGGCATGTTTCATGCCGCACCCCTCCAAGATTAAGAACATGTCATTGCATGAAATTATCAGAATTCATTGAAATCATCATCTCCGTCCAAAGGAATGATGGCTTCCGCTTTTCGCGTGTTGATTTTAGAAGCGGAATGTGTGACAAGCTGCTTTTTGCCGCCATTGCCGCCGACATGAACCTTGCTTATGCTCTCGAAATTGAGGTGATGCCTGGGCGTTTCAGCTTTATGCTGATTGCCGACGCCATTGGTTTTTGCAGCCTGCTGCGATGTGGCGCCAACCAGGGAGACGAGTTCCTCGACCACGCCCATCATCTGGCCGGCCTGGGAATTCATTTCTTCGGAAGCGGAAGCGGATTCTTCAGCGTTCGAGGCGTTGGACTGGGTGATCTGATCCATCTGTCCGACCGCCACATTCACCTGATCAATGCCCTGTGCCTGTTCCTTGGACGCCGCGGCGATTTCCGCCACCAGTTCGGTGACTTTTCTTGCTCCGGCGGTGATGTCCTGAAGGGCCTGGGCCACTTCATCGGCGATTTTGGAACCGTTGCTTGTATTGGTAACCGAGCCTTCGATCAGTTCCGATGTGTTCCTGGCTGCTTCTCCGGCTCTCTGCGCGAGATTTCTCACTTCTTCAGCCACAACCGCAAAGCCTTTGCCCGCTTCCCCGGCCCGGGCGGCTTCCACGGCAGCGTTCAGTGCGAGCAGATTCGTCTGGAACGCGATTTCATCAATGGTTTTGATGATTTTCTGCGTCTGCTCAGCAGAAGATGTGATCAGCTTCATGGCCTCCATCAGGCGCTGCGTGGACAGATTGCCTTTTTCCGCTGATTCCTTGGCATTTTGTGACAGGTTGTTCGCCTGGTCGGCGTTGGCCGCATTCTGCCGCGTCATGGAGGCCATTTCTTCGAGGGACGAAGATATTTCCTCAAGAGAAGACGCCTGCTCGGACGCTCCTTCTGCGAGCTGCTGGCTGGATGAGGATACCTGGCCGGATGCAGAGGAAACCTGTTCGGCGCCTTCATTCAAATCCGCGATAATTCTGTTGATGGGAAGTGTGATGGACCGTGTAATGAACAGTGCGATGACAATGCCGATGACCAGGGCGCCCAGAAGGCCCACGATCATCACGATATTCGCCATGCTTAAAGAACTTACAGCCGTATCCATCCTGGCGGTCATGCCTTCGGCGCCCGCGGTCGCAATCTCCTCGCAACCCTGAAGAACGGCCTCGGCCGCATCATTCCTCTTTTTGCCGAGTTCTTCCCTTTTGAGCCAATTGTCCAGAAAATCACTCATTGCCGCTTCATAGTTAGCGGCTTGAGTCCGGACTTCTGCTATCTGGTCGAGGTTGAGTTGTAATCTTGTAATTTTCTGCAATTCATCAAGCTTCTTTTGTATTTCGCTGAAATTGCCCATAACCTGCTTATAGGCTTCGGGGTCTCGTGTGGCCTGGGCCTTGAAATTCCCGACCCGCGTTCCATTGCCAAGGTCAATGACATCGTTTACCAGGGTGATTTTTGTCAACCGTTCATCCAGTTTATCCGTGGATGCGCCGGCGTTGAAATCCGCCCTCATGGCTTCGTTCTGGGATGCCAGAAAATCATTGGAATTCTGGATATATGCCGCTGCGGCCGTGTCCATGGCGACCCGGTCTTCTTCCAATTTCGCGTTAACCTTTTTTGTCTCTTCAGCGAGCTTCCGGTATTCATCAACTTTGGATTTGACTGCGGGGTAATCCTCTTTAAGTTTTACCAGGGATTCCGCGTTGTCCAGCAGAGCCTTAACATCGCCCAGTGTTTTATCAACATCGCCCAGCGACTTTTCTGCACTCTGATAAAACTGTTCTTCTTCCGTGTATCCGTACCCGCGCATGTTGTACATGGTAAGCAGGGAGTTGCGCTCGAGGTTTGAAGCCAGGGTGACTTCAGGCACGTACTCTTTTGCAATCGTAACTGCCTGAGATTGGACCCTTCTCATGTTAAACACGGCGACCGCGCCCAGAACCATGGCGATCAGCACCAGAAGCCCGAACCCCATCCCGATTTTTGCTGCCAGTTTCATGTTCTTGAACATAATGGTTTTCTCCTTTGATATTTTTGTGTATATTTAATCGGCCCCATGCCGTGAAAGAATAGAATTGTCGAGACATCCGTGCTTTGTCAGCCTGCCGCCTGTTTCCTTTTCAGCGATTCCGCGCAAGCCTGAACGTATTCAATAAGCTCAGAGAAGGAAAGCATTTTTGCAGCGCCGGATAACTCTTCGTTGCCTAACGCCTCCCAATCGCTGTCTTCCACATACACGCAGACGTTGATGTCCGATCGTTTTTCAAGGAAACGTTCTAAATCAGGATGTAATGCATCCTGATACTGCGCATGTTCGATCAACAAGCAATCCGGGTTGGTCAGAGACAGAAATTCGAGCAGGTTGTCGCAGGATTTCCCCTGCGTAACGTGGGTCACATTATCAAGCCTGGAAAGCAGCCCGGCCACTCTTTCTCTGACGATGTTGTTTTTATCAATAATTAAAACGGTCAAATTTGACGGCCTCCATTAACTCCTGGCAGCGGCATCCGCTGCGGGCATCGTGCTGCTCTGCATTTTGAGAATTTCGGAATCCGTCAGGACTTTCTGAATATCGAGGAGGATAATGACTTTGCCCTTGGCTTTTCCTATGCCCAGGATGAACTCGGTGTCGATATTCACCCCGAACTGTGGGGCTTCCTCGATGTCCTTGCCCTGTATGTCCAATACTTCCGACACCTGATCCACGAGCACGCCCATGAGCATATCGCCGATAACAACAACGATGATGCATGTCTGGACCGTATCCCCAATCTCGTCCATGTTGAACTTGAGGCGCAAATCGATCACTGGGATAACTTTGCCTCTGAGGTTAATGACCCCCCGCACAAAATCCGGAGTTCTGGGCACGCCCGTGATCTGCATCAGGCCGATGATTTCCCGCACTTTCAGAATTTCAAGACCATACTCCTCATCACCGAGCCCGAACGTCAGATACTTGCTAAGGCTTTCCACATTCTTTCTTTCTAAAACCGCCGTGTCAGGACTTGTCATAAGTCCTCCTCTTGGAAATATTTTGAATTCGATCCCAATTCTACCTGCGGTGAAATACACGGATATCACCACAGCAAGAATACCTTGTGACCATCGAAATATTCAGTTTGTAACCGGGGAGTTACATGAAATGGTGGTTCTATTTATGCTTGTCCGTCAGCCCCTGGCTGATGGCATAACGCGCAAGTTCCGTAAGGTTCTTAAACTCCATTTTATCCATAATTCTGTTCTTATAGGTTTTCACTGTGTTGTAGGCAAGGCTTGTGTCCTCGGATATCTCTTTCATGGACAAGCCCCTCGCAAGCAGGAGAAATACTTCAAACTCACGTTCAGATAAAAGCTGAGTGATGCTCTTGTCGGAGTTCGGTTTGATAATGGTGGCATCCGAAATCGAGGTGGTCACATATTTCGAGCCTGAAAGGACTTTTCTCAATGCGAAAACAAGTTCCTGAAAACTCGTTTTTTTGGGAACAAACCCCGAAGCGCCGGCCTGGATGAATTTGATAGCAATGTCTTCGTTGTCATACATGGTCAGGATGATGATCCGCGTATTGCCGCCCAGCTTCAGAATTTCCCTGGTGGCCTCCAGCCCGTCCATATCGGGCATGTCATAATCAATGAGCGCCACATCCGGGTTCATTGCACGGCACAGGCGCACCGCATTTGAACCCGAATCCGCCTCACCCACAACGTCCATGTCCTGCTCCAGATCCAGCAGCTTTTTCAAACCGCTTCTGAACATTTCATGGTCATCCGCAATCACGATTTTCATTATGTGTCCACACCATTGGGAATAATAAAATGCACCGTAGTCCCCTTGCCCGGAGCGCTTGCGATTTCAAACATGCCTTTGCACAGATCGGTTCGCTCCTTCATCCCAAGAAGGCCCAGCTTGAGGCTGTTGGCCGAAAGAGAGGCAATGTCGAACCCTTTGCCGTTGTCTTTTATTGTCACATCCACATCCCTGGGCCTTTGTTGCACGGTAACAGTCACTTCGGACGCCGCTGCGTGTTTTTGAATATTGTTCATGGATTCCTGGATGATTCGATAAATATTAATCGCCGCTTCTGTTGCGACCTCGTAATGGTTAATCTTGTCTATATCGGATTTGATGGCGAAGCGTTTGCTTTCCGCGTATGCTCCGAGCAGTTCTTCAATTGCCGCGGTCAGGCCCGCTTTGTCCAGAGAGGCCGGGCGCAGGCCCATGCATATCCGTTTCAAATCGTCATTCCCGCAGGTTGTCATGCGGATAAAGTTGTTGAGATCTTCCTTGAAATTTTGAGCCTCGGGATTTTTCAGCATCCATGCGACTTCCAATCGGAGCGTTGCCAGAAGTTGTCCGATGGAATCGTGCAAATCTCTGGCCACGCGGCGGCGCTCTTCCTCTAATAATTTTATGGTCGTTTGAGACAGGCGCCGCAGCTGCAACTCATAAGTTCTCTTTTCAATTATGTGGCAAACGCTTTCCCCGATGGCGGCCAATAACGCCACTTCTTCCTTTGAAAAAGGCCCCTGAAACGACGCCGGCATGTCCTCCTTACAATAAACAGTTATGCTGCCGCAAACCTCGCCCATGACCAATAGCTCAGTCGACAAGCGCCATTTTGTTTCCGCAAAATTCCCGGAAAAATGATTGCAGCCCCAGAGGCTGACGTTGGCGCAGGTTATCTCAGAATACCGAAATCCCCGGGGAATGAGGTCCGCAATTTCCAACAACACATCCTCGATGTTGGTGTCTTTTTTTTCATTGATTTTAGATATCCCGTACAGGCAATCAATCTCCTTGAATCTTTGCCTGAGTTCCAGCGTCTGCTCCCTGACTTTTTCATCAAGAAGCTCCTTGCTTTGCTGCAGCCTGGCCGCAGTATTTTTCCTGATCTGGATTTCGTTAAGCAACTGATTGTTTATATTGTACAAGTCAAAAAAAATATTGACTTTGCCAAGCAGGATTTTTTCATTAATGGGCTTGATAATATAGTCTACGGCGCCGGTTTCGTAGCCCTTCTCCACATGCATTTGTTCCGTATATTGACCGCTGATAAATATAATGGGCGTATGCTTGGTCTTTTCCATCTGACGGAGCATCGCAGCAGTCTCGTATCCGCTCAATCCGTGCATGTTAATGTCGAGGATAAAAACGAAAATATTATTGTCCGCGGCCTGCTGCACAGCCTGCTCGCCGGATTCCACGCCCACCACGGCATACCCGGCATTTTCGAGTATCCTTGATATGATGATTACATTGTAGGGCTCATCGTCTGCAATGAGGATTCTGGGGGCTGTTTGAACAGATTCTGCGGTCATTTATCTTGTGTCCGTTCATGCAAGGCGTCTTTCAGTAATTGCGCCATTTCATGGATCTGGAATGGTTTCTGAATGAAGCCGTTTGCGCCTTTTGCCAGTAATTGCTCTGCTTTTCCGTTGATGCTGAAACCTGATGAAATGATCACAATAGCTTCCGGGTTTTCCTGCCGGATTTTCAAAAACACATCCGAGCCGTCCATTTCGGGCATCATCATATCCAGAATAACAGCATGGATGCGATCCTTTTCAATCTGGTAAAGATTTACGGCCTCCGCGCCTGAGCCGGCTGTCAAAACATTATACCCCAGTTTGGACAAACCCTTTGCTGTCATGCGAAGCACGTGAGGCTCGTCATCTACGATGAGCAGGGTCTCAGTTCCAACTATGACTGATTGCTGCGTGCAGTCCTGAGCCGCTTGCGCAATGCCTTCAAATACCGGCAGCAGAATACGGAATGTGCTGCCCTGTCCGTTTTCACTGGAAGCGGAAATACTGCCGTTGTGGTTTATTATTATGCCGTGCGCAGAAGACAATCCCAGGCCTGTTCCCTTGCCAATGCCTTTGGTCGTGAAAAAAGGTTCGAAAACGCGATTGAGAATACTTTCCGGAATGCCCACCCCTGTATCCGATATCAGGATTTCACAGTATTTGCCGTGCATTAATACGGGATTGTCAGAAATTTCCATGACCCTTGTTTGAATCGTGAGTAATCCCCCGCCGGGCATGGCATCCCTTGAGTTAATGCAGATATTCAAAAGGGCCTGGTGCATCTGATTCTTATCAATGAGAATCAATGGGGTGTCCTGGAAAACGAGTTCAATCCTGATTTTGCCGGTCATGGTTCTGCTGAGAATCGAATGCAGTTCGTCAATGACATGCTGCACAGGAACCGGCGAAACGTTCAACTTGTCTTTCCTGGCCAGCGTTAATAATTTCATAGAAAGATCTCTGGCCCTGTTGGCCGCATCAAGAACAGCCTTCATATCCTCAAAGCCGCGATCTTTCTCGCTCATGTCACCAAGCAGCATGTTGGTATATCCGATAATAACCCCCAGCATATTGTTGAAGTCGTGCGCCATGCCCCCGGCCAATTGCCCCACGGCTTCCATTTTCTGCGTTTGAAGCAATTGAAGCTGCAGTTTTTCTTTTTCCTTCAACAGCCGGTTTTTTTCTGTAATATCCGCCAGGTGCACAAGCGTATACATCTGGCTGTTCATCTCATATTTTGAAACATTGACCTCCAGGTCAAACTCTTCGCCGTTTTTCCTGAGGCCGCGCGTGATATAGGCCGCGGGCGCCTCTTGCCCGGAGGCTCTCAGGCGTATAAACCCGCTAATCTGTTCGCGGCAGTCCGGCGCAATGAGGCCGGGAACAGGAATGCTCTCAATCTCAGAAAAGTGTGCATATCCGAACAAAGCAAGATACGCGGGGTTGGCCATTATGTGCACGCCGTTCAAGGATACGCCGATCGGGGTTTTAGAGGACGTGAATATGGTTCTGAGTTTCAACTCGCTTTCTTTCAGTTCCTGTTCCACTTTCTTGCGTTCCGTGATATCGCGGATGACCAATGACACCAACTGCCTTTCTCCCACGGAAAAAGCGTTCCCTGACAGTTCCACGGGAAACACGGCGCCGGCCTTGTTTTTGTGATATCTCAGATGCGTTTCAATTTGACCCTTTTCTTCCAGCATGCCAAGGATTTCATATAAGGAGTCATTATTGTTAAACAGGGTTTTACAATTTGTCATGGAAAACTCATGGCGGGCGTAGCCATACAGTTTTTCCGCAGCCGGATTCACATCAACGAATTCCATATTGTTTGAATCGCAGATCATAATGGCATCCTGCACCGTGGAGAACAGGAAGTGGTATTTGTTTTCACTCCAGATTTTATTTAAGCCAATAGCAATGGATGAACAAAGTTCTTCGAGCCATTCGATAAGATCCAGCGAAAACATATTTTTCCGTTTGTCATTCAACTGGATCAGGCCGAGTATCTCACCCCCGAGGTTAAGCGGGATGAGGGCCACGGATTCGTATCCCTCGCCATTGCACCGGTTGCGGGTTCTGGCCTGCCGGTCCTGTTCCGTTGTCGAGGCCAGGAGGTCGGACGTGCAATTGCTCCAGAAGCTTCCATTTCTGGTAAAAAACGGCTTGTCGGGATGTGTTCTCCCACAGATGACATTTCCGCACATGCATTCGAGGTAAGGGGATCCATTAGTATCCCGGAGCATTTCGTTATTGGCGTCCCTTGCACAGAGAAAATTTTCAGCTTTCACGAATTTGCCCGGGAATCCGGATGTGTAATAATAGGGGAAGTCTTCTCCCTGCCTGAGGCGCAGGCCCACGGCTTGAATCCGCAGATTATCCTGCAAGGTGCTGAGAATACTTTTGATCAGGCTTTTTTCATCCGTGCTTGATGCGACCTCTCGCAAAATCTGGGCGCTGATTTCTCTCTTGTGCAAGGCATTTTTTATGTTCGTGATATCCCTGAATATGCATGCGAATTGATTTGGATCGGGCTGGAATGCGGACACTTCAAAATACTTGTTCAGTTCCGCGGAATAATTTTCAAACTGAACCGATTCGCCGGATAGCGCCACGCGGCCATATTTCTCAATCCAGTGTTTTTCGGTTTTGGGCATGATTTCCAGAACGGTTCGGTTCTGAATCTCATCCGCTTTCAAGCCTGTGAGCCGTTCAAACGCAGGATTCACGGACAGAAACCTGTAATCCACGGGCGCGCCTGCTTCGTCGCATATGATTTCATGAAGTGCAAACCCGTCCATCATTTCCAGGAAGAGCGTCTGATATTCCCTTTCTGTTTTTCTGTGTTCGGTAATATCCCGGCTGATGGAGAAGACGGATTGCACCTGGCCCTGTTCATCTTTTTCGGGTGTGAGCCGCCAATTAAAGATCGTGGCGCCCTGTTTGCCGTCAAATGAGAATTCAGTTTCCAGCATGTGGCCGCTTTCGTACACCTTGCGGATCGATGCCTCCCAGAAATCACATGAGGATTCGGGGAATCCAAGCTCGCGGTGTGTTTTCCCCAGGAACTGTTTTGCGGAAATCCCAACAACGTCCGCAACGTTATCGGAAACGAAAAGATGCCGCCCGGCGCTGTCGAATCGCATGACAATATCCGGCAGTGCGGTGATCAGCGTCCGGTGTGCTTCCTCGCTATGAATAAGCAATTCCGCGGCTTTTTTCCGCTCGACCAGTTCCCATGACACATCGGCAAAAAAGCCAACCATTTCGGCGTCTGTTTCCGTGTAATCCGTGGGCTTGTTGCCAACGCCGAGAATGGCGACGATACAACCATTGCGCATGACCGGGACCACAAGCTCGCGCATAACGGGAGCGTGGCCCGGTGGAAGTCCTTTGCGGTGAGCCAGGGCCGCATAATCATTGTGGATTACAGGTTTGCGCTGATGAATGCAATCAACCCACACCCCGGCCTGGTCAACCGAATAGTGCATGCCTTTGCCTTCGGCCTTGCAGAATTCTTTAAGCGTTTTCGTGGACCAGGCCTGAAGCGAGAGCGTGTTCTGGTCGGCTTCAACGAAGTGATAGAACCCGATGGGGCTTTCAAGCTGCTCGCCGATTATATCCAGGGATTTTTGAAGCGTTTCCTCAATCGAGTGATCCCTGGCGAATTCAATAAGCTCCAAACGTTTGCTGAGCAGCATTTCTGATCGTTTCAGGGCGTCACGCTTGAGGCGCTCTTCTGTCCGGTCCCTGAAGACCAGCACGGCCCCGGTGACGTTCCCCCGGGCGTCATGAATGGGTGCGGCGCTGTCGGCAATGGGACGTTCCGATCCGTCGCGGGAAATGAGGACCGTGTGATTTTCCAGCCCCAGGGTGATATCCTCACTCACCACCCGCTGCACAGGATTTTCAACGGGTAATCGGGTTGTTTCATTCACAATGCGAAAAATGCTCTCAAGAGGCCATCCCATAGCTGCTTCCTGCGTCCAACCGGTCAAGGCCTCTGCAACAGGATTGAGAAACCGGACCCGGCCGGCGGCATCTGTGGCAATCACAGCATCGCCGATGCTCGTGAGCGTGACACGGTAGCGCTCATAATTTTCAGCGGCTTTTGATTCCGCAAGGTAAAGCGATTTGAAATGTTTCCTGCCCTCGCTCTGCAATGCAAACCCGGCCCCGGCGAAAACGATTCCGGCCAGCGACGCGATGAGCACGATAATGAACATGGAATAGCCGTTCCATAATGCCAGGGCTTCCTGTTTGTCCACCTTGGTGATTAAATACCAGGGCGAATCCGGAATGTGCTTGAGAACAGACAAGACCGCAACACCGCGGTAATCAAGCCCGTCCACCAGCCCTTCTTTGCCCTGGATGGCCATTACCTCGGGAACTTCTTTCCTGCTCAAAGGAATCCGCAGTTTGAGAGCCGTATCCTTTTGAAACCTTAAATCATTCAGAAATAAGGCATTGCCGCCATCGCGCCGCACCAGAAGGGTTTCCTCGGAATGGGCTGTCACAGGCCATGATGCAATCAGCGGATACAGGGTTTGAGACGCATCGCAATGCAGAAGAATCGCGGCGATTGGAACCCTGCTGCGCCCGGTGTGGCTGAGGATTGGAACAATGGTGTCAATGTGGGGCATTTTGTGATTTGTGTTAAAGTGCAGATCCGTGAGCAGGGGCTTGCCGCTGCTGAATGATTGGGTAAGCACAAATAATGCTTCGGGCGCGAGCACATGCGAATGCCCGGTGTCCAGATGCAGCTTAACATTGCCTTTGACATCAACCAGAATCACATCCTGATACTTGTAATGCTTCTGGATGGATCGCAAGCGGGCGGAAATATGTTGCGTGAGTTCCTGATTCGGCGTTTTCAGCCATCGGGCGATTGTCTCACTGATTAATGGGCTCTCCGAAATCACAAAGGCATCGCTGAGCCGCGCGCTCCGCCAGTCGGCAATCTGCTTTGCCTTTGATTCGGACACGGACAGCAACTGGATTTCCGCCTGTGTCCTGAGGCTTTTCTTCTGCTCAAAATAAAACCATGAGCCCAGTGTGCAAAGGGCCATTAACAGCAACATGGTGATTAAAATTACTTTTGAAGGTGTGTTGTTCATGCCTCACCGCTTCGTCAGTTCCCCTGGCATCTTCATATGTATTGAGAGTTCAACCCTGTTGATGAATGGCAGCGGGAACAGAAATTCAAAAGTGATGTTTCCAATAACTTCACAACGTTGAACTCTGGGATTACTAATTCATTGGAAACAAAATGACAAATATTAACAACTATGCTATAATCAGACGAACTGAAACAATCCTCCCGGACAGGGATCTATATAACAACATTATATATCAATACTGGTATTTTGTCACAAATTGTGTTAAGAAAATACAATTCGGCCATATGTATCACATTGTCGTAATTGTTTCTTTCTTCCGTCCTGTCTTTGTGATATCCTTGTGCTTGTCCGAATCTTCTGCTGCAAATCTCAAATTGAAAGACATATTCGTGCCGCTTGTGGTTGTTTTCCACTACCAATTTCAACATGTCCATAAAGTGCCTCGGCAGTGTTAATGTGACAGCCACGCGCCGCCGTTTCTTGAGCCTATGGACCGATATTTCATTGGTGCAGTAATTCACATCCGTTCGTTTCAAATTAGATATTTCATCCGCGCGCAGACCATAGCCAAGTGACAGCAGGATCTCTTCCAGATCTTTTCGGATCAGATTTTGACTTTCACTTCCCGCCAGAACTTCTTGACACCGATGAACCAGCCACCCATATGATCTTCCATGTTTTCAGAGACCCCCCTTCTTCGTTCTTGTGATGGTGCGGATTGTGGACCACAATGCTTTGCGACACACTTCGGAGACATTGATAACGTCACGGACGCGATCAAGCTCTTCAAAAAGTGCCTGAGTAACGGAGATTGTCAATTTTGGCTGTGTGATTTTGCCACCTCCTTTCCATACTCCTAAAAATACTTTCATACGCATTAAAAATGTTGTTATGTATTTGTCAATTATATATTTAATTCAGTTCGAGATACCCATGCAAATATAGCTGTGCAAGATCACCAGTGCATCCGCAATAATCCATGAAACCCTGATCCCATAGGACTTTTCATATCACCGCTTCACTCCGACCTCCCGTGTTTCGCCTCTCCATAACAAAATTCATCCAAAAATCCCTGGCCGCACCGCATTATCCACAACAATTCCATAACAACAATTTTTCGATCGCTAAATAACCCCACCATTCCTACCTTTTTCCTGATGCTACACTAATTCGCAATCAGCAGGTCACCGGTTCGAGTCCGGTCGTTGGCTTCTCAAAAAAGCAAGCAAATAAAGGCATATTTAGATTTAGACATCAGGAGGCATGACGCAAAAGTGCCTCAAAATGCCGTAACACCCGCGTAACACCTTTTGTTATGAGGAGCTATATGGTGTTATGTGGAAGATTGAGTGGGGCTGGAGCTGGAGAATATTTAATATTTAAAAGAGAAAATGATTTTATAGTGCTGATTTGTAACTAAAGTTTGGATTAAAATATGTAACAGATGACAGCTTTTGATGAAATCTTGGCCTAAAGTTGTCATGGAATCCCTTGTTTAAGGGATTGATAGGAGTCAATAAACTTCGACATGGGTATGAGTTAATATGGACAATGAACGGATAGTCAGATTCAGATTATACATCTATTTAAGCATTACTGCAGCGGTTATCATTGGTGGAACTGTGGGTTTCGAATTGATTGAAGGTCGTTCATTTATAGATGCTTTCTATTTTACCATCGTGACAATCGCTACTGTTGGATACGGAGACATCACCCCAACAACAATGGCAGGCAAAGCAATGAGTCTGTTGCTAATTATCAGCGGAGTAGGAGCTTTTTTGGGAGTAATCGCAACTTCCACTGAAATGTTTTTGTCAAGACATGAGGCCAAATTGCGGAAAGATAAACTCAATGTGCTGATCAGTCTCTTTTTCACACAATATGGAGCTTCAGTAATGCATGAACTCATTAAATTCAGCACAAATACCTCGGATTTTAACATGACTCTACTTGTTGACACAAAGTGGTCTGATGATGAATTTGAAAAGGCCATTCAAATTGTAAAGGATATACCCTTTAAGGTAGACGCAAAATTGAATGATTTGTCAAATTTAAATGAATCGATAGGAAAATCAGGGGATATTGTTATCAGGTTAATGGAGAATCCTACTTTGATGGAACATGAGAGCTTCACCGATTTGCTGCTTTCGCTGTCACATCTTAGGGATGAATTGGCAAGCCGACCAAAACTAAAAAATCTTCCAGATAATGATTACTCACATTTATCTGGTGACATCATTCGAGTCATGAGGTTACTTTTAGTTATCTGGTTGGAATATATGAGATATTTAAAGAAGAACTATCCATATATGTTTTCACATGCAATAAGAACGAATCCATTTGACCCTAATGCCTCTGCTGTAATCGAGTAACAGTTCACCGTTGGCTTTTCAAAAATGATTATAAATAAAAGAATATTTGGTTTTTAAGTTTTATTGATATCCAAAATAAAGGCTGAAAAAGGCGTAACACCCGCGTAACACCTTTTGTCATGAGGAGCTATATGGTGTTATGTGGAAGATTTTGGGGGCGCGTGGATGGGAGTCTGTTTGCTTCAATATTCCTTCGGTGTGCGTATTACACATTAAAGTGTTTTGATTCCCTCTTGTTTACACATTTAAATAAATGCACTATCATGTCATGTATTGATTTTGTAAGGTATGCGAATTGCTTCAGTATTGTTGTCTATGCGCAATTTTAAACAACACGGATTTTTAATGGGGGCTGTAATGAAGATTAGAGTAGGTTCAGCGATTACGCTTATTGTTCTCGTTTCTTCATTGTTCATGTCCGGCTGCGGGAATGGCGGTGTCCCCACAGTTCAACCTGTATCATCTTCTTCTGCGCGAACTGCTTCTTTGAGCGGCACGGTTTATGTGCCAAACGACGTTACAGGCGCACGTATTGCCGGTAGGTCTGCAAGTGCTGTAGGCCAGGATACTCCGCTTACTGGTGCAACTGTATCAGTAAACCGCATGAAAAGTGACGGGACTCTGGAGGCTATTGGCACAGATTTTACTGCAACAACAGATGCGAACGGACAGTTTACGATTGAAGATGTGCCCGAAGAAGAAAATCTCATTATCGAAGCGACCAAGGATGTAACAATCGGCGGAAATCCCAAGACACTGAAATTGAAGAAAGTCACTTCAGTCACAGAAACAGACGTAACGGCAGGCACTGTATCCAATTTAAATCTGGATGTCAGCACGACTCTTGGCGCGGAGGCAATGAAGGACATTCTGGTAGCAGCCAATAATGGTTTGAGCGATGCAAACAAAATCACTGGTGCAGATTTGCCGCGAGAGACAATTGCTGATGTTGAATCTGAAATTGTCACCGCATTGACTGCTGACCAGTCCAGCGGCAACCCAACCGTGAATTTATCCACGGTAGCCACTGGGGGCGAAACGGTTCTTGACTCGCAACTATCGACCCTTGAAAACACAACTCATGGAGCAAGCATTAAACAGCAGAAAGATTCAGCTACGACTACGGGAAATGTTCGAATCGTTGTGGGCGCTGGTGGCAATATCGATGGAGCAAGCGTATATCTTACACTTGGTGGGACAACCTACACAAAAACAACAGATGCAAGCGGGGAAGCGTTTTTCGATGGATTAACAGCGGAAGCCGATATTGATGTTTCTGTGGTAAAAGCAGGGTATGAAATGAAAAGCATTCGTGATAAAGTGTCAAAAGTCGCCAACGTCCGTGAAATCACTGTGCTGATGTCCGTAGTGAAAGGGAATCAAGCCCCCGTGTCCAACGCCGGTCCAGACCAAAATGTGGCGCAGCATTCTGTTGTGTCCTTGGATGGTTCAGGCAGCTTTGACCCGGACGGAGACAGCATTACATATTCATGGACACAGACATCAGGAACAGCAGTCACGCTATCGACAACGACAGCAATAAAACCCACATTTACCAGTGCTACTT
>Ga0351865_10250_pt1 | contig 18355 bp, 17 predicted proteins | sample TotcelFGM3001L10_FD_206780 | JGI IMG/M metagenome (GOLD analysis project Ga0351865, IMG submission 206780) | Enriched cells from coal bed in the Powder River Basin, Montana, United States - Total cells FGM rep2 HSBNCT.FGM.300.1.L10 ... | reverse complement strand
GCAGTCATGATCCTGGTGGACCGCGGCCAAATTAACCTCGACAAACCCGCCGCCGCCTACTGGCCGGCCTTTGCCGCCAACGGCAAGGGGGGGATCACCATCCGGCAGCTGATGACCCACACGTCCGGGTTGCGCGCCGGGGTGGCGTCCCGGCCCCATTGGTCGGATTATGACGGGGCCATGGAGGCCATCGCCCAGGATCACCCGGTCAAGACTCCGGGGACGCAGTTCAATTACAGCGACGTCAATTTCATCGCCCTGGGCGAGGTCGTGCACCGGGTCTCGCACATGCCGCTGAACGTCTTCTGCAAACGCGAGGTCTTCGAGCCACTGGGCATGAAAGACACGTCCTTCCTGCCGTCACCGGGGCTGAAATCCCGCCTCGCGCCTACGGACTTCCAGGGGAAAGGGCTGCGCTGGGGCGTGGTATCCGATCCCACCTCCTATCGCATGGGCGGGGTGGCGGGTCATGCCGGGGTCTTTGCCACGGCCGACGACCTGGCCCTCCTGGCCCAGATGCTGGTTAACGGCGGCGAGGTTGACGGCAAGCGTATCCTCAAACCTGCCACGGTCGCCGCCATGATCAAGGCCCAGCGCCTGCCGGGTATCTCGACGCAGCGCGGCCTCGGTTGGGACATCCGGTCGCCCTACAGCCGAGTGTTCAATACCGCCTTCCCGGCAGGCTCTTTCGGCCACACCGGCTATACCGGGACCGCCATGTGGATCGATCCCGCCTCTAAGACGTACATGATTATTCTTACCTCCCGCCTCCATCCCAACGGCAAAGGCAATGTCAAACCCCTGCGGGCCAAGACTGCCGCGGGCGTGGCCGCCGCGGTGCCCATGGGGCCGCCGGCGCTGGCCGCCTGGAGCGACGCCGGCCTCGAGCCGGAGATGACGGGGTTTGGGGCCAGCGACACGCCTGACCGGGTCCGCCCGGGGATCGAGGTCCTGGCTGCCTCCGGTTTCGCTCCCCTGGCCGGCAAACGGATCGGGGTAATCACCAATCACACCGGCATCGACGCCTCGGGCCGCTCGACCCTCCAGTTATTGCTCAAGGCCCCCGGCGTCAAGGTGGGGGCCATTTTCAGCCCGGAACACGGCTTGTCCGGCCAGTTCGACGAGAAGGTCGCCTCCGGGACGGACCCGGCCACCGGCCTGCACGTCTATAGCCTCTACGGCAAGGTCACCCGGCCCACGGCCGCGATGCTCCGGGGGCTGGACGCCCTGGTCTACGACATCCAGGACGTGGGCGCCCGCTTCTACACCTATATCACCACCATGGCCTATGCCATGGAGGCGGCAGCCGGCGCCGGCCTCGACTTCTATGTGCTGGACCGCCCCGACCCCATCACCGCCGCCATGGTGCAGGGACCGGTGCTGGACCCCGATTTGAAGTCGTATATCGGTTATTTTCCGCTGCCGCTGCGCTACGGCATGACGGTGGGGGAACTGGCCCAGCTCTTTAATAAAGAGAGGGCCATCGGGGCCAAATTGCACGTGGTGCCGATGCAGGGGTACCGGCGGGAGGCCTGGTTCGACCAGACCGGCTTGCGTTGGGTCAATCCGTCGCCGAACCTCCGGTCGCTGACCCAGGCAATCCTCTATCCCGGGGTGGGCATGATCGAGTCCGCCAACGTCAGCGTCGGCCGGGGCACCGCCACGCCCTTCGAACTCATCGGCGCCCCCTGGATTGACGGCGGCCGGCTGGCCCGCTATTTAAGCGGACGGCGCCTCCCCGGGGTAGCGTTCGAGGCCATAACCTTCACCCCGGCGGCCAGCCCCTATGCCCATCAGCGGTGCGGCGGCGTCCGGTTTAAGGTGACGGACCGGAACACCCTGGATGTGGCGGCCCTGGGGATCGAGTTGGCTGCGGCGCTTTACCGGCTCTATCCCGGCAAGTTCCTGATCGACAAGACGGTGGGCATGGTGGGGTCCCGCCAGGTTATCCGGGCCATCAAGGACGGCGATGATCCGCGAGCCATAGAACGCCGGTGGCAGAGCCGCCTGGAGGCCTTCAACCGGCTGCGGGCTAAGTATCTGCTCTACTGAGATCAAATCGCAAGCAAAAGGTAATTTTTAGTAGCCGTAGGCTTCAGCCTGGGCCTGCACAGGTTGAAAACCTGTGCCACCATTTGAATGCAAATTTGTATGAAAATAGCTCAGTGGGGCGGGCGTCCCCGCAGTGGGGCGGGCGTCCCCGCAGTGGGGCGGGCGTCCCCGCCCGCCATCCGATCTGGCGGCCAGGGACGGCCGCCCCACCAACACAGGCATTTTTATCTCTCCTTGTGTCCGTGAGGAACCGGTTGGCAGGGCGCGTCACAGGCGCCGCTTGATGGTCCGCAGGACGCGCCCTACATTTCTGCTTGCACGGTTCCGCAGAGAGCTTTTGCATTGATTGGGGCAGGAGGGTTGATCTAAGCCTGCACAGGCGAGACGCCCGTGCCACCGGGCGGGCGGCGGCGTGGTCGCAGGTCAAGCGTAATCGGGTCAGGAACCCGAATGCCATGGCAGATCTCATTTATTCCCGCGAAAACCTCACCAATCTGGTCCAGCTCTCATCCTTGATCAACTCGTCCCTGGAAACCCAGGAGGCCTTGAACAATGCCCTGATGAGCGTGGAGCAGTCGTTGAACGCCGAGGTGAGTTCCATCTTTGAAGTGGACCAGGGCAAAGGGGATCTCTTTTTCCGCCTGGCCCGGGGGCCCGGTTCCGACAAGATCAAAGCCCTGCGGCTGAAAATTGGGGAAGGCATCGCCGGGTGGGTGGCCCAGACGGAAAAGCCTTTGATTTGTTCCGACCCCTACGCCGACCCCCGGTTCTCCCGGCATTTTGATGACGAGTCCGGTTTCCGCACCCGTTCCATCCTCTGTGTCCCCCTGAGATCCCGGGACCGGCTGGTGGGGGTGGTGGAGGTGATCAACAAGCTAGACGCCCAGGGTTTTACGGAGGAAGACCTGGAAATTCTCACCATGCTGGGGAACATGATCGGCCCCGCCCTGGAAAATGCCCAGCTTTACAGCCGGCTGAAAGAGAAGCTCTCCCTCACCCGGGAAGAGTTGAAGGTGGTGGAAAACAAGCTGCTGCAAACCGAGCGTCTGGCGGCCCTGGGAAAACTCTCCCGAGGGGTGGCCCACGAGGTGCGGAATCCGGTGATGATTATCGGGGGCTTCACCCGCCGCCTCCAGAAGCGTCTGCCCGCCGGCGATCCGGCCCAGGAGATGATCGCTCCCATCCTCCACGAACTTCACCGGCTGGAGCAGATGGTGGCCGAGATCGAAGCCTTCACGGTCCTGCTGGAGCCGGACATCAAGCCCCGGGACCTGGCCCGGGTGGTGGACCAGGTTTTGGCGGCCAGCGCCGGGGCCCTGGCCCAGCGGCAGATTGTCTTAGAGCGCCGGATTCACCCGGACCTGCCCCGGATTCCGCTGGATGAGCGCCTCTTCGGCCAGGCCCTGGGTCACCTCATCGACAACGCCATGGAGGCCATGCCCAACGGCGGCCGGCTGGCGCTGGAAGTGACGCCGGAGCCCAAGGGTGTGCGCCTGGCCCTGAGGGACACCGGGGTCGGCATTCCGCTCGAGGACCTGCCCTATCTCTTCGACCCCTTTTTCTCCTCCAAACCCGACGGCACCGGTATGGGCCTGACCAAAGTCCACCAGGTCATCAGTGATCATCGGGGGGAAATCCAGATAAAATCCGTTCCCGGGCAAGGCACCGAAGTAAATATCTGGCTGCCCCGGTGGCTGGTCAGATAAATCCGCGCTAATTTCTATCGGGACAAAGGGTAAAGCTATCGAATGCCAAAAGTATCTTCCGATAGCGGCATCGCGCTAATCCCCCCTAACCCCCCTTTAGAAAAGGGGGGAACTATAAGGAATAGCTATTAAAGTTCCCCTTTGAAATAGGGGATTTAGGGGATTTAATACGAGTTTGCAGTCAAAAGACAAAGAATATTTATGTCATTCTGAACGGAGCACAGCGGAGTGAAGAATCTCGGCGGCTTAAAAAGAGAGATTCTTCGCTGCACTCAGAATGACAAATAATAGTCGTTTGATTGCTCTTTGGTATAAGAACCGGCAACTGGAAGGAATTTATGGCAAACGCGATAACCGACGGGGGGCGGGCCTCCGTGCAGTGGGGCGGGCGTCCCCGCCCGCCAACCGATTCGGCGGCCAGAGACGGCCGCCCCACCCACAACTGCCATTTTTCATCTTTTGTTGGGTTTGTAAGGAGATGACCGTTGGTATAAGAGGCGGCGGGAGAAGCTGGGGTGGGCTACAACCGCAGGCCCCGGTGCGCCGGGATCTTGTCCAGGAGCTCAAAATCCGTCCGGACCGAGGCCACCGGTTCCCCGACCTGAATAATTTCCGCCGCGTGGACCGGCCCCAGGCGGCGGCCGGCTTCCGCCAGGTAACGCACCCGGTGGGGATCGATTCCCATGATGCGGGCGCAGGTGGCATCCACCGCGGGCAGATTGCGCCCCATCACCAGGACGCCGGCCGGCTTCGGAGTTCCCATGATCGGGCCGTCGCCTTCCATGCCGACAATGCCGTCCACAATGGCGAAATGCGGCTTGAGGGCCGAGACAATATCCAGGATCGCGGCATCGATGCCCGCATAATGGAGGACATTTTTAGGCCAGCCGTAGTAACTCCCCGGCATGACCCCAAATAAATTCTTCATGGACAGGGTGACCCCGGCCCAATGGTGGGTCTTGAGTTTGGCCAGGGAAACCACCCAATCCACCTGCCGCACGGTCTCGGGAAACGTCAGCCTGCTCAGGGATGAATAGCGGCCGGTATTCCCGGTGAAGTACCCCTGGTCATAGTTCAAATCAACAAACGGAATCCGGTCCTGCCACAGCATTTCGGCCAGGCCGGATTCTTCCAGCAACAGCAAGGTATCCCGGCAATGCCCCGGCCCTTCGGCAACGATGACGCGCCCCGCCCCAAGCCTGAGAAAAGCCTGGGCGGCGCCATAGACCACCGCGGGATGGGTATTGATATGAATGGCGCCGGAATCGGTCTCCACCAGGTTGGGCTTCAATAAAATCCGCTTGCCCCTGATTTCCTCGGGGGAAACTCCCAACTCCTTGAAGCCCAAAAGGATGGCTTCGGCAATATCGGCGCCATAATTCGGTACCTTGGCAACAAAAGCCGGTTCCCGCCATTGCCGCCGGAATATCTTCGGCCACAGGTACAGCCCGGCCGCGGCCAAAGCCACCCCTCCCAGACCGGCGAATAAGAAGCCGCGCCTGGTAAATCCTTTGGGGTTCAGGGTCCCAGGCCCATGCCGGTCCTCGTTCATGACTTCTCCGGGTCCGAGAAAATTTCTTCAAGCCCGCCGGGCGATTTTGAGGCCACCAGGAGCAGGGAGAGGGAATCGGTGTCATAACCGCCATACCTGGCCTGGTTCTTCAGGCAGGCATCGATCAGGTTTGGGGACGACTCCGGGCGGGCTCGCCAGGCGCCGAGTCCCAAAAGACTCCACCCCAATGAACGCGGGGTGGGTAAGCTGAGCACCCTGGAGTGCAGATAGGTGAGGCTGCGTTGAATGGTTGCCAACGAGGTTTGGTCTTTGAGCGCATTAAGAACCAGCCCCGTGCTCAGGGGCATGGGCCGCAATTCCTGGTCAAAGACCAAAGCATTCCCATAGTTCCAGCCGCCCTGGGGCAATTGCCGGTCCAGGAGCAGACGGGTAGCTTCCTGGACCCGTTGATGGCCGCCATATCCGGCAATTTTGAGCGCCAGCATCGCCAGGGCCGTGGGTTCGGCCCATGAGTGCGTATCGGCGATCCAGGGCCAACCCTTAATATCGGTATCGTGGGCTGAGGGAGCGTCTGCGGTTCGGGGCCAATGCCTGCCGCTGCTGGCAAGCAGGTAATCCGCCGCCCGAGCCTGATTTTCCCGGTGCCCGGGCGACTGGTGCCAGGCCAAGACCGCCAAGGAGGTGGGCCAGGCCGCCTCGGGGTGATCCGGAGAGATGCACACCCTGCCATCGGGTAACTGGTCTGCCGCCAGGCGGGAACGGGCCCGGTAGAGCAGGTCGCGGCTGGCAGGGTCGCCCGCCAGGGCCAATATCGCCCAACCGGTTGCATCCGCTCTGTACCGGCCGCGGGGGTGCGGTGAGAACCCGCCATCCGGCAGGCCCCGATCTTTCAATTGATTAACCCAAAAAGAACCTAGATCTTCCACCATAACATCACAAATGAGCCGCTACTCTGGTTGGTTTTCCGAAGCATCGTTCTCAACAATCGATTATGCCTGATGAAGCTATCATCAGCCTAAAATGATTTAGCAACAATTTTTCATGACGTCAAACATTATTATAGTCAGCTTGTTTGCAGCCGGGTCCGGGAGGATTTTTGCAGAGGAGGAGGCCCGGTATCCTTGGCACAACGGTTCATCAATGTGCCCACGCATTTCTTGAGCGGTGAAGATTACTGCCCCCTCACCCTGGCCCTCTTCCCCTGCGGGGCGCTTGCCGGGGGAAAAAGGGCTGAGCCGATTCCGAATTTATGGGCTCGCAGTGGAGTCTTTCAGCAGGGGAAAACCCTCTGGCAGATCTTATTCTCAGGGATCGAGGCGGCAATGTTTAGCCTGGGCGGCAATAATTTATAAAAACAAACATATCAATTAGTTATGAATTAAGGTTCTCCTGCCGAACCGTTTCCCTAAGGTTTTTCTCCCCGGGAATCACCGATTTTCCCCGATACGAGTCAGGAATTTCCCGCTGATCTATTTCAGGGGTTTGGAAGTGAAGAATGAGGGGCGGCCTTATTTACGGGGAGAGTGATTTCAAGCATATTCCATTCACATTAAGCAATCCTAAAAAGTGGTTGAGAAAAATTGAGGTCAACAGCCAGGAGGTGATGAGCCAAAGGAACCTAGTAGGAATACCGAGGCCAAAGTTCAAAAGCTTGTTAACCGGGGCAACCCATAACCACAAAAAACCAATAACCAAAAAGGGGATAAAAAAATGGAACGGATCAAGAATTTTTTCAAAGATGAAGCTGGTGCGAGCGCGGTGGAATACGGCCTGCTGGTTACGTTGATCGCGGTGGCGATCATTGGGGCGGTTACGGCGTTGGGGGGAAGTCTCACCACCACGTTTGGCACGGCTTCGACTGCTATTGCCAGCTAGTAAGCTCGCAGGGGCCTGGTGGGTATGGGTATTTCACCGGGCCCCGTTCCATCCGGAAGGTCTTCATTTTGGTTTGATGGTCTTCCGAACTATTGGAAGCCTGGAAAAAGGATCGCGCCATGAAGAATGAAACAACCAGCGAGATGGTCTTACAGACCACGGTGGCGCTGTTATCGTTGGGGTTGGCAGTCATGAGCTTCTTGCTCATGGGGCGGTGGGTTTAGGCCCCCCAAAAATTCAAGTTTTTTAGGATGAGAGGACGATGCCCGTGGCCGGTTCTTTTGCAGAAGCTGTCGGTTGGATGAGTCCCCGGGGGCATCTGCTCATCCCCCTGGCCCTGACGGTGTGGATCGCCTGGGGGGACCTGAGGACCCGGCGCATTCCCAACTATCTGACCTTGGGAACCGCGGTGGCGGGATTGGCTTACAACTTCATGAGCCATGGCCTCTCCGGCCTGGCGGACGGCTTTCTGGGGATGCTCCTGGGATTCGCCTGCCTCATCCTGCCCTATCTCTGGGGCGGCATGGGGGCCGGAGACGTCAAGGCCCTGGCTGCCCTGGGGGCCTGGCTGGGGCCCAAGCTCACCGTCTTTTTGTTCTGCTACATGGGGATCGCCGGCGGGGTCATCGCCTTGGGGTATCTGGTGTGGCAAGGCACCCTGTGGCAGAAAATCAAGGAGGGGTGGGTCTTCCTGCACAATCTGATCCTGTGCCGGCCGGCCGGCGCCCCTCGTCCTCCGTCTCCGGCCCTCTTAACCGAGGGGATACCTTATGGAGTCGCTATCGCCGTGGGCATGATCGTCCTGGTGGGGGTGGGGTTACGGTGACCTGCACGAACCGGATGGACCTTTTAAGCGGCTTAATCCCGAGTCTGGCCAGCATCACGTTTACGGCCTAAACCATTATGAACTGTGAGTGACTGCCATGCAATTGAATCTGCCCAGAGGAACAATCTTTATTGTCGCGTCCGTGGTGGCGGGGTTGGTGGCTACCTTTGCCATCCACCGCTATGTCAGCATTAAGACCAAAATTCCGGTAGCGGCAACCCAACAGGTTTTCATCGCGACCGCAGACATTTCTCCCGGGACGGCCCTTTCCGGGGCGGCGGTGAAGGCGGTTACCTGGCCCCAAGCCGTGGTACCGCCCAAGTCCGCGTCTTCTTTGCGAGAAATTGATGGCCGGGTGGTCATGGTGCCTATTCCTCAGGGGAACCCCATTCTCTTCTCCATGCTGGCCCCGGTGGGCACTGCCGCCGGGTTGAGCGGCATCTTGCCTGATGGGAAGCGCGCCCTCACCGTCAAGGTGGACGAAGTTGCAGGAGTGGGCGGCTTCATCCATCCCGGGGACCACGTGGATGTGCTGGTGGATCTGCCCGTTGGGAACACCCATGAACACTTTTCCAAGACCATCCTGCACGATATCTCGGTTTTGACCACAGGGCAGATTTGGCAGCCGAAGGGCGACGATAACAAACCGATCTTGGTTAATACCGTTACCTTGGAGGTGTCTCCCCACGAGTCCGAGGTACTCAATCTGGCCAGCAACCAAGGCAAGATCAGGCTGGCGCTCAGAAACCGGAACAATAAGACCATTGCCCAAACCGAGGGTGTGACCACTTCATTTCTTCTCAACGGCGTAACCAATAAGAAAGAACCCGCCGTCGCCGTCGCGGGCCCCGTCGCTCGGGCAGAGAAGAATATTGAGGTTATCAAGGGCCTGGAACGGTCGGATGCCAAGCTTTAGAGGCATAGGGGGCTTATTACCGCGCCGAACGTGGCGCCGGGAGGTGGTTCCCCGGTTATTTAAGAATGCCGATGTATTCCCCCTCTTTCTCGAGGGGAGAAGTTTGGGTGGGGTATAACGATACAAATGGATTTGATCGCACTCGCCGCATCACCAGGGAGACCGAGGCGTGCATCTTGACCAGTTGACCATTTCAATCCTCTTTGGGACCGGGATCCAGCGTCCGGAAATCGGGGCGGTGTTGGACAAGCTTCCCCAACTGAAGCTGCTGGACCAGACCACTGATCCCCAGAGCTTTGTCGGCCAACATACGGGTTTATCACCGGATGTAGTCCTGGTGGAAATGAATGGGGAGAGCCGGGTCCCCGAGTGGCTGGAGAATCTGCCCCAGGAGATGCCCCACACGCATGTCCTGGTCTGTTCCTATAATCGGGAACCTGATTTTTTGATCCGGGCCATGCAAGTGGGAATCCGGGAATTCTTGCCCCTGCCTCTGATCCAAAGCGACCTGGAGAGTGCTTTAAACCGGGTGCGGACGGCCAGAAGGCAATTGGCCCCCGCAGACAACCGGAATGGAAAGATCATCGTAGTTACCGGCCACAAGGGTGGGGTAGGAAGCACCACGATCGCGGTAAACCTGGCACAGGCTCTGGCGGAATCGAGCACCGGCCGGCTGGCCCTGATAGACTTGGGGCGGCCGTTCCCAGACGTGGGAACCTTCCTGGACCAGGAATCAAATTATTCCATCGTGGACATGATCCAGAATGTTGCCAATCTCGATAAATCTTTCATCCAGAGAATCATGCAGCCTTATGGCGCCAGACTGTCAATCCTGCACGGGGTCTCTGATTTTAGAGAGCAGGACAACATCGAACTGGAGAGCCTGGAGCCGATCTTTGCCATCCTGCGCCAGATGTACAGTTTCATCGTCATCGATCTCAGTCATTGGCTGGACGAATTCTTCATCAGGATACTGACCGAGGCCGATATGGTGCTGATGCTGACCGGGCTTACCGTCCCTGACCTCAGAAACTTGAAAAAACTCTGGCCCTATACCATGGAGTGGCACCAAGATAAGCGCAAGATTAAGATTGTGGTGAACCGGTATGATAACAACTGCGGTTTACAGTTGCGGGACCTGGAAAATATCCTGCAGCATCCTACCTTCGCAACGTTGCCCAGCGACTATCCGTCCATGATGCAATGCCTGAACCAGGGATCGCCCCTGATGGGTGCGGCGCCGCGTTCCAAGATCTGGCAAAGCATCAAAGAAATGACGTCTCGGATTTTACAGGAAACCGGGGATGATGACCACGAGGCTAACGGCGCGGCCGCCCCCAGAAAGAAATACTGGCTATTTTAACGGGATCAGGTAAATGAGCTGGCTGGAATATAATAAAAAAGTCAACAAGACCTTGAAGGGGCCTAAGCTGGTCCCTAAGGAATCCCAGCCGCTCGCGGTGGTGCCGACCCCGCAAGATGAGGGTCGTGAAACTCGCCTCTATGAAGTCAAGAAACGGGTGCATCATTGCCTGCTGGAGCGTTTGGATCTCAGCCAGTTGGAGGAACTGGATGAGAAACTGAGGGCCAAAGAAATCCGGCAGGCCATCAGTATGCTGCTGGAAGAAGAGAAAGAACCCCTGAATATGCGGGAGAGGGCGCGGCTGGCTCGGGAGATGGAATTCGAAATCCTGGGGTTGGGCCCGCTGGAGCCGCTGCTGCTGGATCCCGCCATTTCAGACATCCTGGTCAACCGCTACAATCAAGTCTATGTCGAACGGAAAGGCTGTTTGGAACTGACGGACGTGCGGTTTCAAGATAACGAACATTTATTGAAAATTATCAACAAGATAGTCAGCAATGTGGGCCGGCGGATAGACGAATCGGTCCCTATGGTTGATGCACGGCTGCCGGATGGCTCCCGGGTCAATGCCATCATTTCCCCTCTGACCTTGGATGGTCCCATGCTTTCCATCCGCCGGTTTTCCGTCCAACGGCCCAGCCTGGAAGATTTAATCGAGAAGGGCAGCCTTACCGCGGAGATCGGCGAAACCCTCAAGGCCATCGCCGTCAGCAAATTAAACGTGCTCATCTCCGGGGGGACCGGCGCCGGGAAAACCACCCTGCTGAATATCCTCTCGGGTTACATTCCCGCCACGGAGCGCATCATCACCATCGAAGATTCCGCTGAACTGCAATTGCAGCAGGAGCATGTATGCCGGCTGGAGACGCGGCCGGCCAACATCGAGGGCAAGGGCGAGGTCAGCCAGAGAGACTTAGTGAAGAACTGCTTGAGGATGAGGCCGGACCGGGTCATCGTGGGTGAGGTCCGGGGCGCCGAGGTCATTGACATGCTCACCGCCATGAATACCGGGCATGAAGGCTCCATGACTACGGTTCATGCCAACACCGCCCGGGATGCGCTTCTGCGCCTGGAGACCATGATTTCGCTCTCCGGGGTTGCCATCCAGGAGAAGGCCATGCGCCAGATGATCAGCTCGTCCATCGATGTGGTCATCCAATTAGTCCGGCTCAGTGACGGGGTCAGGCGCATGATGGCCCTGTCGGAAATCACCGGCATGGAAAGCGGCGTCATCAGCATGCAAGATATCTTTGTGTTTGAGCGGCAGGGGCTGGATGAACAAGGGAAGATTTTGGGGCGCTTTGTCGCCACCGGGATACGGCCCCGCTTCGTCGAGCGCTGCCGGCTCTTTGGCGCGCCGCTGCCGGATGGCATTTTTACGCCGCCGAAGCGACCCGCAGGGCGCCCCTAACACCAAGTTGCCGTCATGGAGGTAATTCTGGCTTTATGGTCGCACCGGCCGTAGGGGCGGTTCGCGAACCGCCCTTACGATTAGGATTATTACTTGTTTGACGGCAACTTGGTATAACGCCCTCCTGTCGGCGAGGAGACGGAGATTATGCACTTCCTGACAAACTTCAACCTGGCTGGGATGGAATTCCAATATGCCCTGGGACTGATAGGTCTGTTCCTAGGGGTGATTCTTTTTGTTGCCGCCATTCAATATGGTCTGGTGGAACCCATCCGCAAGCGGCGCCTCATTAATCAGCGCCTGCGAGGGAATAAGCGGGAACAAGAGGTAAGGGCCCAGGTTTTCAAGGCCTTCCAGGAAACCAAGGAAAGCGTGGTCTTGAACCTGGCGGAGCGCTATTTTGGCTGGGGGAAGGCGGAAAATCTTCAGCGTCAATTGCTTCAGGCGGATATCTACCTGGCTCCGAACACCTTTATCTGTGTCGCCATGCTCCTGTCAGGCTTGGGTTTTCTGATCGGTTGGCTGGTGGGAAATTGGACTTGGTCCCTGGGTTTATCTTTCCTGCTGGGGATGCTTCCCATCATGTTCCTGCGGTGGAACCGGAAGCGAAAAACCCTCAAGATCGAGCGCTACATGCCTGACGCCATGGAGTTGCTGGCCAGATCTCTGAGGGCGGGCCACACCTTATCGGGAACCCTTGACCTGGTGAGCCAGGAGATCCCCGGCCCGCTGGGGGCCGAGATGCGCATTACCTTCGAAGAGCAGAAACTGGGTTTGAGCATGCCGCAAGCTTTCCGGCGCATGGGTGACCGGGTTGCCAGCCAGGACCTGCGCTACTTCGTCACTGCGGTAATAATCCAGTCGGAGACCGGGGGCAACCTGTCGGAAATTTTAGAAAATATTGGGTTAATCATTCGCGACCGGCTCAAGCTGAAGGGGAAGGTCAAGGGCCTCACCGCCGAAGGGCGTTTCTCGGCCTTGATCTTGAGCCTCTTGCCCTTTGTAACCTTCCTGGCGCTTTATCTCCTCAATCGGGACTATGTCATGACCTTATTCAGGGACCCTTTGGGGATCACATTGTTAACGGGCGCCCTGACCAGTATTAGCATCGGCATTTTCATCATGAAAAGAATGGTAGTCATTAAAGTCTAAAGGAGCAGAGGATGACGGTCCTTTTTTGGGTCATGGCCACGGCCTCTTTCGCCACGGTCGCTCTCCTCACTTACGGCATCCTCAGTTACTGCCATAACCGGAAGATGGTGCGGGACCGCTTTAAACCGGTCTCCGACGAGTCGATGCCGTTAATTTACCGGGGAGCAGACAACGGCTTTAAAAAACGGTTTTTACATTGGATATCGTCTCTGGGGTATTATGCCGTTGATGAAAAACAAGACGCTTCCGCGCTGCGCCTGTCCTTGATCCAGGCGGGGTTTCGCCATCCCAAGGGAACGGCCATCTATTTCGGTCTGCGGTTTTTGTTAGCTCTGCTGCTGCCGGTGCTTTACCTGTTGGCCAATGTGATGAACAACGTTATGAGCCGGGGCAATCTCCTGTTCTGTTTCCTGTTGGCCGGATCAGGATTTTATGCCGGTCCCTATTTGCTGAGGTTGCTCATCAGACGGCGTCAGGATCGCATTGATAAATCCCTCCCGGATGTCTTAGATCTGCTCATTGTCTGCATGGAGGCCGGGTTGTCCCTGCAAGCCACCATCAATCGAGTGTCGGATGAAGTTAAGATCATTTCTGCGGACCTGTATAAAGAATTGCAGCTTACTAATGCCGAGTTAAGAACCGGGCTCAACCGCGAGGTGGCGCTCAGGAATTTGGGGGAGCGTACCGGGGTCCAGAATGTTAAAGCCCTGGTGGGATTGATGATCCAATCGGATAAAATGGGCGCCAGTATCGTCCAGGCTCTTCGCACCCATGCTGCCTTTCTCCGGGTCCAGCGGTCTCAAGCGGCTGAAGAAAGGGCCGCCAAACTGCCGGTAAAGATCCTGTTTCCTCTCCTCCTGTTTATTTTTCCCGCCATTTTTGTGGTGGTAATGGGGCCCGCCGCCATCCAGATGAGCAGATCCGCCTTTTTTGGCGGCCACTAAGCCGGGAGGAATGAGAGGGAGACTCATATCGCCATCCTCAACGGCAACGGGATTCCCATCGTGGCCCACTCCACCCGGTCGCGGCTCCATCTGGTCAGGATAGGGGTGGCGGCCATCAATACTGATAAAATTGTTTGACGTGACTAATGATTGTTGTTAAATGTCATACTGTTGACCTTCTCAACCCGGACGGAGAGAGTGTGCAGGAACCTGCCATGACGACCAGAATTTTCCTTGCCGACGAGTATCAGATTGCGCGTCAGGGGCTCCGGGCGTTATTGGAGAAAGAAACTGGGCTGGAGGTGGTGGGAGAAGCCGCCAAAGGGCCGGCGTTGATGCGTCAGGTGCAAGACCTGGCCCCGGATATCGTCCTGCTGGATCTTGGTCTGCCTGATCTGCACGCCGTGGAGGCGATCCGCCAAATCCTGGCCGCATCCCCCCAGGTCAAAATCATCGCCTTGTCCATTTATGACGACCGGCGCTTTGTGGTCAATATCCTCAAAGCCGGGGCCTCGGGATACCTGCTGAAAGACTGCGCTTTCGAAGAATTGACCAAAGCAATCCGTGCCGTTCAGGCGTCTAAGACCTTTCTTAGCCCCGGCCTCTCGGATATTGTCGCCCAGGATTATATCGAGGCCTTGCGCGACAGTGAGGCGCACTTTCGCACTATTTTCGAAGTAACCACCATCGGCATTGCCCTGTTGAATAAAGATGGGCGCGTGGTCGAAGGCAATCCGGCCCTGCAACGGATGCTGGGGTACAGTCTGAGCGAGCTCGTCAACCAGGAGTTCACGGTTATTATCTTGCCGGAGGATGCTTCCCGGTGCAAGGCGCTCTTCCGGGAAATGGTGCAAGGCAAACAAGACTCTTATCAAGTCGAGAAAAAATATGTCCGCAAGGATGGCCAAACGGCCTGGGGCCGCCTGAACGTCTCCTTGATCCGGGGCGCCAAGGTGGAAGACCACCTGGCCGTCTGCATGATCGAAGATATCACGGCCCAGAAACAGGCTGAAAAAGAAATTCGCACGTATCAGGAACAACTCCGGTCCGTAGCCTCGGAATTGTCCTTGACGGAAGAGCAGGAACGCCGGCGCCTGGCCACTGACCTCCATGACCACGTGGGACAGATCCTGGCCCTGGCCCAGATCAAGCTGGGGGCCATCCGGGAATCCGCCGCCTCCACCTACCTGGTGGAGCCTATGGATGAGGTCCGGCGCCTCCTTGAGCAAACCATTCAATACACCAGGTCATTGAGCTTCGAATTGAGCCCGCCCATCCTCTATGATCTCGGCTTTGAAGCCGCGGTGGAATGGCTGGCTGAGTTGGTTCAGGAACAACATGGCATTACGGTCAAGGTCCAGACGGATCGGTCGCCCAAGTCCATGAATGACGAGATTCGCGTCATCCTTTTCCAGACCATGCGGGAATTACTGGTAAACCTGGCCAAACATGCCAATGCCAAGAATATCAGTGTCTTCATTGCCCGGGAGGATGCGACCCTGCAAGTCAAGATCGAAGAAGACGGGCTGGGAATGGGGATTTCCGCCGACGCCGCCAATGGCCCCTTTGGGTTTGGCTTCTTCAGCATCCGAGAAAGGTTGAGGTATTTGGGCGGTCAACTGGAAGTGCAATCTGAACCGGGCTGGGGAACCAGGGTCACCTTGCAGGTGCCTCTGAAATATTGAAGCAATGATGGGGGGAGGAGATGGTTACAAAAATTCTGATCGCCGATGATCACCAGATTGTCCGTCAGGGACTCCGTTTCTTGCTGGAGAAGGAGTCCGATCTGAAAGTGGTGGCCGAGGCCGAGGATGGCCGGACCACGGTGCGGTTGGCCCGGGAGCTGAACCCCGGGGTGATCATTATGGATGTCGCCATGCCGGACCTCAACGGCATCGAGGCCACGCGTCAGATCGTCACCGAATCGCCGGCGACCAAAGTGATCGCCCTTTCCATGTATGCCGACCGGCGCTTTGTGGTGAATATGCTGCAGGCCGGGGCTTCGGGCTATCTCTTGAAGGATTGCGCCTTCGAGGAACTGATCCGGGCCATCCGGGCGGTAATGGCGCAAAAGACCTATCTCAGCTCCGGAGTCACCGATATTTTGGTGAAGGATTGTAAGATGGGGGCCCCCTTGCATGAAGTTTCGGCTTTTGGGATTCTCACCTCCCGGGAGCGGGAAGTCCTTCAACTCATGTCTGAAGGCCAATCCACCGCCAGAATTGCCGGCCAACTCCATGTGAGCGTCAAGACCGTGGAGAGCCATCGCCAGCAGCTCATGCAAAAGTTGAATATCAGGAGCGTGGCGGAACTCACCAAGTATGCCATTCGAGAAGGCCTGACCTCACTGGAGGTCTAAGCCCCGGCTGATCCGCGCCAGTCAACCTTGCAGGGGGTAAACTCTTGGGAGCCGGGAGAAGGGCCTAACCCTTGGATGGCAGTGGGGTATCCCGGGAGGCGGCCCGGCGTGGCAAACAATTATTTTAATTTCCCTTGACATTGAGTAATTTTTTTGTAAAATAACCGTAGTTTAGCATGTCAGACTGAAGCAGGGCCGCAAGTCCTGGTCAAGAATCGGACGGGGGTGCTACTCCCGCCGATTTTTTTTTGCCTGACTGCTGTGCGGCCTGCTTTTTTGGCGGGTATATCATGAGCAGCATCAGTAGGAGGTTTCACCATGAAGGAAACTGGAACGGTAAAATGGTTTAATGATTCCAAGGGCTTTGGCTTTATCACCCGGGAAAGCGGTCCGGATGTGTTTGTGCATCACAGCGCCATCCAGGGCGAAGGCTTTCGCTCTTTGGCCGAAGAACAGACCGTGGAGTTTGAAGTGGTCCAGGGTCCCAAAGGTCCCCAGGCCCAAAACGTATTCAAGCTTTAGACCCTAAAGTTTGAGGTTCAGAACTCCGGCGGTCTTAGGACCCCGGAGTTCTGTCACTTTAAGCCTGACCCCGAACAAGACTGACGAGGAGAACGAATGAGTATGAAGTTATATGTGGGCAACCTGCCCCACCAGATGACCGAAGAACAGCTGAACACCCTCTTTTCCGAAGCCGGCTACGTGGCCTCGGCCAAGATCATCAACGACCGGCAAACGGGTCAGCCCCGGGGCTTCGGTTTTGTCGAGATGGAAACCAAATTGGAAGGCCAGAAGGCTATTTCCATGCTCAACGGGCGGAGTGTCGACGGGCGCCCCCTGGCGGTCAACGAGGCCAAGCCGCAGGCCAAAGGCTCCTTTGGGGGCGGCGGCCGCGGCGGTTACCGCTAGAACCGGGAGCCAGGTTGACGGCGGCGGCCGCCAGCCGCTTCCGGCTCCGGGGCTTCCATGCCTGCAACCGGCGGCTACAATGCCGCCGCAATTTTAAGCCGCCTCACTCAGCCCTGCTTGGCCCATCGACCGGTGGGAGAGGATTCCCCCAATGTATGTTTTCATGGTCTACGTCCGGGACCCAAACTTTTACCGGTTGTTGCCCCGTAAACTGCATAGGGCCTCATTTGACCCGGAACGCCTCCAGGTGATGGCGTTTCCTCCCCTGGGGATCCAGACCCTGGCGCCGGTCCTGCGCCAACATGGACACCGGGTGCGGCTGTTTGACACCTGTCACCCCCGGATGCAGGCGGAGCACATCGCCCAGGCGGCAGCCGCCGAGGCCCCCGGCGTCATCGCCCTCTCCTGCCTGTCGACGACCACCTACCCCGCCCTCAAGAGCCTGGCCCGGCAGCTTAAGTCGGCCGCGCCGAAAATTCCCATCATCGTCGGCGGCCCTTTTGCCACCATGAATGCGGACCGCATCCTCGAAGACTGCCTCGACCTCGACTGCGTGGGGGTCGGCGAGGGCGAGGAGCTGCTGCCGGACTACCTGAACCAGCTTGATGATCCAGGCGCGGTCTTATCCCTGGTCTGGCGTAACGGCGGCGGGGTTGTCCACAACGCCTCCCGGCCCCTCATCCGGGACCTGAATCAGTTTCCTTACCCCGACCGGACCAGCCTGCCCATCGATTACATCGAGTCACTGCCCCTGGATGTCCCGGCGGTTCTCTCCCTGGATAAATTCTGCACCATCCAGACCTCCCGCGGCTGCCCTTATTCCTGCATCTACTGCGATATCCCCTCCCTGTCGCAGGGCAAATGGCGCTACCGTTCGGCGGCGCACGTCCTGGGTGAAATGCAGCAGCTCAATGATATGGGCTATCGCTCGATTTACCTTACCGACGATCACTTTCTCCTGAACCGCAAGCGGATCAGCGAGGTTTGCCACGGCATCATTGACCGCCAGCTGAAGTTCCATTGGGGCTGCGAAGGCCGGGTGGATGCGGCCGCAGTAGATCAACTGGGGCTGATGAAACAGGCCAACTGCAATTTTCTGGCCTTTGGGGTCGAGGCGGGCACCCAAAAAGTCCTGGACCGGCTGAACAAGCGTCAGACCCTGAAACAGATTGAGCATGCGGTCAGTGAGGCCAAGCGCCAGGGAATCGGACGGGTGCACGGATTTTTTGTCATCAGCTCACCCGGCGAGACCAAACAGGATGTCATGGCCAGTTTCCGCTTTGCCGCCCGTCTGAAACTGGACACCTTCGGATTCAATCGCTTGTGCGC
>Ga0351865_10238_pt1 | contig 18990 bp, 22 predicted proteins | sample TotcelFGM3001L10_FD_206780 | JGI IMG/M metagenome (GOLD analysis project Ga0351865, IMG submission 206780) | Enriched cells from coal bed in the Powder River Basin, Montana, United States - Total cells FGM rep2 HSBNCT.FGM.300.1.L10 ... | reverse complement strand
CCATTCCTGCTGGCGAGCCCGCGTTGTGCCGCTGGGCGACGGCGACGAGAAGGACAAGAGTCTGTGCCAGTATCCGGTCACCGAGGGCCTGGTAAGACCGTCGCCCAAGTGCCTGGCCATGATCCGGCCCGAGGAAGTTCTGCAGATCCTGGAGCGACACGCGTGATTCCCATCGCCGTTTGCAGCGTGGCCCGCCCGCAACCGTACCTGTACGCGACGTTGACCAGCCTGCTGGCCAGCGACTGGCATGGCAGCCCGATTCACGTCTGCGTCGGCGGGCCGGACCACGCCTACGCCAGGCGGTACGTCGACCGCCGGGTCGCAGTTCATCCGCTGACGGCCGACGAGTGGGACGCCATGAAGGACACCAGCATCCACGCTCGTTTCAATGCCAACTATCGCCGCTGTCTGCAGCACGCCGGCGACGAGGGGCTGATCGTGCTCGAGGACGATGTCCTGGCGCGTTCTGACTGGTATCGGTGCCTTCGGTCGGCGATCGACGAGATGCGAGACCACGGGCGGCGTGATTACGTGTTGGCCTTGTACTATCCGGCCAACGTCATTCGAGCCCCGCGTGGCAGGTACCACCAGTCCTACATCGCATCCAGCTTCTACGGCACGCAGGCGTTGTACTTCGCACCCGGCGTCGCCGCCACGGTCCTGGACCACTTGGCGGCGACGCCCACACGTACCGTGGACATGGCACTTCGTAACCGGCTTGTCAAAGATCAGAACGTCTACGCCACGATTCGCAATCTGGCTCAGCACATCGGCTACGCCAGCACGGGCCTCGCCGGCCACATGCACCGGGCGGCCGATTTTCACATGCCGTGGCCCGCGGAGCTTGCCTCATGATCGCCGTGACCATCGCCGTGGGCGAGCAGTACGAACGTCTGGCCGAGGCGGCGGCCCAATCCTGTGAGCGATGCACAGGCTTGCGGACGCAAATCATCCGCAAAACGTCGGGCGAGTCAAGTCCCGCCCGCTACAAGCTGCAGTTGCTGCGGCAGTTTCCGGGGCAGACGATCTTGTACTACGACGCCGACGCTCGATTCCTGCGGCCGTGGGACGTTTCGCCATACGAGAACCAGCCGTGGCCGGTGGTCGTACTTGATTGGCCCTCGGACGCTCGGGACGAGGATTGCGAGCGGTACAGTATCGACCGAGGCCGCTATTTCGCCAGCGGATTCTGGATCGCCAACGGGCGGCATGTAGAGGTGTGGCAGGACGCTCACAGGTTGGCCGTGGCCGCGGATTATGCGACAGCGTTCAAGTACGAGCAAACGGCCCTCAATGTGGCCATCCAGCGGGCGAACCTGCCTGTGACGATCCTCGATCGCCGGTACTGGTGGATCGCCAGGGAAGCCGATCCGCCGCCGACAGACACCATCGTCGTGGCGATGGGCGGCGACGCTGCCGTCGATCGCCGGGTCTACGAAGATGCCATCAAGACAGCTATTCCCGGAGGGAACCAAACCATGACTTGCTGCAATCCAGCCAGTGATCTGACGGTGGCCAATGCACCTGCAAAGGTCCAAGAATTCGTCGACGGGGACTTGGCCCGGAGCGTCTATCCCGAAGGCCAGTTCGCTGGCCGGGGCATCGTAATCAACGCGGGCAAACCGAAGTACTTGGTCGGTGCTTACGTGCTGATCCGCATGCTGCGGGATCTGGGCTGCACGCTGCCGATTGAGGTCTGGTATCTGGGGGAAGCGGAACGCAACCGGGCCTGGGAAGAACTGGTGGCGCCGTTGGACGTCCGCTGCGTCGACGCTCACGAGGTCCGCAAGGAACATCCACACGCCAGGCTGAACGGATTCGAATCCAAGCCCTACGCGATCCAATGGTCACGATTCGCCGAGGTCCTGTACCTGGACGCCGACAACGTGCCAGTCCGCGACCCGGCGTTCCTGTTCGACACGCCGCAGTACGCCCAGCACGGGACGATCCTGTGGCCAGACTACGGCCGCCTGTCACCGGAGCGGGCCGCCTGGCGAGTGTTCGGCAACATCCCGTATCGCGACGAGCCCGAGGTTGAATCGGGCCAGATCGTCATCGACAAAGCCCGCTGCTGGCGGGCGTTGACCTTCGCGAACTGGTGCGGGGAACGGTCAGCGTTTTTCTTCGCTCACGTCCACGGGGACAAGGAGTTGTTCCATCTGTGCTGGCGGAAGTTGGGGCAGGAGTACGCCATGCCGAGTCGCGGCATCCATACGCTGGCGGGGACGATGTGTCAGCACGATTTCGAGGATCACCGCTTGTTTCAGCATCGCAACGGGCGGAAGTGGTCCCTGTACGACAATCCGCAGGTGCCGGGGTTCCAGTTTGAGGCGGAATGCTTGCGGTACATCGCCGAGTTGAAGAACGTGTGGTCGCCTGCGGCCCAGACGCTGGCGACGGACGCGGACCGGGCGGCGACCGCGGCGCTGAACGGTCGACGATTTGAGTACAATCGAATCGGCTACGACCACAGGCCGATGGTGTTTCGGGGCGACGGGACGATCAGCGTGGGCGGCGCCGGCTGTGAGCGGTACTGGGCGATTCGGGATGGGCGGCTTATGATCGCGGGGGACGATGGGCGGTTGACGATGGAACTGGTGGCGACGGAGGATGGCGGGTGGGAGGGGCGGTGGTTGGTGTTTGAGAAGATGGGGATACGGCTGGAATCAGGGGTGTGATGCCAGCGGACCGTGTGGGCATGTGGAGACAGCATGTCCGGCGGGCCACATCGCGGAGTCGGATCAACCGTTCTCCCTCATTCAGTCTCTGCCCCCGCCAACCGTTCTCCTTCGATCGCCGCACAATCTAATCCTTCATAGGTTCTACGGGGCGAACACACAGCTTGTACAGACAATATACACCGCCCGAGACGATTGCCAGCAGCCATCCGATCAAGCAGACGCCGGTGAATAAGATCCAGTCCGGGTCGGACCACTGTTGCGAGAAAAGGGCGACTCCGAGTGCGAGCGTAGGGCCGATAATCAAGACCGTGAACAAATCAGACTTATGAATCGTGACCGCCACGATGCCGAAGATCAGAAGACAGAAGTGAGCGATCCAGAACTGGATAAATATGGGATTCAGACTGAGGTAGGGATGGGCCGCTCGAGCGTAATCCTTGAAGGTACGCAGGAAAAACGCTTCCGCATCGCCGTAGCCGAAAGCCAACGGGATTGACAGAGCAATCCACAGGCCCGCCAAAATGGCAAGCGTTGGGATCTGCCAGTAGGCTGACCGGTGGCGTATGGACTGCATGGCCTGCACGTAGAACGATTAGGGTGACCGAGCGGCGACAGGACGGACCAACCATCCCGCTGGACCTACACGCCGCTTCGGTCCACCCTGTTACGTGCTGTTTCCAAGTCTTTCAAGTGGACTCCCTCACGTGACTGAAAGCGGACATGGACAGCCTCATCTCTCTCCAATGCCTCCCCTTAACTACGGCGGAACACAAAAAGTGATAGGCAAAACGTCGGCAGAAAGAGTGTGCCGAACACCCCAAGTGCTACGCCCCAGCCAGCGAGACGACGCGGCGGACGAAACAAACCAGCGACGCTGAGTAACAATCCTGGCACACAGAGGAAGGCGATCCGCATCCCGATTCCGGAAACCGATGGACCGAACGGGCCGACCAGGAATACACCAGCAACTCCCACGAGCGAGGTGACGAACCCGATTCGTGCGCAGATATTCCGCGCTGGGCGTCGCGGCGACTCTAGGGCAAGCGGTGGTTGGTAGGGATTTGCGGACACGAGTCGAATTCCGGTTGCGTAGGAACCAATACCCGCCCTCGGCAAAGCACGTAACGTTCACGCGGCGGGCGCGTTGGACGTTGACTTCAAAACCGACGCCGCCGCCCGCTCGCGTGCAACGCCTGGCCCTAAACTCGTCGCGGTCTCTTAAGCAGAATGAAGACCTGGATTGGCCCAGCCTCACCTTGGTAGACGCCAATCGAATTCGTCGCCTTGATCCCAATGGCACACAGGTATGACACCATTTTGGGCTCAGGCAAGGGAATCGTTCCGAGTTGCAAGTACGAAATCTGCAGGCGATCACCAAGTTCCCGCACCTTGTGGCTGTCCTTAGCGACTTTCCTGTCTACATTCGGATTGTTCCACGCCCATTCCCATTTGCCGTCACCCGGGCAATAACTGCCAAGGACTTGCCCTTCGGCCTCGAGTCGTGAGCCATCCGCGAAGGTGAGTCGAAGAACGCCCGATAGCTGATCGTAACCCCATTGGGCTGCCGAGCCGAAGTTCCATGTGTTTTGAAGGGCCTCCTGCTTTCGGTTGAATTCGTCCGATGCTGCCGCAAGGAATTGGCCCGCCTCCGGCGAAAGCGGGGCATCGAAGTCCGCCCCCGGCCTCCTCTTGAACAAACCAAGCAACCGAGACAACATTTTGGGATCCTTGTGGTTGCAGGACAGGCCGAACGACCAAGCTGACCAGGTCGCCGCCAATCAGCGTTCCACTTGATTCCGACCAGATCGGCGACTCTGGTCCAGCGATTGGTTCCGCATCTGCCCCGTTCCGTCCAAAGAGAGCAAGCCAGCTCTAAACGCCATTGATTGTTGGCGACCATGACGCGTCAAGCGGTCTCCCAATTCTCATCCGGTCGGTTTCGGTCCCGTTGAACTCTGGCTATCCATCCCGGCTCACGGCCGTAGTCCCGGTACTCTAGTCATCCAGGTCTCCAATGGGGAAACATTCCAATCAGAATACTCAGGATTGCAGACGCATCCTCCTGGCGGTGGATACCGCAAACCTCGATGCCGTAGACATCGTGCATTGGATCAACAGAGGAGTAATGGCTCAGCCAATCGAAACCCCGGTTGGTCAACTCCGCGATTACGTCGGTTCGAACTTGAAAGAGCTCCGGCGCAAAACGGAAACCATCGCGTTCGCCTTCCGACTCACGACTGCGGCCCAGGCCGCGTTGAGCTCCCGCAAAATTCCCGCCGGTTGGTCTGCGGCATCCAAAGGCTTGGAGCCCTTCCTCATCGTCCTCATCATCCTCTTCGTAATCGACAATGGAAAACACCCTGTTCAGCCGCGTGAGTTGAAAAACACGCATGATTTCGGGAGCGACGTTGCATATCCCGATCGAGATTCCCGATGCCTTCGCCTTCTTATTCAGCAGAACGATCTTCCCGATTATGGCAGATATGGCAGAGGAGAGGACCTCGACTCCCCGAAAATTGACCAGAATGCGTCGTTCACACCTCAAGGCGAGGTCACAGATTTCGAGAAGTTCTCGGCCGATGGTCGTGATGTGCGTGTCGTCCTGTATTTTCGCACTTCGGAAGCCGACTAGAAGCATGTTTCGCTTCAGCTTCACCGTGAGTTGGGTTGGCGGGGACATGCGACTGCTCCATTGTGGTCCTCTGCGACCGTGCCGCTCGTTGATGCGGAACGTCACCCGTCACCGGGCCGGGAGAATTGATTGACCATTTGAAAAAACTCGCAAGCCCGGCTCCGGTGCACGGGATGGTTCATCGCTATTCTTCGTCGTCACCGCACCCACCGTACTCAAGCTCTTCGACGATGTCGTATTCGCCACAGCCTAGCAACTTGGATTCTTCGAAAACTGCGTACATACCATGTTCTTCGAGATGCGAGGAAGGAGCCTCAAGAGAAAAGGTATATCGGCGGTTCGAACCGATCTCAACCGACAGAATTCGAATGCGGTCCAGATAGTCTTGGTCGGACGGATTGTCGAGGATATATGCGTAAGATTCCGTATCGCCCAAGTTCTCCTCTTCCAGCCTTGAGTACGCGTATTTCGCGGCCTCTATGAAACCGGGGATCAACGATTCGAAATTGTCGGAAAGCCATTTGGCTGCGTCCACAGGCGAGTCTTCGCCATCGCGTGAATCGACATCAATGCCGCTGTAGTTGCTTTGCGGCTGGGATATTTCGGACCCCGCCAGGACATCTTTACGCATTGCGTCAACATCGTGAGGGGCAGGCATGCCGCCTAGCGTCCCCAGAAGTTGCTGCATCATCTTTGCGCGTGGGTCGTTCGGGTCGTTCAAGATTGCGTCAACCTTCGGCTGAAGTTTCGCAAACATTTGATTCTGGTGCTCGGCCGCTTGTGCTAAAAGGTTGGCTTGAGTCGACGGAGACATCGGCGGGTAAGCCCGTCGCTCAATCTGTTCATAGTCGCGACCGATGCGTTCCGCTTCACTGTGGTGAAACTTTAATGCTCCCGAGTCGCTGTAGAATCCAGGAATCCCTTCAAGTTGCGCACGGTGTGACTTTTTCATGTTTGACCTTGTTGTGAGTCGAGCAAACTTCAGTCGATGAACGACACGGATCACGCGGGCGGGACGCATGATCATCCATTTGAATCCGCACGCAAGCCCGCCTCGCGTGCATCCGATTGTTCGGCAACAGTTCTCAGCTTCAACAGTGCCTCAACCGCCGCCGTCTTGATGCTCTCCTCGTTGTCAGTCGTCAGTTTTTCTAAGATCGGAATCGCAGGTCGGGCGTCACCGCCGCAATCTGCCAGCGCGGGAATGATCGTCGACCTGCAGGGGAACGGCTTTCTTTCCAGCAATGAGCAAAGTGCAGTAATGGCGGTTGGCCGCGCGGACTCTGGCCCGAATTCCAGTTGTTCAAGCCAGTAGAACTGGTCTTTTCCGTCGTAATACACCAATCCAGTACCACCAACCGGCGCAAGCATTGCGACCAACATTCCAATGATTGCCGTGACGACAAGCAACTCAACAAGCGTAAACCTCCTGGGTCGCGTCACGTCCGATGGGTGTAACTGTTTGCGTCGCCGGTACTGCGCGAATCCGGAACCCGCGGCTGCGCCAAGCAGACCGCCGACTACGAACGGTACTACTGACTTGCGGATTACGAGTTCTGTGAATCCCTGATACCGCACGGCGACAATCGCCGCGACGTACCGAGGGTTGTCGGGGTGCGGTGTGCTGAGTTCGTCGCGGATTAGCGAATCCCGGTAGTCTGGATTGAGATGCAGGAAGGTACCATACGCCGCGCCCGCCAGCCCAAGGCAAATCGCGCCAAAGGCGGCACCGCACAGAGGATAGCATTTCAATTTCGGATTCACGGCTTTTTCTGGTGAAGACATGCAGATCTCAACAGCGCTGAATCAATCGCCGAACGTTCCGGATCAATCGGCGGCGACAGGTCGACCGGCCATTCCGCACGGCGCAACCGCCGCTCGATTGCATCCGATGGTTCGTCGGCATCGTTCGTCTGCGGTCTGCGGCCGCACGGGCGACCGCAGACCGTCGCGACGGCGGTTATCATACCGCGCGCGGGACGCGACGGCAAGTATTTTTTCGTCGCGCGCCGTCGCGCGGGGGTTTTCGGTTCCGCCCAACCATCGCCGGGGTGGCCTGGTTTCGCGCGAGGACGCGCACGTTTTTTCGGATTCCGGAAATGCGATAGCGGACAGACGTGACCGAAGCGATTGACCCCCGGGAACAAAGCCGCCCTGCCAGCGGAGTCTTTGGCGCGCGGGGCGAGCATGGTTTGCCGGCGAACGGCTGCCGTAACCGGGCGGCCGCCAAAGACTGTGATTTCAAAACAGACGTCGTCGGCCGCTCCGGTTCACGGCCTGGTTCTGCGGCTCATCGCTTCCAGAACTGCCACCACGCCGGCCGCTGTTTCATAGGTTCGCTAAGTAGCTGGAACGGTTCAGAATCATCCATCTCAAGATCCGTGTCGTGCCGAAAACCAACGACGCTATGTCCCACTTCCGCAGTCAGGTCATAAATGTAGTCCGCACCATCGTCAGCCTGTTGTTTCGTCTGTAAATCTTTAAGGATCTTTTGGGCGATGTGCGGCAAATTGCCGTTCATCGCTGGTTGCTTCGTCTTGTCTCCACAGTCGTATTGAATGGACCATGCTTGTCTGCCGTCTTGGAAGCACCGCAATTCGGTGGCCATTACGGTGTCGGAGCACCAGAAGAAAAGCGTTTCATTGCCGTCTTTGGATAGTGACTGGGCGTGCGAGGGGCTGAGATCGGCGTAGTTCTCTGATCCATCAGCAATCAGCAAGACCCATGGTGATTGATTCTCGCTTGGCAATTCAAGCAAGTACCAACCCACATCGGGGAATTCGTGACGTTCCCCCGACAGGTTTCTGCCAGACAGCTGGAGCAGTTCGCCTGTGGACGTTCCGGAGCGAGCTATCCAGGAAACGCGGTATCCCATAAAGACTGTCTCTTAGTCGCGCGGATACTTTTGTTGCCGCAGAACGTTTCGGATCAATCGGCCGCCGCGATCGATCGTCCATTCAGCAGCAATCGAATCGGCGGCTCGATTGCATCCGTTGGTTCGGCCATTCCTCGGTGACATGAATGTACTCCGACGCAGATAGCGTTCAGCTGTAGTCATCAAGAACATTCAACAAGTTCGCACAACTCTCGACGCAAAGGCATTCGAGTCATTATGGACATCCTCGCCAAGATTGTGGATGAACGTGTCCCCGTCGTCGTCACCGTATTTGTCAATTTCCAGTTGCGTCAGAGCTATTTCTACTCCGTATTGTCCAACTCTCCCGCAAAGCACATTCAAAATGTATTCGCCATTGATTGTACGACGCAGTTGAACACCGTACTCGTGATACAAGACTTCTGCGCCATCTGATCGCAGAGGCATTCTTTCATCGTACCGCACCGATTGATACTCGACCGGATTTCCTTGACGTGTCCGGATTTGAGGTTTCGCTCTGCTCATTCTCTGTAGACTAGATTGCCGACGGTTACGATCACCGGGGCCGCGCCGGGGATCTTTCGACTTGTGACGACGCCGTCGCGGCCTCCGGTGCATCGTTTTGTTCGCGGGCTGCGGTCGTCTGCGGCCGGTGCGGCGCTGGACGACCGTCGCCCAGTCAGCGGACCGTCATCCTACCGCGCCGCCGCGGCGGTGGCAAGCATTTTTTTTTCGCGTCCCGCGTCCAGGAGTCCGATCCGGGCCGGCCATCGCCGTGACGACTCGGTTTCGCGCGAAGAGCCGCACGTTTTTTTCGATTCCGGGATTCCGATTCCGGAAGATCCGATCGAAGCCCAGCGACGCCCCGGACGGGTTGATCTTCCAACGGAAGTTTTCCATCGGAAGCGAAAGATTTCCGTCCAACCGCAAGCGGCCGGCACGCCGAACGAACCCGGCGACGGAGATGCGGTAGCGGACAGATCCGATCGAAGCCAGCGACGTCGGGCCGGGAAAGATCGGCCAACGGAGTTTTCAGCGGCCGCGGGGTTTGCCCACGAACGACCAGGATCAGGCGGCGGGGACGGGAAAACACAATCACCGGCATCCGACCTTACCCCCGCTCGCCTGCATCCTTTGGTTCGGCCGGTTCGACGTTCAATAGGGTCCGCAAGGGCGGGCCAATCTCGTCGTTCGTTTTCTGCGCATCGGCCCAATCGACATTGGACACAAATGGCGTGCTCCGCCACTTGGGATTGCGAAGGCCGCCGTGAGCCGCCACGGTGCGGAGACCGCGGGCGACCACGCCAAGCCCGTCCGCATGCGACTCGGTCTTGAGATCCGCAATTCGCACGACCCTGAGGCCCTTCGGAAAGGAATCGGCAACCGGAAAATCTGGCCACGCAGGCGTCGCTTCCGCGTTCACACAGATGTCGCGGACGGCGAATAGCAGCGAATCCTCTGCGACGGACCGAATCTCCAAGCTACGGATAGGGTACCCTCGGCAGTTCTTGAATACCGCCATCACCTCCGATTTTCCAGACTTCGAACGAAGCCTCAATCGCCAGTCTCCTCCGGAATCCTGTGTGACGGTTCCATTCTGCATTGCGTGGTTCAGGAATGACGGCAGGTCAATTGTCACTTCGGTTTTTGCCTCGCTGGCAATCGACAGGTTCAGTTTCATTCCCTCGTCGTCGGCCCGGACGACAAATTGTGGCCCAACGTCCTTGCAGAGAAGCACCGTTCCGCTGGTTATGTCAAAATCCATCGACTGTTTTTCGGAGAGAAACCAGAACGGAGTCCGCTCCGCACCGGCAGTGACGACCATCCCAAACCGATCAGGCCGGCACCAGACGAGCTTTACGACGAAAGGAACCTCAAACCACGTCATCATCTCGGATTCAAGTTGGAAGCTGGTGAGGCCCTCGTTCTTCGGTGAAAGAACAGGGACGTTGGCGATGAGCGTCTCGACCGTAGGCTCGCCCGCGGTCAGTCTCGGCGCAATAACCGCATGTAGCGCAAGAGCGACAACCGCAAGGCGTCCATACCAGAGTCCGTTCATGCGGCCCTTCCTTTCCAGCGTGATGAATGGAGTCGCGTACCACTGGCCGAACGATAGTGTTCACGGGGTTGCCGCCAATCATTGTACCATCAGGACCGACCTGACCGGCAACTCCCGTGCAACACGTTGTTATGGCGGGACCTGTGTTTGGTACAATCTTCCGGTGGTTGGGTACGAAAGTGCGTCTGAACTGGCGGCCAACGGTTGGCACGGACGTGCCTTGTTAGACGCCTAAGCAGCATTCAATTCACTCTCACGTCGGGCAAGCATCCAGACCGCAAGGAACATCATTGCGGGAATAAGATATATGATTGAGCCGAAGGGAAATTTCCCGCTCGTCATGAATTCAATGGTGCAAAATATCGTGTAGCAAGCGATTGCCACAACAGCCCCTAATCCTTCCCACCTCCATGCTAAGAGGTTTGCCAACAACACTGATACTATGGCGACATACTCAACTTGCATTGCGACCGACTGTGTAAGAAGTTTAGGGAGGTGTTGAATCCCGTCCATCACGGTGAAGATTGCCACCATGATCAGCAGGGCCACGCCAGTGAATCGCGCAGTCCATCGGATCGCGTTTAGATAGGGATGCATCCGAAAATGATCGTTCATGGAATCACCTACGGCGTCAACCGCTTGTCTTGTCACCATAACATTATTGTCTGTAGAAAGAATTCTTAGGTATCACCCCCAAGAACAGAAAAAATTCTGTTCTTGCGGTGCGATTGCAGATTTCTTTCTGCAAAGTGCGCACAATTACAGAAATTATCTGCGCAAGTAAGTTAATATATTAACTTGCCTCGAATTGCCGATTTCGCGGGAGGTCGCACTGAGGCCGTGCGTTGGGTTATGTCTGTTGCTGGCATATGGCCGACTGTATTCGCCACGGCTCGCGACGGCAAGTGCGGTCAGTCCCCCGCGAGGATTTCAAGTCGTTCAATCAACGATGATTATTGCGGTTCTGTGGAGAATTGCAACAGCGGCGGCACAAGAACCCGCGGAGTTGTCGGGCAGTCAGGCATTCCACGTTCCGGCCACCGCCCGGTGGGGATCATATGGCACATAGAAGAAATCCCAGGTAGCGTCCCAGAGAACAGAAAGGAGATACCGTTTTTTGGGAGGCGCTGAACTTTCGGGGATACGTCGGCCGGCAGCGCGGCTTAGCGGTGTGTGGATCAAGTCGCTAAAATCGCGGGTAATGAACTTCCGATCATTACCCGTAGTTTCGAGACCGCTCGAAGCGAGTGCGGACCACACAACCTCAACTCCGATCGCAAAATAAGAAGCGACCCAGGGGTTAACGAACAAAGCCGAGGCCAAAAGCCTCGGCTTTTTTCGTTTCAACGCCAGTTCTGGAAACAACTTACGACCAGCGTTCTGTCTCACTCGCGTGCCTCGGTTCCCAAAGTAGAGACATTGCGACCGACCACTCGTTCGGACTATTTTACCACAAGTCCGCCACTGTCTCGGAAGGCTCTTTTCTGGGTTAACGCCGGGTGTCCGGCTCCCTATAGCGAGCCGGAACGTGGGTTCAGGCTCCCTTAGCGGGCCGGACACTCTTCGAACAAAAATGACTGGCGGGTTATGACTCGCGGAGGCGGAACGCGTGGGTGAAAGGGGCGGCTGGACTAGTTGCCGAAGAACGCTGGCGTCTAGCGGTGAAGGATCTTGTGGGGCTTCACCTGGATGTCCTTGATGTGAAAGACCCCGATAAAGTGGAACCAGTCTCGGCCGGATACCTTGGCGGCTGTTTCGTCTACAGCCGCGATGACGGCCGGTTCGTGCAGCGGTTTTCCGGCTGCATCCAACGGAATTGCGTCCCACTGGGGACCGCGGCTTCCAGCCACGCCAATGTACTCGCGGCACGCCTCGATCGTCTCGAAGTGTCGCACTTGGCCGTTAACGACGTTCACTACCGTGTACTGGCCTTCGAAGCCTTCCGTTTGGCGTGCCATGATGCTGAAGTCGCCGTGTCGTTCAACCATGGTATTGTCTCCGTGAACGGCGCTGGATTGGCAGAACCGTCATTGGCAGGATCTGCCAGAAAGCGATTTAGTTGATTAGAACTCTTATTTGTGTAGCCAGTCAATCTCCGCAGCGACGGCTTGCTGGCAAATTGGCATCGGTCCCAGGATAGGGCGGAGGGCCCACGTCGGCGGCGGTGGTAGCACCCCTATGGCCAGCACCTGCCGGATCGCGGCCAGATAGCCACAGCCTGTGCCCGCGTCGCGACGCCGGGACCGTTGGCCACAGGCCACAACGCCCGTGAACGCGACATGGACGAACGGCGGGACGCGGGGCGGCGATGGCGTGGACGCGATCACTTTGACCGTCCCTGCCGGATCGCAGCCAGGCTACGCCCCGTGCCCACGTCGCGACGCCCGGCCATTGGCCACAGGGACCCGACTTCCGCCCGTGAACGCGACACGGGCGAACGTCGGGACGGGGGGCGGGAAGGGCAGCGATCCCTGTGGCGGCACCTGCCGGATCGTGGCCGGGCCGCTACGTCGCGACGCCGGGGCCACAGGCCACAACGCCCGTGAACGCGACACGGGCGAACGGCGGGACGCGGGGCGGCTTTGCGTCGCGGCATGTAGACGAGATTAGCATGCGGATCGTTGTTCAGGCGGTCGGCTTCACTGGTGAAACGCCGGAGCGAGGCGGTCCTGATGCACTCCTACGTCGGGAAGTCGCCTCCTTCCAGCGTGATGAGGCACAGGTAGTTGGCGGCTGCCCCAGCCCAGGTGCGGCCGGAGGGGTGGGTTACGATTTTGTTGAGGCAAACCGGGAACCACGCGACCAGCTCGCCGCTGTCGGCTCGCTCAACGACCGTCTCCGGGCCGCGGTCGAGGGCCTGCAGCGGGAATGCCTGCGAGCCGGCGGCGATCGCCCGCACATCCCCGGAGCCTTGAATCACCTCCAGTTCCGCGCCGCTGCGCGCGTCCCACACCCGCACCGCTTGGTCAGACGAGCCGCTGGCGATCCGCGCGCCGTCCGGGGAATAGCTCACGCTCCTTACAGAATTCTCGTGCCCGCGCAACACGGCCAGTTCCGCGCCGCTGCGCGCGTCCCACACCCGCACCGTCTTGTCCCAAGAGCCGCTGGCGATCCGCGCGCCGTCCGGGGAATAGCTCACGCTCGTTACCCACCCCTCGTGCCCGCGCAACGCGGCCAGTTCCGCGCCGCTGCGCGCGTCCCACACCCGCACCGTATTGTCCCAAGAGCCGCTAGCGATCTGCGAGCCGTCCGGGGAATGGCTCACGCTCGTTACATGATTCTCGTGCCCGCGCAACACGGCCAGTTCCGCGCCGCTGCGCGCGTCCCACACCCGCACCGTATTGTCCCAAGAGCCGCTAGCGATCTGCGAGCCGTCCGGGGAATAGCTCACGCTCGTTACCATCTCCTCGTGCCCGCGCAACACGGCCAGTTCCGCGCCGCTGCGCGCGTCCCACACCCGCACCGTATTGTCGTCCGAGCCGCTGGCGATCCGTGCGCCGTCCGGGGAATAACTCACGCTCGCTACCATCTCCTCGTGCCCGCGCAAGACGGCCAGTTCCGCGCCGCTGCGCGCGTCCCACACCCGCACCGTATTGTCCCTTGAGCCGCTGGCGATCCGCGCGCCGTCCGGGGAGTAACTCACGCTCGTTACAGGCCACTCGTGCCCGGGCAACACGGCCTTCTGTGCGGTACCGAGATGCACCGGCGGCGGGCGGTGGGTGCGAAGCCACGGGAAGTTGGGGGCAGCGTGCTCCTTAGCCTCGCGCCAACGCTCGAGGAGGGCGTGAAGGGCGGGGGCAGAGGAGGCGTCGTCTCGGGACGGGAGACCTTCGGTCGGCGGACGCGGCGGGGTCGGGAGACCCGCGCCGAGCGCGGAGTTCGTCGGCTCCGCGGCCGGACTGGTCGGGGCACGGCGTGACCCGATTACACTGGGCGCTCGACCTTCGACGTAGTGCGCGGCCGCCTGGGGGCAGTCGTACCACCAGCAACTGTTCCACAGGCACTGGAACAGCGCCTGCGGATAGTCCTGAGCATGCCGGGCGATGAAGTGGATGTCGCGCCGCAGGGCCTCCTCCAACAGGCGCAGGATACGGTGCTGAGGGCGGTCGGCGGGCAGGGCCTCGACGCCCGCCGAAAAATCACCTGCCAACTCGAACGCCATCCCGGCCTGCACCTTGGCCTCCAGGAAGGGCAGGGCCGTGAGTGCGGTTTCCAGTGGCCCCCACAACTGCCCCTGCGTTTGGTGATACGGCAACTCGGAAAGGCTGCGCGCGTACTGGCCGCTCCATGGTGCCGCGCCGGACGGGTTGAGTTTCGCCCGGAAGTAGTTGGCCAGTTCGATGTGCCACGACCGAACCGAATCGTCGTCCGGCAGGTACCGCTGCCGCACCGCCTTGTAGAAGCCGCGGTGAAAGAAATCGACCAGTGGGCCCCGGTGCTGAAGGTAGGGACGGAGTTGGCGGAGGATGGCGAAGAGGTCGCTGGTGGACTCTTCTACCCCGATCCCTTCGACCATCTCCAGCAGTTCCCGTGGCGACATCCCGTGGCGGCTGCAGCCCAACGGACCCAGCACCAAGAGTAACGCGTCCGGGTCGAACTCCTCGCGCAGCCGCTCGATCACCTGTCCGAACAACGCTACGACCGTATCGCCCTCGCTTGGGAAGGCGGCGATCCGAGCGGCCACCTGCTCGTACGAGCCAAAACCGCGCAACTCCTCCAGGGCGACCAGCAAGAACAAGGGGTTCTTCGTGGCCGGGTTCTTGACCAGCAGGGCGATCTGTTTCGGATCGAGCTTCTTCGCCGACAACGTCGGCACGCGGCGAACGATCTCCAGCCGCTCGTCGTCGGTCAGCGGCTGAATCGCCAGCCGCTCCAGCGGCCGGTGGGCGAGTGCTTGCAGGACAGGTTCCGTCGGCGAAGTAGTAGGCACACTCCGTGTGCCGTCGGTTTCGGCACACGGAGTGTGCCTACGACTCTGTTCACCAGCCACGCTGCCGCGTGGAGGCACATCGGCGATTCTCGCCCTGTCCGGGCTCGGAGAGACCGGACCACACTCCTCGATGCAACTGACGATCACCTTCACGTGCGGCGGCAACTCCCAAGGCAGCCAGTACATCGAATGCGCCTGATCGCCCTCGTCCAACTGGTTCAAGGCGTCCAGCACTACGACCACCCGGGCGTCAGCGGGCGCGCTGGCCAACGACTGTCGAAAGCGACCGACCAGCTCGTTGATGTCCTGGGGCACCTCCTCGGTCAATCCGAAGCGATCCTGGAGCACCAAACAAAATCGACGCAGCATCTGCCGCAGGCTGGTCGAGCCGGGGCTCGCGCCGACGAAGTGCGGAATGACCAGCACGTCCGGATGCGCCTCGGCGTAGCTCCGCGCGAAGCGGGCCAGCGCCGCCGATTTGCCCGAACCGGCCCGCGCCGTGACCAGGCACGGGCAAGTCGCGTCGCCGTCGGCAAAGGCGGTCAACTGCTCCTGTACGTTTTCCCGCCCGACGTACACCCGCACCCGCGACTCGATGAACTCCTCGTGGTATGCGGCCTCCTCGGCCAACGGATCGGTTTCGGCCAACGTCACGACCGGTGGCGTCTCAGGCAGCGCATGTTCCCGCTGGATCGCCTGCCACAGCTGTTCCGACACCCGCTGGCCGAATTCCTCCAGGTCAGTCAAGTGCACTACGCCCAAGCGGTGAACCACGTCGCGTGCGTGGCTGGGAAGCCGCTGGTAATCCTGCGGGGCCACAATTCCGCTCTCCGCGACCTTGCGCAGCGTCTCCCGATCAGTTTCGCTCTCCAGTTCCCGGCTCGCCACTCGCCAATTGATCCGCAAGCCCGCATAGCGGCAGGGATAGTCCTCAAACGGCGGAAACGGCAGGTGCGCGTCGCGGATCGTCTGTTTCAGCGCGGCCAGCTTCTCGGCGCTCTCCTGATCCTCCGCCACCAAGTCGGCCCGTTTCGCCTCCGGCACGTCTGCGACGAAGGCCGGATCGCGGAAGAAAAACATGCCGTGTCCGTGCATCTCGGGGTCGTGCAGCACGCCGTACAGGATTTCCAGCTCGGTAACGCTCTTGCCTGTCTGGTACTGCACCCAGCCATACTTCGAGGCGGCTTCCCCGCTGAAACTCGACGGCACCCAACCGTACCGCTCGCCCAAAATGCCGATGAAGAACGGCCGGCACTCGTCGATCTGCGACAGGCACAGGTCCAGCACCTGATCCTTCTGGGCCTCCTCCTCGGTGATGCCCCAGCGCAGGTCGATGTCGACTAGGTGGATGCGGTACTTCTCCAGCCGCTCCCGCAGCGCCGGGAAGACCCGTTTGACGAGCCAATCCCGCTCCGCGTGCATGTCGCGGAAGGTGGACGAGATGAACACGCGGACGGTTTTCCAGGTGGCAGCCATACGTCAGGTTCGCCGGGAGCATGCAGGGGGATCGACCGACCGGCATTATCCCGCGTTCGCCAGGGCGTTACAAGCGACCACCCGGGGACTGGTGCGACTGCGGTATGGCGGGCGGCAACCCGCTGTGGTCATCACCTGCCGGATCGCGGTCAGCGGCGGCAGGCCCGTCGGCGGCGAGCGTGTGGCTGACCGGCTGTCTAGGGCGGCGTAGGCGGATGGCGATCGGGTATCACCTGCCCGAGCGTGGCTGGGTGTTCTTGCGGTCGGCGATTTCACGGAGAATGCGGTACTTTTCCTTCGGATACCCGACGTTTGTTCCCACCTCCGTCAGTCTCTTGGGATCCCAGCGAAGCTTTCCTCCGAACAGAGCGATCTTCCCGTCGTGGTACTCCTTGTGGTGATCTTCGCACAGCCAGATGACTTTGGACGGGTCCCTGTAATTTTCGTGATGCGGTACGACGTCGCGAGTGCCGCAATACGCGCAAACGCCTCGTCGCAGTACGCCGCTCCTAATCAATTCCCTGGTCTTCCGACGGACCTTCTGCCGCAAAACGATCAGTGGGTCTTCGAGTTGCTTGCGTTTCCGCACCTTCCATTTCGATAGGAAGACTGGAGCCGTGGCTCCAACGCTTCTCTGATAGTCATCTGCGCAGCTTGCGCTGCAATAGTACTCGCTCTTCCTGTGAAGAGGCTTTCCGCAGGAAACGCAACTCGATGGCTTCCCGGCACGAATCGGTGCTGTCTGCGTCTTCTTTCGTGTCATCCTACGATGGTACGTCGTCTCTCGAATTCTGTCCAGAGTCGCAAGTTCGAAACGTGGTGATCGCCATCGAAAAGATGCTCGCCAACAAGGGCAAGTCGGCGGCGATCTTGTGGCGACCCGCTGCCTGGGGATCGCGGGCGGCGACCGTCAGCACCTGCCGGATCGCGGCCGTCGCCTACACCGTCCGCACGTCGCGACGCCGGGGCCACAGGCCACAACGCCCGTGAACGCGACACGGGCGAACGGCGGGACGCGGGGGCGGGAACGCGGCCAACACCTGCCGGATCGCGGCCAAGCGGCTGATGCCCACAGGCGGTGCCTATCGTGTGAGCGTCCGGCTGCCGGATCGCGGGCTGGGTCACTGGCCACTTCCGCCCGTGAACGCGGCACGGGCGAACGGCGGGACAAGTGGGCGGGAACGGGCGTGGTCACGATCCCTGTGGCCAGCACCTGCCGGATCGCGGCCGTCGCCTACACCGTCCGCACGTCCCGACTCCGGGTCCACAGTCCACAACGTCTGTGAACGCGACACGGGCGAACGGCGGGACGTGGGGCCAGCACCTGCCGTATCGCGGCCGGGCGGCGTTGCTGCCGGCCAGTCACGGCGGCGGCGATCGTGTGGCTGACCGGCTGCCTGGGGCACTGTCGGCGGCGTGGACCAGCACCTGCCGGATTGCGGCCAAGCCCCGTGCCCCGTCGCGACGCCAGTCCCGCTGTGGACACAGCCGCGACTTCCGCCCGTGAACGCGACACGGGCGAACTGCAGGCGGCGTCGTGGGCCAGCACCTGTCGGATCGCGGCCAGACGGCTGACGACACGGCGGCGGCGATCGTGGGGCTGACCGGCCGCCTGGGGCGACGGGCGGCGATTTGGCATTGGCAGAAGCCTCGCCAGTGCGTGAGGGATGCGATGTCAGAATTTGCCCTCCCGGCACAATCGGAACTGACGCGTAAATTCTGTTCGATTTTTGGTGTCGCAAATAACCTATCGCTGTTCTCGTAAACACGTTCGTTTGTTAGCGTAGGGACCATTGCGTTCCCCCATACGGACGGCAAACATGCTTGTTCTCAGCAGAAGACTGAATGAGTCCATCGTCATTCGTGACAACATCGTCGTCACAGTAGTCAGCATACTGGGCGACAAGGTTCGTCTGGGGATCGTAGCGCCGAAGGACGTGCCTGTCCACCGCAGCGAGATCTACGAGGCGATCAAGCGATTGGAACGTCCGCGTTCCGACACTGACGCGGGCAAGTCTATTTGAGCGTCAATCATCACCAACCGGGCGCGTTGGGGGCGACGTCTGGCTGACCGGCGAGCTGAGGAGGCATGGTAGCACCTGCCGAATCGCGACGCCGGGGCCACAGGCCACAACGCCCGTGAACGCGACACGGGCGAACGGCGGGCCGTGTGTGGCCATGTGGGCAGCAAAACGTGCGGGCAGCATGGCGGCCATCACCCACCGGATCGCACCCCCACGTCGCGACGTCGGGGCCGCTGGCCACAACGCCCGTGAACGCGGCACGGGCGAACGGCGGGACGCGGGGCGGCACCTGCCGGATCGCGGTCAGGGGCTG
>Ga0351865_10233_pt1 | contig 19396 bp, 18 predicted proteins | sample TotcelFGM3001L10_FD_206780 | JGI IMG/M metagenome (GOLD analysis project Ga0351865, IMG submission 206780) | Enriched cells from coal bed in the Powder River Basin, Montana, United States - Total cells FGM rep2 HSBNCT.FGM.300.1.L10 ... | reverse complement strand
CCGGGTGCAGGAACTTATCCTGGAGTTGAACCGCGAACGGGGCCTCACCTCGGTTATCGTCACCCACAACCTGGAAATGGCCCGGATTCTTGACCGGCAGATCACACTGCTGGAAGGCAAGGCAGTAATTTTACAGGGAGAATAAGGTGGCACAACGCCTCATAGGATTATTTCTCCTGGTGTGGTTGGCGATGGCGGCACATGGCCCGGCCCTGGCCCAGGAGCAGGACCTGGTTTTTAAGAAAGTTGCGGTCTTTCCATTTACCGTCACCAGCAAAGAACCTCTGGGTTATCTGGGGGAAAAGATCAGCCAGGAAATCCGGGAGCGCTTGAAAACCGACGGCTTCACCCCGATTTCCCAGGAAGACCTCCACAAGGAACTCTCCCAGCTGACGGAACCCCTGGATGGGGCCCAGGCTCAAGCCATCGCCCGCAAACTGGGGGCTGACATGGTCATCTGGGGCACCTTGCTCAAGGTGGGGGACCTCTTATCACTGGAAGGCCAGGTCATGGATCTCGCCGGCAAGAAGGCGGCCGCCAGCCTGAAACTTCAGGGAACCGGACTCCACTCCTTATCCGGCCTCAGCCGTCAAATGGCCCAGGAACTGAGCTTGAAGATTTTGGGCAAAGAACGGGTGGCCCATATCGTGATCAAGGGCAACCGCCGCATTGAAAAAGATGCCATCCTGGGAGTAATGCAGACCCGGGAAGGGGAAATCCTGTCGCCGGCCCACCTGCGGGAGGACTTGAAGGCCATCTATAAGATGGGCTATTTCACCGACGTCCGGCTGGATGTCAGCGATACCCCGGAAGGGCGCATCCTGACCGCCCTGGTGAAGGAAAAACCCGCCATCCGCGAGATCATGGTGGAAGGCAACCGTAAATTGAAAAAGGACAAAATCATCGAGGTCATGAACCTTAAGCCGTTCTCCGTGGCCTCGGAAGGCGCCATTAAAGAAGATATTAATAAGGTCCAGCAGGCATATCGGGAAAAAGGCTATTATTCGGTCCAAATCTCCTATGAGTTGATGCCGGCGGGCGAACACGAAGTCAACCTGATGCTCCGGGTCAATGAAGGCGGCAAAATGGCCGTCAAGGACATTGAGTTCGAGGGCAACAAGGCCTTCAGCGCCAAAGAACTCCGGAAGGTGATGGAAACCAAGGAGCGCGGTTTTTTTGCCCCCGTCGCCTGGATCACCGGGGCGGGCAAGCTGAACCGGGACGTCCTGGAACGGGACCTGGAAAAAATCGCCGCGTTCTATTACAACCATGGCTATATCAAAGCCAAGATCGGCGAGCCCAAAATCGACATCAAAGGGGATTGGATTTATATCACCATTCCCGTGCAGGAAGGTCCCGAATTTCATGTCGGCAAGATTGATATAACCGGGGATCTCCTGGAAGAAAGAGACACCCTGGTGAAAATGCTGCGGACCCCCAAAGATGAGGTCTACAGCCGGGAGGTCTTGCAGGAAGATCTCACGACCCTGGCCGATTTCTATGCCGACCAAGGCTATGCCAATGCCGACATCGTGCCTCTGGTCAAGGAAGACAACGAAAGGATGATAGTGGATGTCACCTTCGACATCCATCAAGGTAAAAAGGTCTATTTCGAACGCATTGATATCGGCGGCAATGTCAAAACCCGGGACAAGGTGGTCCGCCGGGAACTCCGGGTCTACGAACAGGATCTCTTCTCCGCCACCAACCTCAAGGAGAGCATCAAGAACCTGAGGCGCCTGGAATATTTTGAGGATGTGAACTTTGCCACCACCCCGGGGAGCGCCCCGGACCGCATGAACCTCAAAATCACCGTCAAGGAGCGCCCCACCGGCACCTTCGGCCTCGGGGCGGGGTACAGCACCCAGGACCGCCTGGTGGGCATGGTGGAGGTCAGTCAGAACAACCTCTTCGGGCGGGGCCAGCAACTAAAGCTCTCGGGGGTCATCGGCTCCATTTCTCACCGCATCCGGGCTTCCTTTACGGAGCCCTACCTCTTCGACCGGCCCCTTTCTCTCGGCATCGACGCCTTTAACTGGGAGCGGCAATACAGCGAATACAACCGGGTCAGCAAGGGCGGCGTATTGCGCCTGAGCCATCCCCTGAAATGGAAGTACACCCGCCTCTTCTGGATGTACCGGTTTGAGAACGTCCAGCTCAATGACCTGGTGGACAACGCCCCCCAGCAATTGGTGCAGGCTGCCCAGATTCACAATACCAGCGCCACATCCTTCGTGATCCGGCGGGATTCCCGGGACTCCCTGTTTGCCGCTACCAAGGGCTCGGACAACAGCATCTCCTTTGAATTAGCCGGCCTGGGTGGTGATACTGCCTATGTGCGCTATATCGCCGAGACCGGTTGGTATTTTCCCTTAAGATGGAATATGGTCGCGGTGTCCCATGCCCGGGTCGGCGGGATGAACAAGTTGACCTGGGGGGCCATGCCGGCCTACGAACTGTTCTACCTGGGCGGTATCGACACCATCCGTGGGTTCAAATATGCTGAAATCAGCCCCCGGGACCCAGTTACCAATGACCGCATCGGTGGCCCCCGATTCCTGCAATTTAACCAGGAACTCCGGTTCCCGCTCTATAAGAAACTTGGCCTCACCGGGACCATCTTTTTCGATGCCGGTAACGTTTACGGCCCCAACTATATCGGGCCTTTTTTGCGCACCAGCGCCGGGGTCGGCTTTCGCTGGTTCTCCCCCATGGGCCCCCTCCGGGTGGAATGGGGTTATAATCTGTCGAAACACCCCAATGAACGGTCCAGTGCCTGGGAATTCACCATGGGCGGGTCATTCTAACCTTGAACTTTGAACCCGAAGGGACCAGGACCAGATTTTTCCGGCGCGGCGCCGCCCGCCGGGGAAGGACGTTTTGATATCGATCAACTCAGGAGGTTTGCATGTCTAAGGCAGGTGTAGGTCTATTGTTATCCGCAGTTTTGGTGTTGACGCCGGTGTGGGCGGCGGCCGCCGACTTCAAAGTCGGCGTCGTGGACGGCATGGACGTGGTCTCCAAATCCGCCGCAGGAAAAGCGGTCCAGGATGCTATCAAGCGCAAATCCGACGAACTGGGCAAACCGTTTGCCCAGAAACGCGCTGCCCTGGCCAAAGAGGTCGAGGATTTCCAGAAGCAGGCATCCGTGATGAAAGAAGATGCCCGTAAGACCAAGGCGGCAGAGCTGGAAAAGAAGATGGCGGATTTTCAAAAGCAGGGCGGCGACGCCGAAAAGCAGCTGCAGCAATACCAGGAACAGCAACTGGCGCCGTTATTCCAGAAACTGGAAGGCGCGGTCAAAACCGTGGCCCAGCAGGAGAAGCTGGATATGGTTCTGGACAAGCGCAATGCCGGGCTGCTCTACATGGACCCCAAGATGGACATCACCGATAAGGTGCGCAGCAAGTTCGGCGGCTAAAGACTGCATGACGCACACCTTGGGCGAGCTGGCGGCCTTTCTGGGGGGAGAACTCCAGGGGCCCGCCGATCTTTGCATTGAGGGCATTGCCCCCATAGATCAGGCTACGCCCCGGGAGATCACCTTTATCACCCAGAGGCGATTTGCCCGCCTGGTGGATCAGAGCCGCGCCGCCGCCTTTATCGTCTCCCGGGAATACGCCGGGCTGGCGCGGCCCCTGATCATCGTTCCCCACCCCTATCTGGCCTACGCCCGGGTGGCGGCCCTCTTTGCCCCCCCGGTTTGGCGCTGGCCCGGTGTCAGTGATCTGGCTTATCTGGGCCCGGAAGTGGCCCTGGGACAAGGGGTTTCCATTGCCCCCCTGGTCTTTATCGGCGCCGGCGTCCGCCTGGGCGACCGGGTCACGGTCCTGCCCGGCTGCGTCATCAATGATGAGGTTATCATCGGCGCCGACACCCTGATCTATCCCAACGTCACCATCAGGGAACGCTGCACGCTGGGAGAGCGGTGCATCATCCACAGCGGCACGGTGATCGGCTCCGACGGCTTCGGGTTCGTCCCTCAAGCCGCGGGACACGTGAAGATCCCCCAATTGGGGACGGTGGTCATCGGAGACGACGTGGAGATCGGCGCCAATTGCGCCATCGACCGCGGGGCCCTGGGAGCCACCCGGGTGGGGCGCGGCGTCAAGATCGACAACCTGGTGCACCTGGCCCACAATGTGGAAGTGGGCGACCATTCCTTCCTGGTAGCCCAGGTGGGGGTGTCCGGCTCCACCAAACTGGGGCAAAGGGTGATCCTGGCCGGGCAGGTGGGGGTGACCGGTCATATCGAGCTGGGCGACGGCGTCCAGGTAAGCGCCCAATCCGGCGTCCACCGTTCCGTCCCCGCCGGCCAGACCGTATCCGGCTACCCGGCGCGCCCCCACCGGGAATGGCTGCAGCTCATGGGCCATCTCCCTAAACTCCCTGACCTGTATCAACGGCTAAAACAGTTGGAGCACGAAGTCCGGGAACTCTCCGCCCAAGTGAACCAGGAAAAAGACAGTTCAAGGTTGAAAGTTCAAAGTTCAAAGTTAAAAACTGAGAGCTGAGAACCATCAACCTTGAACTTTGAACTTTTAACTTGAACCTCAGGAGCCGGAACCATGAACCCACCGCAGACCCTGAGTCTGGAAGAAATTCAAAAAATCCTCCCCCACCGTTATCCGTTTCTCCTGGTGGACCGCATCACCAGTCTGGAGAAGGGCAAACGCGTGGTAGGGTTGAAAAATGTCTCCATTAATGAGCCCTTTTTTCAGGGGCATTTCCCCGGCCGGCCCATCATGCCCGGCGTCCTCATCGCCGAGGCCATGGCCCAGGTGGGGGGCATCCTGGCCCTCTTGTCCCTCCCGGAACTCCAGGGCAACTCTCACCTCTTTCTGCTGGGTTTAGACAAGATGCGCTTCCGCCAGCCGGTGGTCCCGGGAGACCAATTGCGCATCGAGGTGGAATCGCTGCGCGGCGGCAAGAAATTTTGGAAAATGAAGGCCCAGGCCTTTGTCGACCAGACCCTGGTGGCCGAAGGCGAGCTCATGGCTGCAATCGGTCAAGGGGAGGAATGAGTATGGTCCAAATCCACCCCACCGCCCTGGTGGATAAAACCGTCGAACTGGGTGAGGGCGTCACCATAGGGCCCTACAGCATCATCCAGGGCCGGGTGCGGATCGGCCACGACACCCATATCGGCTCCCACGTGGTGATTAAGGACTTCACCACCATCGGCAACAAGTGCGAGATCTTTCAGTTCGCGGTCATCGGTGAGATTCCCCAGGACCTGAAATTCAAGGGTGAGGAAACCCAACTGATCATCGGCGACGGCAACATCATCCGGGAGTTCGCCACCATCCACCGGGGCACTGCCGGCGGCGGCGGCGCCACCCGCATCGGCCACGGCAACCTGTTCATGGCCTATACCCACGTGGCCCACGACTGCCAGGTGGGCAACGGGGTCATCATGTCCAACGCCGCCACCCTGGGCGGCCACATTATCCTGGAGGACTACGTCATTTTGGGGGGTCTCTCCGCCATCCACCAGTTTTGCCATGTGGGCTGCCACGCCTTTGTGGGCGGGTGTTCGGCGGTGCATCGGGACGTCCCCCCCTATGCCATGGCCGTGGGCAACCGGGCCAAGCTGGTGGGGCTCAACCTGGTGGGTTTGAAACGGCATGGCTTTATTGACTCATCCCTGCAGCCCTTGAAACGAGCCTACGAACTCCTGTTTCTCTCGGAGTTGAACCAGAAAGAGGCCATCACCAGGATCAAGAACGAAATACCCCCGACTCCCGAGGTCGGCCACCTCCTGACCTTTCTGGAGACCTCGGAACGGGGCCTGCTCCCGGCGGATGTCAGAGAACATCGGCTTAATCGCGGGTAAGGGGCAGTTTCCCCTCCTGTTCGCCCAGGCTGCCCGGCAGCAAGGTGCCGCGGTCATCGCCGTGGCCCACCGGGGTGAGACCGACCCGGCCCTGGCCTCCTTCGTTACCGAACTCCACTGGATCCACGTCGGCCAGTTGGGCAAAATCATCCGCATCTTCAAAGCCGCCGGCGTCCGCCAGGCGGTCATGGCCGGCGGTATCAGCCGGGGCCGTCTCTTCCGGGAGTTTCGCCCCGACTGGCGGGCCCTGGGCGTCATCCGCCGGGCCGGCGCCGGGCAGGACGACCGCCTCCTCCGGGCCGTGGCCGACGAAATGGAGACCGAAGGCATTACCATCGCCCCATCCACCCTCTTTCTTAACGACCTCCTGGCCACCCCGGGCCAGCTCAGCCGCCGGTCTCCCACCCCGGCCGAGCTGGCCGACATCAACCTGGCCCTGCAGGCGGCCCGGGAACTGGGCCGCCTGGACATCGGCCAGTGCGCCGTGGTGCGGCGCCAGGTGGTGGTGGCCCTGGAGACCATCGAAGGCACCGACGAGACCATCCGCCGGGGCGGCGCCCTGGCGGGTCCCGGCGCCGTGGTGGTCAAGATGAGCAAACCCGGCCAGGATCTCCGGTTTGACGTGCCCGCCGTGGGTCTGGACACCATCGCCGCCATGCGGGAGGTTAAGGCCGTAGCCCTGGCCATCGAGGCCGGCAAAACCCTGATCTTCGACGGCCCGGAAATGCGCCGGATTGCCGACCAGGCCGGAATTGCGGTCTGGGGGATTTCATAGGAGCTTTCAGCTTTCAGCTTATTGCATAAATTCAAAAAGATATGATAGTGGATACGTCGAGCATTTTTCATCAGAATGACTTGACTTTCTGTTTTTACTGAAAGCATCTCTGCTGAGAGATGAACCCTTTTGGGCCCGCATCCTTAACTCCCCCACCGGGTCATGTTCAGCTTCATCCTATTCCAGGCAATGCCCAACGGCAACCCCCCACTTGACAAGATGGCGATAATCCACGGAAGGTGATTTTCCACTCTTAAAGGAGAACGGTACATGACGCCGCATCACGGAGAGATTCTGTTCAGATTGTTCTTAGCCGCAATCCTCGGGGCCTTGGTGGGATTCGAGCGGGAGGTGCATGGGCGGCCGGCCGGCATCAGGACCTACCTCATCCTGTGCCTCGGTTCGGCTTTGGTCATGGTTTTGTCACAATATCTCTCTTACGGCATGGTGGAAGAATTGCCGGCGGACGCCTTGCGGGTGGACCCCGGCCGGATTGCGGCCCAGGCCCTCACCGGCATCGGTTTTCTAGGCGCCGGGGTTATTCTCAGGTATAAGGATACCATCCGGGGCCTGACCACGGCTGCCTGCGTTTGGGTGGTGTGCGCCATCGGTTTAACCATCGGCGCGGGATTTTATCTCTACGGCTCCGTGGTGGCAATCCTGACGGTCGTCTCGCTGGTGGGGGTAAAGTTCTTCGAGCGGCGCTTGAAAAAGGACTGGTATCAGGAAATGACCATTGTCTCCCAGGATATGGCCGGCCAATTCAACCTTTTCCAGGACGTCATTACCAGTCATGCCTTTGAGGTGATCAATTTCGGTTTGAGCAAAGACCTGGAAAAAAAGGAGGTCACCGCCAACTTTCTCCTGCGGATCAGGACTTCTCACCCTAACCGCCAGATGTTGCAGGAAGTCTTCGAACTCCCCGGGGTCAAACGGGTGGATTTGGGTTGAGGCCGGGTTGGGAGTCCGGCCAAAGTTTCCCCCGCAAGGTTCTTGGATCGAAAGGTCGGCGCCGGTTCGCCCCCTGGGGCCTTCAAGACCCGAGCAATTCTGATCCAGAGCCGTCGGGGCGGTTCGCGAACCGCCCCGACAATTAGGATTACTTCTTGTTTGACGGCAACTTGGGATAAGACAGCATTCTCTTAAGAAAGCAGGTCCTCATGGGCTTTTGGCCCACCCGTAACCAATGAAAAGTCGATAGCCTTTTTTCACGGTGTGAGGTGCGCACCTTTCATTAGGAACCTTGAACCTTGAACTTTAAACTTTTCGGACCACATCCCGACCAGGTATCCCCCAAAAAGACACTTATGCAATTGAGCCTCTTCATCCTGACGCTGACTCAGTCCGAGGATAACAGCAACAGACTGAGAATCGGTGAAATAGCGGCGCCAGATTGAGCGCCGTCCGATGCGGGGAAGGCCCAAACCTTGTTTGAGTAGCTGTATTTGTAATCAATTTCGGTTCCCGTCACCCCTCCCAGGAGGAAGATTTTATCCAGGTGCTTGCCCGGCGAAGGCGTGTAGAGGCCTTTCCGGTCCAGGACCTTGACCGGCGCCACAAAGATTCCCAGAAAATTCATGATGGAAGGCATCCAATAGCCCCGGGCGAGGTTATACCACTCCCCGTCGCTATACCCATCATAAACGGCCATCGGAAAAGGTGATGGTGGGTACTTAGTGCCATGCAGGCAGTAGACTTGGCCGCCGTAATTGATCCCGGCGGCCCCGCCCCGGGGTCTGACCAACTGACGTTGCTGGGTCCATGTGTTGTCGGCGGGGTTATACTCCTGCACCAGCCTCTGCTGAGACGACATGGCAGAGGAGGAGAATCCGCCCATGACCCAGATCTTTCCCGCCGCGGTGGGGGCAACGGCGGCATAGGCGGTGGCGGTAGGCAGAGAGGTTACGACCCCCCAGGCGTTCGCCACCGGGTCAAAGACGTAGGCGTCTTTGGCCACGGTGGTAGTTGTCGGCATCCCGCCAAAGGCATAGACTTTGCCGCCGGCGCTGGTCACCGCGCATTGCATCATGGCCTTGGGCAGCGGTGGACCGGTTTGCCAGATCCGGGTGGCGGTGTCGAAGATCTGGAGGTAGTCCACCGGGATGGGGTTGGTGGTAGCGGGATCTTCCGTGGCGCCGCCCACTACATAAATTTTGCTGCCGATGCTGGCCGCCCCGGCGTTGCTCACCGGCGTCGGCATCATCCAGTCCGAGTCGACCACCGTATGATTCGTATCCAGGGAATACTTTTCGACGTGGGCCACATTCCCCCAATAGGTGCGGCCTCCTATGACCCAGACATCTTTGTTTACCTGGGCGCTGGCCGCCAGGCCCCGGCCCATGATGAGACTGCCCACCTGCCTTTCGCGGGAGATGTTGCTGAAACAGGCCCCCCGGGAGGTCTGTCCTGAAGTGACGTTGGTTACCTGCAACCGGCCGGTGCCCTTGTTTAACCCTAACGGCACCGTGGCGACGATCTTTTCGTTGCCCCAACTTATAATGTTGGCGTCCGGAAAGATCGTATCCAGAAAACTGAGGGTGCCGTGGGAATTGCCGAAGTTCACCCCGATAATCACTATGGTGTCGTTGGCATCGGCCCGGCCCGGCACGATGGCAGGGTCATCAGGAGGAAGAGTGGGGGGTACTTCGAAGATGGAGAAGACGGCCGGGGCGTTCTCGATGGCCGGATTCAGAGAATTGGCCAGATTCAAGCGGCCTTCGGTGACGCAGATAGCGCGGAAATCTTGCGCCGTGCCGTCCTCCACGCCGTTCATGATCATGGCCTTGATCTGTTTCCAATCCTTATCAGGGTATCGGTCCCACAGGAGGGCGCAGGCGCCGGCCACATGGGCCGCAGCGAATGAAGTACCGGTGCCGCTGCCGTATTTATTTCCGGGCAGGGTGCAAGGTATACTTTTACCGGGGGCGAAGAGGTCCACGGTGGCCATGCCGTAACTGCTGTTGGTTTCCTTCTTGTCAAATTGGTCGGAGGCGCCGACGCTGATGAGGTGATCCATGGTAATGTTGTCCGGGGTGGGCACCGGAAAATCCTTGACGTCGTGGAAGTAACTGGAAGGATAATTGGGAAAAATGTCATTATCTTCGTTGTTGTTGCCGGCGGCGATCACAACCAGCACATTGGCGTCCTGGGCAATGCGAAGGGAGTCGTACAGGCCTTTGGAATAGGAATAACTTGGGGACTGACTCCAGCCCAGGGTCAGGACCATGGGGGGCATGGGAGTCTCCTTTGCCCGCTGTGACAAAGCATAACTGATGCTCGTGATGGCGTTTTCCACCGTGCCGGTGGTGGTCATGCACTTGAGGGCCATGATCTTGGCTTGCCAGTTGACGCCGGCGATGCCTAAGTTGTTGTTGCCCACGGCCCCGATGATCCCGGCCATGGCGGTACCGTGGCCGGTGACATCCATTGGATCGCCGGTGCTGGGTATCCCCACGGGGGTCGCGGTGTTTATGCCAAAATAGTCATCCACAAAGTTATTGGTATCGTCATCGATGTTATTTCCTGGTATCTCACCGGTGTTAATCCACATGTTGACGGCTAATTCCTCATGGTAGTAATCGACTCCCGAGTCGATCACTACCACGATGGCATTGTTGCCGCCGGTAATGATACCCCAGGCCTCGAGGGCCTTGATGTCCGCCCCTGCGGTCCCCGCGGTGCCATTATTAAAAAGCCCCCATTGATTTGCGAATAGGGGATCGTTAGGAGGATCAATGGACTGTGGTATGAGCAGGGCATTGGGCTCGGCATACTCCACCGCCCCGCTGCGGTAGAGGCTGTCAATGGCCTGGCCCACCGACACCTGGGCCGGAAGTTTCACCCTGACCAGGCCGATATGGGGATGGGCCCGGACTACCTGGCCCTGCACCCGTTCCAGGGAGGCTTGGGCCCGGGTGGGCAGGGCCGCGACAAATTCCGCCGCCGCGGCGCCGTGAACGCTGCGCAAATGCTCCCGGCTGGGCCTGCCGCGGAAAGTGGCAGGCGACTCTTTAAACTTAACCAGCACTTCCCCGGGCACATAGGGCCGGTCCAGACTTTTGGGGGGTTTGAAAGTATGATGGATTGGGGATTCAGCCTGGGCCCGGTTTGAGGCTCCGGACAGGAACAGGGAAAGGGCTGCACACCCCAAAAGAACCAACCATTTTCTACCTCCGGTTAACCTCATGATCCCACCCTAATCTCCTTTGAGTGATTCGGTCCATCTATTTACCCGAATTTTCACCACATTTTAGCTTGAGCATGCCCATAGCTACTGCCGGTCCTGCGGCTCTTGGGTTTTACCCTTAAAATAATGTAGTAATAAGCAAAATATTCTTCGAATCCAGGTTAATGTAAATAAGGAATTCCCTGATTTCCTCCTTCGGGAACCCCCAATTTCATCTAACCGGGATTTTACGGCAACCTTGGCGGCATAGCTAAGATTGGCTTGGGGGGCCTCTTGGTCCAGGGAAAATCTCCCCAAGGGTCTTTTCTTGAAGCCGGATGCTTTCGCAGCCCGTAGAACCGCACGGATTAACCCGCTGAATTTTTTGCCGGAATTTCGCGTAGACTGAACCCGCCGAACCCGGATACCCTAATGCCGCAGAGCTTAAGGACCCCAGGCAAGCACCGTCCGGTAATCGCGCCCAGAGGCAATGCGGGAGCTACATTCCCCAACAATTTCTCGGGCCTGAAAATGGGTCATATGCAACATATTGGGATGGAAGGAGAAATGGATGGGAAGCGACTAACGTGCTAAAGCCGGAACTTATAGCGATTGCCATAAATTCTTTCCGCTTGGCGGTTTTCAAATCCCCCTAAATCCAATACGGTTCACTTAAGCGGTTAAATGAATCGGTGGGCATTGCGCACCCGTTATGTCATTCTGAACGGAGCGAAGCGGAGTGAAGAATCTCTGGTTTTCCAGGAAGTTAGAGATTCTTCGGTCGCCTCCGGCTCCCTCAGAATGACAAGGAAAATGACTTCCTTTCATCTGGACACGCTTAAGTGAACAGCATTGCCCCTAAATCCCCCTTTTTCAAAGGGGGACTTTAACAGCAATTCCTTGTAGTTCCCCCCTTTTCTAAAGGGGGGTTAGGGGGGATTAGCGTGATGCCGCTATCGGAAAATACTTTTGGCAAACGCTATAACAAAGAAATCATGAAATTAGAGTTACAAGATACCCTGTCTGGCGGGAAAAATGCGGGAATGGAGCGGCGCAGGAAGCCTCAATCCTGGGGAGGCGTCGGGAGGGTAAGTTCGCAATACTCCTGGATAATACGGGCGGGATACTCGTGGAGAAGGCGCACCGCCAGTTTGGCGTGCAGGTCCCAGGCCTCGGCCGGGGTAGAGGTCGTCACGATGAACTCCGGCTGGTCCCAGTGCCGGGGCAGGTAGAAGAAATTGGCCTCGAAGATGGCGGTCTCAAAGAGGTCCTCCCCCTTGCGGATGGTGGACACCACGAAACGCCGCCGCGTGGGCTTGTTTTTTATCTTATGGAATAGACCTTTTTCTGACATTACCTCGAATACCCCGGCATCTTGACACTCTCAAAGTCAGTTGCTGGATTTTTTCTTAACGGCCGATTTTTTCTTGGCCGGCGCCGACCCCGCCGCGCCCATCACCACCTTGGCCCGCCGCTTGCGGCTGGATTTGGCGACCTTGGCCCTGCCGTTGCTGGCCTTGGCAAACCAAAGCTTTTCTTCCGCCGGCGGCATCTTGGCGATGGGCGTCCCGGCCAGCTCGAAGCCCTTTTCAATCAGCGGCCGCAGATCAGCCCACTTCTTCGTGCTCCCCATCATGGCGATGATGATTTCCTGATCGCCGTTTTTAAACATCCCCACATAGGTGTGCTTGGAGGCCCGGGTGTACCCGGTCTTCCCCCCCACCGCCATGGGCGTGGTGAAGAGGAACCGGTTGTGATTCCTCAGTTCCCGGTCTCCCTGGATGGTGTAATACTTGGTGGCCATGATCTTGGCCAGTTCCGGGTTGTTCATGGCCCGCCGAAACAGCAGGGCCAGGTCCTGGGCGGTGGAGTATTGATTGTCCGCCGGCAGGCCGTTGGCTGTGGCCAGGGTCGTGCGGTAGGCGCCCCACTGCCGCACCTCCTGGGTGAGTTGAGCCGCGAAGGCCGCCTCGCTGCCGCTCACCTTCTCCGCCAAGGCCCGGGCGCCGTCATTGGCCGACGACAGCAGCAGGGCATAGAGCAAGTCCCGCACGGTGTAGGTCTCTCCTGGCTTAATATAAATCTTGGACGCCGGGGCCGCCGCCGCAGTGGCGCTGACGCTTACCTGGTCGTCCATCTTCAGGTGCTCCACCACCGACAGGGCGGTCATCACCTTGAGGGTGCTGGCCGGAGGCCAAAAGAGCTGGGGGTTAAGGGCCAGTAAGATCTTGCCGGTCTTGGCATCCATAATGACAAAAGAGCGAGCGGAGACCTCAAATCCTTCCTCATCTTCACCCGCGGCAAATCCTGCCGCCATTGCCAAAATTGCCAGAACCACAAAAACCGTAAGTCCGTACTTGACGCGAAAACTCATGTAACCCCTTGCACGCGGTAGTGATCTGCGGACCCGGTAGAATCTGCAGCCTTATACTATAAAAAAATTCCTCCCTTGGCAAATCAGAAAGGCCGGGAAAGAACCGAAAAAAGCCAGCAGGAGGAATTAATCGAAGAGAGCGTAAGGATATCGTTGAGGCCGGCTGGGCGTTGGCAGGGCGCGTCTCACGTCCCATGCTTGGGTTATACCAAGTTGCCGCCATAATATTAATACTGAATTTATAATAACATTCCCGTAGGGGCGGTTCGCGAACCGCCCCTGCTATTCGGATTCTTACTTGTTTGGCACCAACTTGGTATAAGACGCTCCCCCCAGCGGGAACCTGCCTTTTGGGCGCAGCTTGGTATTAGACCTCTTTCTCCAGTTGTTTCAAATAGTCCGCCGGCGAGTAGTAACCAGGAAATCGTTGCACTTCCTTGCCGTCGGCCTCGAAGACCAGGGTGGTGGGCGCCCCGGTGACGTTGAATTTTTTCACGATATCCATGTTCTTGCGCCCGTCCAGGCGCACCGGGATGAACTTGGAGTTTACCGCCTGGATCACCCCTGGATCGGCGTGGGTCTCAGTGTGCAGGTGCGTGCAATGAGGGCACCCATCCATATAGAGTTCCAGCAAGATGCGGCGGTTTTCTTTTTGGGCCTCTGCCAGGGCCGAGTCCCAACTGTCCCGCCAATTTATTTCTCCCATTATCTGACTCCTTTCCTCCAGGATATTTTTGCCGTATCTCCGGGCCGCCAATGGCCGCGCTCCGGCCGCGGCGACTTTCTTCCATCCTTGCCGCCCTTATCACCACTTGTGTAATATAAGATGCTTCTCACCAAAGGCAAGGACTAATAACAACCTTTGGCTATCTACTGTCTTTTTTCCGGGGAGATGCTATGATGCTGGAGTCCTGCCGGGCAGTTTACTCCCTGACATTGAGCGGCCCGCTCCGGGGCTTGAGCCGGTGCCGGCCTGAAACCTGATGGGTGCCATGACGTATCTGTTTTTTCTCCTTTTGACCGCGGCCTGGGTCTACCAATTCCTGGCCCTGGTTTGTCTGGGGCGATTTTTCCGCCCTTCTGCCTCGGCCCCGCCGGTGGCAACCGGTCCCGGCATCACCGTCTTCAAGCCCCTTAAGGGTCTTTCACCCTTCTCCCGGGAATGCCTGACCAGCTTTCTGACCCAGGATTATCCCTCCTACCAGGTGCTCTTCGGGGTGCGGGACCCGGATGACCCGGTGCTGGCCCTCCTCCGGGAATTGGCCCGGGCCCATCCCCGCTGCGACCTGTCGGTGGTCATCTGTCCGGAAGATCTGGGCCTCAATCCCAAGATCAGCACCTTGCGCCAGCTTATGCCCTATGCCCGGTATGACCTCCTGGTGATTGCCGACGGGGATGTCCTGGCCGGCCCCGATTACCTGGCCCAGGTGGCCGCGGCCTTCCGGGAGCCGGGGCTGGGCCTGGTGAGCTGCCCCTACCGGGCCGGTCCCAGCCACACCCTGGGCTCGGCGCTGGAGTCCCTGACCATTGCCGCCGATTTCATCCCTTCAGTGGCCGTGGCCAACTACGTCGAAGGCATCCGCTTCGCCCTGGGGGCCGCCATGGCCCTGACCCGGCAGGCCCTCACCGCCATGGGCGGCCTGGCTCCCCTGGCCGACTTCCTGGCGGATGATTATCAGTTGGGCTTCCGGGTCGCCCAGACCGGGCTTAAGGTCAAAATTCTCCCTTATGTGGTTTCGACCCACAACCCGGAGATGAGTTTCTCTGATTACCTGGCGCACCAGCTCCGCTGGGCCCGCACCTACCGGATCTGCCGCCCGGCGGGCTATCTGGCCTACGGCATCACCCACGCCCTGGTTTACAGCCTCGTTATCCTCCTGGGGGCGAGCCTGGCGCCCTGGGCCTGGGGACTGGCCGCCGCCACCCTGGTCCTCCGGGGCGCCCTGGCCGGGTTCTCCGAATACCGCTGCCTCAGGGGGCCGCTTCCCCTGTGGGCCTTTGCCCTCCTGCCCGTCAAAGACCTGCTCGCCTTCGGCCTCTGGCTAGCAAGTTTCCTGGGCAGCCGGGTTACGTGGGGGGGCCGCTCCTTCCGGGTAACCCCGGAGGGTAAACTGACGCCCCAATAACCAGGCGAGGGAAACGCCCCAGCGATTCCGATTGACGATATCAGGCGGATTGAGGTAGGAATCTGCATGGACGAAATTGGACGGCTGTTGCTCTACGTGGGGGCCGGATTTTGTTCCGGCTTTTTGAACACCATCGCCAGCGCCGGGTCCGCCATAATCCTGCCGCTCCTGATTTTTCTCGGCCTCCCGGCGAATATCGCCAACGGCACCAACCGGGTGCAACTCGCCATTGGCCGCATTGCTTCCATCGTGGCGTTTCAACGGGCCAAGGCCATTGATTGGCGCAATGCCCTCGTGCTCTCCATCCCTTGCGCCGCCGGAGCGTGTATAGGCGCCTGCATCGCTACCGGCCTCCGATCCAGGTATATCGGTTGGGCCATCACCTTGGCGGTAATCGCTTCGTTTGTGCTACTGGTAAGCAACCCGAAAAGACTGCTGCGGGATCAAAAGGTTGATAAGCCCGTCATCAAGTGGTGGCATCTGGGCTTTTTCTTTCTGGTGGGCGTCTGGGGCGGGTTTATTGTGCTGGATGCGAGTACCTATGCCCTCATGGTGCTGGTGCTCGCCATCGGGTATGATCTGAAAAAAGCCAATGCGGTGAAGGCCGTGGCAATTTTTCCCATGTCTCTCGCCTCCCTGGTGATATTTGCCGGGGCCGGGGAAGTTGATTGGTATATCGGCTTGTGCCTGTCGGTGGGCAGCGTTATCGGCGCCTGGACCGGAGCGGTATTAGCCACCAAAGCATGGATCAAAATCTGGATCTACCGCATATTGATTGCGGTTTTGATCCTGGAAATTTATCAACTGGTGAACAGATATTTTTTTGACCATAACACCTGGATAGAACAATGGTTTTTTAGGTGTTTCTAACTGGTCAAGCCGGGGCTATGAATGCCAAGAATTTGCTCCATATCAGGTCTATCACTTTCTCTCAGCTAAAAATCAAGGCAGCCCCTCCCCGGGGTAAATCTCTCCTCCGGTTGGCAATTTTCATCAAAGATAACTATATTAGGAGAAACCTTCCATCCGAGGCAGGCGTCGTCAACCCGGACCCCGGCCTTGAGAACAGGAATTACTCATGAATAAAAAAGTCCTGGAGCTCCTGCTGGAGGAGGTCCGGACCGGCCGGCTGCCGGTGACTGCGGCCCTGGAGCGCCTCCGGACCCTGCCCTTCGAAGACCTGGGGTTCGCCCGGGTGGACCATCACCGCCAGCTCCGCCAGGGGTTCCCCGAGGTGGTATTCGGCGCCGGCAAAAGCCTGGAGCAGATCCGGTCCATCCTCACGTCGCTCTGCGCCCGGGCCGACCACGTCCTGGTAACCCGCCTGGCCCCGGAAGCGGCCGCGGCGCTGCAACTCGACTTCCCCCACGCCCGCTATTACGATGCCTCCCAGGCGTTGACCCTCAGCCGGGGCGAAGTCCCCCACCGCGGCCGGGGCCTGATCCTGGTGATCTCGGCCGGAACCTCCGATATCCCCGTGGCCGAAGAAGCCCTGGTCACCGCCCAAATCATGGGCCACCGGGCCGAAGCCCTGTACGACGTGGGGGTGGCGGGCCTCCACCGCCTCCTGGCCCACCAGGAACTCCTGGCCCAGGCCACCTGCTTCATCGTGGTAGCCGGCATGGAAGGGGCGCTTCCCAGCGTGGTGGCGGGGCTGGTGGACCGGCCGGTGATTGCGGTGCCTACCAGCGTGGGCTACGGCGCCTCTTTCGGCGGCCTGGCGGCCCTTTTGGCCATGCTCAACTCCTGCGCCACCGGCCTGGCGGTGGTCAACATCGACAACGGTTTCGGCGCCGGCTACCTGGCGGCCCTGATGAACCGCAAGGATTGATTTTACGGCCATGGCCCTGACCACCTGCCGGGAATGCGGTGCCGAAGTGAGCGGCCAGGCCCAAACCTGTCTCCGGTGCGGCGCCCCCCAACCGGCCAAACCCGCCTGGTCCGGCACCGGGTTTGAATGGAAATCCTCCCGGACCTACGGAGGTTTTCCCCTGGTCCACATCGCCTTCGGCAAAGACAGCCGGGGCAAGAGGCGCGTGGCCAAAGGCGTCATCGCCATCGGCCAGTTCGCCCTGGGTCTGGTCACCGTGGCCCAATTCGGGGTGGGGCTGGTCTTCGGATTCGGCCAGTTTCTCATCGGGGGCGTCGTCCTGGCCCAGTTCGCCGGGGCCCTGGTAATGGGAATGGGGCAGATCGCCACCGGTTACGCCGCCATCGGCCAGGTGGTTCTGGCTTACTACGGCCTGGGGCAAATCGGCGGAGGCGAATTCCTCTGGACCATGTCGAGACGGGACGGAGAAGCGGTGCAATTTTTCCTGTCCTGGTGGGGCTATCTGAAACAGCTCATAAACTAGCGGCATCGATAAAGAGTAAGGGATCCCCGACGTTAATTATTGACTGCGGTGACCAAGGTTGCCGCCTAATCTCGGCTTGGAGTCAAGGAGAGTAAGCGAGTGTTACACATTATGGTAGCGGTCATCTTGGGGCTTAGCATCATGGTATCAGGCTGCGCGGCGTTGAAGGCATCCCCCTCCGAGGGCGCCGGCTTTGTGCCCGTGAACCAGATGGCGAAGCAGGAGGACCTCCCGTTTCAGAAGGTCTGGTTCAAGGACGGCATAAATTTTAAGCCTTATAAGAGCATCTGTATCCCGGAGGTGCGCACCGATCACCTCATACAGTCCAACTGGTGGCAGCAGAACTTTCGCCAGGGGCAAATGAAGGAAGACGTAGCCACCATGGCGCAATACATGCGGCAGGAATTCAAAACCGCTTTTGCGAACGATCCTTACCACCGTTTTCAGGTGGTGGAAGTCCCAGGGAAAGATTGCCTGACCCTGGAACTGGCGATCACCGAGCTGGTTCCCAGCAATGTGGCGCTCAGCGTCTTGGAGTATGCCCCCTATGGCGGCGGCACCGCGGTCAGGGTTATGGAACGGGCCACGGGCGCCGAGAGCACGGTGGCCTTCGAGGCCAAGCTGAAGGATTCGAGCACCGGCGACACCCTGGCCATGTTCGCCGACCGGCAGGTGAAAAAAATACGGATCATTGATTTCAAGGCCTTCACCTGGTATGCCCACGGCAAGGACATCACCAAAGAGTGGGCTGAACAGTTTGTGAGGCTCTCCAATAAGCGGCCGGGAGAGACCATCGAAGGTTCCGCCCCCTTCACCCTGATGCCCTGGTAAGGTGAGGCCGCGGCTGGCCGAAACCAGGCCGGGAACTTATACCAATGGGCGATCAAAAGACTATTTTTGTCATTCTGAGTGGAGCGAAGAATCTCTCCTTAGAAGCCACCGAGATTCGTAACGAAGCGGCGCTCCGTTCAGAATGACATGAATTTTCATTGCTTTTTTACCGCTACTCGGTATTAGGCGGTTAGGTTGACCGCGGCTGAGGAAAAAATCTCTGTATTCGGAGGCGTGCATCAATGGCCCCAGATCAACCGGAAACGGTATCTCTCTATCAGCAGATGGACCAGGAAAGCCTGTCCCCGGACAGCCGCTTCACCTTCCTCTGTCAGCCCGATTTGCCCTGCTTCAACCAGTGTTGCCATACCCCCACCGTCATCCTGAGCCCTTATGACCTCCTGCGCCTGAGGCAGGGTCTGGGCATCACTTCCACGGCATTGCTGGAGCGTTACACCCGCCAGGAAATTGAGCCGAATTCCAATCTTCCCCTGGTCTTTATCGATGCTTACCGGTCGCCGGAGGGCGGCTGTCCCTTCCTGGGGGAACACGGCTGCACGGTTTACCCGCATCGCCCGGCGGCCTGCCGCCTCTTTCCCCTCACCATGGGCAGCCGGCTCACCCCGGACGGCGTCGAGGACCATTATTTTTGCCGCCGGCTGGATTATTGCCGGGGCTTCGATGCCGGGCCCGACTGGACGGTGGCCTCCTGGACGGCGGACCAGGGATTTAACGAATATGACCAGGGGCGCCGGGACTGGCTGGAAATCCTGCTCAAAGCCGGAGTGACCGAAAAACTGGTGGTGGACGCCCTGGTGCAAGACCTCTTCGCCATCCTGGCCTACGACCTGGACCGGTTTCGCCGGCTGGTCCTCGACCCGGTATTTATCGAGGCTTATGACCTACAGCCCGAGGCGCTGGAAGACCTGCGGACG
>Ga0351865_10227_pt1 | contig 19805 bp, 10 predicted proteins | sample TotcelFGM3001L10_FD_206780 | JGI IMG/M metagenome (GOLD analysis project Ga0351865, IMG submission 206780) | Enriched cells from coal bed in the Powder River Basin, Montana, United States - Total cells FGM rep2 HSBNCT.FGM.300.1.L10 ... | reverse complement strand
TACCCTTACAGTTGACCAGAATCAGATGGCAACAATGACAGCTTTTGAAACTATGTATGATCAGATGGAAGCCGACTTGCTAGCTGAGCTTGAACAGATACCGAGCGAGGAGAAGAACCTGAGGTTTGCTGATGTGCGGTTGGACAGTTTATTGGGCAGCACTGCATACATATCTGTGGTGCGCGCATTTGGGTTTAAGTTCATTTATGGGGCGTATGAACCTTTCCAGGAAGATGACGATTGGTATTGGGGTACATTGGGCCAATTTCATGGCAACCCGCCTCTTGGAAAGTGCGATGGGACCGCACAAGGGGTATCAGATGGTTCAGACGAACTTATGCGTAGGCTGAACAACCCTGTATTCGATTATGACCAACAGTTCAGGTTTGTTCCAACAAGTTTAAATACTATCACAACAGCAGGGTTTGAGTGGGATGAACGTCTGTATGTTGGTTGGGACTATCCTGCTAACAATTGTTTGACAAATGAACGGCTCACCTACTACCTTGAGGAGTCACATGAAATACTGCATCAGTTTCAAGGGCAGGGGGGTATAAGGCCAGCCGGAAAACACTTGTATGATGTTTATATTGAAGATGCAATTGGCTTTTTCGGTGATGGTTATCATTACCACACTTACTTTGCTACATATGGAATACTAACACTTGTTCCGATAAGTGATTAATAGATCCATTTTGGCTTCGGCTGTTGTCTTATACAACAGCCGAAGTTTATTCCTAAATATTAAATACTATGAAAAGTCCAATCATTATTTCATTGATAATCTTGTTACTTACACCAAGTTTGATGAGCCAACAAACAACATTTGAGTTCATCACAACTTCAAAGCAAAAAGAGTTAATTAGTAATTTGATTGAAGATTCAACAGGAAATATTTATCTGTTTAATTCAATAGTTCATGCACTGGATGAGGGTATAAGACATGGATCTATCATTAATTTAAACAGGTGTGGTATTTTAATTGACAGCATCTCATATTTCTATCCGGGAAAAAGTATTAGTTTTAGTAGCGTTTTTCACAATGATCAAAACAGTTTTGACGTTTTGACATTTTTTTATGATGATGAGAATACCTTCTATCAATCAGGATATCTGGTACTCAGAATGGACTCCTCTTTAAACCTGACCGAGATTGCTTCCCGTTCCTTTAAGCCAGATTTGAGATTTAGGTTTTTTTATGCTAATAGAGACACAACTGGAAAATCTCTTATGGGAGGTGTTTATTTGAATGAGGGAAGCAGTCTGCCAAATGTGTTTGTTTATGTTTTGGGTTCAAATTATGATAGCATAGCCGCTTCACTAGACCTTGGTACAGGATTACCTACATTCCCTTCTTTTCTAAAGGATAATAAATATTGGTTCTTTATACAGGGTTTATTTGAGTATATGATTCTGGATCATGAATTAAATATTGTTAAAACTCAGGATGTGCCTCAGTTTATCGGGAGTCAAGTCAGTTTGAAATGGGATTCAGATAGCAGCTTCTACCTTATTGGAAATCTAATGTTTCCACCCCCTTCTCAAAATATAGCTTTTATAAGACAGTACGACCCGATTGATACAACAGCTCATTTGTTCCGGATATGGAGGGTTACTGATTCAGTGGATTATCCCGCTACACAAACCGGAATTGATTTCCGCAACAAAGACACCATATTTGCCGGTGGCACGAGGAATTTAAATATATATAACCCCACTTATGCCACCCAGCCCTCCTGGTTTGTGGTTTTACAAATGGACAGTTTGCTCAATGTGCGCTGGGAACGATTCTATGGAGGCGATGCCTATTACAAGATGGACAGGGTATATGCCACACTAGATGGAGGTTGTATTGTGGCAGGCACAAGATATGATTACCTTAACTCAACCGAACAACAAACAGATATTATTGTACTGAAATTAAACAATGAAGGATTGTTGGTAGGCAACCATGAATTGAATTCAGGCAGGCTGACGGAAGCCATCGTTTTTCCAAACCCAGGCAAAGACGTTATGCACCTCAGAATTGCCGCCCAGCACCCCTTTTCGGTGCTAACCCTCTATGATCTGGGCGGCAGGCAAGTGCTGCAACAAAACATCAACGGACAGGAGGCTGTGATACGCACAACAGGTCTGGCTCCGGGAACCTATATTTATGAACTTAGCGCCCCCACAGGGCTATACGAAACCGGCAAATGGGTAAAACAGTGATTGACCCTATTGTTGATTTGGACTTCCACCGCATTGAAGCCGCCCTGCTGCCCCTCGGCTTGTATGTCGTAAGGTTGTGGGATGGAAAAGGATGGAAGAGCGGGAGGTTTGTGGTTAAGTAGGTTAGAAGGTTGGAACGTCAGGAACGATTTAGTTACAGCTGATTTTTAGCGACTCCCCTTCAGGGGTTAGGGGTAAACGCTAAAAATCAGCTATCGTTTAGTAAACCACTGAAGGTTTGGAGAATCTCTACGACCCTGCCGCCCATCATGTAATGTTCTTATTGGCTGAGCTCCATGACAATCATAAAAACTTTAGAGAAGTTCTCAAAAACAAAAAAGGCTTCGCTATGCAGCAAAGCCTTGATTTCATTCAGTAAAAAGGTATATTAGTTAACCTCTTGTGCTGTAAGCGGATTCACCGAAATGTAGGAACGGTTGTCTTTCTTCTTCATGAATTCGACGATGCCGTCGGTCATGGCGAAGATGGTATGGTCCTTGCCGATACCTACGTTATCTCCCGGATGATGTTTGGTGCCGCGCTGGCGTACGATGATGTTGCCGGCTTTGGCAAATTGTCCGCCGTAAATCTTCACGCCCAATCGTTTGCTTTCCGATTCGCGACCGTTGTTTGAACTACCGACCCCTTTTTTATGTGCCATGGCTTATCTTGTTTTTCGTTATTATCCTTTAATGCTTTCAATAATTACCTTGCTCAGGTACTGACGATGACCGTTCATCTTCTGGTATCCCTTGCGGCGTTTTTTCTTGAACACGAGCACTTTGTCGCCCTTCATGTGTTCGATCACCTTCAGGTCAACCTGGGCGCCGCTCAGCAGTGGGGTGCCCACTTTTACTGATCCTTCGTTATCAATCATGAGCACCTTTTCGATCGAAAGGGTACTGCCTTCTGCTGCCTCAAGGCGGTGGACATAAATCTGCTGCCCCTGCTTTACCTTGAATTGCTGTCCTGCTATGTCAACTATTGCGTACATCGTCTGTTCTGAAAATTACGGTTATAGGTCTTAAAAATCGAACGGCAAAAGTACAAAAAAAATCGAAACGCAAAATTTTTCCTTCGTTTTTGTGTAAAGAATTTTATGAGGCGTCATCTTAGCCGGATTTACAAAGCAGTGCCGGTTAATTTCTCCTTCTTATTCTCTTTGTCTTTTCTGATGAAACTTCCGGTTTTATTTCAGTACAGACGTCCAATCTGCTGATTCCTAAAACGTACTCGTGTGATGTTTTGGTCAGGCTTTTCGTACTTTCAGGTTCACCAGCACCACACCTCCGATGATCAGTCCCATCCACAGGATAAGGCTTGGGTGGAAATGTTCGTTGTCGGCAATGCCCCAAAGCAGGGCAACAATCGGGATCATATAGGTTACCGAAGAAGCAAACAACGGACTGCTCATTTTGATCAGCTTATTGAAGGCGATCATGGCCAGACCTGTTCCCATCACGGCCAGAATGGCTATATATCCCAAACCTTGCAAGGCCTCAGGTTCGCTGAATAGCTGTGTGGTGAAATCGGTAAACCCAAACAGGATCACCGTGGCAGGAATGCCTGCAATGAAAAAAGTGATGGCCGTGATGCTGACCGCAGGGATATGTTTCAGTTTTGCCTTGATCAGATTTACATTATAGGCATATAAAATGGTTGCTGCTATTATATAGGATGCATATTGAATATTGAATGAAAACTCCCTGCCTCCGCTGAAGTGAAGCAGCCCGATGGTTCCGGCCAGAGCCACAAAAACCCCGGCAACATTCACCGGCCCGGCCTTCAGACCAAAAATCATATAACCAATGATCAGAGTTGAAAGCGGTGTGAGCGAGTTGAGCATGCCGGCTGTTGCACTGTCAATTCCCGTTTGTGCCATAGCAAAAAGAAAAGCTGGTATCAGACTACCGGCCAGACCCGAGATACCAAGATAAAAAAGGTCGCGGGCCGAAGTGCGGAACAAACGCAGCAAGGCAAGGGGCGCCAGCGATAAAAAAGTGATCACCACACGCAATGCCCCTACCTCCATCACCGAAAAAAACAACAAACCCTTCTTGATCAATATAAATGAACTGCCCCAGGTAAACATCAGGGCAATAAGGATAAGCCAGGATAACAGGCGTGGGTTCATTGGTTCAGCTTCGCAGCAAATGTACAGCCTTTTTGGCCGCAAATACTTTGTCGGATCATAGATCATTCTGCGGGCCTGTATTAACTTGGTTCAGGAAGTATTGTTCAGAATTAGCTTCAGTTGAAGATGGGTATATTCCGGCCTCATTTGACTATTTGATATATTTGCAGCCGAAACCAATTTCAGGGGATGGACAACGAGCAGCTCAGGCTGATTCAGGGATTAACCCGCGGAGATAAACAAGTGTTCGGGGAAATCTTTCATTTGTATTACGGGCCGTTGTGTGCCTATTGCATGCGCTTTGTGTCGTCACAGGAAGAAGCTGAAGAAATCGTCCAGAACTTGTTTTTTAAACTGTGGACAAAGCATAATAATCTGTATATCAACACTTCACTCCAAGCCTACCTCTACCGTGCCGTTCGTAATTATGCCCTCAATTACCTGAAACAGGTGAAAACACACAAAGAGTTTGAAAACTATATCGGTTTTCAAACAAAAGACAAGGCAGTAAATCCGGATAACACTTTGGAGGAAAGTGATATGCAACGCGTTATGAAGCTTGCTGTGCTTTCTTTGCCCGAAAAAAGAAGGGAAATATTCGAACTGAGCCGATTTGAAGGCCTCAAAAATAACGAAATCGCCTTGAGACTCAACATATCCCTCAAAACAGTCGAAAACCAGATGACCAAAGCTTTTGAACATTTACGACAGGTGCTCAGGGAATACCTGCCTCTGTTGGCTTTTATGTTTATAAATTTTTAAGAAAATGTTACCTGCTCATAACAAAATTTTTGGAACGGATAGGGGTAAACCCCTGCACAATTGTCTTTAAGTCACAAGTTAATAAGGTTTAGCATTGCATTAATGATCTCATGATCTTCAGTAAATTAAGACATAAATACTTGCTAAAGAGCAAGATAGCAGACAGACAGCAGCTTCAGGGGAAGATTGCTGATGATGCATTTATGTCGGAACATCAGCCCGAACAGCTTGATGAACTGATCATGAACCTTACAGCACCTGCCATTACCTTCACCTCTGTTAATACTGACCTCGCCTGGGAAAAGGTGCAGCACCGCATAAGTGCTCACGAAAGCACAAGAGGCAGGTTTATTAAGCCTTCAGTGTATGTTCCGCGACTGGCGCCTGTTTTGGTCAGGATTGCAGCAGTTTTTATCCTGGTGCTCACAGCTTATTTTATGTTCAGGTACGAAGCCAGTCCTGCTTATATCACGCAAACTGCTGACAACAGCATTGGCATGCAGGCTCTTGTGTTGCCCGATGGATCAAAAGTGTACCTGAAAGAAGGCGCCAGCATCACCTATCCGGATGCCTTTACAGCTGACGAACGAAAAGTTGAATTCGAAGGCGAAGCGTTTTTTGAAATAACCGCCGACCCATCAAAACCGTTCCGTATTATGGCCGGTCCTGTTGGGGTTGAAGTGCTTGGAACTTCATTCAACCTTGACGCATGCCCCGGGCACGATCAGGTTGTGCTTAGCCTGCACAGTGGTCAGGTGCTGTTCTATTCGCTCGATCCCGATAATGGCGAAATAAAAGAAAAAGTATTGCTTAAACCCGGACAATCCGGTATTTACTCATGCCAGACTGGACTCTTGCACCGCTCCCTGGCTATGGAACCCAACCACCTTGCCTGGAAAACCGGCGTGCTTGAGTTCAACGACACCCCCCTCAATGAGGTGCTCGATCAGCTAAGTGAGCATTATCAGCTTGAGTTCCAATGCGAACACCCCAGTCCGGAGCAGCTTAAACTTACAGCAACCTTCGACAACGAACCAATCGAAAGCGTTATTGAATCCATTGGACTTATCTTTGGCTTCGAAGAATGTGAAACCGATTCAGTTGTCAGGTTGAAGTAGTTCTGCGAGACCTTCAAAATCACTTCATGAAATTCTTATTTTGTCACTGAAAAAGTGTTTTTGAGCTTTTTTCGTAATTTAGCACATATTTTTTAGGGTTTGATTCTCGCTTCGACGATGAAATTCAATAGCTTACAACTCTTCCAGTCCGCTAATAACAGGCTGCGCACATTGTGTGCATGTCTATGGGCATGTCTGATTTTAATATTTCTGTCATCAGCTACATTGCCGTTGTATGCCCAACAGGAGGCCAATCAGAAATTTGATTTCAGTGTTCAGGAAATGGCTCTGCCTGAAGTATTTGCCTTGCTTGCAACACAACACAAAGTGAATTTCTCCTACAACACAGGCGAGCTTCAAACTGTGTCCCCGATCACTTATCAGGGTAAGCAACAGAGCCTGCGTGAGCATCTGACGGCTATTTTAAACCCTTCCGGATATTATTTTCGCTTTGTCGGAAACCAGATTGTCATCTTTAAGCCTGGAAATAACCGCCCTGTGCCATCGCAACCGATTGAGGAAATTTCTGCCGATTCACAGCAAATGTTGCGCCCGGACACCTTGTTGGCCGGCAGCAGGATCGCTCCTCCTGAAGTTATCCGCGATACCATCTTCCGTTATGAGCGCATCATCCGTACCGATACAATTGTGAAAATTGATACCCTTGTCATAACAGACACCGTTTACATCACACTCGAACCGAAAAGGGAAACTGAACCCCGGAGCAGCCTCAGGTTCGAGCCTGACCGGCGGAAAGGATGGTCGGCAGGCGTTTATGCAGGCCCTGTCTATAACAGCTTTCAATTCAGCGCAGCAGCCCAGCAGTCGGGATTGCTTGCCTTACTGGAAGAAGCCGAAGAGGTTTCGGTACGCAATCTGGTAGCCGGTGTTGGAATTAATTACCACACAGATGCCTGGACATTCAATGGTTCCCTGCAACTCAGCGGCTTCGCCAACCGTTTCAGACATTCCTACGAGCAAACAACCGGAGGCTACTTTGAGGTGGATACCCTGGATACATACTACACGGTAGTGCTCAACGATACTACATGGATATATATCACAGACTCGACCTACTTGCCTCTGGACAAGAAAGCATACAGCATCAGCCAGTTCAATACATTTGGGTATTTGGACATGCAGCTGGGCATACAATACACACTCTACCGAAAAAGGGATTTCAGGCTCTATGCAAAGTCGGCGATAATGGCCGGCAGACTGATTTACGCCGGCGGAAGCTCCATAAACCCCTCAGCGGGATACGTTGAAATTGATTTTAATGAACTTGAAATCAGAAAAGTGCTCTTTTCCTGGCAGGCAGGAATAGGCTTCAGACACAGACTATCTGACTGGATTGACCTTACTGCCGAGGCCTGGTACAGGGGATCTGTAAATACAGTATTTTCTGACTATCCAATTGACCGGCGATTCAGGGCAGTTGGCGTACAGGCAGGAATCCTCTATTATTTTTAATCACTTGAATACTCAGCAGGCCAACGAATGATAAACAGGCGCATTTATGGGAGTTCGCAGTATGTTGCACGCACGGGAATGGTACTGTTGCTTGCAGCTTTTCTTTTTTGTGCTGCAAAAGTCCGTGGACAGGAACCTGTGCTGATCGGAGGAGTGCTTACAGAAAGTCAGGTATGGACAAAACAATATGTGTATATCGTCACTGATGATATTCGGGTTCCGGAAAACATTGAATTGATCATTGAATCAGGTGTAACAGTAAGGTTTAATCAGGGAACCGGTATCATTGTGGAGCTTGGCAGTCTGAGGATAAACGGCCTTGTTAATGATTCCGTCAGGCTGGTGCCCAACTATATCGGGATTCAGCAATGGAAGTGGAGGGGTGTCAGTTTTCAGAAGGTTGCAGGCGAAGGGCAAAACCATGTCAGGTTTGCCCGTATCGTGAATGCAGAAGTTGGACTTGAAATGGTTTCTGCAGGTCATGTGCTTGTCGAAAATGTGTACCTCGCCAAAAATCAGTGGAGGGGCGTGCGTATCGTTAATTCAGAGAATTGTATCGTCAGAGATTGCGAAATAACCAACAATTATGTTGGAATTGAAGTGTATTCAAGTGGTTCGGGAAACGTAACCCGGAACAACCTGATCACCGGTTCCTACGTTGGGGCTAACCTGAACGCAAACATTACTCTTTTAAATGAGAACGAGGGAATGCTTGCACAGAATATCATTGAATACAACCTGATCGAAAGAACCCTTAACGGAATACGTTTCGATAGAGGTAGTAATGCCCTTCCGGCTGAGAACCACATCCGCCTGAATAAGTTTATTGATAATGGTCAAGGTGTAGGGTTTGGAATTTATCTGACAATGGATTCAACACGGATTGTCAACAATATTTTCTGGCACAACAGCAATGCGCTCACCTTGAGGGATGCAAACTATTGTATGATCGAAGGCAACAGTTTTCTGGAAAATATTGATGCCCTGAGTATTCAAACCGGCACCCAGAATACGCATCTGGTAAGGAATACATTTATTGCAAATGATAACCGTATAGTGACCCTTAATGCTGCACCACAGGAAGAGATCTCTGGGAATAATTTTTTCAGGCAGTACTCACTTAGCGGATACTTCCGGAACAATACAGCATCAGATATTGATGCATCAGGAAACTATTGGGCATCAGCCGAATCAGATACGATTGGCACTTTTATCTGGGACAAGCTTGACAACCCTGCTTCAGGCCTGATCAGTTTCGATCCTTTTTTGACTTCACCCGACACACTTGCACCAGTATCTCCGCCTGCTAAGTTTGTCAAGCAACTGGTAAACGGAGAAGTGGTGTTTAGCTGGCAGACCTCTGCTGAAGAGGATGTTGTGGGCTACAGACTGCATTACGGACCTTTCTACCGCTACAGTTTTCCGTTTCAAACTGCGCCAGTAAGTGAACAAACCGCTGTCATCCCCGGAATCTCCATTCAGGATTCGGTTGCTTTAACTGCTTTCGACAAGCAAGGTTTTGGGTCTGTCGAACAATTGCTTGGATTCGAAAGCCCCTTTGTATTTCCCGAAATTATTCCCTATGCCGGACCGGATTTAAGTGTATGTAAAAACGTCAAATCCATTGAGATAACCTCTTCTACCGTTCCTTTTGCCCACGATCAGATCACCTGGTCAACATCCGGCGACGGTGAATTTGATGATGTCAATGTGCTTTACCCCAATTATTTTCCCGGGTCTTCAGATTTACTGACAGGCTTTGTGACCCTGAAGATGGATGTGATCAGGAACGGCAGGAAACTAAGCGATAGTTTTGTGCTTTCTTTTATTGATCTTCCATATGCTTTTGCAGGCAACGACACGATTTTGTCACCAGATTCATCACTTTTTCTTGGGTCAGCAACAGCCGGTTTTTATGATGAATTGTTGTGGGAAACAACCGGGGATGGTGTTTTTGAGGACAATGGATTGCTTCAGGCGACCTATTTTCCGGGGGCTGAAGACCGTTTCAGGGGCGAAGTATTTCTGATACTCAGGGTTTCATCCCCCTGCGCTGTTGTCACGGATACACTCAAACTGAGTATCATTCAACTGTATAGAATATCAGGCACAATCCATCCGTCAGATGAGGATGATTTGCGGTTTACGATACTTGCATTTCGCACCGACGGTATTGTTAATCAGGCCGTTGCTGCTGTGCTTGCAGGCGTGAACGGGTTTTTTGAGATTAAGAACCTGTTTAAAGGCAGTTATTCACTGCTCGCCATACCCGACACAGTTCCCTCAGGTTTGTCAGGGCCTGCCTATTACATTCGTCAAACACGATGGCAGCAAGCCTGGACCATCGAACTGCAATCAGATGTTTATGATGTTGACATCGAAGCCCATCCCTTGTATTACAGGAACCGCACTGGCGAAGGAACGGTCAGCGGAAGGTTTTTGCTGCCGCAGGATCAGGTCTCCGAGAAGGAGGTTTATTGTCGTCCATGGTTCGCCGAACCCGAGGGTACAGTTGTCTTTTGTCAGGAAGGTCTTGCCAACATAACAATTCTTTTGTTCAACCCCGGCAAAACAAAATTGTTGGACTATACCCTCACAAACCATGATGGTTTCTTTGTGTTCCGCAACCTTCCATTTGGTGATTACGTAATTGAAGCCGAGAAACCCGGCTATATCAGCAGTACTTCTCCGCTCTTAAGCCTTAGTCCGGAGAATAAAAATGCCCAGGGCCTTATTCTTGAAATCGAGAACAAAACAATCTCTGTGAGACAAGAGATTGACCCGGATGACAAAACCCCTGAAATTGTTGTTTACCCAAATCCCTCTTCAGGGAATATGATCAATCTGAATATGTCGTTTGCCGCGGAAGGTAGCTACGACATAGAAATCATGGATGGTTCCGGAAGGATTGTTTTCGCCGGAAGCATAATTGTATCCGGTGATGAAATGGAAAGGATTTTTTCTGCACCGGCACGGCATGCAAAAGGCCTGCACCTGATCCGCATCAGGCACAAAGGTGGAAAAACACACACAAAAAAGATTGTGTTCCAATAATCTTTCACTGCTCAGTTTTACTAAATGATACTTCCGGCATGCAACTTTGCATCGCTGAAAAGATTTTATTCCAGTTTATTTTACCAATTGCTTAATCCGTATTAAGTATAAATAACAGTAAATCAGATATATAGAAATTAAAATATAAATAATTATATTTTTTTTACGGAATTGAGGGAATGAAATAGGGGTAGAGAGTGTTCTAATTGTCTTATATTTGCCAAGTGAGGTAGGCATTGTTCTTTAAACATCTGATTTTAAGAGGTTTTTTGAAAACAGGATATTTAGCTTTAAGGAATCAGCCTCAATTGGCAAACCCTTAAAGTGTTCGTGTCGAAAATCAAGCGTTCATTCAAATATATGTTTAACTAATCATTTTGGAAAGGAGACGATTATAGAGAAACCCTAACTGTTTTACACCTATCTATGACTGTTTTACAAATTATTTTTCTTTTTATTTTTAATTAAATTATTGTTAACCAAATTTTTAAATCATGAACAGTAGAGCTACAATGCTTAAATGGGTAGCTGTAATGGTGTTCGGTTTGATGTTGATCAACCCGTTCAGTGCCTTGGCACAATTTTCCGTTTCAGCTACCTACACTGCCGGTGACATATTGTCAGAATACAACACGGCTCCTTCAGGACCGTCGAGTTGTCCCGGTTTTCTTACTGTCAACATTCCGACCGGTGCGGCCATCGTCATCACCGGGGTGAATGTATCCTATTCGGTTACCGCAACCGGTGGTGGATGGCTGAGCGAACAACGTTCAAGAATCCGTTGCACAAACGCTGGCGGTATTTCTGAATCAGTGTTTTACTCAGGCTCCGGAACTACCGGAGGCACATGGAACTACAACCGTACCGGCCTCAATATCGCCAATGGCGTTGCAGGCGGCGGAGCCATTAATTTTGCAATGGATCTCTTCCGTACCTGGGGAGGTTCCGGTTGTAACACATCCTACCAGTATGTAAACAATGGCACCTGGACGGTTACCGTACAGTACATTGTAAACGTACAGGGTGATGTTGAAGGCTATGTCTTCAACGGCCAGGGATTGGCAATCAGCGGTGCTTTTGTAGGCATCCAGGGAGCCGGCGGAGCCACCACAGGCCCCAATGGTTATTATTTCTGGGCTAATGCACCAGCAGGTTTGCAGACCATGTATGCTTATAAAGAAGGCTACAACCTGGCTACCCAGAATGTGAACCTTCTGATCGGCGGCACCACCCAGGTTGACTGGTTGCTGACCCGTCCGAACCTCACCATCAACCCACTGTTGCTGGATGAGACCCTCAACCCGAACGAATACCTGACCAGATACCTTGGTATGCTGAACACAGGCGACGGCCCGGTTGAATGGGAAGCCGAGATTGAGTTCTTCGAACCCCCATATATGCAGGGCAACACAACGATCAATCCAGTTGGACATGATCCGTTGACCAATAACTTCCAGCCCAACGGCCAACCTTCCATCGGACCCGGCAACGGTGAAGCACTGGAAGACGGAAGCCGCGACCTGATGGCCTGCCCTGACGGCAGCATTTTCAGCATTCCGATCGTTGGATCAAACAACGGATATACCAGCACCCTGGGAACAGGCTACAAAGTATATCAGCAATTCGGCGGACTGACCAAGCCCATCAGACAGGTTACTTTCTGGGCCATTTATACCGGAGCACCCCCGGCAGCACCCACCTTCAAGGTTGAGATCTGCCAGCCCGGTTCAGTACCAGGAGCAGTTGTAACTTCAGTTACAGCCCCGATCACAGCAGTCAACACAGGCGTGCCTGTAATTGGCTATGCAACCTATGTATTTACTGTTGAAGTACCCGCTACAGCTCTTGCTGATGGATGGGTAGGCGTTGAGCAGCAAACAGCATCCCCGACATTCTACTGGCTGAACACCACCGCTGGTGCCGGCTACACAGCATATCAGCAAGGTGTTGGCAACATTTCGGGTTACCGTGTCGGACTTTGTCTGAGTGGCGGTGGCGGCGGATGGCTCACCCTGGATGACTATGATGGTTTGATCCCCGGCGGTGGCGCTTCATTTAACCTTGCCACCAATTTCAATGCCACCGGTTTTGAAGCCGGCGACATTGCCACAGCCAACATTCAGATCACCACCAGTCCTAACGTAGGCACCTTCAACATTCCGGTTACCATGCGCGTTGCAGGCCCGGCATTGTTGCCCGTTGATAACCTCACTGCCGTGCTGATCAATCAGCTTACCGGTCAGGTAAATCTTAGCTGGACCTTTGCTTCGGACATTACCTTTGAGTATTTCCTGATCAAGCGCAATGGTGTATCAATAGGAACCACCACGAACCAGTTCTACACGAACTTCCTGCCCGGCTACGGCACCTATGACTACACTGTAAGTGCAGTGTATGCTGAAGGCCAGACCGTACCAGCCGGACCTGTAACAGTTGAGTGGCTGATCCCGGATCTGTGCTATGCACCTGCTTCACCGATCAACTATCAGTGGCCCAACAGGAACGAGCCCGTTCTGTTGACTCTTGAGAACTGCGGCCAGGGACTTCTTGCCTTTACCTTCCCTGAATATGCAGCCCTTCAGTTGCTCAACAATCCTGATGTAAAGAAGAACAATACCACTGTTACTCCTGATATGATCAATGCTTCCAACCTTGAGAAAGGTTCAGTAGCAGCTGATGGTACCGGACAGCCTGTGGTACTTGGTGCCGGCGGACCGGACAACTTCGGAAGTGTATGGATTGACTCAGACGAAGCCGGCGGACCAACCTTCAACTGGATTGAAATTTCAGGCGTTGGAACCGATCATTTCCTCACAGGCGATGACAACAACGTGGTGATCAACCTCCCGTTTGTATTCCCCTTCTACGATGCGCAGAAAACCAGCCTCAGGGCTTCAACCAATGGATACCTGACCTTTGGTACAACTGCAAATACCTTCACCAACCAGGCTATTCCTACAACAGCACAACCGACTGACCTGATCGCTCCTTTCTGGGACGACCTCAACTTCACCGGTGCTGCTAAATTGTACTCCTGGTATGATGCAGTAAATAACTATTTCATTATTCAGTACTCCAATGTTCCTCGCTTAGGCGCTACCGCATTGAATACCTTCCAGGTGATTCTCTATCCTACTGGTGCGATTAAGTTCCAGTATTTAAGCATGACAGGTGTATTGAACAGTGCAACTGTTGGTATTGAAAATCAGGCCGGTAATGACGGGCTCCAGATTTCCTTCAACACAACCTATGTGAAGAACAACCTGGCCGTATTTATTTCCGTGCCCTCCACCTTCATCATTGATGTTAACCCTGCTTTTGGCACGATTGCATCGGGTCAGACCAAGGATGTCATCATGACCTACAGTTCGATTGACTACAGCGATCCGGGCACCTACAATCAGGACCTGCTCCTTGAGACCAATGAACTGGCCCCGGGTGATGTACATTTGATTCCCAACACCATGGTCGTTTACACACCTGGTCGTTTCGTTGGTAATGTAACAGATTGCAACACCGGCGCCCCGATCAACCAGGTATATGTAACCGCAGTAAGCATGTTTGGCAGCTACCAGACAAGCACCAATGCCAACGGTAACTACGCCATGTATGTTGACGAAGACGTATATGATGTTATCTTCGAGAAGCTTGGCATGACCACCGTGGTTGTAGCCGACACCTTTGCACAGGCCGGTATTGACACCCCTGTAAGCGTAGTGATGTGCGAGTTTCCTTATCCACCAGCAGGAGTAATAGCCACAGTTATCGACAACGACACCAAGGTTCGTGTTGACTGGATGCTACCCGAGCCGGTGTATGAGATCGTATATGACGATGGAGTAGCCGAGGACTATGCTATGTGGCTGTTCTCAGGCAATGCCAATGCAGTAAGGTTTACCCCGAGCGGCTATCCTGTAGCAGTAATGGGCGGACGTATCTTTGTAGGAGACGGCAGCTTCCCTGCCAATGCCAACTTCCTTGGCAGCAAGTTCGGAGTAGCCGTACATGCAGCAGATGGTCCGAACGGATTACCGGGCACGACCTTAGACTCTATCGAAGTAACGGTAACCAATTATGGTTGGGTAACCTTCTATGGATTGAACGCCACCATTGAGTCGGGCAATTTCTACATTGCCATGTACCAGGGCGGAGTACCCCCGAATGCAGCACCTATTGGAGTTGATTTGACCCCGCCGACAGTATTCCGCAGCTACAGCAAGGCAGTAGGCGGCCCATGGGCAGTATCAGCTTTCCAGGACTTCATGATGAGGGCTATTGTTAGCAGTCCTATCCTTACCCCGTTGACCTCAGCGAGCAGCGAAGTAGTTATTCCGACCAAGGCTTCACAGGCATCACATCTGTTTATTTCGCAGAACGGCACTCCGGCCCTTTTGGCCCCTGGTGTTGAGCAGACAGGCGAAGTACGGATGGTAGAAGGCATGAACGACGAGCGTGGTGTAGTTAACTACCAGGTAGCCCGTGTAAGCGGCTTCAACCCGGCCATAGGCGAGACCCCATGGAACGACGGAACGCTGACCATACTGGCCACCACCACCAACTTAACCTATACAGACAATGGATACACTAACCTTCCGATGGGCTGGTATGCCTATGCTGTGAGGGCCAAGTACACCAACAATGAATATTCGGTATGGGCTTACTCGAACCTTGTACCCAGGCTGCTCGACGTAGCTGTTACGATCAACGTAACCTGCTGCAACGGAGCCACCCCGGACAATGCCGAAGTAACACTTACCGCCCGCAACTATCCGTTCACCAATTACTTTGCAGTAACTGATGAGACCGGTGTAGTAGTATTTGACTCCGTATTCAAAGGCTTCTATGACCTGAAGGTAGAGAAGGTAGGCTTCCAGATTTATATGGAAGAAGACATTTACACCTTTGCCAACTGGAGCCGCGACGTAGTGTTGGGCGAGAACGCCTATGCACCGCGCAACTATGTGGTTGACCCGTTGACTTCTATAGCCACCTGGGATCCGCCATTGATCATCAAGCTCATTGAGGACTTTGAAGGCGCCCAGTTCCCCCCACTTGGCTGGCAGAAATTCCAGGCACAGGGACCAGGCTGGGAGCGCAAGGAAGGCCCGACAGGCGGAGCCGACTGGCCGGTACCTGCAGGAGATGGATTCTTTGCCTTGGTCAATGACGATGCAGCCGGCAGCACCAACGACGGCAGCATGGACTACCTGATCACCCCGCCGGTTGACCTGCGCGAGAGTGACGACTTCTTCCTGTATTTTGACCAGTACTACACAGCCACCTGGGGATCTTCGGCCTATGTTGAGTATTCGACAGACGGCGGAGCCAACTGGGAAGTATTGCAGACCATGTCACCGAGCACAGGCTGGAATCCGGTTCAGATCAACCTTGCCGCTTTCTCAGGACTTGATGGCGAGCGTCAGATCTGGTTTGCTTTCCACCACGATGACAACGGAGCCTGGGCCGATGGCTGGGGTGTTGACAACGTAGAGGTCAGCAACGGAGTACCAGTAGTACAGAGCTACTATCTGTATCTGAACGATGGTTTTGTAGCCGAAGTTCCTGCAGATGTATTTGAATATCAATATCAGGATCTGACCTATGGCCAGATATATACCGGAGCAGTAGCAGCCAGGTATTCCTGCGGTTTATCACCCAAGGTATACTTCACATGGCAGTCAAGCTATCTGTATCCTCCACGCAACCTGTATTCGGCCTATCTGTTCAACACCAACGAAGTACCGTTGTTGTGGAATCCGCCGATTGAAGGCCCCGGCATTTATGCCCCTGTCTTCACAGGCGAGATCATTCCTGGCAACTATGCACCATCTACAGGCGCTGCGCCAATCAATGCAGTACCGGTAGAAGGCTACACAGAAGAAGCCCTTGGCTTTGAGAACTTCCGTGGCAGCATCATGCATGGCATCAAGAACAACGCCCCGGCTCAGTACATCAGTGTTGACATTGACGTACCCGGAGTATTGACCCCGATAGCCAACTGGCCCGGAGCAGGCTTCTCAAACGCCACCGAGTTCAAGGTAGGCAGCACCGAGATCATGTACGAGATCGACAATGCCGGCGGAGCCCGCGCAGTGAACGTCACTACAGGCGTAGTAACGGCACTTCCCAGCACGGTAGCTGATGTTACCGGTATGGCGAAAGACCCGGTTGACGGCGTTTACTACCTGTGTACAGGTGGTGGCATGCTGTACACCTGGAACGATGTTACCTCTGTAGCAACTCCTGTTGGAACACTTTCAGGCGCCAACCTGATGATAGGTATTACCTGTGATAAGGATGGCAACCTGTGGGGCTATGACATAGGCAACGACCAGTTCTACTCGATCAACAAGGCCACCGGTGCCTGCACCACTATCGGGCCTATTGGTTTTGACGCCAACTTTGGTCAGGGCTTAGGCTACGATCAGGCCACCGAGCAGATCATTATGTCGGCATACAACAACACAGCCGGCCAGGCACAGTTAAGGGTAGTTAACCCGGCAACGGGCAACAGCACCCTGATCGGCGCCTTAGGCCCGGGTGGTACACAGGTAGCCAGCATCTGCGCCCCGATGACAGCCGGAGGCGGACCTGGTGGCGGCGACGTACCAGATGGTTTGTTAGGCTTTAATGTATATCGTGACGGAACATTCATCGTCAATGTACCTTACAACGGTCAGGGAGTAGATGAGTGGATTCAGTACATTGACAATGTATTGATGCCCGGCACCTATTACTATAGCGTAACCGCACTGTATGACCTTGGAGTTTACGGATTCCCCGGCCAGATAGGCGAATCAATGTTTGAAGGCCCGATAGAAGTAGAAGTAGTTTACGGCTTTGACCTGCCGTTCTACGAAGACTTCTCGAGCGGCACCTTCAGTCTGAACGAATGGACGGCCAGCGGGGCCAACTGGCGTGTAAACGGCCAGGCAGGAAACATAGCGCCCAGCGCTGAGTTCACCTGGGATCCGTTGATCGAGAACGGCAATTCAGCATTGAGGAGCTATCCGTTACTTGGCTACGGCATGACCGAAGGCGACATTTGGTTAGACTTTGACGTGAAGTTGAACGATCGTTTTGCCACAGGCGAAGAGAAACTCAAGGTAGAAGTGTTCAACGGCATGAGCTGGAACACAGTATATGAGTTTGCCAACAATGGCAGCTTCAACTGGACATCATACCACATCAAGATCACCGACCATGCCATGGGCAAGGTGTTCATGGTAAGGTTCAATGCAAACTGCAAGGTATCGAGCGACATCGTCAGCTGGTTTGTTGACAACGTAGCTGTTTACCGTGTATGTGCTTCTCCGGAAGACCTGACCGGTGTAATGGTTAATGCTAATGGCATTAAAGGCAACCGTTTGGGCTTTGTAGCCCCTGAAGTACCGATGCCGATAGCCGAGTGGATCCACTGGGACAGCGGTACGAACTTCTCTGGTATCGGACTAACCAGCGGTGGTACGTTCACTGTAGCCGCCCGTTGGGATGCAGGCCAGCTGAACCAGTACAACGGTACCAGCATTACCAAGGTACGTATCTTCCCACAGGATGATGGTTTTAGTACATTGACTGTTAAGGTATGGAAAGGCGCCAACGCCGGAACCTTACTTGCCAGCAAGGTAGTTACCAGTCCTGTACCAGGCATCTGGAACGAAGTAACACTCAACACACCGATCACGCTCGACGTGGCCAGTGAGTTGTGGGTAGGTTACACGATCGGAGGTCAGGTAGCAGGCAAATTCCCTGCCGGAACCGATGCAGGCCCTGCAGTAACCGGATATGGCGACATGATCAGCCTTGACGGAATCAGCTGGGATGCTTTGTCGGAGATAGCCCCGAGTTTGAGCTACAACTGGAATGTCCAGGCCTATGTAGAAGAATTGGGATATGTATCATCGAGCACCCCGCTTGTTGACGACCAGGTTTACAACAACACCAACACTGAGCTCTCAAGGGGCCAGATGAAGGAAACAGGCGTAAGCACACCGGTAAGCAGCGAGCGTATGCTTGGAGGCTTCAACATCTATCGCAGTGTTAACAGCGGAGCATACGAGTTGTATGACTTTGTACCGTATGTAGGCACCCCGAACTACACCTACCTTGACAGCGAATCAGAAGGCGGCCTTGTAATAGGCTCAACCTACTGCTACAAGGTAACTGCAGTATGGGAAAGCGCGACAGATTATTGCGAGTCACCTGCAGCTTTGGCGGCAGCGAACCCGAACAATGATTTTGTTTGCATCCTATGGACTAGCGTGAACAGCCTGAACGAGTCGATGATTTCGGTATATCCGAACCCGGCCAGGGATCAGTTTACTGTAAGCAGTGGCAGCCAGATCAGCCGTATCAGCGTGATCAACTATGTTGGTCAGGTCGTTTACGATGCAGAGGCAGGCGGTCAGACTAAGGTAGACCTGAACACAGCCGGCTATGAGGCAGGCGTTTACATGGTTAAGATAGCCACCACCGAAGGTATTGTGACCAAACGCGTAACTATCGTAAGGTAGTAAGGCCTAGGTCTCAGTCAACCTGAGGCAACACCAAAAGGGAGAACCCATTCAACGGGTTCTCCCTTTTTTATTTTTAATAGGTGGCTAAATATTTATAAAATAATTTGCCTGCGGATAGGGGTAAAGCTTGCAGGGATTGTCATATGAGCGTAAAACAGTGCATAAGTAGTATTTAACACAATCGTTACGATGGATAACTATTTGATCCATATGTATGTATTAGTCCAGAGGCATTCCCTGCTGGATTTTTTATTTGTTAGTACTGCCCTGCCTTCTGTTTTAAATGTGTAAATAAACTAAATTTTGCACCCTTAAAAAATTATATGTATCACCAATCATCAAGAAAGGAGAAACCAAACACGAAAGAAACAAAATCAATGTACCATTTGATGCTAATCTTGCCTGTTTTACAGTCATGCACACTTAGCGCAAATTTTTTTAACAAATTTTTATTCAGAAATCTTTTTTTATTAACTAAATCAATAAATCATGAACAGTAGAGCTACAATGCTTAAATGGGTAGCTGTAATGGTGTTC
>Ga0351865_10217_pt1 | contig 20857 bp, 21 predicted proteins | sample TotcelFGM3001L10_FD_206780 | JGI IMG/M metagenome (GOLD analysis project Ga0351865, IMG submission 206780) | Enriched cells from coal bed in the Powder River Basin, Montana, United States - Total cells FGM rep2 HSBNCT.FGM.300.1.L10 ... | reverse complement strand
GGGTGAGGCCGTCCTCCTCTTGATGGTCAACACCAAGGCGTGGGCCAGGTGGTGCGGTATGGGTCAAAGAGGGGCTGGTGGAGAAACCGAGGGGCGGCGGTCTATCACTCCTGGCCGGCGGTGACGATGGCGCCGGGGTGGGAGCCGGTAGACCCAGGGCCGGGGTGATGGCAGGGCAACAAGGGCAGGCGGCCTTGGAGGACCAGGAAAGCAAGAGGTCTGCCTGTGACTGGTGCCTGGTGGTGAGGATAAAGGGGATTCGGGTTGGCCACCCCCATGATGGTCATCACCATTGGTCGGCCTGGCAGCTCTTTCCTCAGGAGCCAGGGAGGGGAGGCTAAGACCATGGTGCAGGGTGTAGGCACAGCAGGCAGGAGGCGAGGTCGGGTAGGGTCTGGCCGACGGCCTGGCGGGTCACCGGGGGTTTCGCCTTACGCCTTCACTTTCCCCGCCAGCTTTCCCCGCAGAATCAAAAGACCAGCCGGCGCCTCGATCCCAAGGCGGATTTGATTTCCCCGGAACTCCACCACTATGACCGTTATCTTGTCCCCGATGAGAATTTTATCGTCTTCCTTCAAGTTCAAAATTAACATGGCACTCTCCTGTAGGGACGGCCGATGGGGGGCGAGAAGGGGGAAGGAGTGAAGGCAACGTGAAGCCCTGGCGAGCAGCGCAGCCCTGAAATTTCTACTTTAACTTCTGGCTTGCCTGCCATACCCAGGAGAGAGGTTGTGCGATAAAGGCTACTCCCCTATCTATTTTATCCAAACTATGGGGAGTAGCAAAGCTGACCGGGAAGTTTCGCAGGTTACGCAACTTTCGTAGGAGGTAATATTCAAAACTGATTTTTGCGGCTTGGTGAAGCTGTCTACCCCGGTCAATTTTTGGACTTGAAAAGGTATCCATGCACAGAACGTGCACAGGCAATAAATAAGAGGTTCGACCAAATTGGTTAACCCCTTGAAATTACTGGCGCGCCTGGGAGGATTCGAACCTCCGACCGACGGATTAGAAGTCCCGACCTCTAAAGGCTGAACCCCGCTTGAATATTGAGGAAATTACAGAATTAACCTTGATTTTAGTGAGGTTTATGAAATTGCAAAACCTGCATAGATAGTGGATTTTACGAGGGCCAGAAAACATAGTCCTACCCAAATCACTACCCGTTTTTTCACTTCTAAACCTGGCTATCGAAAACCGAAATGGGACACCCTACAAAAAGAGTTCCCAGACCCTCCCCAGGCGTCCCCATGGGGGAATCTGTCAAGGCATGGTGCCGAAGGCGGGATTTGTCCAAAACCCTTGATTTTATTAACTCTCAGGCCTTTTACGGCGATTCACCTCAGCCATTAGAGGCCATCTTAGGCCATATCGAGGCATTTCACCGCCCCAATTTATTTCCCGGTTTTCCTCATACCTCAAGTGTAATGACCAAGATGTAAGCTGACAATCATCGAACCCAGATCAGATTAAATCTGACATTGAGGGATAAAATTTACAAGCCGGTGGGATGTGAGTTCCATATATGATAACCATCTCAACTACCTATTTTTTTATTTGAAGTGCGGATAGAAGGCAGCAACCTGCAATTCAGGTTAACCATGAGAACTTGAATTTCCTCGCGCCTTCTTTTGCGCAGTTCGCCATAAAATCCACCCATAAAGTCCCAGATTAACGCTCAACACAAAGAGGCCCAGGAAGATCTGCAAGCTTCGTGTGAGGGTAGTAGGGTACAGGAGAGAAAGGATATAGTGTTCGATAAAGTCGGTCCGGTAAACAAGCCCTCCATCTTTCTCCCGCAGCCAGTTCTCCAGAGGGGTGAGCGGACACACCCAACCGGCAAGTTCAATGAGCGCCCCCCACAAGAAGGCCGGCACGTGGATCCACGCCAAGCTCTTCCACTTAAGCACTAGGAAACCTCCTAAAACTACGAAAAGAACAAAGGCAAGGTGGGCTATTAAAACGAGATTCGAGAGGGCGTGATATACCATCTTAGCTCAATACCCCACAGTTTGGCCCTCAAATGGGAAAGGTCTGGGTGCATCTCATCCTAATGGCCGAGAAACTGACCCATTTTCAACCAAGAAAAGTTTGGATACCATGCCCCTTTTATCATTCCACCTTCATGGAATCTTATTTAAGGCCTGATCCAAATCAGCACACAAGTCGGAGAAATCCTCACACCCCACGGAAAGGCGCACGAGCTCGTCCAGGATGCTGGCCCGCTCCCGCTTTTCTCGCGGCACGGCGGCATGGGTCATGGAGGCCGGGTGCTCGATCAAGGACTCCACCCCACCCAGGGAAACTGCCATGGTGATCAGGCGCACCTGGTTCAGGAGGATCCTCCCCCCTTCCAGGCCTCCTTGCACCCCGAAGCAGAGCATGGCCCCGAAGCCGTCCATCTGCTCTTTGGCGAGGTCGCATTGGGGGTGGTCCGGCAGACCGGGATAGCGCACCCAGGTGACCTTGGGGTGGCGGCTTAAGAACTCCGCCAGCTTAAGGGCATTTTCCTGGGCCTTTTCCATTCTCAACGGCAACGTGCGCACACCTCTCAGGATGAGCCAAGCCTGATGGGGGTCCATGGTCGCGCCGAACAGGGTGAGGACTCTTTTTATCCTGCGATACAGCTCTTCGTCCTTGACCACAATCATCCCGCCCAGCACATCGCTGTGACCGCTCAGATATTTGGTCAAACTGTGGACTACCACGTCGGCGCCCTGTTCCAGGGGCCGTTGCAGGTAAGGACTGCAAAAGGTATTGTCCACCGCCAGCAACGCCCCGTGCCGGTGGGCGATCGCCGCCGCCCCCCGGATGTTAGTGATTTTCATGGTGGGGTTGGTGGGGGTTTCGATGTAAATCAACCGGGTGTTGGGCCGCAAGGCCGGCTCAATGGCGCTCAGGTTCGAGGTGTCCACCAGGGTGGCCGCCATGCCGAAGCGGGGCAGTTCCGCTTCAATTATCACCTCCGTGGGGCCATAGAGGCAGTCGGAGGCCACCAGGTGATCCTGATGGCTCAGCAGGCTCAAAAAGACCGTGGTGATGGCCGCCATGCCGGTGGCGGTCGCCAGGGCGGCATGGCCGTTCTCCAGGGCGGCCAAATTTTCTTCCAGGGCGTGCACCGTGGGGTTGCCCATGCGGGTATAGATGTAGCCCGGCGCCGCCCCGGAGAACCGGGCCGCCCCTTCCTCGGCGCTGGGGAAGGCGAAGGTGGAGGTCTGGAAAATCGGCACCGAGACCTCCCCATAGACGGGGCGTTCCAACTGTCCCGCATGGATGGCTTTGGTGGCTTTGCTAAGGGTGGGGGGGAGCTCTCTTTGCATGCTTAAACTCCTATTCTGAAGTCAAGTATTTCTGAGGGAAGGGCCGGGGGATCGCTCGCAGACCGAAGACCGGGGTTCCTTGTACCCGTCCCCCGTCTTCTTGCCTTGCCCTCCAACTTCCCTCCCAACCTCCTTTAGGGGGTGGGGAGACCAGACTGGGAATAATGAGGGTGAGTCCTGACCGCTTGGGCAGCACTGCCTAAATATGCATCGAGAAGGCCTTCTCAAGAGCTGGCTGTTACCGGCTTCCGGATCACACCCCGGCTACTTCATCTAAGAGTAGTTGAACTTCCGCGTCCCGCAAAGTTCTGGCAGCCTCGGCCAGACCGGATATTTCCGCCTCAGCCAGGTTAGTCGCAGCCGTCTGGCTAACCTGCCAGAGGTCGATGGGAGGGCCTAAACCATAGGCGTCCACTGCAATGGCTTCCTCCATGACTTTATAGGCCAGGACCGAAGCCCGCTTGAGGTTCAGGCTCTTACCCTGGTATTTGCGCAGCAGGGCATAGGCAAAGAGATCGCCGCTTCCGGTGGCAAAGGGGGCCTGCTGCACCCATTCCGGCACGCCGTCCACGCTGATGTGTAAGATCAGAGGCTCCTGAGAAAATTCCGCAAAGATAAAGTCGGCGGGATGTAACTTTAATAAGGTTTCAGGATCTTGGCAGAAATAAGAGGCGCGAAAATCCAGCTCGATCAACTCGCTAATACATTGCTTGACCAGCTGGCCGATGTCGTCCCGCAGGTGCACTAAGGGCCTGGCAGTGGGGAGAGTGCCGATGCGCTCCTGAATCCTCTGAATCAGAGCCAGTTCCCCGGAGCCGGCCCAGACGGAACGTTCGTTTAACCGGTAAATTTTTTTGCCCGTGGTGCGCACTAAGCCGGTAGTGATCTGGCCGTCAGAGGCCATAACCAGGCCATCGCTTGCCGGAATTGCCAGTATCAGAGTCATGGTTATCTCACTTCGGATTCAGGATTATACTTAACCCCCTATAACATCCGGGTTTTTGGTGCCAGCAGAATATATCCATACTTCAAAGAACAGCGCCAACCTGTGTTTACTCGTTAAGACAATTAAAAGTGCAATTATTATATTACCAATTATAGCTCTGTAAAGATTGATTTTTATATGCAGAGCTATTATATAGCTGATAATTGCTAAAATCAATAAACCAAAGATTATTGAAGCAATTACCGCTAGGCGTAATGGCAATAGAACGACTAGAAAAATGAAAATCATGGAAACTAATAATCTTGTTATAATAAATGTAAATAAATATAATCAAACCTCTTTTCCTTTTAGGCCTTTTGCTTATTAGTAGATATGGATGCCTAAGGTATCAGAGATATTATCAGCAATAGCAATAACTAATATACTTGCTACAATATTTAACTTGACATTAATACTGGTTTCTAAACCTACAACCAACGCCAAGTTTGTAATAATTACAGCAGTGCTGCCGAAGAGAAATTTATTTTTTTTGAGATTGAAATCTTTTTTCCATGGGGAAAACATTATTTTAAGAATTTCTTTGGCGGAACCACGCTTAGTCCATTTTTAGCATATCTGGCGAATAAGGTCCATATCCGCCGCTTCACAGATCGTAACCCTCCCTAAACTCCCAGATTCCTTGAATTGAGCATTACCAACACCTGTTCGCCAAAACGGTCTTCTAACACTTCTTCCTTGCTCGCTGGGATGGTTGGAGGGTATGGCTTCAAATTTAAGATAAGAAATCACTTCATCATCTGCAACAACTCCGCCACGGGCCAGGCGTTGATGATATCCTGCTTTTCGGCCCAGCCGCGGCGGGCCTGGGAGATGCCGAAGCTCATGAGGTTAAGCTGGTCCACGTTGTGGGTGTCGGTGTTGATGACCATCTTGATGCCGGCCTGCTTGGCGGCGAAGATATTGACGTCGCCCAGGTCCAGACGCTCCGGGTAGGAGTTGATCTCCAGGATGGTGCTCGTCTCTTTCGCGGCCGCCAGCAGTTCATCGATGGCCACCTCGTACTCCTCTCGGCGTTTCAGGATGCGGCCGGTGGGGTGCGAGATGATGTCCACGTGGGGATTGCGCATGGCCTTGAGAATCCGCCGGGTCATTTCTTCCCGGGGCTGCTTGAAGTGGGAGTGGACCCCGGCGATGACAAAATCCAGCTCGGCCAGCGCCTCATCCGTGATATCAATGGAACCGTCCGCCAGGATGTTGGCTTCGCAGCCCTTGAGCACCCGAAATTTTTTGCCCTTCCGGGCCAGCCGGGCGTTGATCGCGTCAATCTCCTGGTTCCGGGCCCGGAGTTTGTCTTCGTCCAGGCCGTGCTCGATCTTGAGAAACTTGGTGTGGTCCGCGATGCCCACGTATTCATAGCCCATCGCCATCGCCGCCGCGACGATCTCGTCAATGGAGTTGGCCCCGCCGTCCCAGTTACAGTGCACGTGCAGGTCGCCCTTGATGTCGCCGTAGCCGATGATCTTGGGCAGCTTCCTCGCCAGGGCGGCCTCGATCTCCCCCCGGTCCTCCCGGAGTTCCGGGGGAATCCACGGCATCCCCAGCTTCTCGTAGACTTCTTCTTCGGTTTGCGCGGCGATCATCTGGGCGCCCTGAAAGAGGCCGTACTCGCTGAGTTTATAACCCCGGTCGATGGCGATTTTCCGCAAGGCAATGTTGTGCTCCTTGGAGCCGGTGAAGTACTGGAGCGCGGCGCCGTAGCTCTCCGGGGGAATCACCCGGATATCCATGTCGAAGCCTTCCTTCAGGCGCACCGAGGATTTGGTGGCCCCCTGGCCCCACACCTTGACCACGCCTGGGAGCGACACGAACCAATCCATGACCCGGGCCGAATTGGTGGAGATCACCAGGAAATCCACGTCCCCGATGGTCTCTTTCATGCGCCGCAACGACCCGGCGGTGCTCAGCCGTTCCACTTCCGGCAGGCGCTGCAATTGCTTAAGGACCTCATTGGCGATGGGCAGAATCTCCCCCAGGAGGAATCTGCCTTTGCTGCCCTTTAAAAATTCGATGGCCTGGAGGAGGTTCTTTTCGGTTTTCTCCCCGAAGCCGAACAGGGGGGCGATCTTGTGATTCTTAGCCGCGGCTTCCAATTCTTCTAGGGTCTTAACCTCCAATTTTTCATATAAAACCTTGGCCTTTTTCGGGCCCACGCCTTCCACGGCCACGATTTCATCCAGGGCGATGGGCATTTTCTTTTTGAACTCTTCGTAGTATTGAATCCGGCCGGTGGTGAGATACTCTTCAATTTTATGGGCGATGCTTTCGCCCACCCCGGGAATGGACTTGAGGGCCTTGAGGCCGCCGGCTTTATAGAGATCTTCCACGTCGTTTTTTAAGGTCTCCAGGGTGAGGGCGGCCTTCTGGTAAGCATAGGGCTTGAACGGCACCTCGTCCATTTCCAGGTATTCGGAGATTTCATTGAAGATTTTGGCGAGCTCCTTGTTTTTCATGGCCTTACCATTTTCCCTTTAAAAATCTGCGAAATGTAGGGGCGGACCTGCGTGTCCGCCCGTTTTGGGCGCACACATGGGTGCGCCCCTACAAAGGGATAACCATCTCCCAAGGGAAGTGGACCCCGTCGCTGGGCCGGCCAAAATGGCCATAGGCGGCGGCGACCCGGTAGATGGGCCGCCGCAGGTTGAGCCGAGCGATCATGCCGGCGGGGGTCAGATCGAAGTGCTTTCTTATGATGGTCAGGATTTCCTCATCCGGGACCAGCCCGGCGCCGAAGGTGTCCACGGCCAGGGAGATGGGCTCCGCCTCGCCGATGACGTAAGCCGCCCGAAGTTCCAGGCGGCGGGCCAAGCCCGCGGCCACCAGCGACTTGGCCGCCTGGCGCAAGGTGTAAGTAGCGCTTCGATCCACCTTGGTGGGGTCTTTCCCGGAGAAGCTCCCGCCCCCGTGGCGGGCCAAGCTGCCGTAAGTGTCCACCATGATTTTTCGACCGGTGGCGCCGGTGTCGCCGTGAGGGCCGCCGACGACGAATCGGCCGGTGGGATTGATGAAAACCCGGGTGCGCTCATCTAAAAGCGATGCCGGAATGACCTGGCGGATCACTTCCCGGGTGAGATCGGCGCGAAGGGACGCCAGCTCCACCGCCGCGCTGTGTTGGGCCGCAACCACCACCGCGTCCACCCGCCGGGGCCGGCCTTCCCGATATTCTACCGTGACCTGGGTCTTGCCGTCCGGACGCAGATACGGCAACACCCCACCCTTCCGGACGGCCGCGAGGCGTTGGGCCAGTTGATGGGCCAGCATGATGGGCATCGGCATAAGCTGCGGGGTTTCCTCGCAGGCATAACCGTACATAATTCCCTGGTCTCCGGCCCCTAAGGGTTTGCCCCGGACCTGATCCACATCCACTCCCCGGGCGATGTCCGGGGACTGCGCATGGAGGCGCACCTCAACCTGGGCGTAAAGATGGTCGAAATTGAGTGCCTCTTCCACATAGCCCAGGTCCCCAATGACCTGGCGGGTTACCTGTTCCACATCGACTTGAGTCCGGGAGGTGACTTCCCCCGCCACCAGGACATAGTTGGAAGTGACCATAACCTCCACCGCCACCCGGGATTCGGGGTCGCCTGCCAGATAGGCATCCAGCAAGGCATCGGCGATCTGGTCGGCAATCTTGTCGGGATGCCCCTCCGTTACCGATTCGCTGGTAAAAAAAGTTGTCTCGGCCACGTTTCTTTCCCTCAGCAAGTCGAGATAGGTTTGATTAAAGGGTATTTTTGATAAATTAATCATGAAATTGCTTGGAGGCGAGAGCCAGATATCATTCTTTCTGAGGACAGAATGAATCCCCTTTTTTTCTGCCGCCGGCCCTGCCGGGGCCTTTGACAGGCGAGTTCGCCATGCTTACAAATATAAATAATGCGGCCGGTTTTGTCCCCGGCCTTTTCCCAAACTCATCAACTGCCGCGAGAACAGCATGTTGGAGCAGGTTTTAAAGAGGCTGTTATGGCTGGGGCATTCTTCCTTCATCTACGAAGGGGATTCGTTAATCTACTTTGACCCTTATGCCTTGCACCGCCTCAGACCGGCGGACATCATCCTGGTGGGCCACGACCATCCCCACCACTGTTCGCCTGCGGATATCGACAAGGTGAAAAGGATGAACACGGTCATCCTGGCGGACGAACACGCCGCGAGGCATATCGCTCCCCCCGTTATTTCCATGGCGCCGGGGCAGCAAGAAACTGTGGAAGACTTCCTCATCGAGGCCGTGCCCGCCTATAACCTGCACACGAGCTTTCATCCCCGGCGCAAGGCCTACCTGGGTTTCATCGTCACCCTGGGGGGGCTGCGGCTGTACCACGCGGGCGATACGGATTTCATTCCCGAGATGCACGATCTGGACGTGGATATCGCCCTTTTACCGATTTCCGGCTTCACCGTGATGAACGCCGAAGAGGCGGCCCAGGCGGCCCTGGCCTTGCACCCGCAAGTGGTCATCCCCATGCATTATGGCACCGCTTATGGCACTTTGGAGGACGCCGAACACTTCCGGGCCTTGCTCGCGGGCAAGTTAAGGGTGGAGATTTTATCTAAAAGTTAGATGAGGGCCAAGATGGGCGCTGACCTCAAGGAGCCTGGGAGGGCCTATGAAAGAAGCCGGATTTTGGTAGAGCCTGGACGACCAGAAGGTGCATTGCCATTTGTGCGCGCATGAATGCAAAATCGATCCGGGCAAACGAGGGATTTGCCGCGTAAGGGAAAACCGGGACGGCACCCTTTACAGCCTCGTATACGGCAGGATCATCTCCGAGAATATCGATCCCATTGAGAAAAAGCCGCTCTTTCATTTCCTGCCCGGGTCCAGTTCCTATTCCATTGCCACCGTGGGCTGCAACTTCAGGTGCCTCCATTGCCAAAACTATGAAATTTCCCAATATCCCCGCCTCCATGAGGGGAAAATTATTGGCCAGCCGCGATCGCCGGAGGACATCGTGGCCGCCGCCCTGGAGAACCAGTCGACCAGCATTTCCTACACTTACACCGAACCCACCATTTTTCTGGAATTCGCCCAGGACACGGCGCGGCTGGCTCGAGCCCGAGGCCTGCGCAACATCTTCGTGTCCAACGGCTTTATGACGGAGCCATCAGCTAAGGCCCTATCCGAAGTGATTGACGCCGACAATGTTGATTTGAAGAGTTTCCGTGATGATCATTATCGCAAGGTTTGTAAGGCCCGGCTGCAACCGGTGCTGGACACCATCGTGCGCCTCAAGCATTTGGAGGTCTGGGTGGAGGTGACTACCCTGGTCATCCCCGGGTTGAACGATTCCACCGAGGAGCTTACGGACATCGCCCAATTTATCAAAGGGGTGGGAGTGGAGGTGCCCTGGCACGTGAGTGCCTTTTACCCCACGTACAAGATGCTGGATCGGCCCCGCACTCCGGTGGCCACTCTGCTAAAGGCTCGGGAGATCGGACTCAAGGCGGGATTGCGGTATGTTTACACCGGCAATATCCCCGGCGAAGGCGGGGAAAGCACTTTTTGCTATGCCTGCGGGGAACTGCTCATCGACCGCGTGGGTTTCTTCATCCGCGGTTACCATCTCCAGGAAGGTAAGTGCCCTAAATGCCAGGCCGAGATTGACGGGGTGTGGAAGTAGGATTTTGATAAAGAAAGTTCTATGGCGCTCGTCGGAAAATATTTCATTAATCCAGGGGCACTATGTCTTCCTATGAAATAGTCATCATCGGTGCCGGGCCCGCTGGGCTGTTTGCCGCGCTTGGCCTGGAGAACTCAGGTGCGGGGAAGATCCTGTTGGTGGAGCAGGGGCCGGACCTCGAGGAGCGTAATCGGGACACGCCAGGCGGTCTTCTGTGCGGCTGGGGTGGAGCAGGAGCTTATAGCGACGGCAAACTTATCCTCTCCCCTGAGGTGGGCGGTTTCTTAAGTGACCTTCTGCCCTTAGATGACCTAACTATCCTGATCCAGGAAGTGGACAGCATTTATCAATCGCTGGGGGCGCCGTCGGAACTCTATGGCGGCGACCCAGATACCCAGGAACTTCTCAAAAGCAGGGCCCGCCAGGCGGGCCTGACCTTCATTCCCACCCATTTGCGCCATATCGGCACCGAAAACTGCCAACGCATCTTGAGCCGCTTGAGAGAGCGCTTGGCCGGCCGCCTGGAGATCCGTACCCAATGCCGGGCCCATCATATTATGGCGCAGGATGGTGCAGTCACCGGCGTGGCCTTGGATGGCGACGAGGAGGTGGGGGCCCGCTATGTGATAGCCGCTCCTGGCCGGGCTGGAGCCGCCTGGATCCGGGAGGAAGCCCGGCGCCTCGCGATTCCTTCTGTCCCAAGCCCGGTGGATATCGGGGTGCGGGTGGAAGTCCCGGCCCCGGTTCTTTTGCCCCTTACCCAGGCAGCCTACGAAGCCAAGCTGATCTATTACTCCCGCACCTTCGACGACAAGGTGCGCACCTTCTGCATGAACCCTTACGGCGAAGTCGTCTTAGAAGATCTGGACGGTCTGGTCACCGTCAATGGACACAGCTATACTTCCCGGAAAACGGAAAACAGCAATTTCGCCATTCTGGTGAGTTCCACTTTCACGGAACCCTTTGATGATCCCATCAGCTACGGCCAATATATCGCCCGCCTGGCCAATCTTTTGGGGCAGGGAGCCTTAGTGCAGCGGCTGGGCGATCTCCAGGCTGGCCGCCGCACCACCCCCGCCCGCCTGGAACGCTGCCTTACCCGGCCCACCCTTAAGAATGCCACCCCTGGGGATCTGAGCTTCGTTCTGCCCTACCGTTACCTTAAAGACATTCTGGAAATGTTGAAGGCTCTGGACACCCTGGTTCCAGGCATCAACAGCCGCCATACCCTGCTCTACGGGGTGGAAGTGAAGTTCTACTCCCACCGCCTTAAACTTAGCCCTGATCTGGCGACCCCAATACGCAACCTGTTCATCATCGGGGATGGCGCCGGCATAACCCGGGGCTTGATCCAGGCCTCCGCCAGCGGCCTGATTGCCGCTCGAGCCCTAATCCGTAGAAGGCAAGCAGCATCAAAACGTCCCCATAATGACGGGTGACTGCGGGCGGATTAACCAAAGATAATGTACGATCCTCTGGAGCTGAGCCGGCAGACGGCCAAGATAGTGTGCCACGGTCCAGCGCACAAGTACTACCGCTTCCGACCGGCCCGATTTTGCGGGGGTATCGCCACAGCCGACTGCTTAGGGTGCAACCTGCGCTGCGCCTTTTGCTGGGCCTGGGAGCAGCTGCACCAGGTGCAAGAGTTGGGGCAGTTTTATGAGGCCAAGGAGGTGGCTGAGCGCCTCGCGGCCATCGCCCGGGAAAAGGGCTTTTCCCAGGTGCGCCTCAGTGGCAACGAGCCCACCCTGGGGATGACCCACCTGCTATAGGTTCTGAGCCATCTGCCCAAGGACCTATCTTTCATCCTGGAGACCAATGGCATCATCCTGGGAGCGGAGAGCCAGTGGGCCAAGGAACTGGCGGTCTTCCCGAAGCTGTTCGCCAGGGTAAGTCTCAAAGGCTGCACTCCAGAGGAATTCTCGCACCTTACCGGAGCAGTTCCGGAGGGCTTTGCTCTGCAGCTCAAGGCCCTGGAGCACCTGCTCGCGGCCGGAGTCGACTGCCATGCCGCAGTGATGGTAAGTTTCTCGCCGCTGGAGTCCCGGGAGAGACTGCGCCAGCGTCTAGCCGCCATCCACCCGGCCCTGGGGGATTTCGAAGCCGAGGAGCTCATCCTCTACCCCGCGGTGGCCACGCTCCTGACCAAACGGGGGCTGTCCTACTATAGCGGCTATTTTCCCGGTAGCTTGCCATAGTTTGAAAGAATCGGGTTTCCACAGGAGAAGAGTCTGACAACCGGTTGGCAATTCGGCATGGAATATTTAAAGTTGTGAACAAAATATGTCTTGCCAGGAGAAACAGTTATCATCGGATCGATAAAAATTAAAGGTATGCCATATCAAACGAGGCACTTTTGGGTATGGGTGATCGGCGGTTTCCTATCAAGGGCAGGCAATCCGTTTTTCTGGCAGACCATCCCTCAACCGATCGCAGGTAAAACAAATTCCCCGGATTAGGCCATCCGTCCACTGGCGTCAACCGCAGCGAGGCGATATCGATGCGCAATCCGGTCGTGCAGTCGTTCTTGAAAGGCAAAGAGCTTCTTGGTGGTTTGCGGTTGATGGTCCACCTGGCCGATTTTCTCCTGATCCCGAAAGACCTTATAGTGACTCAGGGGCTGATCGCCGGCATACGCGGTTTGCCAGGTAAGCTGCGCAACCCGAAAGTCACCTTGCATCTCCTGGGACACGGCTACCGCCCTGGGCGGACTGAGGACCTCCGCCTCCAGCTGGAAATAGTTCGTCTTGCCTTCTTTAGCCTGAGCTGCCAACTGTTCAATCTTTCGACGCCGGCCGTCGTCCAGGGGGCCGGATAGTTGCGCGGCGGCTAGGTTCTGTACCAGCTGGCAGCGCTTGCTGTCTTGGTCAATATGGCCGATACCTATGATGGTCGTGGCGATGCCCGGCGTTGACAAAGTGTATTGGATCAGCGGCTTGATAGGCAACCTGGATCTGCCCACAAGACGCACCACGTGTTCGGGAGCCCGGGAGAAAAAGTTCCCTTTGCCGTGCATGGTGCCGTCCGCAAAGAGCTTCATGGCGATGAGGCCCACATTCTTGGCCACCGCCAAGGGAATCACATTGTATTGATGACTAAAGTATCGGCGGTCGTTGCCATTCAGGGCCACGAGCAGGGTGTCAATCAGGTTTCCCTCGTCCCGCTGGAGGCATTCCATCAACACCGGGGAGGAGAGGTGGCCCGTGATGCCGATGTGTCGGATTAATGTTTCTTCCTCGGGGTTCAAGCCGGTGAGGTTGGTTCCATCCCGGTAATCTCTGAGTGCTGCCAACGCGCCAATCCTTTCCGCCTTGGGGTCCGGGTTCTCCAACCCTTAATAAATTGCGTCCACATCATCGATGGTTCTCAGGCTGTGGATTTGAAACAAATCGACGTAAGCTCCGGGAGGGTAGTTGAAACATGCTATGATGAAGATGGGGTTCTGGCCTACAACCTCCTACATATGATCCGTCAGTTTTATGTCTGGGGCGAAGAAGTTAAGCGTTCCTTGGACTGGTTGATCAAACGCCTGGTCAAAGTGGGGGCCAGAGTTTCTTATACCACGCCCGGAGGTGGTATGTGCATGTGGCTTCCGCTTTTCCACTGGCGCACCACTACCGGGCGGTCCTGGTCTGGGATCCTTAAGCTCCATCGCTGTGAATTATCTGGCGTTCTTATAGGCAGGAATGTAAAAATTTGTGAAAAAATCCCTCTGTCCGGCGGGTTGCTTGACAAATTCATTGAAATTTATGCAACTATTGTTGTCGATAGACAATTCGGCCACAAAAAGAGGAAACTTTCCGGGGTTAAACTCGGTGAGAGGGCTCCCCAAAACCGTTTTTGGACTATGGTGGCCGAGCCTGCCGCATAATCTCGGTTTATGGTCGGGTCCTCAACTCCCCCTCATGTTTCCGGCGGCGCCGTAAGGACAAGCCTATGCGCACCAGGGCCGCCTCCAGGTCGGCCAGGTCGTAGCCCGGCTCCGGTTTAGCCTGCCATGCCAGAGTCAGGGCCTCCAGGGCCGCCTCCGGCGTGAGGCCAGGGGGAAACAGCCCCACATGCTCCCCGGCCCGTTGCGCCAGGAGGCTCAGGGGGGGCGTGGCCCGGGCCCAGATGCCCCTGAGTTCCCTGAGGAAAATATTGAGCGTGGTGGGCCCGATCCCCGCACCCAGCCCCCGCAGGCGGCTTTCCAGGTCCACATAACTCCGGGAGAGGTCGTGGAGTCGCTCTATGGAGCCCTGATACTGTTCTTGAAGGGTGGCCATCACCCTAAGGAGCTTGGTGGCGGTCTTGAAGTCGTACCGGACGTAGCCGCCCTGGTCTAGCAGGAACACCAGGTGGTCCCACCCCTGGGCCAGGATGGCCTCGGGGGTATAAATCCCCTGGGCCGCAAAGACCTGGTAGGTGCGGCCGGCCAACTGGCCGGAGATCCGGGCCCCATAGAGGATGGCTGCCAGAAACCACCGCTGACGGGCTTCCGGTCCCGAACGCAAGTCAATCCCCAGCTCAACGGCAAAGCGGCCTGGATTCTGCTGCAGCACCTCGGCGATCACCTGCATGACGCCAACTCCTCGAATGCCCGGTGGCTGAAATGCGGCTTCCCCTGAGCCCACGGCCCGGCCTCCCCTCAAACTTACCGTCCCTATCTCAAATAGGCTTGACCCAGATGGCCTGGGGGCCCTGGTCCCCGGTTTCCTGGGTGAATTTTACTGCCGTGCCCGGCCTTAGGTGGTTGAACTTGCCTTTCTTCACCGCGTGGGCATGGAAGTAGACCTCCAGGCCCTCGTCGCTTTCGATAAAGCCATAGTCGTCAGCCAGGAAGAGGCGCACCACCCTCCCGTGTTGGGCAACTTCTTCGTGGGTTTTGACTTGCTGTTGGACAACTTGTGAGTGCTCGGCCAGGCGGCGATCCAGGGCGTCAAAGGCCTCCACCACTAAGGGCACGACCATTTCGCCCTGCCGCACTAGGGTGATGGTACCTCCCGGGATGGAGACCACCAGGTGGACCTCGAAGGCCCCGAGCCGGTGGTGGGCCGTGCCGATGATTTCCACCCGGGCGTGGAGGATGGGGTCGTGATAGTGTTTCTGTAGGCGGGCCAGTTCTTCCTCGATCTTCTCCCGCCATTCAGGCAGGATTTCCAGATTACGGCCGTCAATATGAGCATCCTGGGGCAGCATAGGGCACCTCCTGGGCACTACCCAACTCATTAATTATTAACAGAGATTATGCGGCAACCTTGGCCACTTCAGTCAAAAAGGTTTTGGGGATTGCTTATCTCGGGTTTAACCGGATGAGGTTCCTTTTTTGCAGCCAAATTAGCTCTTAGGAGAGAGGATACTATAAATTTCGCTGAAAATACAATTTGTCCGAAAATTTTAAGAATCATAAACCATTATAAACCATATACTTGGCTGCCATAGGGATTAAGGATCCCAGGCCAGCACCGCCTGGTAATGGTGATGAGTCAGGGGATAAGCCGAAGCCACCTGCACATTTCACCTGGGGCACGGCAAGAATCTCTAGCTTCCATGATTATAATACAGCCAAAACAGTTTTTCCACAAAAGTTTCAAATAGTTGAAAATCTGATATCAATATCAACACCATTTAATGAATTTTATGACTGCGGAGATACAGCGGGTAACACCATATCCAACCCTGCCAGGATTATCGATTAGTTGATCGAAGTGGGCGCCAGGGTTTCTTACCATACCCGTAGGTGGTTTGTGTATGTGGCCTCCGACTTTCCTCTGGCGTACCACCACCGATTAGTGCTGGCCTGTGGTTCTTAGGCCTCAGACTCATAAAGAATTTGCTCGCTAAAGCGATGGTATGCCAAAAACCAAGGAAAAAGTATTTTATCAAGGAAACTTATGCTATATTGGCGTCGACGAGAAGATTCGGCTTCAATAACATAAACTTTTGGGGATTTTTTCCGGGCAAGAGGTCCCAAAAACCTTTTCTGGATTGCGGTGGCCAAGGCTGCTGCATAATCTCGATTGATGTCTGGTTCATGACCGTTTCGCCGCCCCAATTCCTGCCCATCGCCGTCCGGGTCCTGACCGAGCGCTATCTGCGCCGGGACCCCGAGGGCCGGGTGGTGGAGACCCCCGACGAGTTGTTCCGCCGGGTGGCTCAGGGCGTGGCCGCGGCGGAAGCGCGCTACGGCAGCCCTGAGGCGCAGGCCCGCCAAGTCGAGGTATTTTATGAGGCCATGGCCTCCCGGCAATTTCTCCCCAACACCCCGACCCTGACGAACGCCGGCCTGCCCCGGGGCCAGTTGGCTGCCTGTTTCGTCATCCCCATCTACGATGACATGCGCAGCATCCTGGAGGGCGTCCGGGACATGGCCCTGATCCACCAGACCGGCGGGGGCACCGGCTTCAACTTCAGCCACCTGCGCCCCCGGGGCGACCAAGTAAAGAGCACCGGCCGGGTGGCCTCCGGCCCGGTGGGCTTCATGCGCATCTTTGACACCACCACGGACGTGGTGAAACAGGGGGGGCGCCGCCGGGGGGCCAACATGGGCATCCTCCGGGTGGACCACCCGGACATCATGGAGTTCATCACTGCCAAGTCCGACCCCAAGATGCTCACCAACTTCAACCTGTCCGTGGCCGTCACCGACGACTTCATGCATCGAGTGGTCGCGGATGACAGCTATCCGCTGATCAACCCCCGGACCGGCCTGGAAGTGCGGCGGCTTAAGGCCCGGGAGGTTTTCGATCTCATCTGCAACGCGGCCCTGACCACGGGCGACCCGGGTCTAATTTTTCTGGATGCCATGGAGCGGGCCAACCCCACCCCGGAGGTCGGCAACCTGGAGGCCACCAACCCCTGCGGCGAGCAGCCCCTCCTGGCCTATGAATCCTGTAACCTGGGTTCCATCAACCTGTCCACCCTGGCAAGAGGGGGGAGCCTGGACTGGGACGCCCTGGACCACCTGGTGGCGATGGGGGTGACCTTTCTGGACGACGTCATCGACCAGAGCTACTATCCCCTACCCGAGATCACCGCCATCACCCATGCCAACCGCAAGATCGGCCTGGGAGTCATGGGGCTGGCGGACCTGTTCGTCAAGCTCGGCCTCGCCTACGATTCCCCGGAGGCCCTGACGCTCGCCGAAACCATCATCGCCCGCATCCAGGACCGGGCGGTAACCCAATCCCAGATTCTGGCCAAACACAGGGGCCCCTTTCCCAATTTTTCCCGCAGCCGGTGGCACCGGGCAGGCCGGCCGCCCCGGCGGAACGCCACGGTCACCACCATCGCCCCCACCGGCACCATCAGCATCATCGCCGGGACCTCCAGCGGCATCGAGCCCCTCTTCGCTGTGGCCTACTGCCGCCGGGCCCTGGAGGGCGCGGAGTTCGAGGAGATACACCCCCTTTTCCTGGAGAAACTGGCCCAGGCGGGCTTATCGGAAACAGAATGGGTGCCCCGGGTGCTGGCCTCCGGGCGGGTGCGCCCTATAGCGGCGTTGCCGGAGGAGATCAGAAGACTCTTTCCCACCACCTTCGAAGTGAGCGTGGAGCACCAGCTGCGAATGCAGGCAGCGTTTCAGCGCCACGTGGACAACGCGGTCTCCAAAACCATCAACCTGGCCCCGGAGGCCACCCGGGAGGACGTGGTCGCCGCCTTCCGACTGGCGTTTAACCTGGGCCTCAAAGGCGTCACTGTCTACCGTTACGGTTCCAAAGCCGGTCAGGTTCTCAGCCTGCCGGACGGGGCCGCGGCTCTCACCCTGGCCCACGAGTTTGCCGAAGAATGCCGTCTCTGTTCCGTGTAACCGAGGTCTTGATTATTTCGTATGTTTATGTCTTATAGAAGAGGATCGTTTGGGGGATTTTATTTGGGCATAGAGGCCCCAAAAACCACTTTTTGACTGCTGTGGCCAAGGCTGCCGCATCCCGTTGGAATAATTAAGAATGCAAGAAAACAACCAGGACGATTACCATGGCTGAATTGTTTGAATGCACTTCTATCAACGGTATGAGCTTGGCTAACCGATTCGTACGGTCCGCGACTTGGGAGGGTTTGACAGACAAGGATGGTACCCTTACCCTCAGGCTCATTGAGATGATGGTCGAGCTGGCCAGAGGAGAAGTTTGGATTGATCATTAGCAGTTACGCCTTCATCAGTCCCGAGGGCCAATCCAGTCCCAGACAGTTGGCTGTCTGCGAGGACCGTTTTCTGCCCGGGCTTCGGGATATGGTCAAGGGGGTGCATTCGGTTGGAGGGAAGATCGCTCTACAGTTGGCTCACGGGGGATGTAAGGCTAATTCTGCGCTGAGGGATTGAAGCCTATCGGGCCGTCCGCAGTCGAGAAGGACGGCCAGTCAGCCGTATGGCGGAAAGGGAGGATATTGCGAGCATCGTATCCGCCTTCGCTCGAGCCGCAGAACTATCGAAACAGGTAGGCTTCGACACGGTACAGATCCATGCTGCCCATGGCTTTGTGCTCAGCCAGTTCCTCTCCCCCGCGTTCAACAAGAGAACAGATGAATATGGAGGCGAACTCGCGAACCGTGCGCGGCTTCTGCTCAAGGTAATATGATACGGCTGACTACATTTCCCTGAGCCGCCCCCTAATTTGCGAGCCAAGGCTCGTCAAGCGCTGGCGGGAGGGTGACCGCCACAAAGCGGAATGTGTTTCAGACAATGCGTGCTTTGCTCCTGCATTAGATGGTAGGGGCATTTACTGCGTGACGATGGCCAAGAAGCGGAGCAAGACCAAATAGTGTAGTATTATCTAGACCCGGTAGTTGCCCAAGGCTTCACGATCCTTCAGGGCCATGAATCTGAGGCCCGTCGTGCCTTCAATTGAGCCGGGATAGAAAAGGATCGTTATGAGTGATGTCTTCCCCAGCATCTGATCGAGCAGCTTGGACATTTGATATATGCCAGGGGCCATGGCCGCCGCTCGCATCAGAAAGACAACGTTAGTTGAGCTGCTCAACGATTTGAGGCGTTCCATCAGGAGACCCGCTAAAGGTCGCCAATCCCGGTCGGACAGGTAAGTTGTCACTTGTTCCTGAGCCGCAAGGAATCCCCGATCTTTTTCGAGGTCAACAACCGCATCGATGCCTTCGGTATCCTCAATGGCTTTCCAGAGAAAATCTGACAAGTGAATAATGGAAGTACTCCTGCCTGTTTCTCCCAGCCGTGTTGCCAGCAATCGCGCCTCCCTCCGAAGCGTCCACTCCTCCTCCGGGTTGTACCGGAAAATAGCGAAAGGCAGATCGTGATAGACGCTGATCCGAGGCGGATCGGCCTTTAGATCGCTCTCGAGCTGATCAATTCGATTCTTGAGCGAGGACATCTGCATACTCCTCAAGGTCCGATGCTGGAAACGTCAAGCGAGTAACACTCCCCGCAACATGGTACTCAAGCAGGCCATGCTGGTGAGCCTCCAAAAGCAGTTGTTCCACGCCTTCTCGGGGGAGGAAGAACAACTTCCAATCGGCCAAATCAAGCAGTTTGGTTCCCGAAGGCTGTTGTTGTTTCAAATAAAATGCGATGTACGCAAAGGCCTGAATAGACAAGTAGGCTGGAGCGATGCGTTTATTAACCGCTCCCTCGAGGACTCCGAAATCGCGAAGAGTTGAGAGTACGCCTTGGGTGACCCGACGCACGGTGCTATCATTCCAGGCGCCTAAAGTCCTCCCCTCTTCAACCCATTTTTTTAAAGATAGATGAATCTCCCTAACATCAATATCCACAGCCCCGCGTGACCATTGTGGCACCAAAAGCTCAATTACCACATCCCGCAAGAGAGAATCAGCACGCACAGCATGGAAATACAGGATTCGCTCAAGGGTATTCCCGTTGCATTGATTCCTGACAAGATGCGACAGGGCCCGAGCGACGGCGTCTTCGGCAAGATACCTTTGCCGGAAAATCGCCAGAATGTCTTTGGCCCTGGATCGCGACGTCTTCCCTAGCAGGTTTTGACGACGCACTCGCTGGAGATTCTCGCTGACGGACAGCTCGGGGTCCCAGTAGGAGAGAAGAGCCTTCGTGTCTGGTAATAGTGCTCCGGCCTTAATAATCTTGCTGCTATATGGTAGTGAATTCCCGGGGATACTCCTGCTGTTGTGGCTCTTGTCCCTGGCTGCGGCCGATCTCGCGGACGGTTTTGTGCTACTCTCCGTTTTCTTCATTGACCTTCTTTTCCATAGTGGATGGATTGCATGCTTCACCTGCTCCGCCAGCACGAATCCATTCATCGACTTCCGAGAGCTTGAAGCGGAAAAGACGCCCCACGCGATGGGCAGGCAACCCCTTCTTCTCTATCCAACGATATATGGAGTCTTTGTTGACGCCGAGGTGTGCGGCTACATCCTCGGCCCCGACCCAGCGTTCCTCAGTGGCCATTTCATTCCTCTTCGTCAGTGCTCGGTTACATGCCTACAAATACCACGAAATCAGACCAAAGTATACGAAATCAGTCAAATTCCGCCAGGGATAGACCTGGGAACTTTCTCTGCTCGTGGTTCTGGGCATGGCTGTTGATCTGCTACAGATGGTCAGGTAGGGTTCCGCTGAAGAGCCGTTTCCATACCTGGTTCTTGGGGTCTCCAACGTACTTCCACTCTGATAAAACCTGCCCAGAGATACATACCAATATGAGGACTCGTCTGTAGAGGCGGGCGATGCCAGGCTGGAATCCCTCCAGCCTGGTCGATGGCCGGGAGGTGGGCGGAGTCGTCGAAGGTGCGAGGCTCTCCTTACAAGGGGGCCCGGGGCGCTACCTTAACATTTTTCCGGGGGGGCCAGGTCCGGTTCGCGGTGCGGCTCATGCCCAAACCTCCTGGCTACTTCGTGCGGTAAACGTTCAAACCCACTTTCTCTTGCCGGTCCGGGACGAAGACGTTGCCTTCGGTGGAGGCGATGATAATGCTCTTCTTCG
>Ga0351865_10214_pt1 | contig 21175 bp, 16 predicted proteins | sample TotcelFGM3001L10_FD_206780 | JGI IMG/M metagenome (GOLD analysis project Ga0351865, IMG submission 206780) | Enriched cells from coal bed in the Powder River Basin, Montana, United States - Total cells FGM rep2 HSBNCT.FGM.300.1.L10 ... | reverse complement strand
TGTCGGCAAATGATTCTTGTGAAATGTTTCAGGGCGACATGTTCTGTAAAATCAAACGAATACCATGAAAATGCTAATTCATCATTGACATAAAGAGACGCTTTCCCTATACTTTCTTATAGTAAAAAGTAAGTCCTTATCAAAGGGGCTATGCCGGCTGGATCGCTCGACGGCGGGAACATCCGGAATCGCTCAAGAAATCCTGATTCCCAATATCTCTTGTGATCTGGAAAAGGTCATCGAAACGATCCGGTCGTATTGATGATCGCACCAGGAGGGCCAAAGCCTGAAGGTGACTTTGTAGTCATGCTGATCAATCTCAACGGGGTGTGAATAGTAACCATGGGGATTCGGATGCGAGAAAAAGATCTGGTGCTGGGCATTGATGTCGGCGGAACGAAAACTTCATTTGGGTTTGTGGATCGCGAAGGCGCCATTTTCAATGCCACGCCAATACCAACTCAGGCGGATGAGTCTGCACAAGCCTTTGTGTCCCGGCTTCATCGACGAATCGAAGAGATCAGGGTTAGCCTTCCTTGCCCGCATCGCTTGCGTGGGGTTGGGATCGGCGCACCCAATGCCCATCATGATCGGGGAACCATCGAAAAAGCCGTCAACCTGAACTGGGGAGATACGGTCGATTTCGTTGGGTTGATCCGACAATATTATGATCTTCCCGTTTCCATCACCAATGACGCCAATGCAGCAGCCATAGGAGAGATGCTTTTCGGCAGCGCCCGCGGCATGAAGCACTTTCTGGTTATCACCTTAGGCACCGGCTTGGGGAGCGGCATCGTCACTGATGGTCGTCTGCTCACTGGCGCCAGCGGTTTTGCCGGTGAACTCGGCCACACAGTGGTGGACCCGGGCGGACGCGAGTGCGGATGCGGGAAACGGGGATGTCTCGAAACCTATGTTTCGGCCACGGGGCTGAGAAGGACGGCACTGGAACTGCTGGCCTCGCGATGCGATCCCAGCCCGCTCAGAGGGGTTAGCTATCAGGACATGACATCGAAGCAAATCTTTGACATGGCTCGGGAGGGAGATATCATCGCATTGGAAGCTTTTGACCGCACCGCGCGGATTCTGGGGATGAAGCTGGCCGATGCCGTAGCCCACCTGAGCCCGGAGGTCGTCTTCCTGGCCGGGGGATTAGCCGCAGCGGGAGATATTTTGCTTGTGCCGACAGAACAATACATGAACGATTTTCTGTTTCGTGTTTATCAAGGGACAGTGAAACTGATGCCTTCCGGATTAGAAGCGGGCACAAGTGCTATTCTGGGAGCGGCAGCCCTTATCTGGAGTGAACGCTAATGACAAAAAAACAGCCGGACCACCAACACGGAAGGAACCCCTATGAAGAATTCTCTTGAACTCGGCCTGATCGGTAATTGTCGCATCGGAGCGCTCATTGATGAGCGGGGAGAAATTGTCTGGAGCTGCCTGCCCCGGTTTGACGGCGACCCGGTTTTCTGTTCGCTCCTGAATGAACATCCCGACGGAGAGGGTGCAGGATTTTGCGTCGTCGAGCTGCTGGATCAGGTGGAGGCAGCTCAGTCCTATCTGCCCAATACGGCCGTCCTGGTGACCCGCCTGACCGACAGCCGCGGAGCCGTCATCGAAATCACGGACTTTTCACCCCGCTTTCATCAGTATGGCCGGACATTCATGCCGATGATGATCATCCGGCAAATCCGCCGTGTGAGCGGCAATCCGCGCATCTGCGTTCGTGTTCGCCCTCTCTGTGAATACGGCAGCCAAAATTGCACGATGACCCACGGCAGCCATCATATCCGTTATGTGGCACCATCCTGGATTCTGCGGCTGACCACGGACATCTCTGTCACTGCCGTGCTGCAGGAACTTCCCTTTTTCCTCGAAACCACCGCCACGCTGATCCTGGGTCCGGACGAAACCATCACTGACGCCATCGATGATCTCTCCCGCCGGTTTCTGAATGAAACCATCGACAGCTGGCGTGATTGGGTCAGAGATCTTTCCATTCCCTTCGAGTGGCAGGAGGAGGTCATCCGCGCGGCCATTACCCTGAAACTGAATACCTTCCAGGACATGGGCGCCATCATCGCGGCGATGACCACATCCATTCCGGAGGCGCCTGGCTCCGGACGCAACTGGGATTACCGCTACTGCTGGCTTCGGGATTCTTACTTTGTCGTGAATGCTTTAAACCGCCTCAGCACAACGAATACCATGGAACGGTATTTAAACTATCTCATCAACGTGGTGGCGGGAACACCCAACGGTCGTATCCAACCCGTTTATGGCATTGACGGTAAGGCCAGGCTGGATGAACGCGAAGTTGCCAGTCTGCCCGGCTACCGGGGGATGGGGCCGGTCCGGATCGGCAACCAGGCTTGCGAGCAGATTCAGCATGACGTTTACGGGTCGGCCATCCTGGCGGTGGCCCATGTCTTCTTTGACCGCAGGCTGGCGCACCGGGGCGGCGTTGCCCTCTTCACGCGCCTGGAGCCGCTGGGGGAAATGGCTATTGCCGTTCATGATCAACCGGATTCCGGGCCGTGGGAAACGCGAAGCATTGTGCGCATTCATACTTTTTCCGGTGTTATGTGCTGGGCAGCCTGCGATCGCCTGGCCAGAATTGCTTCTTATATCGGGCTTGCGGATCGCGCCGCCTACTGGCGGACTCAGGCGGACAAAATCCATGCCACGATTTGCCGGCGCGCCTGGAGCGAAAAGAAGCAGACTTTTACCGCTTCATTTGACGGTGATTCGCTTGATGCCAGTCTTCTTTTGCTCCACGACACCGGATTTCTATCCGCCGACGATCCGCGCTTTATCCGGACCGTGTCGGCTATCGAACGCGAGCTCAAGCACGGCAACTACATTTACCGCTACATGGAGACCGATGATTTCGGTGTTCCGGAAAACGCGTTCGTCGTTTGCACTTTCTGGTACATCTATGCCCTGGCTGCCCTCAATCGCTGCGAAGAGGCCCGGGCGCTGTTTGAAAATCTTCTCTCCCATCGCAGCCGGCACGGACTTCTGGCCGAACATATCGATCCGCGCACCGGGGAACCGTGGGGAAATTTCGTCCAGACTTACAGTATGGTGGGGCTGATTAATGCAGCCATTCGTCTCAGCAGGCGGTGGGACAGCGCATTTTAACGGGGAGGTAAAAAGTCATGAGCCTTGAAAGAATCAGGTCTTCCAGATCCCTGCGGCTGACGCTGCGGTTTGTTATTCCGCTCATTGCCGTAATGACCCTTCTGGCTTACCTCGTGGTGCCGCTGGTGGATAAGCTGACCTTGCGCTGGTCGATTCGCGATCTGGATATCCGTTCCCAACTGATTACCAACACCTTTCAGGAGCCGCTCGGCGATTTGCTGGCCCAGGGGAATGCCAGAAAAATCAATTCACTGATGATCCGCGCGACCCAGGATGAGCGCCTTTACGCTTTGGGCTACTGCGATCAGCAGAAAAAAATACTTTATCGTACACCGACATTCCCAAAAGACCTCGGATGTTCACTCCCTGCGGCGTCCGGCGCCGAATCACCGGCGTTGCTTCAACTGCCGCGGGGTCCGGTTCATGTCGCCGTGAATCCCATCCTCGTGGAAGGGGTCTCGTCCGGTTTTCTTGTTCTGGTTCATGACATGAGTTTCGTCGAGCGCCGTAGTGCGGATACCCGCAAGTACATCATCGTTTTATTTGCCGCCCTGTGTCTGATTACTTCGCTGATCACCGTGCTCATTGCCCATCTGAGCTGGCGCGGCTGGATGACGGGCGTCCGCGCCCTCCTGCGCGGGGATGGCTTGATCAAGCCGCTTGCCAAATCCTCCAATTCTGAGCTGCAGCCTCTGGTGGGTGATCTGCGCGCCCTGCTCAGAACCATCGATGCGGAAAAGCGGATCACCGACGACGTCACTCTTTCCTGGAATCCGGATGCGCTTCGGAATCTGCTCTTCAAACAGCTGGCGGGAGAACAGATTCTGGTTGTCTCCAACCGCGAGCCATACATTCACAGCCATGGACAGAAAGGCATCGAGATCCACCGCCCGGCGAGCGGTCTGGTGACGGCCGTGGAGCCCGTCCTGCGGGCCTGTTCGGGAATCTGGATCGCGCACGGCAGTGGAACGGCCGACCGAGATGTGGTGGACAGTCGGGATCACATCCCGGTGCCTCCGGACCACCCGGATTATACGCTGAGACGGGTGTGGCTCACGCCGGAGGAGGAGCAGGGGTACTATTACGGCTTTGCCAACGAAGGGCTTTGGCCGCTTTGCCATATCGCCCATGTCCGGCCTATTTTTCGTACGAGCGACTGGAACTTTTACAAGGAGATCAACCAGCGGTTCGCCGACGCCGTCGTCCGGGAAGCGAATCGCGAGGACCCGGTTGTGCTGGTTCAGGACTATCACTTTGCTCTCCTGCCGGCCATGCTCCGCAGGGCTCTGCCCAAGGCAACCATCATTACCTTCTGGCATATCCCCTGGCCCAATCCCGAATCTTTCGGCATCTGTCCCTGGCGCGAAGAACTGCTTACGGGCATGCTGGGGAGTACGATCCTGGGATTTCATACCCCGTTTCATTGCAAGAATTTTCTGGAAACCGTCGACCGGTATCTGGAAACCCGCATTGAGCACGCCTCGTCTACCATCTGTCACAGCGGCAATCTGACCCTTGTGGAAGCCTACCCCATCTCCATCCAGTGGCCGCCTCCCTGGCAGGATACCCAGTTATCGATTGCCGAATGCAGAGCACAAATCCGCCAATCCCTGAATATCGGACAGAACGTTCAGATCGGGCTCGGCGTGGACCGCCTGGACTACACCAAGGGGATTCTGGAACGCCTGCGGGCCGTCGAATGCCTGCTGGAGGGCCATCCGGAGATGATCGGCCGTTTTGCCTTTGTCCAGATTGCTGCGCCGTCCCGCTCCATCCTCGAAGAGTATCAATCTTTCGAAGCGCGCGTTCGCGCGCTGGCCGACAAGATCAATTTGCGGTTTTCCCGGCCGGACTATCAGCCCGTCTATCTGAAAGTCGAGCATCACGAACCGGCGGATGTCAATCGGTACTACCGGGCAGCCGACGTTTGTCTGGTGACGAGCCTGCATGACGGGATGAACCTCGTAGCCAAGGAATTTGTCGCCGCGCGCGACGACGAAAGAGGGGTTCTCCTCTTGAGCCGGTTTACCGGCGCGGCCCATGAGCTGTATGAGGCGCTGATCGTCAATCCTTATCATATTGAGCAGACGGCGGATGCCTTGTTTCAGGCGCTGACGATGCCGCCCTTTGAACAGCAGGAACGGATGCGCAGCATGCGGTCGATGGTCCGGGATTTTAACGTCTACCGGTGGGCGGCACGGATGCTCCTGGACGCAGCGAGGATTCGGCAGCGCGAGAAACTAACGGAGCGGATCGGTATTCCGTCATGAAGGGGGCAAAAAGGACGACAACTTATCTTTTCAGGAAGAACGTTCGCGACGTCATGGATGGCCATCTGGACCGGTCAACGCTGTTTGCTTTTGATCTCGACGGCACGCTGGCGCCGATTGCTTCCTCTCCCGATGCGATCGGAATTCCCGCAGGCATTTGCCGGGAAATGACCATCCTGAGCGGGCTTGCGGTGATCGCGATCATCACCGGCCGCTCCCGTCGGGATGCTCTCAGACATCTTGCTTTTGAGCCTCATTATCTTATCGGCAATCACGGCGCCGAAGGCCTCCCGGGATGGAATGACCGGACTCTGGAATTCACCCGGACGGTCGGCCGCTGGCAGGATCAATTGGAGGCCCTGCTGCCCGCGCGGGAGCAAAACGGCATCATGATCGAAAACAAAGGTGCAACGCTGTCCATTCACTACCGCCAATCCGCGGGGGGAAAGGTGACGCGTCACCTGATTGTGCAAGCCGTTCGCCGTCTGGAACCCAAACCCAGGCTCATCAGCGGCATCTTTGTTGAAAACCTTATTCCCCGCGACGCGCCGGACAAAGGGGCCGCTCTGAGGATATTGATGCAGGAGACGCGACTCCTGAAGAGCTTTTTTGCAGGGGATGATGAAACGGATGAAGAGGTGTTCCGGTCGGGCGACGGAAACATCTTCACCGTTCGCGTGGGCAGGAAAGCCGGCAGTCATGCACGCTACTACGTGAAAGACCAGCGGGAGGTCATCCGCCTTCTGCGCCTGATCAACCGCATTCTGGGCCGCAAGCAAATCAGCCCGCCGCCGGGGTATCTTCGATTCCGGGACGGAGGAAAGGGATGAAAAGGAAGATAGCCCTATTGACCCGCGGAGGGGATTGTCCGGGGGCGAAGCATCACCTGTGACTCAAAAGGGTGTTTGATCGATCGCTTCCGAAACCCGGTATCAGAATTGCGGCGAACAAGCCGATCGATTTGTTTGGCTGGCTTTTGTCCGGATCGGACGAGACGGCCGGCGGATATGGAAAATGGGCAAGACATAATGCTTTGACATCAATGGCAATCATCGATAGTCTAAAAAAAGTGGAGATCCTAATGAAAGATTTCAGAAGTATGCTGTATGCGATTGATCTTCAGATTGTCGGGCATAAACATCGCGGCAAGCTATCCTCATCCCTGTTTTGACGGTACCGATGTCAATATTATTGATTCGGTGCAACTCCCGGTACTGGTCATTCCAGAAAAGTGATGTAAATAGTCTTGTTCCCGAAAACCGGTCTTGGATCTTTTATGGGTCATCGGGGCCGAATCTTCCAGAGGAGAATCATGGATATTTTAAGCAATATGTATCTGGGGAATATGCTGCAGGATTGGCTGATTGCCGTCTTTATCTTAGTCGTCGTCTTCTCGATATTGAAAATTGCTCAGCGCGTGGTCATCGGCAAACTCGAACGTCTGGCCGCTTCTACGGAGAGCCAGATTGACGACCTGATCGTCAGCATGCTCAAACAGACAAAATTTCTGATTCTGCTGATTGCTTCCGCCTATGTCGCATCGAGTGCGATCACGCTCAAGCCGTCCGTTGCCGCCGTGTTGCAGAAAGGGGTTATCCTGATTCTGATTGTTCAGGGCGGCCTCTGGGCCGGCGCGGGCATATCTTTCGCGCTTGGCCGGGCGATTCAAAAAAGGATGGATAAGGATGCGTCCAGCGCCACCACGATCACTTTTCTCGGGTTTGTCGCGCGGCTTATTTTATGGGTCATTGTTCTTCTCCTGATTCTGGATAATCTGGGTGTAAACATCACCGGCCTCGTCGCGGGTCTGGGCATAGGCGGCATCGCCATTGCGCTTGCAGTACAGAATATTCTGGGAGACCTTTTTGCCTCTTTGTCCATTGTTCTGGATAAGCCTTTTGTCATCGGCGATTTTGTGGTGGTGGATGCTCTGTCGGGGACCATTGAACATATCGGTTTGAAAACCACGCGCGTCCGCAGCTTGAGCGGTGAACAGCTCATCTTTTCCAACAATGACCTTTTGAAAAGCCGCATCCGCAATTACAAGCGGATGGAGGAGCGGCGCATCGTGTTTGGCTTCGGCGTCGTTTATCAGACACCAATGGAAAAATTGACGTTAATTAAGGCGATGGTCGGCGATATTATCAAAAAACAGGAACATGCACGCTTAGACCGCGTTCATTTCAAAGATTATGGAGACTCGTCGCTGAATTTTGAAGTGGTTTATTTTGTCGCCACTCCAGATTATAACATCTACATGGACATTCAGGAGTCCATTAATCTCGAAATCTTCCGTCGCTTCCAGGAGGAAGACATTGAATTTGCCTACCCGACGCAAACGCTTTATATTCAAAACGACGCAAAGGAATAACGTAATCGTTTATCTGTTTTATTTCATGATGAAGGTCATAACCAGCGCGAACACCGCGTAAGTTTCCGGCATGGCGCCCGACACGAGCGCATTGGCAATCGTATTTCGGCCTTCCTGGATACTGCGGATACCCGCTGCGCAAACGTTGCCCTGATACCAGGCGCTGAAAAACATGGCGATACCGGCGATAGCCGCTTTGCCGGCTACCGCATAAGGATCGGTGTTCAATCCGTCCATGTTGGAGAATAAAACCACGATGGCGTAGATTCCCTGGGAAGACGGCATCATGGCCACGGCGATATTCTTATAAAAGTTTTCCGCCCCGCCACCCAGAAGGGCCTGAAACGCTATGGACAGACCGACGGCGGAACCCGCCAGTCCCAGAGACAGGCTCAGTCCCATCACGATTTTGGCAATGAGCGGCGCCCAGTTTTCCGGTGTCGCCGTCGCTGCCCCGGCTACAGCCGGAAAGACAAATCCCGCCATCACAAGGACCGCCGCCAGGACTCCCATAACCCATTTTCCCTTCTTAGTCATAATTTACCCCTTTCGATTTTGAATGGTTTGTATTCCATCCCTCCCCCCGCGAAGCAGCTTTTAAAGGCCTCAACAAAATGGAGTCGGGCGGAATGAATGGTGCTTCCCAAAATGGAAAGCGCAAGGTTGAACGTATGCCCCAGAATGATAATCATTACCGCAAAGGGTATCCCGATCACAGGTCCCGTGGCTCCCACCACCATCACAGCCAGCTGGTTCATCACCGAAGCTATGGCGCCGGTCGCAATGCCCAGGCCGAAGAGACGGGCATAGGAAAGGAGATCGCCGACAAGGCCGGTAAGACCGTATACGTTCCACAGGCCGATGCCGAGCCGTATGAACCAGTTCGGATTGTTGGTGGCAAATAACAAAGTCAAAACCAGACCGAGGCCGAGCAAGCCGATGCCCCCGTAGAAAATCCACATTGCAGAAGGGGAGGGAAACCAGATCGTCCTGGCGACCATAATCACGCCGCCCCACAGAACAAAAATAAGACCGAGCTTTTGAAGCCTTACATACCGGTCGGCCGACTGCGCCATTCCCAGAAGGTAGGAAAAACTCAAATGCACAACTCCCAGACCGAGGGCCAGATAAAAGTAGAGCATGGGATTGCCGGTGCCCACGGAGACATCGAGCAGAATCCAGCGGCGGTCCTCGAAGTTGTAGCCGAAGACGGAACCCGTGATGATGCCCATGATCACGGCGGACACGGCAAAGGCCTTGCAGAGGTTGATGATCAGCGGCAGCCCTTCCACTTTCTCTCCCCACTTGCGTCCGATGGCGTGGGCAACCAGAAAGACAACCACACCGTAGCCGGCATCGGACAGGCAAATGCCGAAGAACAGGATCATAAAAGGGGCGAAGAAAAAGGATGGATCCAGCTCGCGGTACCTGGGAATGCCGTATAGTTTCAGCAGAGGTTCTATACGCCGGATCAGCCAGTTGTTTTTGAGAAGGACCGGCGGTTCCTCTTCCGGCAGGGCGTCTCTGATCTCACATTGGAGCGGCAGTTGCTTCCTTTCGATCTCCCCGAGAAAATCATTGACGCGCTCCTCAGGAATCCAACCCTGAAGGCCGAACAGATAATGCTCGGCGTAGAGCGTTCCCATCTGCTCCAGATAGTGCGCCTCGTTGAGGGCGGACGTCACCTGAGCTTTCAGAACATCGGCTCTCAGTGCGATACCGGCCAGGCGGGAGGCGAGGGACTCTTCTTCCGCCTTCAGCCGTTCGATTTCTCTTTTAGCCTCGTTAAGACTTATTTCCGGCAGGGGCAGGGGAGAGGCCATCGGAATGTCGACGGGCCCTTTCAGGGAAAGGGTATAAAACAATATCCACGGCTTTTCCGAAACAATCCCGGCAAAAACATCATCGGGAATAATTAATTCGCTGCGTTTTTTTCGATCCATGCGCCAGCGTCTGATCCATACCCCGGCTTCTTCCAGACGACGCAATGCTTCGGGATCGAAATTTTCCCAGGGGGCGAGATCATCGACCAGGCGTTCGAGAGCCTGTCTGCGGTTTGTGGTTTCTTGAAGGACGGTCAAAGCATCTTCGGCAAAACGAACCAGTTCTTCATCCGGACAATCGACAGGCTGCCGTTCTTCGCGACGACGGTATCGGCTCACCGCCTCTTCAATCTGCCCGATCCTGCGCAGACGCAGCAGCGCGGCGGAAGCCTCTTTCTCACCCTCACCGGCAAGCGGTTGGACCGGTTGGAGATGAACGACTCCGGCGCGCTGGAGAAAACGCACGGTTTCTTCTTTATGAACGGAAGGACCGACCAGAAATATCCGGTTCATTTTCGCGATGGCCATGGTCAAGACCTCCCTCGGCCCGTCTTTTTGCCGGACGGCCGTTCAACTTCGTTATCCATCATAAACCCGCCTCCAGCAGGCGCTTGGCAACCTTGGCCACGCCCACGGCTGCGGCCTGCTGGTCCTGGAGATAAACGGCGATTTTGCGCAGGGCCTCACGGCACTCGGGAATCAGCCGCTGCTCATAGAGGTTGATCCGCTGGCTCGTCTTGCGGAAACCATCCGCTAAAATCCGTTCCTGCTTAAGGAGTATTTTCAGCTTCTCGCGCCGGCGAATCGCTTCCCGCAGGCGCTTAAGGACGATCTCGAAACTATAGGAGGTGGCGAAGATGCTATAGGAGATATCTTCGAAGATCACCTCCTGAAAAAGCGGAATCTTCAAGCCCGCGACATTATGCGTGGAAACCCGGACCTGCCGGATTTTGATGAACGGCTTAAGCTGGCCCTCCATATCCCGAACCAAAGGAGCCCACAGAACAATGTCCGCCATGAGCTGAGTCAGCGCGTGCTCTTGCTCCCGGATGTCCTTTCGGACGACCGCCAGTTGCATGAGGAATTGCTGCTTGCGCGCCTCCAGAGCGGGAAGAAACCGCTGGTAGAGCGCCATTTTTTGTTTTTGCTCCCTCAGGGAGACTTTATTGAGTTTGATCCGCTGTGCCATATTTTCAGATCTCGCAGAGTTTATCTTTTACCCAGTGCTGATCAATGAATTCTTGTTTGATACCGACTTCTTCGGGCCGGAAGCATTCCGACAAAGTTTTCCAGCCCAAATCCAGGGCATCGTTGAGGCCGATGTCCACGTTCAAATCCATGAACCGTTCATAAAAGAGTTTCCCATAGCGGAGATATCGTTCATCATCATCCGTCCTGTCGAATCCCATGGCCAGTTTCTGCTCCACTTCGCGGCTCTTGGCGAAAAGGCGGATCATGCTGTTCATGATGACGCCGTGGTCGGCGCGGGTCACCTTGCCGATGACCAGCTGTTTGAGACGGGAGAGAGATCCGAAGGGTTCGATGACCCCCTTGCGGAGATAGAACTGGCCTTCCGTAATATAGCCCGTATTGTCGGGAACCGGATGGGTGACGTCGTCGCCGGGCATGGAGGTTACGGCCAGAACGGTGATGCTGCCCGCGCCTTCAAAATCCACGGCCTTTTCGTAGCGCGCCGCCAGATCGCTGTAAAGCGATCCCGGATAACCGAGGTTCGACGGAACCTGATCCATGGAGATGGCGATTTCTTTCAGGGCATCGGCAAATGCCGTCATGTCCGTGAGGAGAACCAGCACGCGCTTTCCGCGGACACCGAACTGCTCGGCCACGGCCAGCGCCATATCGGGCACCAGCAGACGCTCCACGACGGGGTCGGATGCCGTATGAACAAACATGATGGACCGGGAGATTACTCCCGCCTCTTCGAAGGCGTGCCGGAATTTGAGATATTCGTCATACTTGAGGCCGATGCCGCCCAGGATCACCACATCGGCGTCGGCGCGCATGCCGATGCGGGCCAGCAGGTCGTTATAGGGTTCGCCGGCGGCGGCAAAGATCGGCAGTTTCTGGCTTTCCACCAGGGGATTGAAAACATCCACCATGGGAACGCGCGTCTCAATAAACCCCCGGGGAATGACGCGCCGGACAGGGTTGACCGAAGGGCCGCCGATTTCGATTTTAGGCAAAGCCGTCAGATCGGGCCCGTTGTCGATCGGCTCGCCGGAACCGTTGAATATTCTGCCCAGGAGGGCATCGCCGAAGGCCACGCGCATGGGACGTCCCAGGAATCGGACCTGATCACCCGTGGATACGCCCCGGGACCCGGCAAATACCTGCAGAAAAACGTCGTGACCCTTGAGGCGGATCACCTGAGCTAAAGACACCCCGTGCCGGCTTTTCACCTGCGCCAACTCACCGTAACCGATTTCCCGCGCGGGCACGGTAATGATATCGCCCTGGATTCTGATGATGTGAGAGTGTTCTGTTAACATGGGCTGATTGCTCCTTCACCGGCTAATAGGGACTCGATCTCGCCGCGGTATCTAAGATAGGATTCGCCCTTAAACGGGCAGTATTTCATCTGGAAGAAACGATTGTGCAGAGCGGTCATTTCCAGGCGTGCTATTTCTTTACTCTCAAAGGTGAACGGATGGTGCACCATATCCATTAAGAGCAGAAAATCGTCAACCTGGCGTTCCAGCGAAGTTGCACGGTCGACAACATCAAAGGAATCCTGCTGAAGGCAGACGGCATCCACAATCTCGGATTTCAGATAGATGATGAGGTCGTCAAGACCGATGCCCTCCTCACCGACAACGAGCATCATCTGATGCACGTCGCTGCCGGCATAGAGCAGCCCATGAACCTCTTCGACCAGTTTCACCCATCCATCGCTGCGCTGGGCGAGCGATTCCTGCATTTGCCGAAGATAGAGGCTCCAGGAGATGAGGGGATCGATGGCCGGATAGCGCCGCTGATCGGAACGGGATCGTGAAAGACCGTAGAAGGCGCCCACTACCTTGAGGGTGTTCTGGGTGACCGGTTCTTCAAAATTGCCGCCGGCGGGGGAAACATTGCCGATCACGGTGAGCGACCCCGTGGCGCCGTCGGAAAGCTCTACCAGGCCCGCCCGCTCATAAACGGCTGCAATACGGCTTTCCAGATAGGCGGGGAACGCCTCTTCGCCGGGAATTTCTTCCAGTCTCGCTGAAGATTCACGCAGAGCCTGAGCCCAGCGGGACGTGCTGTCCGCCAGGAGGAGCACCTTGAGCCCCAGAGAGCGGTAATATTCGCCGATGGTAATACCCGTGTAAATGGACGCCTCGCGGGCCGCGACAGGCATCGACGAGGTATTGCAGATGATCACCGTCCTGTTCATCAGAGAGCCGCCCGTCTTGGGATCTTCCAGCTCCGGAAACTCCCGGATGGTCTCCACGACTTCGCCGGCCCGCTCGCCGCAGGCCACGATGATCACGACATCCGCCTCGGCATAGCGGGAAATGATCTGCTGCAAAACGGTCTTGCCTGCGCCGAAAGGGCCGGGAATGCAGGCCGTGCCGCCTTCGGCCAGGGGAAAGAAGATATCGATGAGCCGGCACTGGGTAAGCATCTGCCGGTTGGGGAGCAGTCTCTCCCGATAGGCGCGGACGGGCATCTTGACGGGCCATTCCTGTTTGAGGGTGACGGGCGCTTCGCGTCCGTCCTCTGTGCTTTTCAGGACGGCAATGGTTTCACTCACCCGGTAGGGGCCTCGCGGCATGATCTTGATGACTTCCCAGGTTCCGCGCAAAAAAAGCGGTACGATCGTATGGTGTTTGAAGAGTCCTTCGGGAACGCTTCCCAGATACTGACCCGCCCTGACAACGGCGCCTATGGCCACACACGGAGTAAAGTCCCACTGTTTTTCCTCATCCAGGGAATTTAAGTATTGACCACGTTTGAGGAAAAAATCCTGTTCATTTTCCAAATTTGTCAGGGGATTTTGAAGGCCGTCGTAAATCATGCCCAGGATGCCCGGTCCCAGTGTTGCCGAGAGCAGTTCCCCGGAAAATTCCACCTCGTTCCCCACAACCATGCCCGTGGTACTCTCGAAAACCTGCATGTCGATTTGCCGGCCCCGAATACGGATCACCTCCGCTTTGAGGGACGCTCCCTGGCATTTCACATAAGCCACTTCGTTCTGGAGAACTTCACGACCCTGGTCGACCTCGCAGGTTACCAGGGGGCCGTTAATCGCGATGATACGACCTTTGGAAAGATCACCCACGTTCAACCTCCACTGTATATAAAATTTTGAATATCATAAGGGATTTTCATCTTCTCCCATCGGCTGTAAATGAAGGCGCAGGCGAGGAAGGCCAGTATGGCGTCCAGAGAAAAAGGGTCGGCGCCCCGGCAATGAAAAATCTGTTTCAGGCGCTCACTGTCAATGATGCGCTCTGCTTCCAATGGATTGTTTTGACTGTCCAGCCGGGACAGAAGCCCCGAAAAATCAAATGACCGGATGCCCGGCATAATGGTGCGATCGGCGATATTTCCTTCACTTTCCCTCAGCCTCAGAGCCGCCAGGCAATTGCGCAGTTCGATCTCCCAGACGGTGTAATCGATCAGGTAGCGGCAACCCTCCTCTTCGGCCCGGGCCAGCAGCGCTCCGTAACAGAGCTCCCAGAGCCGGTCATAGATATAGGGTCGTCGGATTCCCCGCTCCTTTTCGTCCAGGAACTGCCTGATAAACGCGGGCAGATTCTGCATGCTTTCCATCTCCTCACGGCTCAGGGTTCCACCTTCCAGAAAATGATTCCTTCCCTGTTCGATGCTTTCCCAATTGGCGGCATCGACGACGGAAAGCTGTGCCCGCAGCAGTTGATCGTCCTGGGGTTGGATATGACGGTGTGCGATCCGGGTCATGTCGGGAAACGAGACGGTAAGCTTTTCCCCCAGGGACGACGGCAATGGCGGCAGCAGACATGCCAGGAAATAGTAAGCCCCCATCGTTTCTTACGACTCCTTCCGAGGGAAAAAGTATTTCCGGAAACGGGGCGAACAAAATTCGGAAAACACCTGGACCAGTCCTTCACTGAAATTAATGTGGCTGCCCGTGCCCGCAACACCGATCTTGAAGCCGAAGGAAATTTTGTCCGTAAACCGGACCTCCAGCGGATGGGCCATTTTGTGCCGGAACTTTTCGATAAACCAGGTTTCGAGTTCGGCTTTTTTGGCTGCCGGCAGGAGGATTTCGATGTGGTGCTCTTTCCCGATATGCTGGATATATCCGGCAAGAATTTCCAATATCATTTTTTCCAGGAATTGACGGTCGTTAAGAATGGGTTTGACTTCCGCCTCGATGACGGGGTCGACCACAACCTTCTCCAGCCGCTCTTCGACCATGATGAGGAAATTACGGCTGGCCGTCTCCAGATCGACGTCCATCTGCTTTTTCAGGTTTTCGATTTCCCGTCTGGTCTGCTCCCGGATTTTTTGAGCTTCGGTTTGGGCGGCGGCAACAATTTGTTCAGCTTCCGCCCGGGCATTTTTGCGGAGAAGGTCAGCCTCGGCCTTCGCGGGTTCCAGAACTTTTTCAGTCAGTTCACCGGTAATGTCTCCCAATGTTTTTGCCATATTACCCCTCCTCCTTTTACAGGACGTAACTTTTTAGACACATATCAATAGATTGTCAAGAGGGCTTGTTGCCGCAGGCGGGTCCTGAGCCCATTATTTTATCAGCCATATCTCTTTTTTTAGCATTTATTCATCCGGGATTGCCTGGTTCTGATCTGTGAGTAATCACCATACCATTTTTTATCTGCAGTTTGTAAGTCAATTAATGCCGTTTGGCGTAATGCTTTTTATTGCATGTTACGAAAGGGATTCAACTGTTTTTTCCAAATATCTTTTCACCGGTCTGAAAGCAGGCAATCAGCGCTTCCGCGGATATCGCTCTCAGGCTAAAGCCATTGATTTTCAGGACCTTGTCCCGGATATAAATACCTCTTGAAGATGCACTGGAAAGCAGATAAGGTGAAACAACTTTGCACTTAGGTGTTGCCGTTGTTATCTTAGCTGCACCACGCCTGGGAATGATAAAGTGGCAATGAATACGGAGGACATGAAATATGGCAGCAACACTGCGCAAATCTTTAAAGACCATCGAGGACTACAAGGTCACCAGTCCTCACTATACAGATCTTCTGGATATACTGGCGGAAATCCTGATTCTGCGGGAGGAATACCGCAAGAATATGACGCAGCCGATTTTTTCCGTGGACAGCAAATTGATTTCCGGAAAAATGGAGGGCGGACTTCCTCTGATTGATCTGGCGGGCCAGAAATACGATCTAACCCGGCCGAAAGAATACTTTTATTCGCTCATCGCCATCGCCGAAAAAAGAATGCCGGCCGAAGCGCAAAAGTTTCTGGATGTGATCAAGGACGAACAATTCGACTGGGAGACGATTATCCGCTCATCGTTTAATCCTAATGCGGCCGAAGAGGAAATTCCGGATAAAGAAGTGAAAGCATCCGGTGAACATGATGATCAACTTGACCTGATCGACCTGTTTATCGAAGAAAGCCTGCGGCCGGAACTGGAAGTTATTGCCGAACAATACGGCAAAGCGGTTGAAAAATCGGCCTGGTCGGAAGGCTATTGTCCTATTTGCGGCAAAGAACCCAAAATCGGCGAAATCCGCGAGAAAGAAGACGGCAGGCGGTATCTTTTCTGCCACCAGTGCGGCTATAAGTGGCATTTCCGCCGGATCAAATGCCCCTTCTGCGGGAATGAAGAGCAACATTCCCTGGCGTATTTTGCCGTGGAAGGCGAAGAAAGCCATCGGGTAGATGTCTGCAATAAATGCCGCCGCTACATCAAAATCGTCGAGTTGCCCAAGTCGTCCGAGGACGTGAATCTGGACGTCGAAGATATCGCCACCCTGCACCTCGACATGCTGGCCTATGAGGAAGGCTACAACTGAAAAGGGCTGTAGCTTTTAGACTATAGACTGTTAGAAAAAAAGCCCCCTGAGGATTTTGTCCCCAAGGGGCTTTTTTTATTTCTTGTGCTGCGTCTGCCGAAATGATGCACCAAGGCGGGACAAGCCTTCCGAGCAGTCCCGGTTGGGAAGACACGCCTCAATAAAGACAAGCTTATCTTTTTCGTCGGCCGCAGTGGCGAAAGCTTGCGCGAGTTCCTCTTCATTGCCTGCACGGATTCCGATAACCCTGTCCCCTCCGCCGAATGCGCCGGGGAGTGATGCGTAATTCCACATCTGGATATCATTATAGAGACCATCTTCATGAAGTACCCGTTCGATCAGATAACCGTCATTGTTGATGAGGATCACCACGGCGGGCAGGTGCTGCCGGATCAGCGTTGAAATCTCCTGAGCCGTCATCTGAAATGCACCGTCACCCGTGAGCACCACCGGCCGTTTCTCGGGTCTGGCCGCGGCGACGCCCAGCGCCGCCGGCGTGCAAAAGCCGATGGAGGTGTAGTAGGCTTGGACGATAAAATTTTCCGCTTCTTCAATATGAAATTCGGGTGCCGCGCAAAAGGCATCCCCCGGTTCGGCCAAAAGGACCATGTGGTCGTCGAGGAAACTGTTCACGCATTCATAGAGCCGGGACGCCGTCAGGACTCGGTCCTTTTCCGGAACAAACGGACCTCGGGGACGGCGCGTTTCATCCGGATGAGAATTCACATACAGTCGCGTCTTTGCCTTCTTGGTCAGGGCTCGGATAAAATCTCCCAGTTGGACATCATGATAAAAGTGGCGGCCGATGCGAACGTCGCCGTCTCCCGCATCGATGATTCGCCTGTTATCGAAGTTCATGCTGAAAAGTCCCGTGTCCAGATCCGTGATCCACACGCCCAGTGACAGCAGGCAGTCCGACGACTCCACCTGTTTTTTGACGGTCTCGCGGCTCCAGCTGCCCTGGTAGATTCCGATAAATTGCGGATGCATTTCCGGCAGGACACATTTGCTGCTCAGCATGGTCGAAAACGGGATTTCAACCGCTTCCACAAGGTTCAGGACATCGGGTCCCAGGCCGAAGCGCAACAATTCGACACCGGCCAGAACGACAGGATTCGCCGAGGCGTCGAGAAGCCTTGCGGCCTCCTCAACGCATTCATCGAGGCTTTCCGGGTCGGATAGCCGCTGCCGGGGCCGCGACGCCGGCAGCGGTGGGCGGCATGCCATGCGGGCCATATCGACGGGCAGCTCGAGATAAACGGGCAGCTTATGGATGATGGCGTTCATAATAACACGGTCTATTTCATCGGGCGCGGAATCGGCATCGGTGATAATGGCGGCATCGATCGTCACTTTCTTGAAAATGTCCAGCTGGACATAGTAATCGGCAATAAGATGATGCACCAGAGCACCCGTTTCCCGGCGATGCGCGGGAGGTGCGCCGCTGATCACGATCAGAGGCACGCGCTCGGCATAGGCTCCGGCCACCGCATTCAGAATGCTCAAACCGCCGACGCCGTAAGTCACGATCGCGGCTCCGGCACCGTTCATGCGGGCGTAACCGTCTGCAGCATAGCCGGCGTTCAGCTCATTGCAGGTCCCGATCCATTGCAGGGGACTTACGAGCACCTCGTCGAGAAAATCGAGAATATAGTCGCCGGGAACACCAAAAAGATGGTTGATGCCGGCTTCCTTCAAGCGGTGAAGCAAATATTGAGAGATCGTGCAGCGGGCATCTGCGTTGGCAGTCATGGTGTGCATCCTTTAAGGAACGTTGAGGGTTAGTGGGACAAAGTAAAATGGAGAAAAATCGCTGGAACAAAGTTATAAAAAAGGAAGACGCCCGTCAAGCGTATTCTGGTAAATGAGGAGGAAATAATCCGGTTGGTTTGGGGATGTCAGTGCCGCGGACTGGTCTCTTCTGGCGGAAACATCAAAATAGAGCCTTACGGCCTTTGATTTCAATGGAACAGCACTTACTCGAAACAATCATTCGTCATCGGATTGCCGGAGGTTCAGACGGATTCCGCTCGAGGCATTTAAGCCAGCTGCCCGGACCTTAATCCTGATGATTGCCCGGTTCGGGTTTCACCAATCCCTTGACGATGGAGGTGCCGTAATCCCTGCCGGTATTGAAGGCATGAAGGTTATTGTCTCTGGTTGCCGCCGGTACGGAATCCAGTACCGCTTTTTTCAGCGCTTCGGCATGCACCAGAGGTTCCACTGCCGAGAGAAATCCCAGCATGACGATGTTGGCCATCATCTTGGTTCCCAGCTGTTCGGCAAAACGTGTGGCGGGGATATGAAACGTCTTATAATGCATGTCGGCCTTGCGTGTGTGCACCAGATCGGTATCCCAGATCAGCGTGCCTTCGGGGCGCAGCGACTTGACGTTCTTCATATAGGCTTCCTGGCTCATGCAGATCAGAATCTCCGGTTCATCCACGCAGGGGAAGAGAATTTCCTCGCTGCTGATAATGACCTGGCTCGAGCAGGCGCCGCCGCGCGCTTCCGGCCCGTAGTTCTGCGTCATCGTTGCATGCTTATGATCGTAAAGGGTTGCGGCCTTGCCCAGGATGTCTCCGGCCATGACAATGCCCTGGCCGCCGAAGCCGGTGATCACTATGCGTCGTTCTTTTTTATCCGGCATCGTCGTTACCGTCCTTTTTGATGGTCAGGATGCATCGCCCGCCACTGCGGCAGATTCAGGCGGTTGACTTTTTCATAATGATCCATGAAGGTAGGACGCTCGATATCCACAAACTTCCCCACCGTGATTTCCCGGTCGATATCCATGGATGCATCCTTGGGGTCGATATCGCCGCGAATGACGGATCGGCCCTGATAGAATTTCATCATCTCCAGTGCCGTTCCCATACGATTGCGCCTGCCGAACGATGAGGGGCAAGGCGTGATGACTTCCACAAAACTGAAGCCGCGCTTTTCCAGGGCTTCGCTGATGGAACTGCGAAGCGATCGGACCTGCATCGCCGTCCACCGCGCCACATAAGTAGCGCCGCAGGCGGACGCCAGGTAACAAAAATTGAAAGGCTCTTCCGGCGAACCGTTCACCGTTGTCGTCGTCTTGGCGCCGAGCGGCGTACTGGGGCCCTGCTGGCCGCCCGTCATGCCGTAATTCAAATTGTTGACGCAGATGACCGTCATGTCCATATTCCGGCGCGCGGCGTGGATAAAATGATTACCGCCAATGGCGAACAAATCCCCGTCGCCCGAGACAACAATGATTTTTGTGCCCGGCTTGGCGAGTTTCAGGCCTGTGGCAAACGGAAGCGCCCGGCCGTGCGTGGTATGAAATGAATCCAGTTTGATGTAACCTGCCATGCGTCCCGTGCAGCCGATGCCCGACACCATCGCGATGGAATTGGGGTCCCAGCCGGTGTTCTTAATTGCAGCGAGCAATGCGTTGAAAACGGTGCCGATGCCGCAGCCGGGGCACCAGATATGAGGGATTCTCTCGGTTCGAAGCAGGGAATCCATCGGATGAGGTGGAACGTTTCTAGCGACTTTTGCTGTTGTCATGTTTTTCCTTTTACCGCCTTTTCAATGGCGCTGTATATCAGCCCGGGGTGAAGGATCGCGCCGCCATAATTCGACACGAGGCTGACCGGACAAGCGCCGCAGGCGCACCGCTCCATCTCCAGAACCATCTGACCGCCGTTGATTTCCGCCATGATCAGTTCTTTGACCTGCGGCGCAACCTGCCGGATCAGGTCTTCGGGAAAGGGCCAGATTGTTTCCAGCTTGATCAAACCGGCCTTCATTCCCTCGGCGCGGGCGTTGCGGACGGCCTGCATGGCCGAGCGGGCACTGATCCCGTAGGAGACGACCACCACCTCCGCATCATCCAGAAACATATTTTTCGTGCGGATGATTTTGTCCCGGTTCTTGCGTATCTTATCCACTAGGCGGGTAACCATCTGATGCTGCGCCTTGGCGTCCATGGCCGGGTAGCCGCGGTCGTCATGGGTCAGACCCGTTACGTGAATGCGATAGCCGTCACCGCAGTTGGCCATGGGGGCGATACCGTCGTCATCGGCTTCGTAGGGTAAATAATCCTCCCGGTCCACCGTAGGCTTGCGCCGGTTGACGACCTCGATTTCTTCCTCACTCGGAATAATGACGCGTTCGTTCATGTGCCCGACGGTTTCATCCGCCAGGATGATTACCGGGAGGCGATAGAATTCACTCAGGTTGAACGCGCGAATGGTCAGATCAAACATTTCCTGCGGGCTTGACGGCGACAGCGCGATGATTTCATAATGGCCGTGCGATCCCCAGCGTGCCTGCATCATATCCCCTTGCGCGACCAGTGTGGGCAGCCCCGTACTGGGTCCCGCCCTCTGGACGTTGCAGACCACGCAGGGTGTTTCCGTGCACAGCCCCAGGCCGATATTCTCCATCATCAGCGAGAATCCGGGACCCGACGTGCTGGTCATGGATTTCACACCACCCCAGCTCGCACCCAGGATGGCCGCCATCGAAGCGATTTCGTCTTCCATCTGGATATAAATGCCACCGATTTCCGGCAGCCGGCGGGACATCGATTCGGCGACT